>OFTX01000544.1_pt1 | contig 19234 bp, 15 predicted proteins | sample 1775051 | NCBI WGS metagenome assembly OFTX01 (sample SAMN08195772, study PRJEB24354) | sludge metagenome | isolation source: sludge from phenol fed wastewater aerobic bioreactor A | place: India: Nagpur | collected 2016-09-15
AGCTCCTACTTCCCCTATGACACCCCGGAGACATCTCTATTCGGGGCGAAAGGGGACATTTCTATTTGGGGTTGACACGCCGTTGGCACGCCAAAGGGCCGCGCCCAAGAACCTGGGGCGGATGTCAACCCGAGGCCGTGCCGGCCCGCCGGATCAGTTGCTCCAGGTATTTGTCGAACAGGTCCTGGGACGCCTGCCGGAACATGCGGATGCGCCCCGTATGGCTGAGCACCAGCAGGCCCACGGTGTGCGCAAACAGCGCCGTGAGCTCCTGCAGCGCCTGTGGCGCCGGCATGCCGAGGCTCTGCAAGGCGTCTTGCGTCGGCTGCAAGGCCTGGCGCAGGCGCGTGTTGAGCGTTTCGTTCAGTTCGGGCGTGAGGCCCCGCGGCTGCATGCCCTGGAACAGGTAGAAGCCGAGGTCCAGGTCGCGCGGGTTCTCGCGATAGAAGTCGAAGAACGCGGTTGCCGCCGCCCGCACGCGTGCCGGCCCCGCGGCGCTCGGCTCCAGCGCCTGCTGCACGCGCTCGTTCAGGCGCGCCAGCGATTCGCCGAGCAGGGCACCGTACAGCGCCTCCTTGCTGGCGAAGTAGCTGTAGATCGCGCCCGGCGTGTAGCCGGCCCGGTGTGCGATCTCGCGGATGCTGGTTTTCTCCATCCCCAGCTCGAAGAACGCTGTCCGCGCGGCGTCCAGCACCCGTTCGCGCCGCACGTCGGCCAGTGCCTGCTGCCGCAGCTGGCGCGGGTTGCCCGCTTTCGCGGCACGTTTGGCGGACGCGGGGCGGGCGGGTGCGGGCGGGGTGCTCATGGGCGCCAGTATAAACATTGACAAATTAATTGAACATCGTTCAAATTACGCATCTGTCGTTCAACGGAGACCGCGATGAGTGCATCCAGCCAAGCTGTGCCGGCCAGCAAAGTCAAGCTGATGTCGGGCGAGGCGTACCGCGAATCCCTGCGCCGGTACAAGCCCAGGGTCTTCGTCGATGGCCGCGAAGTGGGCAGCGTGGCCGACGAGCCAGCCTTGCGGCCGGGCGTCAACGCGCTGGCCTTCACCTACGACTACGCCCTGCGGCCGGAACTGGAGCCGATCGCCCTGGCCACGCAGCACAGCCGCAACCGGGTGGTCGCCCGCATGCTGCACGTCAACGAATCGGCCGGCGACCTGCTGAACAAACTCGAAGCCGTGCGCGTGCTGTGCCAGGAAACCGGCTGCGCCCAGCGCTACCTGGCCCACGACGCGCTCAACGGCATCCACCAGGCCGTGGCGCACATCGACGACGCGCGCGGCAGCACCGAGCACCGCACGCGCTTCGCCGCCTACCTGGCCGACGTGCAGGAGCGCGACCTGTCGCTCGGCGTGGCGATGACCGACGCCAAGGGCGACCGCAGCAAGAAGCCGCACCAGCAAGCCAAGCCCGACACCTACGTGCACGTGGTCGAGAAAAATGCCAAGGGCATCGTCATCAGCGGCACCAAGGCCATCGTGACCGGCGGGCCCTACATGCACGAGCTGCTGGTCATGCCCAGCCGCAACATGGGGCGCGAGGACGAGGCTTTCGCCGTGTGCTGCGCGGTGCCGGTGGATGCGCCCGGCATCACCCTCGTTGCCCGCCCGGCCGGCCGGCCGGGCGAGAAGCTGGAGCACGGCGACGCGCTGTTCTCGCGCAAGTACGGCCAGTCCACCGCCGTGGTCCTGTTCGACCGCGTCTTCGTGCCCTGGGAGCGGGTGTTCTACGCCGGCGAGTGGGAGCACAGCCAGGTGCTGACCTACAGCTACGCCACGCACCACCGCCACAGCTGCATCGCCGCGCGCGCGGGCTTCGGCGACCTGCTGATCGGCGCCGGTGCCCTGATGTGCGAGGCCAACGGCCTCGACCCCGCGCAAAAGGCCAACCTGCGCGACCCGATGGTCGAGCTGATCAAGATCACCGAGGGCTTCTATGCCTGCGGCGTGGCCGCCAGCGTCTACGCCACGCGGGACGAGCACAGCGGCTCCTTCATGCCCGAGCCGGTATTCGCCAACATCGGCAAGCTGCTGCTGGCCACGCAGATCTACGACATGCACCGCATCGCGCACGAGGTCTCGGGTGGCCTGATCGTCGCGCTGCCCGGCCCGGACGAGGACCACAACCCGGAGACGGCGGCCAGGCTGTCCGAGGTGCTGCAGGCCAATACGAGCATCCCCTATGAGCAGCGCATCCAGACGGCGCGCTTCATCGAGGATCTGACCGCGTCCTACCAGGGCGGCTGGTATTCGGTCATCAGCCTGCACGGCGGCGGCTCGCCGGCGGCGATGAAGCAGGAGATCTGGCGCAACTATCCCGTGGGCTCGAAGGTGGAGCTGGTGGAGCGCCTGCTGGAGCGCGGTGTGCTGCACGACGAGCAGCGCGCCATCACCAAAAACCGCCAGCCGGGTCGCTGCTGCGACGTCGGCTGCACGACCCCGGGCCAGCCCGTGATGGTGGCGCTGCCGGTCAGCACCAAGGCCAGGCCAGGCTGATCGCGAGCGTCAACGCCGAAACCGCTGCCGCGTGAAGGCCAGCGCCACCCACAGCCCCAGCACCGCATACGCCGCCAGCACCGCCGCCCAGCGCCCCGGCTGCTGCGGCCACTGGCCCAGAAACAGCGGCCGCGCCAGTTCGACCGCCGCCGTCAGCGGCAGCCAGTCGGTCACCAGGCGCGCGGCCTCGGGCAGCTGCTCGCGCGGGAAGAACACGCCCGACAAGAACATCATGGGCGAGAGCACCAGCGTGAAGTAGTAGGTGAAGAAGTCATAGCCCGGCGCCTTGGCATTGAACACCAGCGCCATGCTGGCAAAGGTGATGCCCGCGCCCAGCAGGATCGGCACCGCCAGCCACATGCGCGGCGTGCGGCTGATGTCCAGCGCCCAGATCACGCCCATGATGATGGTGACCGAGAACAGCGCCTTGAAGCCGGCCCACAGCATTTCGGCCAGCACCACGTCGTCCAGCTGCACGGGGGTGTTGAGGATGCCGTCCCAGGTGCGTTGCACGTGCATGCGCGAGAAGGCCGAATACAGCGCCTCGAAGCTGGCCGCGTTCATGGCGCTCATGCACACCGAGCCGCTGGCCAGGTACAGGATGTAGGGCACCTGCTGGCCGTGCGTGGCCACCGCGCCGATCATGCTGCCCAGGCCGTAGCCGAAGGCCACCAGCCAGATCAGCGGCTCGCCGATGTTGGCCAGCAGGCTGGGAATGGCGAGCTTGCGCCACACCAGCCAGTTGCGCGCGAACACCGGCCACCAGCGCAGCGAGGGGCGCGGCGGGGCCCAGAGGGAGAGGTCGTTCATGTCAGCCGTCGTCTCGTATTTGTCGGCCCGTGAGTTTCAAGAACAAGTCCTCCAGATTGGCCGGCCGGTGCAGCGTGCGCAGACCGGGGTGGCCTTCCAGCGCCTGCAGCAGGGCGCGCGCCTGGCGGGTGTAGAAGAACACCGTCTCGCCACTGGTTTCCACCCGCTCGGCGTGCGCGGCCAGCGGCGATGCGGCCAGCTGCACGGCGCCGTTGCCGTACACCTCGACCACCTCGGGCTCCAGGTGCTCGGCGATCAGCGCGCGCGGCGTGCCCTCGGCGATCTTGCGGCCGTGGTCGATCACCAGCAGGCGGTGGCACAGGCGCTCGGCCTCGTCCATGAAGTGCGTCGTCAGCAGGATGGACTTGCCCTGCGCCAGCAGCATCTGCAGGCGCTCCCACATCAGGTGGCGCGCCTGCGGGTCCAGCCCGGTGGTGGGTTCGTCCAGCAGCAGCAGGTCGGGGTTGTTGATCAGTGCGCGCGCCAGCGACAGGCGCCGGCGCATGCCGCCCGACAGCTCGCTCGGCCTTGCCCTGGCCTTGTGCGACAGCGCGGCAAAGGCCAGCAGCTGGGGCACGCGCTCGGCCAGCTGCTGGCGCCGCAAGCCGAAGTAGCGGCCGAAGACGAACAGGTTCTCGGCGCAGTCGAAGTCCGGGTCCAGCGAGTCGAACTGCGACACCACGCCCAGTCGCTGCTTGATGGCCAACGCGTCGCGCGGCATGGCCAGGGACGAGCCGTCGGCACGCGCGAAGTAGTGGATCTGCCCCGCCTCGGGGGCCGTCAGGCCCAGCGCCAGGCGGATGGTGGTGGTCTTGCCGGCGCCGTTGGGGCCGATCACGCCCAGGCATTCGCCCGGCGCGATGCCGAGGGACACGCCATCGACCACGCGCGTGCCGCCGTAGCTCTTGACGAGCTCGCGGATGTCCAGCAGCGGCAGCGTGGTCATGGGCCGGCCATTGTGCCAGCCGGCTCGCCCTAAACTGGCGACTTCTGCGAAAGGGATCGATCATGAGCGCCTATGTCTTTGCTCCTCCGGCGCAGGCCAGCGTGGCCGTGCAGGGCAGCCGCCAGCGCTACGCCGTCGGCCGCATTTTTTGCGTCGGCCGCAACTACGCCGCGCACGCGCGCGAGATGGGCGGCAACCCCGAGCGCGAGCCGCCGTTCTTCTTCAACAAGGTGCCGGCGCATCTGGTGGCCAGCGGCGCCACCGTGCCCTATCCGCCCGGCACGCGCGACTACCACCACGAGATGGAGCTGGTGGTGGCCATCGGCCAGCCCGCGTTTCGCGTCGACCCCGAGCAGGGCCAGGCCTGCGTGTGGGGCTATGCCTGCGGGCTGGACATGACGCGACGCGACCTGCAGGGCGAGGCCAAGAAGACGGGGCGCCCGTGGAGCTTCGGCAAGGACTTCGAGAACGCCGCCGTCATCGGCGAGCTGGTGCCCGCCAGCCAGACGGGCGCGCTGACGCGCGGGCGCATCGAGCTGGCCGTCAACGGCCAGACGCGCCAGCAGGGCGACCTGGCCGACCTGATCTGGAGCGTGCCCGAGGTGATCGCCAACCTGTCGCAGTACTACCACCTGCGCCCGGGTGACCTGATCTACACCGGCACGCCCGAGGGCGTGGGCGCCGTCCAGCCGGGCGACGTGCTGGCCGGGCACATCGACGGCGTGGGCGACATTCAGCTGGCCATCGGCCGGCCCGAATAAGTGCCGCTGCCCGAGCGCTGGGCCGTGGCGGCCCAATACGCCCTGCCCAAGCAGGCCCTGACGCGCCTGGCCGGCGCCTTTGCCGGCGCGCGGCTGGGCGGTCTGACGCAGGCGGCCATTCGCCGCTTTGTTGCCCGCTACGGCGTCGACATGAGCGAGGCGGCCGACCCCGACATCGCCGGCTACGCCAGCTTCAACGACTTCTTCACGCGCGCGCTGCGCACCGGTGCGCGCCCGCTGGCGCCCGCCGACTACGTGTGCCCGGTCGACGGTGCCATCAGCCAGTTCGGCGCCATCCAGCGTGACCAGATTTTCCAGGCCAAGGGCCACGCCTACAGCACGCGCGCGCTGCTGGCGTGCGACGCGCGCGAGGCGGCGGCGTTCGACCACGGCCAGTTCGCCACCTTGTACCTGAGCCCGCGCGACTACCACCGCATCCACATGCCCTGCGCCGGCCGCCTGCAGCGCATGGTGCACGTGCCGGGCGCGCTGTTTTCCGTCAACCCCGCCACGGCGCGCGGCGTGCCGGGCCTGTTCGCGCGCAACGAGCGCGTGGTGTGCTGGTTCGACACCGCGCGCGGCCCCCTAGTGCTGGTGCTGGTGGGCGCGACCATCGTCGGCAGCATGGCCACCGTGTGGCATGGTGTGGTCAACCCGCCGCGGCCGGCGCAGCCGCGGCGCTGGGACTATGCCGGCCAGGCCATCGAGCTGGCCCAGGGCGCCGAGATGGGGCGCTTTCTGCTGGGCTCCACCGTGGTGCTGCTGTGGCCGCACGGCACGCTGCGCTTCAACCCCGGCTGGGCGACCGGCGGCGCCGTGCGCATGGGCGAGGCGCTGGGCAAGGCGCTGGGTTGATACGGCTTCGCATTCAAAAAGGCCAAGCATGCCAGCTGTGGGGTGGGATCAGGCCGTCGGGGCGCCCGGCTCCGTTCATGTCCCCCGCCGGCCTGCGGCCGGCTCCGCCTTCACTTCACTTCACTGCGCCGGCCGCCCCGACGGCCTGACCCATGCCCCTTGGCGCGCCACCGCCCGCCCGGCGTTCTCAACGCGTTGATTGCAATCTGGTCAGAAGTCCTCCTTCGTTTATTTTTACAAAGCAATTGCTTGATAAAAATAAAAAGGGCGGCTATGCTGCGGCATGCTCAAGTCCGCCGCCTTGGCCGAAACGCCCCCGCCCCTGCGTCGGGGGCGTCCGCGCAAGAGCGAGCAGGAGCGCGACGAGAGTCTGCGCCGGGCCGAGCTGGTGCGCGCGGCGGCGCAGCTGTTTCGCGCCAGGGGGTTCGACGCCACCCCCACGCGCGACATCGCGGCGGCGGCGGGCATGCAAAGCGGCTCGCCCTTTTATTACTTTGAAAGCAAGAGCGCGCTGCTGCTGGCCGTCATGTGCGACGGCATGGCGCAGGCAAAGGCCCGCCAGGACGCGGCGCTGCAGGCCTTGCCGGCCCGCGCGCCGGCGCGCGAGCGCCTGCGTGCGCTGATCCGCCAGCATTTCGAGGTGCTGCTGGGCGCGGACAGCGACTTCATCCCGGTGATGCTGTACGAATGGCGCTCGCTCACCGCCGAGCAGCGCCAGCAGGTGGCGGCGCAAAAGGACATCTACGAGGCGGCGTGGATGCCCTCGCTTAACGCCCTGCACCGCGCCGGCCACCTGCAGGCGCGCCCGGCCGTGGCGCGCCTGTTCATCTTCGGCGCGCTGAACTGGACGGTGCAGTGGTTCGACCCGGCCGGCCCGCGCACGCTGGACGACTTGACCGAGCAGGCGCTGTGCCTGTTCGTGGGGAAAGCATGAGCTATCGATCGATTTTTTCGCCCGGCCTGTTCAACGGCCGCACCGTGGTGGTCACCGGCGGCGGCTCGGGCATCGGGCGCTGCACCGCGCACGAGCTGGCCGCGCTGGGCGCGCACGTGGTGCTGGTGGGGCGCAAGGCCGACAAGCTGCACGCGGTGCAGGCCGAGATCGCGCAAGACGGCGGCCAGGCCAGCAGCCACGTGTGCGACATCCGCAACGAGACCGGCGTGCAGGCCATGGTGGGCGCGGTGGTGGCGGCGCGCGGGCGCATCGACGGCCTGGTGAACAACGCGGGCGGCCAGTACATGACGCCGCTGGAGGCCATCGGCGCCAAGGGCTGGCAGGCGGTGATCGACACCAACCTGACCGGTGGCTTTCTGGTGGCGCGCGAGTGCTATCTGCAATCGATGCGGCAGCACGGCGGCGCCATTGTCAACATCGTGGCCGACATGTGGGGCTCGATGCCCGGCATGGGCCACAGCGGCGCGGCGCGTGCCGGCATGGTGAGCTTCACCGAAACCGCCGCCGTGGAATGGGCCCAAAGCGGCGTGCGCGTGAACGCGGTGGCGCCCGGCTACATCGCCTCCAGCGGCATGGACCATTACCCGCCCGAGGCGGGCGACATGCTGCGCGCCATGCGCCAGACCGTGCCGGCCGGGCGCTTCGGCACCGAGGCCGAGGTGTCCGCGGCGATCGTCTTTCTGCTCTCGCCCGCTGCCAGCTTCATCAGCGGCAGCGTGCTGCGCGTCGATGGCGCGCGCCCGCAGGTGCGCATGGGCTGGGGCATGACGACGCCGGATGGCGCGGCGCAGCAGCGCGCGGCCGTCCAGCCCTTCGACGGCTTTCACCGTGCCGTGACGCCCAAGGTGTTCGCCACGCAGGACGCGGCCAAGCCATGAGTGCTTTTCCATCGAGCTGGAACGCCGCCTCGCCCCAGGCCGCCGAGCGCCGCGCCGCCATGCTGGCGCGCATTGAGCGCTTGCGCGCGCTGGAAGACCGTGCTGCCCATGCATCCGCCCAGGCCGGTCCGCGCTTTGCCAAGCGCCATCAGCTGCTGCCGCGCGAGCGTGTGGCGTTGCTGCTCGACGCGGGCGCGCCCTGGCTGCCCCTCGCCACGCTGGCGGGCTTTCTGCACGACGTGCCGGACGCCGACAAATCCGTGCCCGGCGGCGGCATCATCGCCGGCATCGGTTTCATCGAAAACACGCGCTGCATGGTGGTCGCGAGCGATTCGGGCATCGAGGCCGGCGCCATCCAGCCCATGGGCCTGGACAAGATCCTGCGCGTGCAGGAGATCGCCTTGCGCGAGCGCCTGCCCTTCATCCATCTGGTCGAGAGCGCCGGCGCCAACCTGATGCGCTACCGGGTCGAAGGCTTCGTGCACGGCGGCGGCCTGTTCCGCAACCTGGCGCGGCTGTCGGCCGCCGGCATCCCGGTCATCACGGTGCAGCACGGCTCGGGCACGGCGGGCGGCGCCTACATGCCGGGGCTGTCCGACATCGTGATCATGGTCGAGGGCCGCTCGCGTGCCTTTTTGGCCGGCCCGCCGCTGCTGAAGGCCGCCACCGGCGAAGTCGCCACCGAAGAGGAGTTGGGCGGCGCGCTGATGCACACCACGGTGTCGGGCCTGGGCGAGTATCTGGCGCGTGACGACCGCGAGGCGCTGGGCCTCGCGCGCCGCGTGGTGGCGCAGCTGAAAGGGTCAAAACGGGCTGCAGCGCTTGATGGACAAGCGCTAGCAGCTATTAAATTAGAAGCAATCGAGCCACCCTGGCCGGTGGACGAGCTGCTCACGCTGATGCCTGCCCACCACCGCGAGCCGGTCGATATGCGCGAGGTGGCGGCGCGCCTGCTGGATGGCGGCGAGCTGCTGGAGTTCAAGCCCGGCTACGGCGCGGCCACCGTGTGCGCGCAAGGCCACCTCCGCGGCCACGCGGTCGGCCTGATCACCAACAACGGCCCGATCGACATAGCAGGAGCCAACAAGGCCACGCACTTCATCCAGTGGATGTGCCAACTGGGCCACCCCATCGTCTACCTGCAGAACACCACCGGCTACATGGTCGGCAAGGACGTGGAGCAGGGCGGCATGATCAAGCACGGCAGCAAGATGATCCAGGCCGTCACCAACGCCAGCGTGCCGCAGCTCACCATCCAGTGCGGCGCCAGCTTCGGTGCCGGCAACTATGGCATGTGTGGCCGGGGCTTCGCGCCGCGCTTTCTGTTTTCATGGCCGAGCGCCAAGACCGCGGTGATGGGCGGCGAGCAGGCCGCCGGCACCATGCGCATCGTGACCGAGGCCGGTCTGAAACGCAAAGGCATCGAGCCCGATGCGGACAAGATGCAGCAGCAGTTCGACGCGGTCGTCGCGATGTTCGAGCGCCAGCAGGACGCGTTCGCCACCAGCGGTCTGCTGCTGGACGACGGCGTGATCGACCCGCGCGACACCCGCGCCGTGCTGGCCTTTTGCCTCGACACGCTGGCCGAGGGCGCGGCGCGCGACGTGCGACCCATGCAGTTCGGCGTGGCGCGGATGTGAATACCTAAACAGCCGAACAGCCGAACAGCCGAACGCAGAGGACGCAAAAATTACGCAAAGGACGCAGAAGAAATTCTTGAAGAGGCTTGTGATTCAAGGCCAGGAACACAAGAAAGCTTTTTTGTCTTTTTTTGCGTCCTCTGCGAATCCTTTGCGTCCTCTGCGTTCGGCTGTTGGTTTTCAAGATTCTGAGGAGACACCCCATGCAACTGACCCACGACCACGAACAGATCCGAGACACCCTCAAGCGCTACATCGACGAGCACATCAATCCGCATGTGGATGAGTGGGAAGAGGCCGAGATCTTCCCCGCGCACCAGGTGTTCAAGGGCCTGGGCGATTTGGGCCTGCTGGGCCTGACCAAGCCGGTCGAGTACGGCGGCATGGGGCTCGACTATTCCTACAGCATGGTGATGGCCGAGACCTTGGGCCTGATCAAGTGCGGCGGCGTGCCGATGGCGATCGGCGTGCAGACGGACATGTGCACGCCGGCGCTGGCGCGCTTCGGCAGCGATGCATTGAAGCGCGAGTTCCTGGCCCCGGCGATCGCCGGCGACATGGTGGGCTGTATTGGGGTGAGCGAGCCGGGCGCGGGCAGCGATGTGTCGGCCATCAAGAGCGTGGCGCGCAAGGACGGCGACGATTACCTCATCACCGGCCAGAAGATGTGGATCACCAACAGCCTGCAGGCCGACTGGATGTGCATGCTGGTCAACACCGGCGATGGCCCCGTGCACAAGAACAAGAGCCTGGTGATGGTGCCGATGCGGGAAGGGACTGGAAAGGGGCCGGACGGCAAGCTCACCAAGGGCATCTCGGTGGCGAAGAAGATCCGCAAGATCGGCATGGATTCGAGCGACACCGGCCTCATTTATTTCGACGAGGTGCGCGTGCCGCAGCGCAACCTGATCGGCCAGGAGAGCCAGGGCTTCATCTACCAGATGCAGCAGTTCCAGGAGGAGCGCCTGTGGGCGGGGGCCAATTCGCTCAGCGCGCTGGACGACTGCATCCGCGAAACCATCGAGTGGGCGCGCGAGCGCAAGATGTTCGGCGCCACCTTGCTCGACCAGCAGTGGGTGCAGTTCAAGCTGGTCGAGCTGCAGACCGAGGTCGAGGCGCTGCGCGCGCTGACCTGGCGCGCCGGCGAGCGCTACATCGCCGGCGACGACGTGCTGCAATGGGCCAGCATGGTCAAGCTCAAGGCCGGTCGCCTGATGCGCCAGGTCAGCGACACCTGCCTGCAGTTCTGGGGCGGCATGGGCTTCACGCTGGACAACCGCGTCGCGCGCCTGTACCGCGACGGCCGCCTGGCGTCGATCGGCGGCGGCGCCGACGAGGTGATGATGGGCATCATCGCCAAGACCATGGGCATGGCGAAGCGGCCGGGTGGCTGACATGAAATGCGGACAGCCGAACGCAGAGGACGCAAAGATTTCGCAGAGGACGCAAAAGGATTCAAGGAAATTTTTCATGATTTTCTTTTGCGTCCTCTGCGAGTCCTTCGCGACCTCTGCGTTCGGCTGTCCGACTTCATCGGCTGTGACTGGCGTGCGGCGCAAGAGATGACCGCGATGCGATTGCTCCTGAAATCGAAGCGACTTGGGCAATGCCCACACGGGCTAATACCAAAAATCTTTAAAAAACCTGTGCAGAGGGCCGCATGCGCCGCATCCTGATTGCCAATCGCGGCGAAATCGCCCGCCGCGTGATCGCCACGGCGCGCCGCATGGGCATCGACACGGTGGCGATTTATTCCGATGCCGATGCCGCCGCGCTGCACGTGCGTGAAGCCACTGTGGCTTATGCGCTGGGCGGCAACACGCCCCGCGACAGCTATCTGCGCGTGGACAAGATGCTGGCGGCCGCCAAGGCCACCGGCGCCGACGCGGTGCACCCCGGTTACGGCTTCCTGAGCGAGGACGCGGGTTTCGCGCAGGCGGTGCAGGACGCGGGCCTGAGCTGGATCGGCCCGCCGCCCGCTGCCATCCGCGCGCTCGGCAGCAAGGCCGCAGCCAAGGCGCTGGCGGCGCAGCAGGGCGTGCCCTGCCTGCCGGGCTATGCGGGTGATGATCAGGGTGAGGCGCGCTTCGTGGCCGAGGCCGCGAAGATCAGCTACCCCGTGATGGTCAAGGCCGTGGCCGGCGGCGGCGGGCGCGGCATGCGGCTGGTGACCGAGGCGGCGCAACTGCCGCAGGCCTTGAAGCGCGCGCGCTCCGAGGCGCTGGCCGGCTTCGGCAACGGCGAGCTGCTGATCGAACGCGCCGTGCTGCACCCGCGCCACGTCGAGGTGCAGGTGTTTGCCGACACGCACGGCCAGGTGATCCACCTGGGCGAGCGCGACTGCTCGGTGCAAAGGCGCCACCAGAAGATCGTCGAGGAAGCGCCCAGCCCCGCCGTGTCGCCCGAGCTGCGCGCGCGCATGGGGCGGTGCGCGGTGGCGCTGGCGCAGGGCGCGGGCTATGTCGGCGCGGGCACCGTCGAGTTTCTGGTCGAAGGCAATGACTTCTTTTTGATGGAGATGAACACGCGCCTGCAAGTGGAGCACCCGGTAACCGAAGCCATCACGGGACTCGATCTGGTCGAATGGCAGATCCGCGTCGCGCGCGGCGAGCCGCTGCCACTGGCGCAGGACGAGGTTCAGCTGCACGGCCACGCGATCGAGGTGCGCCTGTGCGCCGAGGACGAGCACTACGTACCGCACGCCGGCCGCATCCGCCACTTCGCCGCGCCGCCGGCGGCCGCCTTCGAGCGCGCGCCGCTGCGCTTCGACCACGCGATCGAGGCCGGCGGCGAGGTCACGCCGTACTACGACGCGATGCTGGGCAAGCTGATCGTGCACGCGCCCACGCGCGCCGAAGCCATCGACCGGCTGATCGGCGCGCTGGCGCAGACCGAGTTGCTGGGCCTGCCCAGCAACCGCGGCTTCTTGATGGAGTGTCTTCAGGATGCGCGGTATCAAAGTGGCGAGGCCTTGATCTCCTTCCTGGCGGAGCACGGCGACGCCTTGCGCGAGCAACTCCTGAAAAAGGAGCGGCTGGCGCACGAGCATTGCGCGCTCGCGGTGGTTTACCCGCAAGAGACAGGCCCATTGCCCTGCGCCTTCGCCGCGCCGCTGCGGCTGTCGCACCGGGGCGAGGTGAGCGCGCTGACCGTGCGCGCCGTCGCCGGCGGCGTGCAGCTGCTGGGCGAGCCCGCGCGCACGATCGCCTTGCAAGCCCTGGCCGACGGCGCCGTGCAGTGCGCGGAAGACGGCGTCACGCGCCGCGTGCGCGCCGCCCTCGCGCCCGCGGCCGACGCGCCGCGCCGCTGGCATGCCCAGGCGGGCGGCGTCGACTGGTGGATCGTCGATGCGTCTTTTGACCCTGTAGCCGGCGCCGGACAAACGCAGGCAGCTACGGAACTGAGAGCGCCGTTCAACGGCAAGGTGGTGCGCGTGGCGGCCGTGGTCGGCCAGGCGCTCGCGGCGGGCGAAACGGCGGTGGTGATCGAATCCATGAAGCTGGAGCACAGCGTCGCGCCGCGCGCCGACGCCGCCGTGGCAGAGCTGCTGGTGACCGAGGGGCAGCAGGTGACGCCGGGCCAGGTGCTGCTGCGCTTTGCCGCGCCGCCGGTCGTCGATGAGGCCGTGAAATGAGCACGCTATCCATGACGGATGCCGAGCTGCGCGAGGCGCGCACCGCGCTGGCCGATCTGGTCGAGCGCTTTGCGCACCGCGAGATCGCGCCGCACGTCACCGAATGGGACGCGGCGGGCGAGTTTCCGCGCGCGCTGTACCGGCGCGCGGCCGAGCTGGGGCTGCTGGGCCTGGGCTACCCGGAGGAATTCGGCGGCACGCCGGCGTCGTATGCATTGCGGCTGGTGATGTGGCGCGCGCTGTGCCGCTTCGGTACCTCGGGCGGCGTGCTGGCGAGCCTGCTGTCGCACAACATCGGCCTGCCGCCGGTGGTGGCGCTGGGCAGTGACGCCGTCAAGCGCGAAGTCGTGCCGCCGGTGCTGGCGGGCGAGCAGATCGCCGCGCTGGCCATCACCGAGCCGGGTGGCGGATCGGACGTGGCGGCGGTGCGCACCATGGCGCGGCGCGAGGGCGACGAGTACGTGGTCGATGGCGAAAAAATCTTCATCACCTCGGGCATGCGCGCCGACTGGATCACGGTGGCCGTCAGAACCGGAGACGCTGGAACCAAGGGCGCCGGTGGCCTCAGTCTGATCCTCGTGCCGGGCGACAGCCGCGGCTTGTCGCGCACCCGGCTGGACAAGATGGGCTGGCTCTGCTCCGACACCGCCCAGCTGCGCTTCGACGGCGTGCGCGTGCCGGCGCGCTATCGGCTGGGCGATGAGGGTGCGGGCTTCAAGGCCATCATGGGCAACTTCAACGGCGAGCGCTTCGGCATCGCCGCCGGCGCGCTGGGCTTCGCCGAGGCCTGTTACGACGAGGCGCTGGCCTGGGCGCGGCAGCGCAAGACCTTCGGCCAGCTGCTGACCGAGCACCAGGTGATCCGCCACAAGCTGGTCGACATGCAGCAGCACATCCGCGCCACGGCGGCGTGGCTGGAGCAACTGGCGGCCCGCGCGGATGCCGGTGACGTCGGCGCCGACTGGGTCGGTGAAGTGGCGACGCTGAAGAACCAGGCGACGCAGACCCTGCAGTTCTGCGCCGATGCCGGCGTGCAGATCCTCGGTGGCATGGGCTTCATGCGCGGCACGGTGTGCGAGCGCATCTACCGCGAGGTCAAGGTCTTGACCATCGGCGGCGGCACCGAGGAAATCATGAAGGAGCTGGCCGCGCGGCAATGGGGCTTTTGACTGCGGACAGACGCTGATTCATTCAGGAGACAAAGATGATCGACCAAGCCACCACCGACGCCCAAGGCCGCATCCGCCGGGTCGCGCTGGGCGACTTCGTGCACCGCAGCGCACTCAAGTTTGCCGAGCGCACCGCCGTCGTCGACGGCGACACCCGCATGAGCTACGCCGAGCTCGACGCCCGCAGCTCGCGCCTGGCGCATCACCTGCTGGCCAGCGTGGGCGCCGGCAAACAGATCGGCATGCTGTGCCAGAACTCGGCCGACATGGTGGTGGCCTACAACGGCATCCACAAGGCCGGCTGCGTGTGGGTGCCGGTCAACATCCGGCTGGACGCCGGCGCCATCGACTACATCCTGCGGCACGCCGAGGTGTCGGCCGTGGTGGTGGACGAGGCCCTGCGCGCCGAGCCGGCGCTGGCCGCGGTGCTGGAGAAGCTGACCGTGCCGCTGATCCTGACCCTGAGCAGCGCCGACGGGCCGGGTGATGCGCGTGTGCGCACGCTGGCCGCCGCCGAGGCCGGGCAGAGCAGCGCGCTGCCCGAAGTCGCCATCGACAGCGAGCAGCCCGCGCTCATCATGTACACCAGCGGCACCACCGGCAACCCCAAGGGCGCGGTGCATTCGCACGCCTCGGTGGCGGCGGCGCTGATGGGCAACATGGTGGGCTTCGGCATCACCGAGCGCGACGTGTTCTCCGGCGTGCTGCCGCTGTACCACTGCGCGCAGCATTGCCTGGCGGCCACGGTGCACATCGCCGGCGGCTGCGTGGTGGTGTTGCGCGGCTTCGTGCCCGACGAGGTGCGCGCGTCGATGCGCAAGGAGCGCTACACCGGCTTCACCGGCCTGCCGATGATGTACGCGGCGCTGCTGGCCGACCCGGCGTTTCGCGCCGACAGCATGCGCCTGGCGATCTACGCGATGGCGCCGATCCCAAAGCCGCTCATCCAGCAGATCGCCGAGCGCATGACGCCCAACGTGATGCTCGCCACCGGCCAGACCGAGATGTACCCGGCCACGATGAGCTTCCGCCCGTTGGAGCACCCTGGCCTGGACGCCAACTACTGGGGCGCCTCGCTCGCGCACAACGAGACGGCGGTGATGGACGACGAGGGCCATCTGCTGGGCGAAGGCCAGCCCGGCGAGATCGTGCACCGCGGCGCCAACGCCATGCTGGGCTACTTCAAGGACCCGCAGGCCACGGCCGCGGCGCAGCGCTTCGGCTGGCACCACACGGGCGACCTGGGCCAGTGGGGGCCGGGCGGGCAGCTGATGTTCCTGGACCGCAAGAAGGACATGATCAAGACCGGCGGCGAAAACGTGGCCAGCGTCAAGGTCGAGTCCGTGCTGCTGGCCCACCCCGGCGTCGCGGGGGTCGGCGTGATCGGCCTGCCGCACCCGCGCTGGGCCGAGGCGGTGTGCGCCTTCGTGGTCAAGAAGCCCGGCGCCGACGTCGACGTGGCCGCACTGGAGGCGCACTGTCGCGCGCAGCTGGGCGACTACGAGGTGCCCAAGCTGATCCACTTCGTCGATGCCTTGCCGGCCACCTCGACCGGCAAGGTGCAAAAGCACCGGCTGCGCCAGCAGTTCGAGGCGCTGGCGCAGAAGGCCTGGGGCGATGGGACGTGACAAGTCCTGAAAAGATAGCTGCTTGCGCTTTCCACATGCGGGCTGCAGCCTGATTGGACAATAAAAAAGCCGCCCGCGGGCGGCTTGGGGCGTGATGGCCGGTTGGCTTACTTGAAGTAGTCCGACACCACCTTCCAGCGTCCGTCCTGAATTTGCGACAGGCGCGAGCGCTCGGTGCCCAGGCGTTTCTTGGCCGTGTAGGTGAGGGTGTCGCTGCCGAACATGTCGGGTTCGATGGGAGCGCTTTCCATGCCCTTGATGAAGCTCTCGGTGGTCAGGTTGGGGCCGGCGCGCTGCGCGCCCTGGATGAAGTTGTCCATGATCTCGTAGCCGTAGACCGAGAACACGCCCGGATCCTCGTTGAACTTGGTCTTGTACTTGTTGGCCCAGAAGCGGATCGGCTGCGAGGCATCGTCCAGGTACGGAACCTGGATGGCCGAGGTGGAGTAGAAGCCGTCCATGGCCTTGCCGCCCAGCTTGTGGATCAGGTCGGTATAAGAGGCCGTGGTGCCCATGAAGGTGGGGTTGTAGCCGGTCTTGCGTGCCTCGCCGATGGCGCCGATGGTTTCGCGGATCACGGTGCCCATCACCACGAAGTCGCAGCCGGCGGACTTCAGCTTGGCCACCTGCGAGGAGAAGTCGGTGGCGCCGCGCTTGTAGGTGGTCTTCTCGGCCAGCTGCATGCCGATGGTCTTCAGGCCGTCCTCCGCGCCGCGCATCACCTCCAGGCCGAACTCGTCGTCCTGGTACAGCGCGCAGACCTTCTTGGCGCCCTTTTCCTTTACCAGGCGCGGCGTGCCGGTGCGCGTCTGGTCGTAATAGGGCACGCTGAAGCCGAACTTGAGGTTCAGGTTGGGCGGCTCGAACATTTCGCGCGCGCCGGTGAGCGGGTAGAAGTTGATCACCTTCTTGGGAAACAGCACCGGGAAGGTGGCGATGTTGGGGGCCGTGCCGATGTGGCCGAGCATGGCGAAGATGTGGTCCTGGTTGACCAGCTTTTGCGCCGCCAGCACGGCGCGCTTGGGGTCGTAGCCCGAGTCCTCGGACTTGAACACCAGCTTGCGGCCGTTGATGCCGCCCTGCTCGTTGATCTCGTCCACGCGCAGCTGCATGCCGTTGCGCGCCTGTTTGCCGAAGCCCGCCAGCGGGCCCGACAGGTCCTGGATGGTGCCGACGGTGATCTCGGTCTTGCTCACGCCCTGGCTTTGGGCCAGGGCCGGGCCGGCCGCGACGGCCAGCGCGCAGGCGAGGGAAAACAGGGTGCGTTTCATGGGCTGAGGCCTCCTTGGGTTGATGGGCGAATTGTGGATGGATGTGGCGCCGAGGGCGGCGGTGATTTCCCTGATACGGCCGTGTTTCAGTGGCCGTACATGGCTTCGATCTGCGGCGCGTACTTGGTCTGCACCAGCTTGCGCTTGAGCTTCATGGTGGGCGTCAGCTCCTCGTCCTCGGCCGTCAGCTGGGTGTCGAGCAAAAAGAATTTCTTGATCTGCTCGACGCGGGCGAACTTGCGGTTGACCTCGTCGATCACGCCCTGGATCAGCGCCTGCACCTCGGGCGCGCGCGTCAGGCTGGCGTAGTTGGAGAACGGCACGTCGTGGTCCTGCGCGTATTTCTCCACGTTTTCCTGGTCGATCATGATGATCACCGTCAGGTAGGCGCGCGCATCGCCGATCACCACCGCGTCGGTCACGTAGGGGCTGAACTTGAGCTCGTTTTCCAGCTCGCTGGGCGTGATGTTCTTGCCGCCCGCGGTGATGATGATGTCCTTCATGCGGTCGGTGATGCGGTAGAAGCCCTCGGCGTCCACCGTGCCGACGTCGCCGGTGCGCAGCCAGCCGTCGGACGTGAAGGTCTCGGCGGTCTTCTCGGGCAGGTTCAGATAGCCGGCGAACACGTTGGGGCCCTTGACCTGGATCTCGCCCGTGGCCGCGTCCAGGCGCACCTGGTTGAAGTCGGCCGCCGGCCCGATCGAGCCGGGCTTGATGCGCGCTACCGGCACGCCGGTGGAGGCGCCGCAGGTCTCGGTCATGCCCCACACCTCCAGCATGGGCACGCCCAGCGACAAATACCACTTGACCAGTTCGGGTGAGATCGGCGCCGCGCCCGTCACCAGGTAGCGCGCGCGGTGGATGCCGATCATCTTGCGCACGTTGTCCAGCGCCAGCCAGCGCGCCAGCCGAAAGCGCGCCTTGAGCGAGCCCGGCACCGGCTGGCCGGCCAGCACGCGGTCGGCGATCTGCCGGCCCACGCCGATGGCCCAGGCGTAGGCCGCCTGCTGCAGGCGCGTGCTTTCCTTCAGCGCGATGGTGACGCCGGAATAGAACTTCTCCCACACGCGCGGCACGGCGGTGAACACCGTGGGCGCGATCTCGCGCACGTTCTCGGGCACGGTGTCGGGGTTCTCGACGAAGTTGAGCTTGGCCCCCGTGTACAGCGAGTAGTACTCGCCGCCCATGCGCTCGGCGATGTGGCACAGCGGCAGAAAGCACATGCACTCGTCCTGCTCGCTGCGCGCGATCAGCGTGTTGTAGCCGCGCGCGGTATAGACCAGTGCCGAGTGCCGGTGCATGGCGCCCTTGGGCTTGCCGGTGGTGCCCGAGGTGTAGACCAGGATCGCCAGGTCGTCGGGCCGCACGGCTGCCACGCGCTGCTGGAGCGCGTCCGGGTGCTGGCGGTTGTAGGCGCGCCCCAGTTCGCGCAGCGCGTCCAGGCTGATCACCTGAGGGTCATCCATGTCGCGCAGGCCTTCCATGTCGAACACGACGATCCGGGCCAGCAGCGGCAGTTGCTCGCGCACCTCCAGCGCCTTGTCCAACTGCTCGTCGTCCTCGACGAACAGCACGCGCGTGCGCGAGTCCTCGCACAGGTAGTGCACCTGGCTGGCGGCGTCGGTGGGGTAGATGCCGTTGGCCACGCCGCCGCACGACAGCACGGCCAGGTCGGCCAGCACCCATTCGGGCACGGTGTTGGACAGGATCGAGGCGGTCTCGCCGGCCGCCAGGCCCAGGCTCATCAGGCCGCCGGCGATCTCGGCCACGGCCTCGCCCACCTGCGTCCAGGTCCAGCTGCGCCACAGGCCCAGGTCCTTCTCGCGCAGCCACACGCTGTCGCCCCGCTGCGCCACCGCGTTCCAGAACATCGCGGCGATGGTGTCGCCGGGCACCACGACGTCGGTGCGCGGCTGGATGTGCGACAGGTCCCACAAGTTCGACACGGACTTATCTCCAAGTTTTCTTTTTCTTCCAGCGCCGCTCGCCGCGCACGCCGGACTCCTTCATGCCCAGGTAGAACTCCTTGATGTCCTCCTTCTCGCGCAGGTGGGCACAAGTGTCTTCCATCACGATGCGGCCGTTTTCCAGCACGTAGCCGTAGTCGGCGGCGTTCAGCGCCATGTTGGCGTTCTGCTCCACCAGCAGGATGGTGGTGCCGCGCTCGCGGTTGATGCGCACCACGAT
>OFTX01000545.1_pt1 | contig 19199 bp, 21 predicted proteins | sample 1775051 | NCBI WGS metagenome assembly OFTX01 (sample SAMN08195772, study PRJEB24354) | sludge metagenome | isolation source: sludge from phenol fed wastewater aerobic bioreactor A | place: India: Nagpur | collected 2016-09-15
CATCGCCCAGACCGGCACCGGCAAGACCGCCGCCTTCGTCCTGCCCATGCTCACATTGCTGGAGAAAGGCCGCGCCCGGGCGCGAATGCCCCGCACGCTGATCCTCGAACCGAGCATGGTCGACGTGGCGATGGCGTTGCAGGACGTCGACCGCATGGCGATGCTGCGCTTCTTCTACGTCTATTGCCTGTGCCGCGATCAACGCTACTTTTCCGCGATGTTGCGCCAGACCATCGCCGGCAGCCACTCGTTGTTCGATTTTGTCGAGGCCAACTTTCACCGACCGTGGCCGGTGGGGCGTCTGGCCGAAGAGTTCGGCATGCCGCTGCGCAAGTTCCGCTACCTCTTTCAGCAGACGTACGGCATGCCTGCCAAGCAGTGGCTGCTGGAGCGGCGGCTGAGACTCGCCCGAGACCTGCTGCTCTCCACGCGTCACAAGGTGCTCGACATCGCGCTCGAGTGCGGCTTCACCAATCACGCGCATTTCACCGACACCTTCCGCAAGCGGTTCGACTGCGCACCCACCGAGATCCGGCTCGGTGCCCCGCCGATGCGCGGCGCCCGCCGGGTGGCGACGCCGCGCGCCGAGGCCTACGCCGCGCTGCGTGCCGATCTGGTGGCCGGGCAGGGGGCGGTCGCCGAGGGAGGTGTGCAATGAACGTCGAGGAAGTGCACCGCGGCATGTCGGAAGGCGTGCGCCGAATGTCGGACGAAGCCACGCAGGCCGTGCGCACGCAGGAGGTCAACGATCCGCGACATATGCTCGACGTGCAGTTCCGCCTGCAGCAGTACTCGACGATGGTCGGGTTGCACAGTGCGGCCATCAAGCTCATCAAGGACACGCTGATGGGCATCATTGCCAAGATCGCATGACAGACATGACGCACGCCACGCCGGCCGACGGCGATGCGGGTCGTCAGTGGCTCGACGCTTCCGTACGGCAATGCCTCGTGGAGCTCGCGCTGGCGGGCGCGCATCACGGCATGGCGCACGAGGCTCGCACGATTCTGACCGCATTGCCGTCGCTGGTGCCGGATCCCGATACGTGTCGCTGGTTGCAGGCGGCGCTGTCGATCGCGCTTGGCGACACCGTGGCGGCCAGCGGCTTGCTGGCCGAAGCGCGCAACGGCGCGCCGGCCGCGGACGCGACGGCCGATGCCCTCGCGTGCTGGGCGGCTTCACGTCCTTCGGCGGGCGGGCGGGTCGCACCGGATGCACCGATCGCACCGATCGCCCCGACGCCGGTTGCCGCATCCCGAACTTCCGACATCTTCCACACTTCCCGATCATGACGCTTTCCCGACTCTTCGAAGTCGCTGCCCAGGCGGTGGACACGGCGTCGCCCACCAACGCGGCGCTCGCAACGACCCATGCCGGCGAAGCCGACGCCGTCGGCTTCGCGCAAGCCATGGCAAACGCGCCCGGATTGCCGGAACACCATCTGCTGAATGCGGCAGGCAGGCTCGCGGGCGATACGGAACGCCTGGCGGAGCGAATCACGGCGCAGGCGGGCACGCGCAACGACCCGGTGCGTCTGCTCGCCGCGCAGCGCGATCTGACGGAACGCGTACTCTCGCTGGAGTTCGTGGCCAAGGTGGCGGGCGCGGCCACGCAAGGGGTCAACAAGCTGGTGCACATGCAATGACGCACGGTGTTGGCATCGCCCGTCCCGTTCGCCCGGGTGCGATGTCGGTGGCCGGGTGCGAACGTATACGTCGGCGCGTGTGCCGCTGTGCGCATTGGTGCGTTGGCGGCGCGCTGGTCCTTGCGCTCGCAGGCTGCAAGGTCGAACTGCATCGTGCATTGAGCGAGACCGAGGCGAATCAGATGCTCGCATTGCTGCTCGTATCGGGGCTCCAGGCGGACAAGCGCGCCGATACGTCGGGCATGACCGTTCGCATCGAGCGCAGCGACTTCGTCCGCGGGGTGGAGGTGCTGCGCCAGCATGGGCTGCCGCGCCAGAAGCGTGCATCGGTGGAGGACGTCTTCCCGCCAGGACAACTCGTCAGCTCGCCGGTGCAGGAGCAGGCGAAGCTCAATTTTCTCAAGGAGCAACGGCTCGAACGCATGCTCGCGGCGCTCGATGGTGTCATGGTGGCCGAGGTCTCCATCGCGCAGGTGCCCGTGGATTCGGCCGGGCGCGCGACCTTGCCGCCGGGCGTTGCCGTCTTCGTGAAATACAGCCCGGAGATCAACATGACGCAACGCATAACCGACATCCGCAGCCTCGTGCATGACAGTGTGCCCGGCGTGACGCCGGAGCGCATCAGCGTCGTGCTCCAGCCGGCCGACTATCGCCTGCCGCGTGCGGCAATCGAGACACGTTCGGGAGCGGTCCCACCGTCGGTCGGCGGCGCTGCGCGCTGGCGTCCGGTGCTGCAATGGACCAGCCTGGCGCTCGCGGGCACCGTGCTGTCCGTGGGCGGCGCGATGGCATGGCGCAGGCGTGCGGTGTGGGGACGATGGCTGCGTCGGCGCGCGGGCAAGCCCGCATGACGGCGCGCGGCGACACGGCTGCGGTCCGACTCGCAAGGCTGATCTGGCAGCCGGGAGGACAGATGGACGAAGGGTGGTGGCATGCCTTCGAGATGACGCCATGGCGAGACGCCTACCGTCGACATCCTGCATGTCGCGCATCCATCGACGCGCAACTGATCGTGCGCCGCGGTTGGCCTGCCGTTCGTGAGGCACGGGGGCCGCACGCGGTACCCCCATGCAGCGAAGCCGCAAAAGCGCGATTGCGGCGTCTGCCGACGCTGCGCCGCGTGGCGGTGGCGTATGGATTGCGAACGATGGGGTGCCCCGACTATCTGTTGCTCGGCGCGTATCGTCGCGCGCTGTCGCCATGGCTCGACGCCTGGCAATGCGACCGCCTGCTGCTCGCATGTGCCGAATGGCCCGCGCGGGCGACCTGTCCGCCCGATCGGATCGTGGCGGCGGCAATGCGCCGCACCGGGCGATGCCTCGATGCCGTCGCGATGCCGGATGCGGCCGACCTGGCAACGATCGTCACCGCGGCCCGCATTTTGCTGCCACCGGCGCACGATGCCGCCGAGGCGGGTGGGGGCATCGCCGATGGCGTGGCCGACGACGACATGTGGGCGCGCCTCGCGGCGCTCGAGAGGATGCTATGTATGTCATCGAAATCGCATTGACGGCGATCACGACGATCGAGGGCCCCGCGCCGGCGGGGCCCGTGGTTTGCGCTGACGCACTCGCACGTCTGCGCGGCCCGTCGCACCAGCGGGTGCAGTGGATGGCGCAGGCGCGGGCCGAGCGCGACGCCGCGCTGGCGGAGCGCGAGCAGGCGCGGCGCGATGCGCAGGCCTTGCGCGAGACGTGGCTGGCGCAGGCGCGCGAGCAGGCCGGGCAGGAGGCGGCGGCGATGGCGGAGGCGGCGCGTCACGACGCCGTGACGCAAGCCGTCGAATGGCTGGCCGGAGAAGCCGCGCTGGAGCGCGACATCGTTCGTTCGCTGGAGCGGCGCGTGGCCGATGCGATGGGTGTCGCGCTGTCGAGTTTCGTCGATGCGATGGAAGTGGGCGAGCGCTACGCACTGCGTGTTGCGCGTGCATTGCCCGATCTCGTAAGGGAGGGCGCGCTCACGCTGCGGGTTCCACCCGCGCATCGCGATGTCGTGGCGCACGCGCTGCGAGCGGCGGACATCGTGCTGGCGTGCGTGCCAGACCCGGCGCTGAGCGGGCGCCAGGCGCGCATCGAAAGCGAGTGGGTCACTGTTTGCCTGGACCTCGACGCCGATCTGGCGGCGATCCTGGCGCGCCTGCATCCCGGCCCCGGACTGGAGGTCGCCTATGGTTGAGCGCGTGCGTTCGTCGATGCCTACGGAGGCCGGGTCCGCGCAGGCGGGCAGTACCGCCGAGCCCCCCGATGCGCAGGCGTGGCTGGCGTTGGAGGGGCATGCGCGTCTGTCGCACGACCCGACGACCGACGTGCCCGGGCATGTCGCGTTGATCGAAGCGGCGATCGCGCAGAACGACAAAGCCGCTGTCGCCGAGTCTCAGGAGAACCTCAGTTTCGCGCTTGGTGTGCGCTTTCGACGCACAGGCCTGCGCGACATTCGCGACGACAAGCAGCGTGCGCGGGCGCTCTTCGAGCAACAGATGATTCGCTACGCGCGCGTGCACGGTGCGCAGTTCGAAACGATTCGCGAGCAACTGCGCGATCTGCCGTTCGTTCCCGATCCGCTCCAACGGATTCGACAGGCGCAGTTGTCGGGCGGCCACGCGGCGTTGGTCGTTGCGGCCTGGCTGGCCGAGAGCGGCCTTGACCACCCGACGCGCTCCCGATTGCGAAAGACGCTGGAAGTGCTGACGGATACGCAGACCTGGGCGATCGAGGCGTTTGCCGCGCTGGAGTGCGGCGGCGGCCGCCGTCCGGGCGCCGCGTTGCTGCAACAACTCAAGTCGCTCTATCGTCAGTCGCAGGGACCGCAGCAGTCGCTGACGCAATGGTTCGATACATGTCGACGATTTCCGCAGCGACGCGCACGCTTGCGCGCGCTGATGCAAGCCCTCGGCATGGAGCTCGGCGCGACGCACGCGGATGCCGACGTGCGGCGCCTGGCGGCGGTCGTCGACGATTTGCGCCGCGTTGTGCTGTTCCTCTCATTGGAGGCTTCGTGCGAGGCGTCGGCAACGACGATGCGCGCGGCGGGCTGCCGTACGTTCGAGACCGACACCATGATCTCCGAGACGCTCACGTTGCTCGATCAGTCGTGGGCGGGCGTCGAATGGCTGTCGCAGCGGGCGCACTATCTGGGCATGGCGACGCCGCGAATGCGATATGCGTTCGCGCGCGAACTCACCGGCCTGGTGAAGTCGGCACATGACGGGTGCTTCCGCGACGAAACGCAACGCGAGGCACTCGACGAGGCGCTCGATGCATGGAGGACGGAGCTCGCCCGCGAGGGCGACGAGACGCGATAGCGGTGGTGTGGGTGGCTGGGCGGCAGCGAGGGGCGGGGGCGCCCATTGGGTGCGCTACGGCGCGCGGGGGGCGAGCGCAGGATGTACAGGGGGGGCGAGGCTGTTGATCCCGGAGATCGTCGAACTGCCAGGGGGGGAGGCGGGGGGCCGGAAAGCGGAATGGAGAAGATCGCGAGGATCACGCGCGCAGATGTTCGCGGCAGAGCTTGATCCGGTCATAGAAGTCGGTTAGCGCTTGCGCGAAGGGTTCCGGTTCTGCCGCGGCGTCTTCCCTGACCTGTGCGTGAAGAATCAAGCGGTTGTCGCGCTCGCGCAATTGCACGTGTCCGGTGACGGCCCATTCGGCGGGCTCGATCAGAAATTGCAGCAGCCGCTCGCTGTTGGCCCGGTGCAATCGCGCCGCTTCGTCGGTGGCCACGACCGCGTGAATGCTGCACACCTGATTCTCGAGGGTTTCGACGATGATGCTGGGCGAAGCGTTGAACGTCAGCTCGATGGGCGAATGATTGTCGACGGCGTCGATCTTGCTGGGATCGCAGCCGATCAACTTCAGGGCTTCGACGAGCGTTTGCGCGAGGTCGTAACTGGGCATGATGTGCGTGAAGTGATGAGGAAATCGAAGGCGCATCGGCGTGGCGTGAGACCGGTCGCCGCGCGCGCCGCGCGATGCCGAAGGTTCCCATGCGCCGTCGATCTCGACTTTGGTCGTCGGTGCAGGGTTGTCGCTTCTGCGCACGCCTGGCGCGCCGCCGCCTTCATCGCGGTCGCCGTGATCGCCTCAGTCGCAGCAGTCGCAACTATCCGGACCGTCACGCCGAAGCTCCGTACGATGTGCCGTAGCGGCGTGCCAGGCTTTCGAGAATCGCTCCGGCGGCGTCGACGGCACGTTGCTGAAGTCGCACCTGTGCGTGCTCGGCGGGCGTGAGCGGTGTTCGTGCCGCTCGTGCCAGCGTCGCGCGTGCGGCGTCGAGCGTCGACGAAACCTCGCGGGCAACCGCAGCGGGCGCGACGGCCAGACGATCCTCAAGCTGCGTCAGGTGCGTCGCCAAGATGGGTCTCCGGAGTCAGGGGAAGGTAGTAGAGCCGGTCCGGTGCACCGATTGACACGCCGTCGGCGTAAATGGCGACGATGCGCGTGCCACCGGGCAGGCGTACCCCCTGGGCGAGACGTGTGCCGTCGGCGAGCGTGAGCGAGGGCGCTTCGGGCGAGCCGCCGATGCTCACGAGCGGCGCGGAGAATCCCGTCTCGGCCAGTGTCGGGATCGTGGGCGGCAACGGTTCGATGCGCGCGGGCGATGCGTCTGCTGAGCGGTTCCATGTGTCGACGATGCCCTTGAGCGCCGCTTGCCGGCCGGGCGGCAGGGCGCCGGTGAGGCGCCAACCGCGGCGATCGCGCGAAATGTCGAGGCCCCGCAGTTGACCGGCGTTGCGCAGCGTTCTCACCAGCCTGTCCAACGCGTCGGCCGACCCCTCGGCCACGCGCCAGCCGTATGGCAACGCGAGCGCGTCGAGGGCGTCGGAGGCGGCTCGCCAGCGGGCATCCGCCACGAACGGGCCGCTGACGACGATCTCGCCGTCCGGTGCGGCTTCCACGTGCGCCGTCGCAAAGCCATGCAATCGCAACACCGTCCTCGTGGTCTCGATGGCGTTCGCCGGGCACCAGGTCTCGTCGCTCACCGTCTTGCCCAGCCACCGGGCTTCGGCGCGCAGCCGGGCGCGCGCATCGTCGTCGATGCAGCCGCCAGTGAGACGGACGGCGCCATCGCGATTGGCGAGCACGACGTTGGGTGCGATGCGCGCCGCGAGTGCCGATAACGCGTCCGGTTCCGGCGCGCCCGGGGCCTGACCGGTAAAGCCGGTGCGCCACATCGCGGCACCTGCGGCGACGATCAGCGAAGATACGCCCGCGACGGCGATCCACGGAAGTGACCCGCGGTGACGGCGATGGCGACGAGCGGCGCGGGCGTCGGGCGAGGCGAGGGACCGCCGCGCGACCTGGGGCTTTGGGGACGACGCAAGCGAGCGCGGCGCCGCCGGTCGACGTGCCGGACGCGGCGGCATCGGGCAGGGTGTTGGATCGCTGCCATCGTCGAGCCGAAAGGCCATGCCGGCCAGGTCGATGACGGCATGCAGCGGCAGGCAGGACATGTCGGGTGCCGAGGGTGGCCGGGCTGCGGCGCCGTCGCCGTCGTCGTCGTCGCCGCAATTGCCGTCGGGGGACGCGATAGGTACACCGTCCACCCAGAGCGGCGCGGCCGTCAGCAAGCGCACGCCGTCGTCGTCCACGCTCAGCGTGACAAGCGCGCCGTGCTCGAGCGTCACGGCGATATCCGAATCTGCGTCGCCGATGGTTAGCATGCCTGCGGGCAGCGGCATCGGACGTCCGGCGAGTGGACCATCGAGCAAGGTCATCGTCAGCATGGTCACGGACTGGGCATGCCTTGGGCCGGCTCGGCCTTGATCAGGAACAGGCGCATGACGCTGTCGCTCCGGTTGCTCGTGGAACTGAAGAGGCGGCCGATGAGCGGCAGGTCGCCCAGCAGCGGGATCTTGCGCTCGTGCTCGCGCTGCGCGTCCTGGACGAACCCCCCGAGAAGCAGGCTTTGCCCCGCCTGCAACGTGGCATGGGTGGAGATCGACGAGTTGCGGATCGTCGGCACTTCGTCGCGCGTATTGCGTTCGCTGCGCACCTCGCCGCCATCTTCGATGTTGAGCGTGAGCATCACCTGCTCGGGCGCGGGGGCGTCTCGTGCGCTCCCCTGGTTCCCGGTACCTCCAACGCCCGGAACGAGGCGCGGTGTCACGCGCAGCAGCGAGCCTGACGTCACGCTCTCGAGCCTGGCCACCTTCTCGCCGGAGACCTTCGTGTAGAACGTCACGCTGCGATCGAGCACTGCCTGCATGTTGTCCAGGGTGACGATCGACGGCCGGGACAACACGCGTGCCTTGGAGTTTCTTTCGAGCGCACTCAGGTTGATCATGAACTTGTTGGTATCCCCGACGACGGTCGTGAACGTGCCGCCGTCGCCCTCGTGCATCTGACCGTTCAGCGCAACCGCACCGAACCCGCCAATTCGCGCGCTTCCCGAGAAATCGACGCCGAGCTCGGCAATGTCGCTGGCGTTGACGTCGATGATGGCGACGGAAATATCGACCAGGCGCGGCGGGATATCGAGTTGCGAGATGAGATCGCCGTAGATCGGCAGGTTGCGTCTTCGCTCCCGCACGATCACCGCATTGCGGCGTGGGTCGGCCGAGAAGCGTGGCGTGCTGCTGCGCGCGGCGGCCGACAGCGACGCGCCCGCGCCGGCCGTCATCGCATTGCCGATGCCCTCGGTGGACGCGTCGCCGGTCGCCGTCGCGGTCAGCGGGCCGGCGCCGAGAATAAGCTCCTTGAGTACGCTGACGACGCCCGGGATGACGACTTCCTGCCCGCGATAAGAGTACCTGGTGTCGTCCGCCGTCGCGAATTTCAGGGGAAATATCTTGATGGTCTCTTCGCTTTCCTGCTGGTCGCGGGCGTCGCGCTCGACGTAATCGGCGAGCATGGACACCGTCTCCAGACAGGCCGGCACGCCCGTGATCTCGAGCGCGTGCGTTGCCGGAATCGCCCGCGCCACGCAGTGCCGCGGGTGCAGCACGCCCGCCTCCCGAAGGTGCCCGAGCAAGTCGCCGGTCGACGCGAAACGCAGCGGCACCACGCGTCGCGCCGCCTCGCTGGACTTATAGATGTTCAGCGTCTGGCCGTTGAAGTACCACGAAAGCCGATAACGTTCCGAAAGTGCATCGAGCGTCGCCTGTGCAGACCCCGCAGGTAACGTTCCGATGAAACGATCGTCGACTTGCTCGCTCACGACAGTGGGCATGCCGTGATGCGCCCCGAAGTCGCGCAGCAGTTCGACCAACGGGGTTCCGGTGCTCTGAAAGACGAACGGCCCGCCGCGCCAGACGGGCGTGATCGTCGCTCCAACGGCGGGGGCGAGCGCCAGCACGATGGCAAGCAGCGCATGCCACGGGAGGGAGGGCGCCAGACGGCGCGAGAACTCGACACGCATGGTCAGCGCTGTCGCGGCGGCCGGCGCCGGAAGTCGGCCGCGGCGATGCCGTCTCGTGGCGTGCTCGTCGACGGACGCCCGGGGCGTGGCGTGCTGTCCGCGTCCCACGCGACAGCCATCGCGCAGGCGAGCAACTGTCTGCGCAGATGGGCCTCGACCTGTGCGGCCGGGGCCGAGTTATCGAAGCGGTGAACCCACCAGAGTGCGTCGGTCGCGAGGCACAGACTGTCATCGCGCAACGCCGGCTCGGCGGCGAGCGCGAGCGTGAGGCGAGCGAGCCAGTGGGCGAGCGCGGCGTCGTCGCGGAACGCGCTCGCCAGCGGCGGCCGGCCCGGGGTCTCGACGGCAGCCGCCGGCGTGACGTTCGTGGCCACGCAGTAGCCGTCGCCGGCCGCGCAGGTCCAGCCGCGCTGGCCGTCGAGTTCGAGGACGATGCGCGAGCCCTGAATGTCGCAGGGAGCGATCCAGTCGAGCGAGGCAAGGGCGAACGGCAGGCGCATGGACGGAAGTGGAGTCGGGAATGCGGTGGAACGGGAGAGCCGAAGTCGGGGAGGCGCCGCAACACCGATCTCCGGCGAGGATACGGTCCACGTTCGTGAATGGGCGTCGGCCGTCGATCGGCGAGCGAGGACGGTCATTATCGGGCGCCGCGTGCGCGACGCCATACGGCGCAGACCTGAAGTTGTCGCGAGGGCGTCGGGTTTGCGGCGTTTTCCCATGTCGAGGATCAGGCGAAGGCGCAAGATTCGCGCCGCGGGACCGAAGTCGAAAGAGAGTGAACAAAAATCCGCATGAATGCTAATGATCAACTGTCGAGGAGCCGCGAATGACGGGGGGTATCGGTGTCATCGTTGTCGAGGATCATGAATTGCTGGCCGACGGGCTTTGCCGTCTGCTCGAAGAGCGTCTTGGATGGTGCGTGCTGGCCAGAGTCGCCAACGGGCTGGACGTATACCGTGCCTGCGTGATTCACGCACCGACGCTGATGATGCTGGACCTCGGGCTGCCGGGCATGGACGGTGTCGACGTGATCCGGCAATGCGCGCAACGCTGGCCCGAGTTGCGCATCGTGGTCAATTCGGCCAGCGACGACAGCGAACGCGCGCGTCTGTCGCTCGAAGCCGGCGCCTCGGCGTTCGTCCTCAAAAGCAGTCCGCGCGAGACACTGGTTCAGGCGGCAATTCAGGCAATGCGGGGGGATCGCTACGTCGATCCGGCGGTTTGCGGCGGCGCGCTCGATCCGGCGAACGCACCGCGTCCGCCGGCGCTGGGCACTGTCGAGAAGCCCGAGCGGCTGCTCACGCTACGCGAGCGCCAGGTGCTCAAGCTCGTGGCGGAGGGGCAGCGCAATCGCGACATCGCGCAGTTGTTGTCGATCAGCGTGAAGACCGTGGAGACGCATCGGCTGAACATGATGCGAAAGCTTGGCGCGCACAACGTGGCCGACATCGTGAATTGGGCCTATCGCCTGAGAATGATGCTGTGAGCGAAAGCCGGCGCCGGGGGCCAAGTTCAGGTCTGCACCGGATAGCCGCGTGCGCGCGGAGTGCGCGACCATGCCCGCTTCCCGAACCCTGCACATATCAACGTATCGGCATGCCGGCATGCCGCCGTGACGGTCCATCGGCACTTCGGTGGGTCGACACGCCGACATGCCGGCACGGTGGCGACGCGTCGCCATCGAACCTCGCCCAACCACGCCGAACGTCAACGTCTGCCGACGATGGACACCCAGACCCAACGCAAGCTCGAACAGCTCTTCGAATTGTTGTCGCTGCCGCCGCGGCGGATCGCATGGCGCATGCGGGTGCCGCTTGCGCCATGTTGGCTGATGACCGACGTCGATGCTTACGGCATTACGTTGACGCTCGCGCTGCCGCAGCCGGACGGGCACGCGGTGCGGTGCCTGCCGTTGCTGTTGCAAGCGTGTGCGCCGGAGTGGACGCCCGGCATTCCGGTGCGTGCCTGCGTGGCGCAGGGGGGCGCAATGCTCGTTGCGACACCGCCGGCCCGATTGCAGGCCCTTGCATGGTTCGGATGCCTTTCTCGTATGCGCCGGCTGCTCGAGCGCATCGATGCCCGTCGGCACCGTGCGGGGCACGCATGAGCCGCATGGGCCGAATGAACCGCACGCGTCGGGTGAGCGACTGGCTTCGCGCCGCCGCGGGCCGACAGGATATCGTCCTGGCCGCGCTGCTGCTCGTGACCGTACTGATGATCATCATCCCGATGCCGCCGTCGGTGATGGATCTGCTCATCGCGCTCAATCTCGGCGTATCGCTGTTGCTGCTGATGGTGGCGCTCTACATCAACGAGCCCCTGGACTTCTCCGCATTCCCGTCCGTGCTGCTGATGACCACGTTGTTCCGCCTCGGCCTCACGATCAGCACGAGTCGCCTGATCCTGCTGCACGCCGACGCGGGCGATATCGTCTACACCTTCGGCGACTTCGCGGCGGGCGGTAACATCGTCGTGGGCATGATCGTGTTTCTCATCATCACCATCGTGAACTTCATCGTGATCACGAAAGGCTCGGAGCGGGTGGCCGAAGTCGGTGCCCGTTTCTCGCTCGACGGCATGCCCGGCAAGCAGATGAGCATCGACGGCGATCTGCGCGCGGGCACCATCGACGCCGGCGAAGCCAAGCGCCTGCGACGCGTCGTGCAAAAGGAGAGCCAGTTCTACGGTGCGATGGACGGGGCGATGAAGTTCGTCAAGGGCGACGCCATCGCGGGGCTCGTCATCATCGTGGTCAATCTCCTCGGCGGCATCGGCGTGGGCGTTTTCATGCGCGGCATGAGCGCCGGAGACGCGGCCGCGATCTACGCCATTCTTTCCATCGGCGACGGGCTTGTCTCGCAGATTCCGGCGCTGCTGATCTCAGTGACGGCCGGCATCATCGTGACGCGCGTGCCGGGCGAGCACCGCCGCAATCTCGCGCGCGAGTTGACCGATCAACTGGCGGCCCAGCCGCGTTCGCTGACACTCGCCGCGGTGGTCATGCTGCTCTTCGGCCTGATCCCGGGCTTTCCGATGCATTACTTCCTGCTGCTCGCCGCGCTCGCCGGTAGCGGCGCCTGGTGGGTCGGGCGCGGTCAGCGCGCGGCCGCGGCGGCGCATGCCGACCCGGGAAGCACGCCGAACGCCAACGGCGGACGTCCTGGAGCGCAACCGCTGCTGGCGCGTGTCGGCGCGGGACTGGCGGACCCGGAGGGCGGTGTCGCGACACTGGCCGCGCGCATCGACGCCTTGCGTCACGAGAAGTTCGAGCAGTTCGGCGTGCCGATGCCGGAGGTGGCGGTCGTCGTCGATGCCGCGCTCGCCGACGGCACGTTGGACATCCAGCTGTATCACGAGAGTGTGATGACGCTCGAGGTGATGCCCGGCGAGGCGCTGGCGCGCCACGATGTTTCGCATCCGATCCCGGCACTGCGCAATCTTGCCGCGGGCGCGCCGCGCGAGACGCCGCTGCCGTTCGGCGGCCAGGTGTTGTTCTGGCTCGACGACGCGCAGCGCGACGCGTGGCGGGGACAGGGGGGCGCGGTGCTCGAGGGCGCCGATCGCGTGGCGCACTGCGTCTCGCTGGTGATCGACGCGCACGCGGCGGACTTTCTGGGCGTGCAGGAGGCGCGCTATCTGATGGACGGCATGGAAGATCGCTACGGCGAGCTGGTCAAGGAGCTGCAACGGCAACTGCCGATCAGCCGGACGGCGGAAGTGCTGCAGCGCCTGGTGGCCGAAGGCGTCTCGATCCGCGATCTTCGGCGGGTGTTCGAAGCGCTGATCGAATGGGCGCCGCGCGAGCGCGATCAGATCATGCTGACGGAGTATGTGCGGCTGAGTCTGCGCCGCCACATCACGCGGCGTTTTCGCCGGGGCGCCGAACACATTACCGGATGGAACGTGGGCCGCGGCATCGAGGACACGGTGCGGGCGGCGGTGAGGCAAACGTCGTCGGGGTCGTACGCCGATCTGAGCCACGAGCAGACCGACGCGATTCTGGAAGCGCTCGACGGTGCGATGCAGGCGCATGACGGCACGCCCGCGGTGCTCCTCACCGCGATGGATGTGCGGCGCTTCGTGCGCAAGCTGATCGAGCGCGAGCGCGCCGACCTGCCGGTGCTGTCGTTCCAGGAAGTGGCGGACGAGCCGCATGTGCGCGTGCTCGGCACGATCGACCTGCAGGGAGCGCACTGACATGCGCCGCCCCGATGCGTCCCGCATTGCCAACGGATTGCGCCGAGTGCTCGACGGACAGCGCAAGGCGTGTGACGACTGGCGCCGCACGTCGTCGGCCGAAGTCCGCTATGGGCGCATCGACAAGGTCACCTCGAACGCGATGCGCGCGCGGCTGCCCGGTGCGGCGCTGGGCGAGCAATGCCGCGTCATGTCGCCGTTGCTCGATGCGGAAGTCATCGCGGTCGAAGGGCGACATGTCTGGCTCGCGCCGTACGCGCAGCCGAACGGCGTTGCCAACGGCGCGCTCGTACGGGCGCTGGGCACGGATTCACGCGTGGCGGTCGGAGACCGGTTGATCGGACAGGTGCTGGACGGACTCGGTCGTTCGCTGTCGGCGGGGGCACCGATTCCGCACGACGTGCCGACCGATGTGATCTGGCGCTCGCTCGACGCCGAACCACCCGGCGCGCTCACGCGGTGCCTCGTCTCGACGCCGTTGCCCATCGGCATTCGCGCCATCGATGGCCTGCTCACGTGTGGTCGTGGGCAACGGCTGGGCATTTTCGCCGCGGCCGGCGGCGGAAAAAGCACGTTGCTTGCCATGATGTGCGCCGGCGCGCAGGCCGACGTGATCGTGCTCGCGCTCATCGGCGAGCGCGGTCGCGAAGTGCGTGAATTCCTCGAGCAGGCCCTTACCGCCGAGGCGCGTGCGCGCACGGTGTGCGTGGTCGCAACGTCGGATCGTCCCGCACTCGAACGCATGAAGGCGGCCTATACCGCCACCGCGATTGCCGAAGTGTTTCGCGACGAAGGCAAGCACGTGCTGCTGCTCATGGATTCGCTGACCCGCTTCGGCAGGGCGGTTCGCGATATCGGCATGGCGGCAGGGGAACCACTCGGCGCCGCGAGCGGCTTGCCGCCCAGCTTCTATGCCCGTTTGCCCCGTTTGCTCGAACGCGCCGGCAATGGCGAGCGAGGGAGCATCACGGCGTTCTATACGGTACTCGTCGAGGGCGACAACCTCGATGAACCGCTGGCCGATGAGGTCCGGTCCATCGTCGACGGCCACATCGTGCTTTCGCGCCGTCTGGCGCAGGAGAACCACTACCCCGCCATCGATATACCGGCAAGCCTCTCGCGCGTGATGACGCAGGTCGCCCAGGCGCGGCATGTGAACAACGCGACACGCGTGAGGCGCGCGATGGCGCTCGCGGCGGAGGTCGAGCTGCTGGTGCGCGTTGGCGAGTACCAGGCGGGCAACGATCCGGACACGGACGACGCGTTGGCGCGCGCGCCTGACATCCGCCAGTTCCTGTGTCAGGCGCAACACGACGTGGCGCCTTTCGACGATACCTGCGCATGGCTCGAACATCTCGCGAACTGAAGACCACGGGCGGCCGGGTGCAGGTCGAATCGACGGCGCTCGCCGAACTGGTCGCGCTGGCGAGGCACCGCGACGTTGGCCTGCGTGCCGCGATGCGCCGCGCGCAGGCCGATGCCCACGATGCCGAGGCAGCGGTGAGGACGTGCGAGCAGGCCTGCGAGACGCAGCGTCGCCGTTGGCGTGAGTGCCTGTCGCGAGGCGGCGTCTATGCGCGCCGCGAGGCGGTCGAAGCCTTGCGCCGCGTGGAGGCGGCGCGCGTCGCGCTCGGCGATGCCGCGTCGCGGCACGCGGCGGCCCTCGCGCATGCGCAGCAGGCGCAGACGGATGTGATTCGACTGCGCGAGCAACTGCAAGCGAACGCCCGCAAGCAGGAAAAATTCCGCGAGCTGTCGAAGTTATACCGCCGTTGACCGAGAGACACGGCGATTGCACGAATGGTTTTCTTCACCACGCCATGATGAGGACTTCACGATGAACATCACCCACCGCAGCGGCCTGTGTGCCGATCCCGTCGTCAGTCCGCAGGACAGATCGTCACCGCGGCGGCGCGAAGGCGCGACGAGTCGCTTTGAACGCCGCTGTGACGGCAGCCACGGCAGCAACGACAACACTGGCAGCGAAGGCAGCGAGCGCACGTTCTCGCTGACCGGCGAGCATGTCGCGTGCGTGAGCGGCCCGGCCGACGTGCTGCGCTGGCTGCGCGCGTGGCATGCACGGCAGGAGGTCAATTGGGACGGCGCCAGCGCATTGCGCGTGGTCGTGCATGGCGGAGTGCTCGACACGCTGGTCGTCGAAGCCCGTCGGGGGCGGCTGGGGATCACCGTCAGTCTGCTCTGCGTGCGGCTCACGATGTTCCGGCGCTTGCTGGCGCGTCGCGGGCAATTCTCCCGGGCGCTGACCGCGCGCATGAAGCTGCCTGTCACGGTCGAAGTCGAGGCGCGTTATGTCCCGTGACCTTTGCGCGGCGTATTCGGGCGACGACCGTCAAACGTTGGACGACCTGCTCGCCGGCGGCGGCAGTCTGATGTTTCAGGAAGGCGACACGCAGGTTCGGGTCGGTTGGCTTCTCATCGGCGGCGAAGGACTGATCGTCACCGCGCGCGTCAACGAGGCGGGGCCGGGCCGGACGCGCTTCTGGTGCGACGCGCGTCAGTGGGCCGACTGGCTCGCGGCGGAGCTGCCGGTGCCCTCGTGGGAAGCGCTACCGCAAGCGTGGCGTGCGAGTGCGGCGGCGCTTACGCTTTCGCCTGGCGGCGACGCAGTCGATGCGACCTGGCCGCAGGCCGTCGATCTGACACCCGGGAGCGTGACGACGGACTGGCGTATCGGCATCGTCCTGCAGCGCGGTGCGCACCGATTGGCGCTGACGTATCTCGACGGCGCGACATCGTGGCTACGCGAGCGTTGTCGGCAGGCCACGCCGTGCGACGAACCGCTCGATCCCGCAGGGCTGCCGGCGCGCCCGTGCGCGTTGGGGGTGGGGTGGGCCACGCTCGGCGTTGCGCAATGCGACGCGCTGTGCAAGGGCGACACCGTCCTGCTCGACGTGACGGCGGACATCGCGAGCGGTGAGTACTGGCTGATCGACGGCGACTACGCCATCCCGATGCGCGACGGTCAACCGTCCGGCCGGGGCGCGGTGGAGCGCATGCGAACCGATGCCGTGACCTGCCTCGACGTGGTGATCGCGAAAAGGCCGATTCCCATTCCGGCGCTCATGGCGTGGCTTGCCGGCGAGCCGGCCGTGTCGCCGCCCGCCGGCGCATCGAATGTGCACGCCGCTGCCTGCCTGACGATGTGGCGCGACGGCGCACCCTGGTCCAGCGGGCAACTCCTGCGTTTCGGCGACGGGCGCCTCGGCGTGCAGATCGACGCGATCGGACCGGCTGCCGGTCCGATACCGGATTCGGACGACGAGGGCGGCACCGACGCCTCAGGCGACGAGGCCATCCCGATTTCGGGTGGTGACCCGATGGGCGTATATCCGACGTCCACCTAACATCGCCTCGGCCTTTGCCGCGCCTTGCTTTCGCGCCACGTCATTCCTGGAGTTCGCATGTCCCTGCTCGATCATCCGGTGCAGCTCGTCGTACTGCTTTCGCTGCTCTCGATCTTGCCGTTGCTGGTGGTGCTGGGCACTGCGTTCCTGAAACTGGCCGTCGTCTTCGCACTGCTTCGCAATGCCCTGGGCACGCAGCAGATTCCGCCGAATATCGCCATCTATGGACTGTCGCTCGTTCTCACCTGTTTCATCATGGCGCCCGTCGCGTTCGATATTGAAGCGAATCTGGCGGCGCGCCCGGTGTCGCTGTCATCGAAGCATTTCGTTGCCGACGTCGATGCCGGCGTACTGGCGCCATATCGCGCTTTCCTCACCCGACACACCGATCCGCGCCAGCGCGACTTCTTCGCAGGGATCGGCGGCCGGACGTGGCCCGAGGCGCATCGCGACCGGCTGGGCGCCGATTCGCTGCTCGTGCTGATGCCGGCCTTCGCGTTGAGCCAGCTTGCCGAGGCGTTCAAGATCGGGCTGCTGCTTTACCTGCCGTTCGTCGTGATCGATCTGGTGATCTCGAACATCCTGCTCGCCATGGGCATGATGATGGTCTCGCCGATGACCATCGCATTGCCCTTCAAGCTGCTGATCTTCGTGATGATGAACGGCTGGGAACAACTGGTGCGCCAGTTGATGCTCTCCTACGCATGACGGACGGCAGCGCAACATCATGAGCGAAGCGATCGTCGTCAATCTCACGAGCGAAATGCTCTGGCTCACGCTGCTGATGTCGTTGCCGACCGTGGTGGTCGCGTCGGTCGTCGGGGTGCTGGTCTCGCTGATTCAGGCGCTCACGCAGGTGCAGGACCAGACGGTGCAGTTCCTCATCAAGCTGGTCGCGGTGTCGGTCACGCTCGCGGCCACGTACGCGTGGATGGGCCATGTGCTGCTCAACTACGCGGGCAGCACGTTCGAACAGATCAGCCGGATGGCATGAGCGCATGGACACTTCCTTCCTTGGCGGCGCCGACGCCACACTCGGCGGCCTGCTCTCTTCGGCCGGGTCAGGCTTGTTCGAATGGTGCCTGGCGTGGGGCGTGGCCATGTTGCGCCCGCTGGGCCTTGCCATGCTGTTGCCGGTGCTCTCGGTGGGGATGCTCGGTGCCGGCCTGTTGCGCAACGCTCTCGTGCTCGCCCTTGCGTTGCCGGTGGTGCCGCTCGTTCACGCGGCTCCTGAGATCCCGGCACATTGGGGGGCCTGGAGCATGGTGATCGTGCGTGAACTCTGCGTTGGCGGCCTGCTGGGTTTCGCCGCCGCGCTGCCGTTCTGGGCGGTCGATATGACGGGCTACGTGATCGACACGATGCGCGGGGCGTCCATGGCGAGCGTGCTCAATCCGTTGATGGGCGCACAGTCGTCAATCTTCGGCACGGCCTTCACGCAGATGCTCTGCGTCCTGTTCTTCATCACGCCCGCGGCACACATGCTGCTCGCCACGCTCTACGACTCTTACCTCGCCCTGCCGGTAGGTCTGCCCTGGCAGTGGCACGGCGGCGGCCAGGCGTGGGTGTTGTCGTTGTGGCAGGCGATGCAGGTCATGTGCCTGGCCGTGGCGCTGCCCGCGATGGTCGTGATGGTACTGGTCGACATGTCGATGGGCTTCGTCAATCGCGCGGCGCAGCAACTCAATGTGTTCTTCCTGGCCATGCCCGTCAAGAGTGCCATGGCGCTGCTCGTGACCGTGGCGAGCCTGCCGTTCGCCGTTGCCGTGCCGCTCGCCGGCTGGTATCGCCTGCCCGACGTGTTTCACGCATGGGTGGCGCTGGCGCAGCCGGCTTCGTGAGGCCGGGATGAGCGAAAAGACCCTGCCGCCCACGCCCAAGAAGGTCGCGGATGAGCGAAGGAAGGGGCGTGTGGCCAAGAGCGCCGATCTGGCCGTATGCATGCAACTCGGCACGACGCTGGCGTGGCTGACGTTCGAAGGCCCCGCGCTGCACGACGCGCTCGTCGCGCTGGTCTCGCGCATGTTGCAAGTGCTGCGCGATCCGGTCGATGTGGCCGTGCAGGGCATGCTGGGCCCGTCGATGCTGTTGCTCGCGCGTTTCGCGGGCGGGCTCGCCGCGTTGCTGGTGGTCACGACCTGGCTCGCGATGGTGTTGCAGGTCGGCGTACTCGTGGCGCCGGAGGCGATACGGCCGAAATACGAACGTATCGATCCCGTGGCGAAGGCCAGACAGCTGTTTTCGATGCAGTCGCTGTTCGAGTTCGGCAAGTCGCTCGTCAAGGTGGGTGTGCTTGGCGTGGTGTTCTTTTATCTGATCCGGCAATACACACCCTCGCTCGCGTCGTTGCCCATGTGCGGGCCGTCATGCGGACTCGCGCTCACGGCGCGATTGCTGTTTTGGCTGATGGCCGTGCTGGTCGTGGCGTACGTGGTGTTCGGTGCGCTGGACTTCGCGTACCAGAAGTACCAGTTGCGCAAGCAGTTGATGATGTCGTTCGACGAGGTCAGGCGCGAGTCGAAGGAGGTGGAGGGCAATCGGGAAATCAAGACCCGGCGGCGCGACATTCACCGCGAGACGATCGAGAGCGGGAGCCTTTCCGACAACGTGAACCGTTCCACCGCGGTGGTGCGCAA
>OFTX01000547.1_pt1 | contig 19160 bp, 23 predicted proteins | sample 1775051 | NCBI WGS metagenome assembly OFTX01 (sample SAMN08195772, study PRJEB24354) | sludge metagenome | isolation source: sludge from phenol fed wastewater aerobic bioreactor A | place: India: Nagpur | collected 2016-09-15
GGCTGTTCTTGCCATGTCGTTCTCCTTGCGGGATCGGTGACATGGATATTATTGATCTATTGATATGGAAATGGAATGAGGCGCGCGCGGTCAGGGGGCCCGAATAGGCGATCTCGTCGTCCGCGAACAGCCCGCTGGCCACCTGCAGCGACAGCACCGCCAGCATGGCCAGCACCGACAGCGCGCCCAGCGGGTTGTGGCCGGCGTGCAGCGAGGCCTCGGGGCTGCCGCGCAGATAGGCGCGCAGCCGCGCCGGCGTCGGCACGAAGCGGGCAAAACGCGACCAGTGCCCGCCCAGCACGCCCCACACCAAGCGAAACAGCAGCAGCGCGAACACGAGGTAGCCCAGGCGCATGTGCAGGTGCATGGCGTCGCCGCCCACCTTGGCGCTGATCACCAGCAGGACCACGGCCAGCGCCAGCACCCAATGAAACAGGCGGGTGGGCAAATCCCAGATGCGAACACTTGGCATGACTTCACGTGAGGGGAGGGTCAAAAAATCGCCGCAAACCCGCGATGCTGCGGCACTTTCCGTGAACCGGCAGTCTAAGCGAGTCCGCCCCTTCTTTCATCCACAGGAGTCTTGTCCGCATGAAAACCCCCGTGATCGTCTCGCTGGCCCTCGCGGCCTCGTTCGTCTCGCTCTCGGCCTCGGCCGAATTCGCCAAGTCCGAGGACGCCATCAAGTACCGCCAGAGCGCGCTCACCGTGATGGGCACGCACTTTGCCCGCCTGGGCGCCATGGCCAACGGCAAGCTGCCCTACGACGCGGCGCAGGCGGCGCGCGACGCCGAGGTGGTGGCCCTGGTGTCGCACCTGCCCTGGGCGGGCTTCGCCCCCGGCACCGACAAGGGCCGCGAGAGCGCCGCGCGCCCCGAGATCTGGCAGGAGCAGGCCAAGTTCAAGGACCGCGCCGACAAGATGCAGACCGCCGTGGCCGAGCGCCTGCTGCCCGCCGCCCGCAGCGGCAACCTCGACCAGCTCAAGGCCGCCTTCGGCCCCACCGCGCAAAGCTGCAAGGCCTGCCACGACGACTTCCGCCGCCGGTGAGCCGCGGCCGGGCATGACAAAGGGCGCTCTGCGGAGCGCCCTTTTTGCGTGGGTGGGTTGCCCTCAGGCGGCCAGCAGCTTTTCGATCAGCCGGTGCAGCTCGTCGAAATTGGGCGCGCCGACGTATTTCTTGACGATCTGGCCCTGCTTGTCGACGATGTAGGTGGTGGGCGTGAGTTGCACCTCGCCCCAGGCCTTGGCCACGGCGCCGGTGTTGTCGATGGCGACCTTGAAGGGCAGCTTGCGCGTTTGCGCGAAGTTGACGACGTAGGCGGGCGGGTCGTAGGACATGGCCACGGCGATGGTGTCGAAACCCTGGTCCTTGTACTTGTCGTAGGTGTCGATCACCTGCGGCATCTCGCCCACGCAGGTGGTGCAGCTGGTGGCCCAGAAGTTGACCAGGGTGACCTTGCCCTTCAGGTCTTGCGTGGTCTGGCTGGAGCCGTCCAGCAGCACGAAGGTGGACAGCGGCGCGGCGTCGTTGCCGCAGCCGGCCAGCAGCGCGCTGGCGCCGACCAGGGCGGCCAGAGCGACGCGGCGGGTGGAGGATGCGAGGTTCACGGGGTGCATTTTAGGACGGCCGGCCGGTTTGTGCAGTCCGGTTGGAAACCGCCCGCCGGCAAAAGTTCAGGCCAGCTCCAGCAGCAGGCGCGTCATGGCCGCGCGCTCGCTGAGCATGGGGTCGTGCCCGGTGGCCAGCTCGACGATGCGGCTGCCCGGCAGCCAGGCGCCGTCCCAGAACTTCGGGTCGCGCACGCGCGGGCGGATGGCGTCGATGGTGGCCAGCGCGGGCTGGGTGCAGTTGATGAAGGTGCGCGGCACGTGGGCCACGCGCGCGGGGTCGAAGTCGAGCGCCGCCTCGTAGGTGTGGCCGGGGTGGGGCGTCTGGCGGCGCTTGACCCACTCGTAGTCCGCGTCCTGCAGGCCGAACACCGCCGGGTCGGGCGGCGGAAAGGCGAAGTCGGGCGTGGCGGCGGCCGCGGCCAGGCGCGCCTGGCGCGTGGCGCGGCCGTGCGTGCTGCTCCAGCTCTCGCCGGGCTTGGGCACCACGGCGTCGACGTAGACCAGGTGCCTCAGCGCGCCCGCCGGCTCGCGGTCGGCCACGGCCGTGCCCAGCATGCCGGCGTAGGAGTGCACGACCAGGATGCAGTCGCTCAGCTCCTCGGCCGCCAGCGCGGCGCGCACGTCGGCGATGTGCGTCTCCAGCGTGATGGCGGGTGACAGCAGGTGCGCGCGCTCGCCCAGGCCGGTGAGGGTGACGGCGTGCGCGTGATGGCCGGCGCGGATCAGCGCGTGCTGCACCGGCCGCCAGTACCACGCGCCGCCCCAGGCGCCGTGCACGAGCAGGTAGTTGGCCATGGCTTGAAGTCCTCGGGTTTATGGGTCGAATCGGGCGCTGACCAGCATGTGGCGAGCGCAAAAAGCTATCAAACAATTAGCATTCATCCAATAACGCCCTGCGCGCGCAGCGCGGCGGCGCGCTCGGCGTCCCAGCCCAGCAACTCGCGCAGCAGCTCGTCGGTGTGCTGGCCCAGCAGCGGCGGCGGGCGCTCGTGGCGCACGGGCGTGCGGCTGAGCTTGAGCGGGCTGGCCACCAGGCGCAGCTCGCGTTTGGCCGGGTGCTGCCAGTTGTCGACCATGGCGCGCTCGCGCACCTGCGGGTCGGCGAACACCTCGGCCAGGTTGTTGATGGCGCCGCAGGGCACCTGCGCGGCCTCCAGCGCGGCCAGCCAGTCGGCCTTGGCGCGGGTCTTCATCACCGCCTCCAGCAGCGGCACCAGGATGGCGCGGTGCGTCACGCGGTCGCGGTTCTTGACGAAGCGCGCGTCCTGCACCAGCTCGGGGCGGCCGGCCACCTGGCAGAACTTGGCGTACTGGCCGTCGTTGCCCACCGCCAGGATGATGAAGTCCTGGCTGCCGTCGGGCTTGGGCGCCACCTCGAACACCTGGTAGGGCACGATGTTCTGGTGCGCGTTGCCGGCGCGGCCGGGCACCTTGCCGCTGACCAGGTAGTTGGCGCCCAGGTTGGCCAGCATGGCGGCCTGGGTGTCGAGCAGGGCCATGTCCAGGTACTGGCCCTCGCCCGTGCGCTCGGCATGGCGCAGCGCGGCCAGGATGCCGACCGCGCTGTACATGCCGGTGAACAGGTCCGCCACCGCCACGCCCACTTTCTGCGGGCCGCCGCCGCGGTCGTCGCGCTCGCCGGTCACGCTCATCAGCCCGCCCATGCCCTGCACGGCGTAGTCGTAGCCGGCGCGCGCGGCGTAGGGCCCGGTCTGGCCGAAGCCGGTCAGGCTGCAATACACCAGGCGCGGATTGAGGGCCGCCAGGCTGGCGTAGTCCAGCCCATAGCGCGCCATGTCGCCGACCTTGAAGTTCTCGATGAACACGTCGCAGTGCGCCACCAGCGCGCGGATCAGCTGCTGGCCCTCGGGCCGCGCGATGTCGCAGGCCAGCGAGCGCTTGTTGCGGTTGGCGCTGAGGTAATAGGCGGCGTCGGGCGTCTCGCGGCCGTCGTCGCCGACCAGAAAGGGCGGGCCCCAGCCGCGCGTGTCGTCGCCGCTGCCCGGCCGCTCGATCTTGATCACGTCGGCGCCCAGGTCGGCCAGGGTCTGGGTGCACCAGGGGCCGGCCAGGATGCGCGACAGGTCCAGAACGCGGATGCCATCCAGTGAGTTCATGGGCCGATTATGGTGCGCGCGCCAGCCCATAATCGCCCGCATGACGATGCTGCGCGCGGCCCTGGCGGCCCCCCTGGTGATGTGGCTGCTGGCCTGCAGCCCGGCGCTGAACTGGCGCGAGGTGGCGCTGCAGCGCTCCAGCGCGCACGCGCTGCTGCCCTGCAAGCCCGAGCGCGCCACGCGCAGCGTGCCGCTGGGCGGCGTGGCCACCGACTTGGCGGTGGTCGGTTGCGACGCCGCCGGCGCCACCTTTGCCGTCATGACGGCCAGCGCGCCGGCCGGCGCGTCGCCCGACGCCGTGCTGGCCGGCTGGCAGCAGGCCACGCTGACCAACATGCAGGCCGACGCCGCCCAGGTGCAGCGCAGCGACTTCCGTCCCACCGGCGGCCTGCCGCTGGCGCACGCGCAGCGCATCGTGGCCCAGGGCCGGCGCGCCGACGGCCGCGCAGTGGCCGCGCAGGCGGTGTGGAGCGCGCACCCCGCGCCCGCGGGTGGCGGCATCGAGCTGCTGCACGCCGTGGTGTACGCCGAGCGCGCCGATCCGGCGGCGGCCGACGCCTTTTTCGCCGGCCTGGGCTGGTGAGCCGCGCCGATAATCGAGGCCCCATGAACGCCGTGCTCGTGATCGCCCACGCCCCGCTGGCCAGCGCCCTGCGCGAGGCCGCGCTGCACGTGCTGGCCGACTGCGCGCCCGACCTGCAGGCGGTGGACGTGCGCGCCAGCGATGCGCCCGAGGTCAGCCTGGCCGACGCGCGCGCCGCGCTGGCGCGCTGCGCCGGTGCCGAGGGCGTGCTGATCCTGGCCGACGTGCTGGGCGCCACGCCCTGCAACGTGGCCACGCGCCTGCTGGCGGGCGAGCGCACGCGGCTGCTGGCCGGCGTCAACCTGCCCATGCTGCTGCGCTCGCTGTGCTATCGCCACGAGCCGCTGGCCGCCCTGGCCCAGCGCGCGCTGGCCGGCGGCGCCGGCGGCGTGGTCGAGGTGCCGGCGCCGTCCGCTGATCAACCCGCCAACCCCACCGCACCATGACGCGCAGCGAAGTCACCATTTCCAACAAGCTGGGCCTGCATGCCCGCGCCTCGGCCAAGCTGACCAAGCTGGCCGCCAGCTACCCCTGCGAGGTGTGGATGAGCCGCGGCGAGCGGCGCATCAACGCCAAGAGCATCATGGGCGTGATGATGCTGGCCGCCGGCATCGGCGCCGTGGTGCAGATCGAGACCGAGGGCGAGCGCGAGCAGGAGGCGATGGAGGCGCTCGTGGGGCTGATCAACGACAAGTTCGGGGAAGGGCAGTGAGGCCGTCATGACCATCGCCATCCACGGCCTGCCCGTCGCGCGCGGCATCGCCATCGGCCGCGCGGTGATGGTGGCGTCCAGCCGGGTCGAGGTGGTGCACGACTTCATCGAGCCCGACCAGGTGGAGGCCGAGGTGGCGCGCCTGCGCGCCGCGCGCGGCGCCGTGGTGGCCGAGCTGCAGCGCATGCAGCGCGAGCTGCCGCGCGACGTGCCGCCCGAGCTCACGGCGCTGCTGGACGTGCACCTGATGCTGCTGCAGGACGAGGTCATCACCGCCGGCGTGCGCCAGTGGATCACCGAGCGCCACTACAACGCCGAGTGGGCGCTGGTCAGCCAGCTCGAGGTGCTGACGCGCCAGTTCGACGAGATGGAGGACGAATACCTGCGCGAGCGCAAGGCCGACCTGGAGCAGGTGGTCGAGCGCGTGCTGCGCCGTCTCAAGGGCCTGGCGCCGCCGGTGCCGCTGGCCGCGCCGCGTGCCGTGCGCGCCGAGGGCGAGGTGCTGGTGCTGGTGCTGGTGGCGCACGAGCTGTCGCCGGCCGACATGCTGCAGTTCAAGAAGAGCGTGTTCGCCGGCTTCGTCACCGACCTGGGCGGCAAGACCAGCCACACCGCCATCGTCGCGCGCAGCATGGACATTCCGGCCGTGGTGGGCGCGCGCGTGGCCAGCGACCTGGTGCGCCAGGACGACGTGCTCATCATCGACGGCGACGCCGGCGTGATCCTGGTCGACCCCTCGCCCATCATCCGCGACGAATACGCCTACAAGCAGCGCCAGGCCGAGCTGGAGCGCGGGCGCCTGGCGCGCCTGAAGCACACCCCGGCGCTGACGCTGGACGGCGAGCGCATCGAGCTGCTGGCCAACATCGAGCAGCCCGACGATACCCCCGCCGCGCTGGACGCGGGCGCGGTGGGCGTGGGCCTGTTCCGCAGCGAGTTCCTGTTCATGGGGCGCGAGGGCAAGCTGCCCGACGAGGAAGAGCAGTACCAGGCCTACCGGCGCGCGGTGGAGGGCATGCACGGCATGCCGGTCACCATCCGCACCATCGACGTCGGTGCCGACAAGCCGCTGGACGACCGGCGCGAGAGCACGCACCTGAACCCCGCCCTGGGCCTGCGCGCCATCCGCTGGAGCCTGTCCGAGCCGGCCATGTTCCTGACCCAGCTGCGCGCCCTGCTGCGCGCCGCTGCGCACGGCCAGGTGCACGTGCTCATCCCCATGCTGGCGCACGCCAGCGAGATCCGCCAGACGCTGGAGCTGCTGGCGCAGGCGCGCGCGCAGCTGGACGCGCGCGGCCAGGTGTACGGCGCGGTCAAGCTGGGTGCCATGATCGAGGTGCCCGCCGCCGCGCTGACGGTGAAGATGTTCCTGCGCCACTTCGACTTTTTGTCGGTGGGCACCAACGACCTCACGCAGTACACCCTGGCCATCGACCGCGCCGACGAGTCGGTGGCGCACCTGTACGACCCGCTGCACCCGGCGGTGCTGCACCTGCTGGCCGCCACCATTGCGGCCGGCCGCGAGCAGGGCAAGCCCGTCACCGTGTGCGGCGAGATGGCGGGCGACCCGGCCATGACGCGGCTGCTGCTGGGCCTGGGCCTGCGCAGCTTCTCGATGCACCCGGCGCAGATCCTGCCGGTCAAGCAGGAAATCCTGCGCGCCGACGCCGGCAAGCTGGCGCCCTGGGCGCAGGCCGTGATCGAGAGCGACGAGCCGGCGGCGCTGCTGACCGAGCCGTGAGCGGGCGCCGGCGCGTGGCCGGCGATTTCAAGAAAAATCGGCCTGTAGCGCCCGCCAATCAAACGCGAACAGCTATCAAATAAATAGTTTATCGGGCGCGCGTGCCGATCACGGCGGCGCCCAGGATCAGCACCGTGGCCAGCAGCACCGAGCCGCTGATGGCGCGCCCCGTGCTCCACAGCAGCAGCGCGGTGGACAGCAGCGGCGTCAGGTAGCTCAGCACGCCGATCTGGCGCGCGTCGCCCAGCTTCAGCGCCTTGTCCCACAAGAAGAACGCGCCGCCCAGCGGGCCCAGGCCCAGCGCCGCGATCAGCACGATGTCGCGCCCCGACAGGTTGACGGCCGGCTCCAGCAGCGCGTGGCAGACCAGCGCCAGCGCGCCCGACACCAGGCCGAAGCCGCCGATGGCCGCGGTCGGAAAGTCGCGCCCCGTCAGCGCCAGGCGCTTGGTGCCCAGCGAATAGGTCGACCAGATGAAGGCCGCGCCCGCCGCGCAGGCAAAGCCCAGCGCGGCGTTGCCCGGTGCCTCGGCCGCCGCGTCGCCGCGCCCCAGGATGGCGATGGCGGCGCCGGCAAAGCCCGCCAGCGCCGCGCCCACGTGCGCCGCCGTCAGGCGCACGCCCGGCAGCAGCAGCGGCGCCAGCAGCACGATGCCCAGCGGCCACAGGTAGTTGACCAGGTTGGCCTCCACCGCCGGCGCCTGCCCCAGCGCGGTGAACAGCAGAAAGTGATAGCCGAACAGGCCGTACACCCCCAGCGCCAGCGTGCGCCAGGGCACCACCAGGCGCCGCACGTCGAAGCGCACCAGCGGCAGCGCGATCAGGCTGCCGGCCAGCAGGCCCAGGCCCGTCAGCAAGAAGGGCGGCACGTGCCCCAACGCCGCGCCCAGTGTGGCCAGCGAGGCCCACAGCGCGATGGTGGCCAGGGCCAGGCCGTTGGCCAGGCGGTTGGAGGCAGCGGGGGGCATGGGGGCGAAAAGGGCCGCGCGGGCGTGAAAGGCGCGATCTTACGGGCTTGGCCGCGCCCGCCGGCGGGGCCACCCAAGGGCTTTCCTGCTTGCCAAGCGCGCGGCGCACCGGCAGCATCCCCCGCAGCCCGCCGTGCGGGCCCCACGTTCGTCAACCTTCTCACCTGTCAAAGGACCGGTTTCATGAAACATGCCTTTTTGCTGACCGGCGCCGCGCTGGCCTGTGCCCTGAGCGTTCCGGCCCAGGCCGCCGACACCCTGGCCAAGGTGGCCGCCGACAACAAGATCACCTTTGCCTACCGCGACTCGTCCGTGCCCTTCAGCTACCTGGCCGGGGCCGACAAGCCGGTCGGCTTCGGTGTCGAGATCTCCAACGCCGTGCTGGCCGCGGTGCAGAAGGCGCTGGGCAAGAACGACATCCAGGTCGGCTGGCAGTCGGTCACCTCGGCCAACCGCATTCCGCTGCTGGTCAACGGCACCATCGACCTGGAGTGCGGCTCCACCACCAACAACAGCGCGCGCGGCAAGGAAGTCAGCTTCGCCACCAACTACTTCTACACCGGCACGCGGCTGATGGTCAAAAAGAGCTCGGGCATCCAGAACTGGGCCGAGCTGAAGGGCAAGAAGGTGGCCATCACCACCGGCACCACCAACATGCAGGTGGTGCGCCGCTACAACGACGAGAAGAGCCTGAACCTGGACATCATCGGCACCAAGGACCACGCCGACGCCGCCATGCTGGTCGAGACCGGCCGCGCCGACGCCTTCGCCATGGACGACATCCTGTTGTTCGGCCTGAAGGCCAACGCCAAGGACCCGGCGGCGCTGGACGTGGTGGGCCAGTCGCTGCAGGTCGAGCCCTACGCCTGCATGGTGCGCAAGGACGACCCCAAGTTCAAGGCGCTGGTCGACGGCGTGATCAACGACATGATGAAGTCGGGTGCCTTCACCAAGCTCTACGACAAGTGGTTCATGGAGCCCATCCCCCCGCGCAACCAGGCCATCGGGCTGCCGATGAGCCAGGAGCTGAAGGACAACCTCACGGCGCTGAGCGACAAGCCGGCGACTTGACCGGTTGGCGCGGGCGCTACGAGATCGCCAGCAGCCGCTGCAGCTGCCCGGCCAGCTCGTGCGCCACCTCGTCCCACGAGACGGTCACGCCCAGGCTGGCCAGGTCCACCGTGCGCAGGCCGGGATAGCCGCAGGGGTTGATGCGCTCGAAGGGTTGCAGGTCCATCGCCACGTTCAGCGCCAGGCCGTGGTAGCTGCGGTGGCGGCTGACCTTGATGCCCAGCGCGGCGATCTTGCCCAGGCCGGTGAAGTCGGGCGCCGGCGCCGGCTGGCCCGGCTCGCGCCGCTGCGGGCGCTGGGGCAGCAGGGCGTGGCTGAACGGGTCAGCCAGCCGCACGTAGATGCCCGGCGCGCCGGCCACGCGATGGCCGGTGACGCCGAACGCGCGCAACGTGCGGATCGCCGCCTCCTCCAGCCGGTAGACGTATTCCTTGACGAAAATCCCGCGCCGCTGCAGGTCGATCAGCGGATAGGCCACCACCTGGCCGGGGCCGTGGTAGGTCACCTGCCCGCCGCGGTCGGTGGCCACCACCGGAATGTCGCCCGGCGCCAGCACATGCTCGGGCCGGCCCGCCAGGCCCAGCGTGAAGACCGGCGGATGCTCGCAAATCCATAGCTGCTCGCGCTCGTCCGGCGCCGGCTGATGGGCAAAATCCTTCATGGCCTGAAAGGTGGGGGCGTAATCCACCCGGCCCAGAAAGCGCGTCTCCATGCCCATCGATTGCGGGGGCGCTTGATGCGCCGTCACAACACCCAGCGCGCCATCGGGTGCGTGCTGAGCGCGCGGTACAGGTCGTCGAGCTGCGCGCGGCTGGTGGCCAGCACGGTGATGGTCACGCCCAGGTACTTGCCGCCGCCGCTTTCGCGCAGCTCGACGGTGGCGGCGTCGAACGTGGGGTCGAACTGCCGCGCCAGGTGGGTGATGGCGTGCACGAAGCCGTCCTCGTTGACGCCCACCACCTTGATCGGAAAGCGCACCGGGTACTCGATCAGCGCCTCGCGGCGGTCGGCGCTGGTGTCGTGGGAAGCGCTCATCGGACGACCCTCCGCGCTGGGCGTTGCGGGATTCGCGCTTGGGAACGGCCCGGCGCGCTCATGAGGCGAACAGCGCGTCCTTGGCGCGTTGGTAGGCAGCGTACACCTTCTGCGTGACGGGGCCGGGCTTGCCGCTGCCGACCGGCTGGCCGTCCAGCGTGGTGATGGGCAGCACCTCCTTGGTGGCCGAGGACAGCATCAGCTCGTCGGCGGCCAGCACCTCGGCCTTGGGAATGCGCCGCAGCTCGAAGCCGATGCCCTCCTGGCGGCACAGCTCCTCGATGGCGCCGTAGCGGATGCCCTCCAGCACCAGGTTGTCCTTGGGCGGGCCGAACACGCGGCCGTTCTGGATCACCCACACGTTGCTGGACGCCGCCTCGCTCAGAAAGCCGTCGCGGAACATCACCGTCTCCAGCGCGCCGGCGTCGAAGCTGATCTGGCGCGCGAACACCGCCCCCAGCAGGCTGATGGACTTGATGTGCGCCTTCTTCCAGCGAAAGTCGTCCGCTGTCACGCAGGCGACACCCTGGGCGCGCTGCTCGGCCGACGGCGGCTTCATCGGCAGGCAGGTGGCGAACACCGTGGGCGTCAGGCCCTCCAGCATCGGGTGGTCGCGCAGCGCCACGCCGCGCGTGACCTGGAAGTAATAAAACCAGTCGGCCACGCTGGCGTGCTCGGGGTGGGCGGCGATGAGATCGAGCGCGATCTGCCGCCACTGCTCGCGCGTGTGCGGGTTGGCGATGCGCGTTTCCTTCAGGCTGCGCTCCAGCCGCGTCATGTGCTGCTCGAAGCGAAACAGCCGCGGCGTCTGGCCCGGCCGGCCGTAGACGGCGATGCCCTCGTAGATGCCGTCGCCGAAAATGAAGCCCCGGTCCAGCGGGCTGATGCGCGCCGCGTCCAGCGTGGTCATCTCGCCGTTGAGGTAGCAGGGCAGGGCGGGCAGGTGGGCGGTGCTGTAGGCTGGCATGGGGGTGCTCGCGGGCGTGGTTGTGCAAAGCCCGCATTTTGAACCAGCGCCGCCCGGCATGACCGGCGCGGGTGGCGGGGATATGGCTGGAATGCGGGTTATCCATCGTATAATTCCATGGATTTGCTGGCGAGTACCTTGCACGTCATTGCGGCGGCCGTAGGAATGGGCACAATCGACTCCGGCGCGACGCGCGCCTCAGGACGACGGCCTTCGGGTGAATCACCCGGGTGGTCGGACTGGCCCGATGCGGCGGCAAGCGACGAGGGCGCGGCCCCGCTGACGGCCGAGCAGGCCCGCCAATGGCGGGTGCGGCATCCGCAGTTGCCGGTAGGGCGGGCCCTGCTGATGCAGGCGCTCACCGGCCTGGTGGTGACCGGCTTGGCCTGGTTGCTGACCCGGCGCCCCGAGGTGGCCTGGTCGGCCGCCTACGGCGCCTTGGCCGGGGTGCTGCCGGCGGCAGTGGCCGCGCGCGGCACGGTGCGTTGGGCGCGGCCCGGGTTTCCGCCGGCGGCGGCCCTGGCCGGTGTGTTGTTGTGGGAGGGGGTCAAGCTGGCCTTGACCGTGGGGATGCTGATGGCGGCCCCGAGATTTTTGGGGGTGCCCAGCTGGCCAGCACTGCTGATCGGCCTGGCACTGACGATCAAGATGTACTGGCTGGGCCTGTTGTGGGCGCGGCCGAAGAAGAAGTCCGAATCCGGACGGGCGCACGAAGAGTAAACACCGATGGCTGCTGAAAACGCTGTTGAATCCACCGCCGAGCACGGGCTCACCGCGGGCGAATACGTCGTCCACCACCTGCATTTCTGGCAGAACAAGGCGTCCGACGCGGTGGTCGACTTCTCGGTCTTCCACATCGACACCATTCTCTTTTCAGTGCTGCTGGCGGCGCTGACTTTCTTTCTGCTGTGGGCGGCCGCGCGCAAGGCCAGCTCGGGCGTGCCGGGGCGCTTCCAGGCCGCCGTCGAGATGCTGGTGGAGTTTGTCGACAACGAGGCCAAGGGCATCGTGCACAACGCCCACAGCCGCAAGTTCGTGGCGCCGCTGGGCCTGTCCATCTTCGTGTGGGTCACGCTGATGAACACCATGGACCTGCTGCCGGTCGATTTGATTCCCACCTTGTGGGCCAAGCTGGTGGGCGCCACCGGCGGCGATCCGGCGCACGCCTACATGCGCGTGCTGCCTACGGCCGACGTCTCGGGCGCCATGGGTCTGTCGGTGGCGGTGCTGCTGATCTGCCTGTACTACAACGTCAAGATCAAGGGCCTGGGCGGCTGGGCGCACGAACTGGTGACGGCGCCGTTCGGCACCAGCAAGAACCCGCTGCTGGCCTTCGTGCTGGGCATCGTCAACTTCGCGATGCAGCTGATCGAATTCGCCTCCAAGACCCTCTCGCACGGCCTGCGACTGTTCGGCAACATGTACGCCGGCGAGCTGATCTTCATGTTGATCGCCCTGATGGGCGGCGCCTTCGCCCTCACCGGCACCGGCATCGGCCTGGCCATCGGCCACGTCATCGCCGGCCTGGCCTGGGCCATTTTCCACATCCTGATCATCATCCTGCAGGCCTTCATCTTCATGATGCTGGCGCTGGTCTACATCGGCCAGGCGCACGATCATCACTGAGGCTGCCGCGGCTGCAACGGTTTCGTTTTTCCTTTCCCTTTATCCATCAACCCACCACGTCCCTTTAGGAGTCATCATGGAAGTTATCAGCTTTGTCGCCCTGGCCGCTGGCCTGATCATTGGCCTGGGTGCCGTCGGCGCCTGTATCGGCATCGGCCTCATGGGCAGCAAGTTCCTCGAATCGGCCGCCCGCCAGCCCGAATTGATGGGCGAGCTGCAAACCAAGATGTTCCTGCTGGTCGGCCTGATCGACGCGGCCTTCATCATCGGCGTGGGTATCGCCCTGTGGTTCGCCACGGCCAACCCGTTCCTGGGTCAACTCGCGCAAATCGCCAAGTAAGGTTCCGGGTGGGTTGGGATGCGGCGCGCGCCCGAGGGCGGCGCCGCGCTCCCGCATATTGAGTCTTGCGGCCCCCGCGCCGCTGCAATCCAAGGAACAACCGTGAGCATCACCGGTACCCTAATCATTCAGATCATCGTGTTCTTGCTGCTGGTGGCATTCACGATGAAGTTTGTGTGGCCGCCGATCGCCAACGCGCTGGACGAGCGCGCGCAGAAGGTCGCCGAAGGCCTGGCCGCCGCGGACAAGGCCAAGAGCGAGCTGGCCGACGCCAACCAGCGCGTGGAGCAGCAACTGGCCGAGTCGCGCAGCGAAAACGCCCAGCGCCAGGCCGACGCCGAGCGCCGTGCCCAGGCCATCATCGAAGAGGCCAAGTCGCGCGCCAACGACGAAGGCGCCAAGATCATCGCCGCCGCCCGCGCCGAGGCCCAGCAGCAGGCCGTGCAGGCACGCGAGGCCCTGCGCGACGAGGTGGCCAAGCTGGCCGTGCGCGGCGCCGAACAGATCCTGCGCAAGGAAGTCAATCCCGCCGTGCACGCCGATCTGCTCAATCGCCTGAAAACCGAGCTTTGATCGCGCGAGGACACCACCATGGCTGAACTCGCCACCATCGCCCGGCCCTACGCCGAAGCGCTGTTCGAAACCAGTCGCGGCGACGCCGCGGCCACGCAGGGCTGGCTGGATGCCCTGGCCGCCGCCTGCGCGACGCCCCAGCTGCTGCAGTTTGCCGCCGACCCCAAGGTGCAGGGCAGCGAAGTGTTCCGGCTGCTGACCTCGGTGCTGCCGCAGGCCCTGCCCGATCGCGGCGCCAACTTCCTGCGCACCGTGATCGACAACGGCCGCCTGGCGGTGATGCCCGAAGTGGCGGCGCAGTTCCGCGATCTGGCCAACGCCCAGAGCGGCCGCTCGGACGCGCAGATCTACAGCGCGTTTCCGATCGAGGGCGCCGAGCTGGCGCAGCTCAAGACGGTGCTGGAAAAGCGCTTCGGCCGCCAGTTGGAAACCCAGGTGCACATCGACCCCGAACTGATCGGTGGCGTGCGCGTGGTCGTGGGTGACGAGGTGCTGGACACCTCCGTGCGCGCGCGCCTGCAACAAATGAAAGTGGCCCTCACCGCCTGACGCGCCCGCGCGTCGGCAGAGAGTCCTCGGCAATCCCCAAGACTTTTAAGGAAAGAGTCATGCAGCTCAATCCCACCGAAATTTCTGAACTGATCAAGAGCCGCATCGAGGGCCTGGGCGTCAGCGCCGACGTGCGCAACCAGGGCACCGTGGTGTCGGTGACCGACGGCATCGTGCGCATCCACGGCCTGTCCGACGCGATGCAGGGCGAAATGCTGGAATTTCCGGCCACGCCCGACGGCCAGCCCACCTTCGGCCTGGCGCTGAACCTCGAGCGCGACTCGGTCGGCGCCGTGATTTTGGGCGAGTACGAGCACATCTCCGAAGGCGACACGGTCAAGTGCACCGGCCGCATCCTGGAAGTGCCGGTCGGCCCCGAGCTGATCGGCCGCGTGGTCAATGCGCTGGGCCAGCCCATCGACGGCAAGGGCCCCATCAACGCCAAGATGACCGACGTGATCGAGAAGGTGGCGCCGGGCGTGATCGCGCGCCAGTCGGTCAGCCAGCCGGTGCAGACCGGCCTGAAGTCGATCGACTCGATGGTGCCGATCGGCCGCGGCCAGCGCGAGCTGATCATCGGCGACCGTCAAACCGGCAAGACCGCGGTGGCGATCGACACCATCATCAACCAGAAGGGTCAGAACATGACCTGCGTCTACGTCGCCATCGGCCAGAAGGCGTCGTCGATCAAGAACGTGGTGCGCGCGCTGGAGCGCGCCGGCGCGATGGAATACACCATCGTGGTGGCCGCCTCGGCCTCCGAATCGGCCGCCATGCAGTACGTCAGCGCCTACTCGGGCTGCACCATGGGCGAGTACTTCCGCGATCGCGGCCAGGACGCGCTGATCATTTACGACGACCTGTCCAAGCAGGCCGTGGCCTATCGTCAGGTGTCGCTGCTGCTGCGTCGCCCGCCGGGCCGCGAAGCCTACCCCGGCGACGTGTTCTATCTGCACAGCCGTTTGCTGGAGCGCGCCGCGCGCGTCAACGCCGACTACGTCGAGGCCTTCACCAAGGGCGAGGTCAAGGGCCAGACCGGCTCGCTGACGGCGCTGCCGATCATCGAGACGCAGGCCGGCGACGTGTCCGCCTTCGTGCCGACCAACGTGATCTCGATCACCGACGGCCAGATCTTCCTGGAAACCAACCTGTTCAACGCCGGCATCCGCCCCGCCATCAACGCCGGCATCTCGGTGTCGCGCGTGGGCTCGGCGGCGCAGACCGACCTGATCAAGAAGCTCTCGGGCGGCATCCGTACCGACCTGGCGCAGTACCGCGAGCTGGCCGCTTTCGCGCAGTTCGCCTCCGACCTGGACGAAGCCACCCGCAAGCAGCTCGACCGCGGGGCGCGCGTGACCGAGCTGCTCAAGCAGGCGCAGTACAGCCCGCTGCCCATCAGCCTGATGGCCGCCTCGCTGTTCGCCGTCAACAAGGGCTACATGGACAACCTGGAGATCAAGCAGGTGCTGCCCTTCGAGGCCGGCCTGCACGCGCACCTGAAGGACAAGCACGCCGCGCTGCTGCAGCGCATGGAAGGCGGCAAGTCGCTCGACAAGGACAAGGAAGCCGAGGCCGAGCTGACCGCCGCCATCGAGGCGTTCAAGAAGTCCTTCGCCTGATCGCAGCTACAAGGAGCTTTTGCAATGGCTGTCGGCAAGGAAATTCGCGGCAAGATCAAGTCGGTGGAGAACACCCGCAAGATCACCAAGGCGATGGAAATGGTCGCGGCGAGCAAGATGCGCAAGGCGCAGGACCGCATGCGCGCGGCGCGCCCCTACGCCGAAAAGGTGCGCAACGTCGCCACCCACCTGGGTGAGGCCAACCCCGAGTACACGCACCCCTACATGAAGGCCAACGACGCCAAGCGCGTGGGCATCATCGTGGTGACGACGGACAAGGGCCTGTGCGGCGGCATGAACACCAACGTGCTGCGCGGCGTGACCACCAAGCTCAAGGAGCTGCAGGGCGCCGGCATGACCATCGACGCGGTGGCCGTCGGCAGCAAGGGCCTGGGTTTCCTGACCCGCGTCGGCGCGCGCGTGGTGGCGCAGACCACCCAACTGGGCGACACGCCCCACCTCGACAAGCTGATCGGCCCGGTCAAGTCCCTGCTGGACGAATACGCCAAGGGCGAGCTCAGCGCGGTCTACATCGCCTACACCCGCTTCATCAACACCATGAAGCAGGATTCGGTGATCGAGACCCTGCTGCCCCTGTCCAGCGAGGCCATGCAGCAGCAGACCCGCGACAGCGGCGCCGGCCACGCCTGGGACTACATCTACGAACCCGATGCGCCGACCGTCATCGACGAGCTGCTCAAGCGCTACGTCGAGGCGCTGGTCTACCAGGCCGTGGCCGAGAACATGGCGTCCGAGCAGGCGGCGCGCATGGTGGCCATGAAGGCCGCCACCGACAACGCGGGCAACGTGATCAACGAGCTCAAGCTGGTCTACAACAAGACCCGCCAGGCCGCGATCACCACGGAGTTGACCGAAATCGTCGCCGGTGCCGCCGCAGTCTGAGCGCGCCACCCGCTGCCGTTATCCATTCATACCCGAATCAAGTTATTGGAGCAAGACATGGCTCAAGTCCAAGGAAAAATCGTTCAGTGCATCGGCGCCGTGGTTGACGTCGAGTTCCCCCGCGAGCACATGCCCAAGGTCTACGACGCGCTCAAGATGGAAGGCGCGGCCCTGACGCTGGAAGTGCAGCAGCAGCTGGGCGACGGCATCGTGCGCACCATCGCGCTGGGCTCGTCCGACGGCCTGCGCCGCGGCATGATGGTGGTCAACACCAGCCACCCGATCACCGTGCCGGTGGGCCCCGCCACGCTGGGCCGCATCATGGACGTGCTGGGCAACCCCATCGACGAGCGCGGCCCGATCGACCAGGCGCACACCGCGCCCATTCACCGCAAGGCCCCGGCCTATGACGAGCTGAGCCCCTCGCAGGAACTGCTGGAGACCGGCATCAAGGTGATCGACCTGATCTGCCCGTTCGCCAAGGGCGGCAAGGTGGGCCTGTTCGGTGGCGCCGGCGTGGGCAAGACCGTGAACATGATGGAGCTCATCAACAACATCGCCAAGGCGCACTCGGGCCTGTCGGTGTTTGCCGGCGTGGGCGAGCGCACCCGCGAGGGCAACGACTTCTACCACGAGATGTCCGACTCCAAGGTCGTGGTGCAGGAAGACCTGAGCCAGTCCAAGGTGGCCATGGTCTACGGCCAGATGAACGAGCCGCCGGGCAACCGCCTGCGCGTGGCGCTCACGGGCCTGACGATTGCCGAGTCCTTCCGCGACGAGGGCCGCGACGTGCTGTTCTTCGTCGACAACATCTACCGCTACACGCTGGCCGGCACCGAGGTGTCCGCCCTGCTGGGCCGCATGCCCTCCGCCGTGGGCTACCAGCCGACGCTGGCCGAGGAAATGGGCCGCCTGCAGGAGCGCATCACCTCGACCAAGGTGGGCTCGATCACCTCCATCCAGGCCGTGTACGTGCCCGCGGACGACTTGACCGACCCCTCGCCCGCGACCACCTTCGCCCACCTGGACTCGACCGTGGTGCTGTCGCGCGACATCGCCGCGCTGGGCATCTACCCCGCCGTGGACCCGCTGGACTCCACCAGCCGCCAGCTCGACCCGCACGTGGTGGGCGAGGAGCACTACAACGTCGCCCGCCAGGTGCAGGGCACGCTGCAGCGCTACAAGGAGCTGCGCGACATCATCGCCATTCTGGGCATGGACGAACTGGCCCCCGAGGACAAGCTGGCCGTGGCGCGCGCGCGCAAGATCCAGCGTTTCCTGTCGCAGCCCTTCCACGTGGCCGAGGTGTTCACCGGCACACCGGGCAAATATGTGTCGCTCAAGGACACCATCGCCGGCTTCAAGATGATCGCCAATGGCGAGTGCGACCACCTGCCCGAGCAGGCCTTCTACATGGTCGGCACGATCGACGAGGCCATGGAAAAGGCCAAGAAGGTCTGACCCTGACGTTCTCGCCCCCGGGCCGCGCCGCGCGCGTGCCCGGCGACCGTGAAACCGAGAGGAACGCAAGAGCATGGCCAATACCATTCATGTCGATGTCGTCAGCGCCGAGGAGTCGATCTTCTCGGGCGAGGCGACCTTTGTCGCGCTGCCCGGCGAGGCGGGCGAGTTGGGCGTGTACCCGCGCCACACGCCGCTGATCACGCGCATCAAGCCGGGCTCGGTGCGCATCCAGAAGGCCGACGGCGGCGAGGAGTTCGTGTTCGTGGCCGGCGGCATCCTGGAGGTGCAGCCCCACGTCGTCACCGTGCTGTCCGACACCGCCATCCGCGGCAAGGATCTGGACGACGAGCGCGCCAACTCGGCCAAGAAGGCCGCCGAGGAGGCCCTGCGCAACGCCAAGAGCGAGATCGACGTGGCTCGCGCCACCTCCGAGCTCGCCATCCTGGCCGCCGAACTGGCCGCGCTGCGCAAGTACCGCGAGCGGCCCAAGCACTGAACGGCCCGCCATCGCGTCAAGACCCACCGCTTGGTGGGTTTTTTTTGGTCGCGGCCCTTTTGCACGACCCCCGATGCTCTTCATAATGGGCGACTTATGCTTGCACGCAAACCCCGTGACGACCGCGGCGTCCAGGAACATGCGGCGTCCCTGTTGGTCACCCAGGGCGCCCTGGTGGCGCTGAGCCAGGCGGACGCCCTGGCGGTCGTCGGCTACATGCGCCCGCACCGCCTGAGCGCCGGCACCGTGCTGATGCGCCAGGGCGAGCACGGCGGCGACGAGTCGATGGCCCTGATCCTCAGCGGCGACGTGACGGTCGAGAGCGTATCGGCCACCGAGGAGCTGGTGGTGTCGGTGCTGGGCCCGGGCAGCCTGATCGGCGAGCTGGGCCTGGTCGATCAGGCGGCGCGTTCGGCCACCTGCACGGCGGCCAGCGATCTGGCGCTGGCGGTGCTCAAGCGCGAAGCCTTCGAGCAGCTGATGGCCGAGCAGCCGGGCGTCGCCACCCGCCTGCTGCTGGCCATCAGCCAGCGCGTGGCCTGTCATCTGCGTGAGACCAACCGCAAGCTGCTGACGCTGGCGCGCGTCAACAAGGCGCTGCAACAGGAGCTGGGCGCCGCGCACGCGGTCAATCGGCGGCTGTTGCAGCAACTGGACCAAGCGGCGCCACCGGCAGCCGAGCCGCGCCCCTGAGGGCGGGCGGCTTATTCCATTTCCATATCAATAGATCAATAATATCCATGTCACCGATCCCGCAAGGAGAACGACATGGCAAGAACAGCC
>OFTX01000553.1_pt1 | contig 19078 bp, 18 predicted proteins | sample 1775051 | NCBI WGS metagenome assembly OFTX01 (sample SAMN08195772, study PRJEB24354) | sludge metagenome | isolation source: sludge from phenol fed wastewater aerobic bioreactor A | place: India: Nagpur | collected 2016-09-15
CTGGCCGGCCAGGGCCACCAGGGCGTCCTCCTCGGGGTAACGAAACTGCAGGTCCAGCGGGCTTTCGACAAACAGCAAATTTAAAAAAAGCCAGCCCATAATACCCATAATCAATAATACAAGCGCCACCCCTACAATACTATAAATGTAGCTGGGTTTACTTCGTTTTAAAGACGCTTTTCCTTCAGATGCCATGATGCAAAAAGTTTAGTATAAAATGATGATCGCAAATGTAAACGTTATGCAATAATAGTACTCTTAACGCTCTAACAAGGCGCTTAGTATCTTTGCTGAAGAATTTTAACTACCCCGCAACTTATTTGTGAACTACCATTAATGGCACTTTTGCATGGAATGCAAGCATTTTGGTATGGCTTCTTTTAAAGACGGATTCAAATAAACCATGTTTCTTCGGTATCATTACAACCAGGTCTATGTTGTTTTCTTCTACAAACTGGTTAATCCCTCCAACAAAATCCGGGCTGTCTATCAGGTGAACGGAAGGTTGGTATTTTTCAAAAAAAGTTTCAAGCATCATATGCTCGTATTCGAAACTCTCTGTACGGTTGCGGTCGTTATGGTCTACATTCAACACAAACAACTCTGCACTCGTTTCTTCCAATATTTTCCTAATAACATTAAAAGGTGTATTCTCAGCCACCTCCTTAAAATCTGAGGCAACAGCTATCTTTTTTATACTATGCGCTTTTGCCTGATTGGGCACAATAATAACAGGAGTGTGTATATGTTTGGCAACATTAATAGCATTACTGCCTATAAAATTTTCCTGAAAACTACCTTCGCCTGAAATGCCCATAACAACAAGGTCTATGGATCTGCTGGTACAAAGGCTGTGCAGGCAATCTGGTAAAAAACCATATTCGCTTAATGTTTCTATTGCTATTTCTGCGGGCAGGTTTTGCCTCAGTTCTTCTGCGGCTCTCTTCAGGTTTTCTTCTGCAGCTTCTTTCAGTTCATTTATATTAAACACATTCAGTGCAGGCACCATTGGGTCTCCGGTAACTATAGTGCTGCTGGCATAAGCATGAAATAATATAATATGCTCAGTGCCGGTTTGTTTAGCCAATGTTGCAGCATATATGCCGGCATTTTCGGCAGTACGGGAAAAATCTGTGGGTACAAGAATGGTTTTCATAAAGCATTTTTTTGTAATGCTGAAGTTACAACAGTATAGAAATATAAACATGATAAGTATCAAGTTAATATGTTGCAAACAATAGCATAAAAGGGATTCAGGCAGGGGTTATACACCCCTGTTAATAATAAAATAACCGAAATATTACTATTTACTGTGTAACTTCAAAAAACCTCAAATTATGAGATGGAGAAAATTTAACGGCGAGGCTCTGAATCTTCCCATTAAAGATGCCGTGGCTCAAGCCATCAAACGCGAAAGCGAAAAGGGCGTAAAACTTAAAGTTTGTATTGGAACAGACAGCCAGGTAAAAGGTGAAGACACCGAGTTTGCCACTGTAATTGTTTTTTTGCGGGAACACAATGGCGGCTTCATGTACATTCACAACGAAAAAACCAAACAGAAGTATCACATTAAAGAAAGAATGCTGGTAGAAGTTGCCAAAAGCATTGAAATTGCATACGAGTTGTGCAACCTCTTTATTGAATTTGGCGTTGATATGGAAGTACATGCAGATATTAACACGAATCCGCATTTTAAAAGCAATGATGCGTTAAAAGAAGCCATGGGCTATATTTTGGGCATGGGCTTTGCTTTTAAAGCCAAACCTGAAGCATTTGCCAGTAGTTGCTGTGCCGATAAGGTTTGCAATTAGGCTAAGGTTAAACCCAGGATGAAACGCTAAAAGTATACGCTGTTCATTCAGCCTGCTATTGTTTACTCGCCACTGATCAGGTTTTCAGTACACTGCTGAATAAACTGTAGTACCTCTTCTCTTCCTGTTTTCTTTTCTGCACTGGTAATAAATACCTGCGGAAGAAATTCCCATTCTTCTCTCATCTTGTCTAAGAATTGTTGTACATGCCTCTGTACAGCCCCGGGCTTTTCTTTATCTGCCTTGGTAAACACCAATACAAAAGGTACTTCCCATTGTCCTAGTTGACTTATAAAAGCCAGGTCATTTTTTTGGGGCTCATGGCGGGCATCTAACAATACAAAAACATTTACCAGATTCTCACGTTTACGCAAATAATTTTCTATCATTTGTTCCCATCTTCTTCGGGTACTTTGCGCAATTTTCGCATAACCATAACCCGGAAGATCTACCAGGTACCAGGCATTGTTTACAATAAAGTGATTGATCAGTTGCGTTTTACCCGGCTGGGAAGATGTTTTAGCCAGGCTTTGTTTGCTTACCAACATATTAATAAGCGATGATTTGCCCACATTGCTCCTGCCAATAAAGGCAAACTCCGGCTTATCGGGTTTGGGACACTTATCGTACGATGGTGATGATATTAAATATTGCGCCGATTTGATCTGCATTTGAATGGTTCTTTATTAATAACACTTACAAAACAAAATTAAGCTGAGCCTTCGGTAGTTTATGCATTGTTTGTTTTACAACGGTCATTTTCTTTTAGGCATTACAAGGCTGTCTGCCGGGTATTTTGCTTTTATAGAATCTCTTACTGCAGAACACCAGTTTATAAAAGCCAACTTTTCTTCCTGCGTTAAAATAGCGTTTTTATGTACCCATGTATAAGAAAGCAGGGGCATGTTTTTGTTTCTTACTTCTTCGGCACATTGCTGTATTTTCCTGTATTGCCTGGCAATGCTGTAAGCTGTAAATTCATCAAAGTTGAGGTGCCTTTTGCCGCTTACCACATGATCATTCAACCACCACGCCACCGGTTGAATATTGTTGTACCAAGGGTATACCGTATTGTTACTATGACAATCGTAACAAGCCTTCACTAAAATAGCCTGAATATTTTCAGGTATTTTATAAGAAGTGCCAATATGTTTTGGTGTTGCTTCGGAAGAGATATTTTTCTGAGGATGAAACAACTGAATAATTAACAGTAATGCCAATAAAGCCAGCCCGGCCAGTTTTAAAACTTTCATAATAACACAATTTAATCTATCGGTTAATCAACCATTAAAATATCACCGGTCATTTCTTTGGGTATGGTAATACCCATAGTATGCAGTATTGTTGGGGCTATATCGCCCAGTTTGCCGGGTTTAAGTTTTCCCTTCCAGTTATTGTCTATTACAAATAACGGAACCAGGTTTAAAGAATGTTGTGTATTGGGGCTGCCATCTTCATTTATCATAAAATCGGCATTACCATGGTCGGCTGTTAGAAATATTGTGTACCCATGTGCAAGTGCCGCTTTAACTACTCTTTCAACACATTTATCAACTGTTTCCACTGCTTTTACAACTGCACTAAAAACACCTGTATGGCCAACCATATCGGCGTTGGCATAGTTCAAGCAAATAAAATCTGCCGATTCTTTTTCTATTTCCGGCACCAGTTTATCTGTTATTTCAAGGGCGCTCATTTCTGGTTGCAGATCGTAAGTGGCCACTTTAGGCGAGGCTGCCAAAATTCTTGTTTCCCCTTCAAATTCTTTTTCTCTTCCACCACTAAAAAAGAAAGTAACGTGAGGATATTTTTCTGTTTCGGCAATGCGTATTTGTTTTTTGCCGGCTGAGGCCAGTACTTCTCCAAGCGTATTGTTAAGATTATCGTTTTCAAAAATTACATGCACATTGTTAAATGTCCTGTCATAATCCGTCATGGTAGTATAGTGCAGATCCATTTTATACATGTTTTGATCCGGATGATTCTCCTGTGTTAAAACATGTGTTATTTCCCGGCAACGGTCTGTTCTGAAATTAAAGCAGATAACGGCATCTCCACTTTTAATAGTAGAATGCCCGTTTTTGGCGGTGGTATTAATAATGGGTTTAATAAACTCATCTGTAATTTCGCCTGCATAAGAATCTTCAATAGCTTTTAAAATATCATCTGTTTCTGCTCCGGTACCATTCACCATTGCATCGTAAGCCAGTTTTACCCGTTCCCATCGCTTATCTCTGTCCATGGCATAATATCTTCCTGTAATGGTTGCTATTTGCCCGCCAGACTGTAACATATGTTCCTGTAAGTCTTTAATAAACCCAAGGCCACTTTTAGGATCACAATCACGTCCGTCAGTAAAAGCATGAACAAATACATTGGCCAGTCCTTTCTCTTTGCATACATCAAGAATGGCTTTTAAATGATTAATATGGGAATGTACACCACCATCGCTTACCAACCCTATCAGGTGAAGTGCTTTATTATTGGTTTTTGCATAGTCTATCGATGCGAGCAACTCTTTATTAGCAGCAAATTCTCCGTTTCGTATGGCAACATTAATTCTTTGCAATTCCTGGTATACAATTCTTCCTGCACCAAGGTTCAGGTGCCCTACCTCACTATTGCCCATTTGGCCATCTGGCAATCCAACCGCTTCGCCACAGGTAACCAGCGTAGTATTAGGATATTTACTGTACAACGAATTAACAAAAGGCACATTGGCATTTTGAATAGCATCTGCCAGCTTTATTTTACCAAGGCCCCACCCATCCATAATTATTAAGATAGTTTTCTTGCTCATGCCGTAAAACTACTGTTTTTCACATAATACATAACATTGGTTTGGCGTTATGCCAACATTTGGCATATTTTTAGTTGCTCTTAAAGAGAATATTTACGTTATGAAAAAGATTTTATTGCTCGGAATTTTAAGCATCGGTTTTTTGGCCTTCATGGATCAAACCGATATCAGCGGCATTGTTGGGGCATTAAAAACAGGGAATGCACAACAATTAGCTAACTACCTCGACAATTATATAGATCTTACCCTTCCGGGGAAAGAAGAGATTAAAAATATGGGCAAGAACCAGGCTACCATTACCCTAGATGCTTTTTTTCAGGAAAACGGTGTTAAAGGGTTTGAAGTAGTATCTCAAAGAGAAGCTGGTGCTACCATGTATATTGCGGGCCGTTTGCAAACGAAAACAAAAGGCCTAAATGCCACCATTATGTTAAAAAACAAAGATGGTAAACACTCTATCACTTCCATCAGGTTCAACTAATGTTTATTTAGCTTGTTGCATAAAAGAAAGGGCTTTGTAACGAAGCCCTTTTCTATTTTTGCGGAAAGAACAAATATGGATAGCCACTTTAACGAACAACTCGTATTACTAATCCGGGCGGCTTTACAGGAAGATATTGGCATTAGCGATTATAGTACACTCAGTTGCATAGATGCATCTGCAAAAGGAAAAGCCGTTTTAAAAATAAAGCAGGATGGAATTTTGGCAGGAATGGAAGTAGCTGAAAAAATTTTTGCAATAGTACAGGGCAACACTACGTTTACAGCATTGAAGAGAGACGGGGATACCATGCACTATGGCGAATCTGCTTTTGAAGTGATTGCCGATATACATACTATTCTAAAGTGTGAAAGACTTGTTTTAAACTGTATGCAACGCATGAGTGGTATTGCTACCCTTACCCAGAAATATACCTCTTTACTTAATGGCTATAATACTAAATTGCTGGATACACGGAAAACAACCCCCAACTTCAGGTTATTAGAAAAGGAAGCCGTTAAAATAGGCGGGGGAGTGAACCATCGTTTTGGTTTGTATGATATGATTATGCTGAAAGATAATCATATTGATTATTGCGGCGGCATTGAGCGGGCTATTGAAAAATCTTATCACTATGTTCAGGCCAACCGGCTCCATTTAAAAATAGAAGTAGAAACCCGGAACCTGGAAGATGTAAAAAAAGTTTGTGCTGCCGGCAAAGGGAAAGTATTCAGAATTATGTTAGACAATTTTTCTCCCGAACAGGTATCAGAGGCGTTGAACATTATTCAAAAAGATTTTGAAACAGAGGCCAGTGGCGGTATCAATATCCACAATATTCAAAACTACGCTGCTACAGGTGTAGATTATATAAGTGTTGGGGGATTAATTCATCAGGCACAAAGCCTGGATTTAAGTTTAAAAGCAGCAATCTTATAAATAATTATGAGTAAAAAACATCAGGCAGACAAAAACGGGTTTGTTTTTAGTACCGACCCCGGTTTTAAGTTTGAAGAAGAAGCCTTAACCCATCAGGAAACCCTGCCTCCTGCACAACAAAAACTAAAAGTAAGGATAGACAATAAACAACGTGCAGGAAAAACGGTAACCCTTGTTGAACATTTTATAGGCAGCCATACAGACGCAGAAATATTAGGTAAACAATTAAAGAATTACTGCGGCACCGGTGGAAGTGTTAAAGACCTGGAAATCCTTATACAGGGTGACCAGCGCGAAAAAGTAGTTCAATGGCTATTGAAAAACGGTTACAAGCAAACAAAAAAAATATAATGGAAGTAGATTTTATCAGGGAATATGCATTGTCTAAGCCTGATGTGGAAGAAAGCCTTCCCTTCGGGCCCGATGTATTGGTTTTTAAAGTAGCAGGCAAGGTATTTTTACTATTGCCTTTGGATACCGATATACTTCAGTTTAACGTTAAATGCGATCCTGAAAAAGCTATTGAATTAAGGGAAACTTATGCCGGCATTATATTACCAGGCTATCATATGAACAAAAAACATTGGAATACCATTCTTGTAAACGGCAGCCTTTCTAAAAAATTATTACTTAACTGTATAGACGATTCTTATGAACTGGTAAAGCCACGGAAAAAAAGAACATCCTAAACTTTATCTAAAACCGCACATAAAAACACAACAAAGAACAATAAAATTTAGTTTTGGCACATGTGGATGATTTGCAAAAAAGAATGGAATGCCTTTTTCGGAAGCCTTACAGGCTATATTTCCATCATTATTTTTTTACTACTCAGCGGCTTGTTGTTTTTTGTTTTTCCCGATACAGGCTTGTTGTATTACGGGTATGCATCAATGAACAGCTTTTTTGCTAATATTCCATGGATACTGCTTTTTCTTATACCCACCATTACCATGCGCAGCCTGGCCGATGAATTCAGAACAGGAACATTTGAAGTTTTAAAAACACTGCCACTTACCAACAAAGAAATAGTAAACGGCAAGTTTTGGGGCGCTTTATTCATAGTGGCACTGGCATTATTACCAACAGTATGTTATGCTTTTACCCTGCAACATTTAAGTGCTACCAATGGCATAGACTGGGGCAGCACCATGGGCAGTTATATTGGCCTGCTTTTTTTAAGTGCGGCATTTACTGCTGCAGGCATTTGTTGCAGCAGCTTTACCAATAACACAGTAGTAGCATTTGTTGCAGCAGCTTTTATTTGTTTTTTACTGTACAGCGGATTTGAAGCATTGAGCAGGTTACCTGTATTTAAAGGGCATTGGGATTATTATATAGAAATGCTCGGCATTAACTTTCATTACAAGAATATCAGCAGAGGTGTGGTAGATACAAGAGATGTTGTTTATTTTATATCGGTTTGCTGGCTTCTTCTTTTTATTACACAAAAAAATATCAGCAAAAAATAGAATGGGCTTTATTCAAAAAATAATGCAATCAAAATATTGGTGGGCCGGCATAGCAGCACTGTTATTGCTTGTGTTTATTATAAGCAATCAATGGTTTTACAAACTCGATCTTACCAAGGAAAAAAGATACACTTTAAGCAATTCTACCAAAAAAATGCTGGGCAGTTTAGAAAGCGAAGTAGAAGTGGAAGTGTTGCTGGACGGAGATCTCAGTGCAGGTTTCAGGAAACTGAAAATTGCCACTAAAGAATTGCTTTATGAATACAGAAGTTACAGCAATGGTAACTTGCATTTTGTTTTTCATAAACCGGGAGAAGGTTTAAACGATAGTGCTAAACTGAATTTGTACGATAGCCTTCTACGAATGGGTGTAAAGCCGTTTAACAACCAGATAAAAGAGAAAGATGGTGAAAGCAAAACAGAACGTTTAATATTTCCTTCGGCATTGGTGAAATACAATGGTAATATATTGCCTGTTGATTTAATGAGCGGCAAAAGCGGTATGGATGAAGAAAGCTCTCTTAACTATTCAGAAGCGTTGCTTGAATTTAAATTGGATGATGCTATTGATAAGCTCACCAAAAAAGAGTTTCCTGTTGTAGCTTATGCTTCCGGTAACGGAGAGCCACTCAATCCAACAGTAAAAGACCTTTTTACCACACTTAGTAATAATTTTCGTTTTGGCGTGATAGACCTTAACAAGAATATTTTAAACGCAGATACCATTAAAACTTTATTAATTGTAAAGCCTTCCCTGGCCTTTACAGATCAGGAGAAAATAAAAATCGACCAATATATTATGCAGGGAGGTAAGGTAATCTGGTTGATTGATAAACTGGAAGCTTCTTTCGATAGCTTGCTGCGTTCTAAATCTGATTTTGTAGCTTTTGATAAAGGTTTGAATATAGACGATCAGCTTTTTAAATATGGTGTAAGAATAAATCCTGATCTGCTACAAGACCTCAATTGTGCCCGGCAACCATTGGTAGTAGGTGAAAGTGGCGGGAAACCCCAAATAGAAAGAGTGCCTTTTCCGTATTACCCTTTGCTAAGCGCCTCTGCCAATCATCCCATTTCAAAAAATCTTGACTTTGTACTAAGTGTTTTTCCATCATCAATAGATACCGTACAGGCCGACGGCATTCAGAAAACAATATTACTGGCAAGCGATACATTGAGCAGAACATTGGGTACACCGGCTATAGTTAGTTTAAGAAGTGTTGCCAGTGAAGAAGATCTGAGAACATTTAACAAAAGCAATGTACCTGTTGCTGTTTTATTGGAAGGTAAATTCCATTCACTCTATACCAATCGTTTAAGTAAAGAAGCAAAAGATACTATTGCACGTTTAACCGGTGTGCCTTTCATTGCGTCGGCAACGGTGCCTGCACAGCAAATCGTTATCAGTGATGCAGACCTCGTTACCAATGTTGTTACACAAAGCAACGGCGCATTGCCAATGGGCACCCAGCAATTTGAGAATTATCAGTTTGCTAATAAAGAGTTTTTGCTTAACTGTATTGATTATTTAACCGGTAATGCAGGCATTGTAGAAACAAGAAATAAAGATGTTACATTAAGGTTGTTAGATAAAACCAAAACAACATCTGAGAAAACGGTTTGGCAGGCCATAAATATTATTGTACCGATAGGTTTCATTCTTGCATTTGGCATGATTCTGCAGTTTAGAAGAAGGAAATACTTTGCTAAATAAGCTGCTTATATTTGTTAGAATTAATCTCCTATGCCTCATCAACAATTGGTTTACCTTGTATTCGGTTGTGTTTTAGTAATTGCACTTTTTTTTGATCTTGGCCTTCTTAGCAAGAAAGAAAAAAATATGACAATCACTGCTGCCCTTTGGCAAACACTGCTTTGGGTAAGCCTCGCTATGGGCTTCTTTGCTTTTTTGTGGGTAGAAGAAAGCAGGAAAACAGCTATAGAATACCTGAGTGCTTATTTAATGGAGTGGAGCTTAAGCATAGATAATGTATTCGTATTCGTTTTAATATTCTCTGCTTTTCAAATAAAGCCGCAGTACTATCCGAGAGTTTTACTGGTAGGTGTTTTAATGGCCATTGTATTTAGAATTATGTTTATCACCATCGGGGTTCAACTGGTTGAACAATTCCACTGGGTACTATACATTTTTGGCATATTCCTGGTGTACACAGGTATGCATATGTTTAAAGAAAATGACACAAAAGAATTCAATCCGCAACAAAATAAAGTATACCGGTTCCTGAACAGGTTTTTACCCATTACCCATTCCGACGGAGAGGGCAAGTATGTTATCTGGAAAAACGGGAAACCCCGTTACACTATTCTGTTTGTGGTGGTCATGATCCTTGCAACGGTAGATATAGTGTTTGCATTAGATTCCATTCCTGCAGTAATGGGTATATCCAGGGAAAGGCTCGTTATTTACACTTCTAATATTTTTGCAGTATTAGGATTACGCAGCTTGTTTTTCCTGCTTAAAGGAGCAGTAAATAAATTTCAATACCTGCAACAAGGCATTGCCATAGTATTAGTGGTTATCGGACTAAAAATGTTGGGTGAACATTTCATAGATCAATGGTTCAGCAAAAATGTTCAGGTAATAGGTTCACTTGCATTAATCGTTATATGCATCGGTGGATCCATGCTGCTTTCAACCATCAATACCCAAAAGCAGGCATCGTGAAATACCAGATAGAACATATTGCCGCAATAGTAAATGCAGATAGCAGTATTGTAAAAAATACGGCTATTGAATATTTGTTAACCGACAGCCGTAAAATAACCTTTCCCGCTACCTCTTTATTTTTTGCTTTACCTGGCCCCAGAAGAAAAGGAAGCAGCTTTATACAAGATGCTTATAACAGGGGGATAAAGAATTTTGTAATAGACGAGCAGGTAGAAACAGCATTGTTCAGCGATGCTAATTTTTTACAGGTTGAGAACAGCCTTACAGCCCTGCAAAAATTAGCGGCATACCATCGTTCACAATTTAATATTCCAATTGTTGCCATAACGGGAAGCAACGGCAAAACCATTGTGAAAGAATGGCTTAATCAAATGCTGCAACCGGATTATAGTATTGCCAGAAGTCCGAGAAGTTATAATTCGCAGATAGGTGTGCCACTCAGTATTTGGCAATTGAACACGCACCATACATTAGGCATTTTTGAGGCAGGCATTTCTACGGTTAACGAAATGCAGCAGCTTGCGGCCATTATTTCCCCAACCATTGGCATACTTACCAATATTGGCGATGCACATAATGAAGGGTTTAAAGATCAGGCAGAAAAACAACAGGAGAAATTAAAACTTTTTGAGCAGTGCAAAACACTTATTTACTGTAAAGACGAAATAGTATCTGCTATTCATGTACCACATGATTTAATCGGCTGGAGCAGAACACAACAGGCCGAACTGTTTGTTGAAAAAGAAACCATCAGCGGGCAGAAAACGGACATTGAGTTAATCTTCCATACAATAAAATACCGCTTTACAGTTCCTTTTACTGATAAGGCGTCTATTAACAATAGCATCACTTGTATTGCGCTGATGCTGCATTTAAATTATGCCGAACAAACCATTAACGAAAGATTAGCTTTATTACAGCCTGTAGATATGCGCATGCAACTAAAAAAAGGTATTAATAATTGTTTTATACTGAACGATAGTTACAGCAATGATCTTGCCTCTTTGCATATTGCTTTAGATTATTTACAGCAACAGGCAGGAAAAAACAATACCATTGTAATTGTGTCCGATATTTTACAATCGGGTATTGCTGCAAGTAAACTATACAAACAAGTTGCGGAAGAGTTGATACAAAGAAATATCAACCACTTCATTGGCATTGGCGAGCAGGTTTCCACCTGTAAAGAACTGTTTAAAAATATTGCAGAAAGTACATTCTATACTCATACCGAACAATTTTTGCAAGACGCTTCTGCACACCAATTCAAAGATGCCTTTATTTTACTGAAAGGCGCAAGAAGGTTTGAGTTTGAAAAAATCAGCAAATGGCTTGAATTAAAAACACACCAGACTGTCTTAGAAATTAATCTGTCGGCCATTGCCAATAACTTAAAAGTATACCAGCAAATGCTCGCACCATCTACCAAAACCATGGCAATGGTAAAAGCATTCAGTTATGGCAGCGGTAGTGCAGAAGTGGCCAGGATATTACAATTCTGCAAAATTGATTACCTGGCAGTAGCTTATGCAGATGAGGGCATAGATCTGAGGAGAGCAGGCATTGGGTTACCCATTATGGTGATGAATGCCGATACTGAAAGTTTTGATGCATTGGTTGAATACAGCCTGGAGCCTGAGATCTATTCATTCAACATGTATCATCAGTTTAATGAATACCTGTTGAAGCAGGGTATTCAATATTTTCCTGTTCATTTAAAAGTGAACACAGGTATGAATCGTTTGGGCTTTGAACCTTCTGAAGCACATGCAATATGTTCGCTCATTAACGAGAGCAGGAAGATGAAAGTGCAGTCTGTTTTCAGCCACCTGGTGGCAAGCGAAGCAGCGGAACACGATGGCTTTACACAACAACAAAACCTCCTGTTTCTTCAGTTTTGTAAAGAAGCAGAGAAAGTATTACAATACACTTTTATTAAACATATTTCTAATACTGCAGGCATAAACAGGCATCCTTATTTGCAATATGATATGGTTCGTTTAGGTATTGGCTTATATGGTGTTAACAGCTCTGCCAACAACCAGTTGCACTTAGAAACCGTAGCTACACTAAAAACCACAATTGCTCAAATAAGAAAAGTATTGAAAGGTAACAGTATAGGTTATAACAGAAAGGGCGTTGTGTTGCGCGACAGCCTCGTAGCAACTATTAGAATAGGATATGCCGATGGTTTTAGCAGAAGCCTCGGCAACAATACAGGTGCTGTTTATATTAATAACCAGTTAGCTCCGGTAATAGGCAATGTATGTATGGATATGGCAATGATAGATGTTACAGATATTGTTTGTGAAGAGGGAGATACCGTAGAGATATTCGGTAAAAATTTACCCGTACAGCAAGTAGCCTTATGGGCAAATACTATTCCTTATGAAATTATGACTTCAGTTAGCCAAAGAGTGAAGAGGGTATATATAGAGGAGTAAAAATAAAAGCAGGAAATATTATAATTCCCTGCTTTCAGCTTTTTGGTATGATTCTTTTATTTTAGGCTGCCTGCATCAACTCTTGTGGGCGTTTCTTTTCCGCTAACAATGCCTTTAGAACTGATGGCAATGGCTTTGATAATCTCTGTCATGTTATTCAAATCCAGTGTAGAAACTTCATCGCTTACTTTATGATAATTGGGTTCATTATCCATTTTGGAAGTAGAGATGGTATGCGCCGGAACGCCAAGCCTGGCAAGGGTTGCATTATCTGAACGATAAAAAAGGTTCTGTTCAGTATAAGGGTCGGGGTAGAACTTAAATTGAGAGCCTTCTAAATTCCCCTGTAAAATTTTACCCATATCCGTTTTTTCATACCCTGTAATGTATGCAGCATTTTTACCCCATTTACTTTCTGTACCAATCATTTCAATATTAAACATGGCCATTACCTGTGCGGGGTTAAATTGTTTTGAAAAATACTGAGCACCAAACCCGCCTATTTCTTCTGCCGTAAATGTGGTAAAGATCAAAGTGCGTTCGTTGTTATTCAATGCTTTAAAATACCTTGCCAATAGCATTACTGCTGTTGAGCCGGCAGCATCGTCGTTGGCACCATTATAAATAGAATCGTTGTTAACAGCTTTCCCAATACCTAAGTGATCGTAGTGCCCGGAGAAGATCACGTATTCATTGGGTTTAGATTTTCCCTGTAATACACCTACAACATTGTTCAGGGGTTTCTTAGATATTTTATTCACTAATTCAACAGAAAAACTATTGGCTTTTGTAACTCCAAAAACAAACACAATACTGTTTTCAGGTTGTTCAAATTTAGATTGCGGCCTGCTCTTCAGCCTTTTTACAAAACTGTTGAAAGAAGCATCAACCAGCACCAGCAAATTCTTTTTACTTGCCAGGGCTTCTGAATATTTTTTTCTGAAATCGTCTGTTGCAGAGATACTCATTACTTCTGTGTTTTTTTCAGAAAGCGATGTTTTCTCCTGAAATGAAACTGCAACAACAGCAGTATCAGCAATAAGTTGTTCGTCTATTTTTACAACAGCACTTGCATTCAAAGATTCGAACATGAAGAATTCCTGTTTGTAACTGTTCAGTCCTTTCCAATATTGCAAACCAGCTTTTTTAAATTCATCCTCAATAAATGCGGAGGCTTTAGCAATACCCGGTGTAAAAGTTTTACGCCCCTGCATTTCGTCTGAAGCCAGTACTTTTTCTATTCTTTCAACTTCTGCTACGTTGATAATTTTGTTGATGTCCTGAGCAAACGTTTTACCAGCAAAGAGAACGAGTGATACAATAAGAATTTTTTTCATGAATTGTAATTATAAAATGGTCAAATAAAAAGCCCCGTTTATTTCAGGGGCTGTAAGATATTATAAACTCATCATTTCTTTAAACTTCACTGTTTGCCGGCGGCTTACCTCAATTTTCTCACCTCCTTTTAGCTCAACCAGTAACCCGCCATTAAAGTAAGGCTCAATTCTTTCAATCCACCTTAAATTAATAATGTGTTTTCTGTTTGCTCTAAAAAACATGCGGTCGTCTAATCTTTCTTCCAGTGCATTCAGCGATTTTAAGATAAGTGGTTTATTACTTGCAAAGAATACTTTGGCATAGTTCCCAACACTTTCAAACAAACGTATTTCGCAAAGTTTTACAAACCAGCAACGCTCACCGTCTTTTACAAACACCTGGTCGTTCTCCGTTAGCGGACCTCTATTCAAGCCGTTTAAACCTGCTTTTTCTTTTTCAAGTTCTATTTTTAATTTCTGAATCGCATCTCCCAAACGCTTAGGTTCTATAGGCTTTAGAAGGTAATCGAGCGCATTTACTTCAAATGCTTTTATGGCATATTCATCGTAAGCGGTGGTAAAAATTACTTTGGGGGCTTTTTCCACTTCGGCTAAAAGATCGAAACCTGTTTTACCCGGCATTTGAATATCCAAAAAAATCAGTTCAGGATTGAAGGATTCTATTTTCTCAATCCCTTCGTCTACATTGGCTGCTTCTTCAATTACCTCAATGTCGCCATAATCCTGCAATAGTTTTTTTAATTCGTTCCGGGCCAATCGTTCATCGTCTATGATAATCGTTTTGATTGACATGTTGCTTTATATTTATAAGTGATTCAATTAAATCAGCACAGGTATTGTTACTTTGGCTTCTACCATTCCATCGTTCAGGTTCTTTAGATTAAAGTTAGCCTGTTTACCATACAAGAGGTTTAACCTGTTATGGGTACTGGTAATGCCAAAACCGCCATCGCCACTGTTGCTCGTAATTGCACCGGTATTTCTCACAATCAGTTCATGGTTGTTCCCTACAAAATCCGAAATAATTTTCACAGTACCGCCATTAATTTGTTTGCTAATACCGTGCTTAATGGCATTCTCCACCAATGTTTGCAACATCATGGGTGGAAAGGGTTGATCTAAAGTGTCTTCATCTATATCATATTCCACAACCAGCCTGTCTTCGAATCTGATTTGTTCTAAAGCCAGGTAGTCTTTCACTATATTCAATTCGCGTTCAAAAGGAGCTGTTTCAATTTTTTCGGCCTGCATGCTGCTGCGCAAAATATTGCTCAATTCGGTAATAGCTGTTCTGGCCCTTCCCGGATTCTCGTCTACCAATGCCCTTATACTATTCAGTGCATTGAAAATAAAATGCGGGTTAATGTGCGATTTAATTGTTTTTAACTCCAATTCTTTAACAGTTGTTTCCAACTTCATCTTATCTAACTGTTCCTGGCGGCTTTTCTCAATATAGTGGTAGCTAAAGTAAATAAGGTTCCATATCAGTAGATACAGGAAAGTGGTGGCAGAATTGCGCAAGGTTTTATTGAGCAGGGAGTAATTGCGCATCTGGTCTACTCCCCAATCAGATTTCATTGTTATGAAAATGGTGCAGAAAGAGTATAGTAAAGAAAACAGCAGCGAGATCAGTAAAACTGCAATAATCTGCTTTTGCAGGGAGGTTTTAATGATCTTTAGGTTAATCACCACCAACCGCATGATATGCGTAATCACAAAACCACAGATGGCATCTACGAAAAGAGATTGAAAGAAGAAAGGATAGGGCTTTGTTCTGATAGCGAAATAAAAAAAAGTCCAAACCAGAATAAAAGTACTCCACCCCGTTAATTGACAGATCCAATAGGCAGATTTGTTTCTTCTCATAACCCGAATTTAGTTCTAATAACAAGCTTATGTTTAAGCTTATATGATTAGTGGCAAATTAACTTGCTGTTTGGTGAAAAACAACAAAATATTAGCTGAACAAAAGGTTTTTTTCGTTGTTAGTGGAGCTGAATCATTATTATTTAACTCGTATTTTTACAATATAAACCACGATTAATGGAAATAATGCCCGGGAAACTGCTTTCTAAGATTAATAGTCCTGCCGATTTAAAAAAGATCAATAAGGATGAATTACATAAGGTTTGCGATGAGTTACGTCAATACATTATTGATGTGGTAAGTGTGCATGGCGGGCATTTTGCCGCCAGTCTTGGCGTTGTAGAGCTTACTGTGGCCCTGCATTATATTTACAATACACCTTACGATCAATTGGTTTGGGATGTTGGGCACCAGGCTTACGGGCATAAAATACTTACAGGCAGGCGAGATCGTTTTGTTACCAACAGAAAATACAATGGTATCAGTGGTTTTCCTAAACGCAGTGAAAGCGAATATGATACATTTGGTGTTGGCCATTCTTCTACTTCTATTTCCGCAGCTTTAGGCATGGCCATGGCAGCTAAATACAAAGGAGAAAACAGGAAATCTGTGGCTGTAATAGGCGATGGCAGCATGACTGCCGGAATGGCTTTTGAAGCATTGAACCATGCGGGTGTAGCCGATAGTGATTTATTGGTGATCCTGAACGATAATGGCATTGGCATAGATCCTAATGTAGGTGCATTAAAAGAATATTTAACTGATATTACCACTTCTCCCACCTATAATAAGGTAAGAGATGAAGTGTGGAATTTATTGGGCAAGCTGCCTGCCGGAAAAAACCTTAGCAGGGAAATTGCCAGTAAACTGGAAGCCGGCATGAAAGGTATGCTCAGTAAAAGCAGCAACCTTTTTGAAGCATTAAAATTCAGGTATTTCGGCCCCATAGATGGCCATAATATTACCAAGCTGGTTGATACCCTGCAAGACCTTAAAAATATTCCGGGCCCCAAATTGTTACATATTGTAACCGTGAAAGGAAAAGGATATGCACTGGCCGAAAAAGATCAAACCAAATGGCATGCACCGGGCTTGTTTGATAAAGTAACAGGAGAAATATTTAAAAAGAAATACGATACACCTCAACCTCCAAAATACCAAGACGTATTTGGGCACACGATAATTGAACTGGCCGAAGCCAATGATAAAATAATGGGTGTTACCCCGGCTATGCCCAGCGGATCTTCTTTAAAATTCATGATGGAAAAAATGCCACACAGGGCTTTTGATGTGGGCATTTGCGAACAACATGCCGTTACTTTAAGTGCGGGCCTTGCTACACAGGGTATGAAAGTGTTCTGCAATATTTATTCTTCTTTTATGCAAAGGGCATACGACCAGGTGGTGCATGATGTAGCTATTCAGAAATTACCGGTGGTTTTTTGTTTAGACAGAGCGGGTTTGGTTGGCGAGGATGGCCCAACCCACCATGGTTGTTACGACATTGCTTATTTCCGCTGCATTCCTAATATGATCATTAGTGCACCGATGAATGAAAGTGAATTAAGAAATCTGATGTACACCGCTCAGTTGGATGAAAATAAATATCCTTTTGTAATCCGTTATCCCAGAGGTGAAGGTGTTATGGTTGATTGGAAAACATCTTTCCAGAAAAGTGAAATAGGAAAAGGAAGAAAACTGAAAGATGGAGAAGGCTTGGCCATTTTATCTTTAGGCCATCCCGGAAATTTTGTACAGGCAGCATTGCGAGAGTTGAAAACAGAAGGTATCAACCCGGCACATTACGATATACGTTTTGTAAAACCGATAGATGAGGATTTATTGCATGAGGTATTTAGCCGCTATAATAAAGTAATTACTGTTGAAGACGGAACTGTTGTTGGCGGATTTGGAAGTGCAGTTTTAGAATTTATGGCCCAACACAATTATAAAGCAACAGTGAAAATGCTGGGTATTCCCGACAGAATTGTTGAACATGGCAGCCCGAAAGAGCTGCATAAAGAATGCGCATATGATGCACAGGCAATTGCTACTGCTGCCCGATTAATGGTGAACGATGTTGTAAAAGTTTCTGCAGCAATTGCAGGTTAATCAATCGCTTTCTGTTCCGGGAATTGGCTTTGCAAAATTGTTAAAGGTATCATTCAAAAATATAGATGTTGAACCAGAATAACATAGTTTAAAATAAGAAAGCCACTCAATGAGTGGCTTTCTTATTTGTTTTTAATTCAATTGCGGATTAAAATCTGATGCAGGTTCATCATCCTCAATGATTGGCGGATTTTCTTCCATGGCTCTCTCCACTTCATTTCCGGCAAATTTGAGGTCTTCTTCCCTATTTTCATTCCACTCAATAATAAAATTGTTTCTCCCCTCTCCTATCAACAGTTTCATAAATTTTTGTTGCGTTAATTCCAACAGCGATAAAAATAAAAATGTTGCATGTATCCTGTTCTCACAAATTTCAAAAACCTTTTCAAAAGAAACGGTTCTTTCTTTCTTCACAAATTCGGTCATATAATCCCGGCTGCCATCCATTGTATAGTTATAACGCACAACGGTATGTACCGGTTTGTTCTGGCGGTCGTGTACTCTTTGCATTACCTTTTCAAATGCTTTCATTAGTTTAAATAAGGTAATGGTTTGTATCTCGGTTCCTTCGCCTGCTTCTTCACCAATTTCGTTTAATTCTTTTTGTAAATTGCCTCTGCGCATCATTAACATACGCGTAGCCTCCATTTCTGCCATCTGTACTGCGGCTTCCTTGAATTTTTTGTATTCGAGTATCTTATCTATCAACTCCTGGCGGGGGTCTATTTCATTGCCTTGCGCATCCAGTTCTTTTCTCGGCAACAACAGTTTTGCTTTAATACGCATTAAAGTGGAAACGAATAAAATAAATTCGCTACTAAGCTCTATATTCAGTTTTTCCTGTTGATGAATATAGTCTAGAAAATCTTTAATGATTCTGGCAATGGGAATATTGTAAATATCCAATTCATCTCTTTCAATAAAAAACAGTAAAAGATCGAAAGGCCCTTCGAACTGGTCTAATTTAATCTGGTAAGAAGCAGTATTCACGCAATAGCTTTCTGCAAATAAAGTGAAAGCTATACTAAAACAACAGGATTAAACCTAATAGTTATCCACCAAAAAAATCCCGGCAAAAAGCCGGGATGCATATTTATTTTTTTAAAGAGTCTCTTATTTCCATCAGC
>OFTX01000554.1_pt1 | contig 19068 bp, 16 predicted proteins | sample 1775051 | NCBI WGS metagenome assembly OFTX01 (sample SAMN08195772, study PRJEB24354) | sludge metagenome | isolation source: sludge from phenol fed wastewater aerobic bioreactor A | place: India: Nagpur | collected 2016-09-15
ATCATGGGATCAGCGACGGTCCAAACGCAGCGGGTGCTGCAAGCCGAGCGGATTTCCGCGTTGGTGGACGGGGAATTCGATCCGGACGAACTGGCTGCCCTGCTGGACGAGGCCGACACCTCTGGCCGTCCGCTCTGGGGCGACTACCATCTGATCGGCGACGCGCTGCGTTCCGATGAACTGACGCTGCCGCGTTCGGAGTCGGCCTTCATGGCGGCCTTCGCGGCACGCCTCGAAGCCGAGCCCCACCTGCTCGCGCCGGCCGCCCTGGCCGACGCTCAGGCCGGTGCCGCCCAGGCGGTGAAGGCTTCGGGATCGCGCGTGACGCGCATCAATCCTTTCCTGCGCGTGCGCCGCGTGTTGCCGACGGCTGCCGCCGCCGCTGCCGTGGCTGCGTTGTCGTGGGTGGTGGTGCCGCGTCTGCAGGATCATCCGGCGGGCGGGGCTCAGCCGCAGGTGCTGGCCCAGACCGCGGCACCGGCGCCAGCCGGGGCCAACGTCACGCGTGTGGCGCTTGCCCAGCAGCCCCAGGCCGCCGTGGCGGCCAACGCGGCCACGAACGACGTGATCGTGCTGCGCGATGCGCGCCTGGACCAATATCTGGCCGCACACCAGCAATACGCGCCGGCCCCCATCGGCCAGAGCGTTTCTCCTTACATGCGAGCCTCGGCGCAAGCGGACGAATAAATGCAGCGCCTGAGTACCGAATCCTTGCCGCGTGCGCCCATCGGGCGCACTTTCTTACTGTTCGCGTTCCTGCTGGCAACCACGCTGCAATCGCAGGCGTGGGCCCAGGCGTCCGCGCCGTCCGCCGATCCGCTCGTCGAGCGACGCGAAGTCGCGGCGTGGCTCAACAAGATCCACCGTGCGGCACAGACGCAGAACTACATCGGCACCTTCGTCTATCAGCGTGGTTCGACCATGCGTTCGTCGAAGATCAGCCACTTCGCTGATAAGGGCAACGAGTACGAAGAGCTTGAAACCCTCGACGGTCGTCAGCGCCGCATTCTTCGTCAGAACGAGGACGTCTATACGCTCATTCCCGAGCAGAAGACCGTCTTCCAGGAAAAGCGCGAGAGCAAGGACTCGTTCCCCGCGTTGCTCGCAACGCCCAATCGCGACGTACTCGACTATTACGCGCCCAAGCTGCTGCCGAACGAACGGATGGCAGGTTTCGACTGCATGGTGATCGAGCTCACGCCGAAGGACGAATACCGTTTCGGCTACCGTTTGTGGGCCGACCGCAACACCGGTCTGTTGCTGCGCGCCCAGACGATCGATGCCGACGGGCACCTGCTCGAGCAGGCGGCGTTCTCGCAGATCGCCATCGGGGTGCCGAGCGAACGTACGCGCATCGTTCATGCGATTCAGGCCACGCATGGCTGGCATGTCGTGAAGCCACAGATCGTGCCCATGCGTCTGTCCGATGCCGGGTGGACCATCGATGCGCCGAAGAAGGTGCCGGGTTTCAAGGCCGTTCGTGAAGTGCGCCGTACGATGCGTTCGACGGCCGACGGGAAGCCGTTGGAAGTGCAGCAGGTGGTATATTCCGACGGCATGGCCGGACTTTCGGTGTTCATCGAGCCGGCCACGCGCGAGCGCAAGGAAGGTCACGGCAGCGCCGGTGCGACGAACATTCTCATCAAGCGCCACGGCGATTTCTGGCTGACCTTGCTCGGCGAAGTGCCGCAGGCCACGCTGCAGCAGTTCGCCTCCAGCATCGAGTACAAACAGCCGGCGAAGTGACCGGTTGTCGGGTGGGCCGTCGCCGGTAACGGCGCGGTCCGGGCAGCGAGGCGCACAAGAGACGCAATGCCGTGTCAGGCGCCGGACGGCTCTCAGGAATTCCGAGACTTTCGCGCACTACGATCTTCCAATGAAGAAGACTCTCCTGCTTCGTGTCATCCTTGGCGGCGCCATCGCCGCGCAATTGGCGGGAGTTACCGCCGCATTCGCCGCTCCGGCCTCGGCGCCGGGCAGCGGATCGATAGCGTCGAACCCCCCGCTTGTCACCAATCTTCCCGATTTCACCCAGCTCGTCGATCGCGTCGGCCCGGCCGTGGTGAACATCCGCACGACCGAGCGCGTAAGTCGGTCCCAGCGAGGCTTGCCGCCCGGCATGGACGACGACATGGCCGAACTGTTCCGGCGCTTCTTCGGCGTACCCATGCCGCAGCCGGGACCCAAGGGCGGTGCGCCCAAGCGTGGCCAGCCACAGCCGGACGAAGAGCAGAACAGCGGCGTGGGGTCAGGTTTCATCATGTCGAGCGACGGCTATATCCTGACCAACGCCCACGTGGTGGACGGTGCGGACAGCATCTACGTCACCCTTACCGACAAGCGCGAGTTCAAGGCGAAGCTCGTGGGCGCGGACAAGCGGACCGACGTCGCCGTGGTGAAGGTCGAGGCGAAGGACCTGCCGACCGTGCCGGTCGGCGATTCGAACAAGCTGCGGGTCGGCGAATGGGTGGTGGCCATCGGCTCGCCGTTCGGCCTCGAAAATACGGTAACCGCGGGCATCGTGTCGGCCAAGGGGCGCGACACGGGCGATTACCTGCCGTTCATCCAGACCGACGTTGCGGTAAATCCCGGCAACTCCGGCGGTCCGCTCATCAATATGCGCGGCGAGGTGGTGGGCATCAATTCGATGATTTACAGCCAGACCGGCGGCTTCATGGGCATCTCGTTCGCGATTCCGATCGACGAGGTCATGCGAGTGGTCGATCAGCTCAAGAAAACGGGCAAGGTCGTGCGTGGCCGCATCGGCGTGGCGATCAGCGAAGTCAGCAAGGACGTCGCGGATTCGCTCGGCCTGCCGCGTGCGCAAGGCGCACTGGTGCGCAGCATCGAGCCGGGCAGTCCGGCCGAGAAGGCGGGTGTGCAGCCGGGCGACATCATCATGAAGTTCGAGGGACGGCCGGTGGATCATGCGACCGACCTGCCACGCATGGTCGGCGAGACGAAGCCGGGCTCGACCGCCACGCTGCAGGTGCTGCGCAAGGGCAAGAACCAGGATCTGCGTATCACGATCGCCGAGGCCGACGTCGACACGCCGAAGGCGTCGAAGGCGCAGGGCGGCAGCGCCGATACGCCGCATCCCAACGCGCTGGGCCTGGTCGTCTCGGATCTCACCGACGCGCAGAAGAAGGATCTGAAGCTGCGCGGCGGTGTGGCCGTCGAGCTGGCCGAAGGCCCGGCGGGCCGCGCGGGGTTGCAACAGGGCGACATTATCCTGCGGGTGGGCGATGCGGACATCACCAGCGCGAAGCAATTCGAGGAAGTGGTCAAGGCGCTCGATCCCAAGCGTCTCGTCCCGATCCTCGTGCGCCGCGGCGATGCCACGCAGTTCGTGCCGCTGCGCCCCCGCGCGCAGGGCAAGTAAGCCAGCCGCCGACTCATGAGTGCGCCGGCGTTCACGCTATACGGCCGCAAGTGGTGTCATCTGTGCGATGACATGCTGGCGGCCCTCGAAGCGTGGCGTCCGGCGCGCGATTTCTCCGTCACTGTCGTCGATGTCGACAGCGACCCGGCGCTCGAAGCGAAGTACGATGAAATCGTGCCGGTGCTTGCGCTCGGCGATCGCGAGTTGTGCCGGTACCGATTCGACGCGGCTGCCGTTGCCGCCGTCTTCCCCGCCGAGTGAGGCGGATCCACGCCACGCCGCGAGCGTATTCCACGAACGTCCTCGAAACCTTCCCGTCATTACCGGTAAAACGCCGCGAGGCATCCGATTCCGGACGGAATCGATGCGCTTTCGGCTAAAATGTCGTGTTTGCCGATTCTCTCGAAAGCCGCTGCCGAGCCGAATCCGATGGCACCGCCCTTTCTATAGCCCGCCCCATGGTCCTTATTCGCAATTTTTCGATCATCGCCCACATCGACCACGGGAAATCGACCCTGGCCGATCGCATCATCCAGTTGAGCGGCGGTTTGTCCGATCGTGAAATGGAATCGCGGGTGCTCGACTCGATGGACCTCGAGCGCGAGCGCGGCATCACCATCAAGGCCCAGACGGCCGCGCTTCAATACAAGGCGCGCGACGGCAAGACCTACAACCTGAATCTCATCGACACGCCCGGACACGTCGACTTCTCGTACGAAGTGAGCCGCTCGCTGTCCGCATGCGAAGGCGCGCTGCTCGTGGTCGACGCCTCGCAGGGGGTGGAAGCCCAGACCGTGGCGAACTGCTACACGGCCATCGAACTGGGCGTGGAAGTCGTGCCGGTGCTCAACAAGATCGATCTGCCCTCGGCCGAGCCCGAGAACGCGATCCAGGAGATCGAGGACGTTATCGGTATCGAGGCGACCGACGCCGTGCGCTGTTCGGCAAAGACCGGTTTCGGTGTGGAAGACGTGCTCGAGGCGCTGATCGCCAAGGTGCCGCCGCCCAAGGGCGATGCCAACGCGCCGCTGCAGGCGTTGATCATCGACTCGTGGTTCGACAGCTACGTGGGCGTGGTGATGCTCGTGCGTGTCGTGAACGGCACGCTCAAGCCCAAGGACAAGATTCTTCTGATGGCCACGGGTTCGACCCATCTGGTCGAGCAGGTCGGCGTGTTCACCCCGAAGTCGCAGCAACGCACGTCGCTGTCGGCCGGTCAGGTGGGCTTCATCATTTCGGGCATCAAGGAACTGGGTGCCGCGAAGGTGGGCGATACCGTCACGCACGCGTTGACGACCACGACCAAGCCCGCGCCGGAACCGTTGCCGGGCTTCAAGGAAGTCAAGCCGCAGGTGTTCGCGGGCCTGTATCCGGTCGAGGCGAACCAGTACGACGCGCTGCGCGAATCGCTCGAAAAGCTCAAGCTCAACGACGCATCGCTGCAATACGAACCGGAAGTGTCGCAGGCGCTGGGCTTCGGCTTCCGTTGCGGCTTCCTCGGTCTGCTGCACATGGAAATCGTGCAGGAACGTCTCGAGCGCGAGTTCGACATGGACCTCATCACAACGGCGCCGACCGTGATCTATGAGGTAACCGAGCGCGACGGCACGGTGGTGTCGGTGGAAAACCCGTCGAAGATGCCGGACCCGGGCCGCATCGAAGAAATTCGCGAGCCGATCGTCACGGTCAATCTGTACATGCCGCAGGAATACGTCGGCCCGGTCGTCACGCTGTGCCAGCAAAAGCGCGGTGTCCAGATCGACATGCAGTATCACGGCCGCCAGGTGCGCCTGATCTATGAAATTCCGATGGCCGAAATCGTGCTCGATTTCTTCGATCGTCTGAAGTCGGTGTCGCGCGGCTACGCCTCGATGGACTACGAATTCAAGGAATACCGCGCGTCGGACGTGGTCAAGGTCGACATGCTCATCAACAGTGACAAGGTCGATGCGTTGTCGATCATCGTGCACCGTTCGGAGAGCCGTCGCCGCGGTGCGCAGGTGGCCGCGAAGATGCGCGAGATCATTCCGCGCCAGATGTACGATGTTGCGATCCAGGCGGCCATCGGCGCGAACATCATCGCGCGTGAAAATATCAAGGCGCTGCGCAAGAACGTGCTGGCGAAGTGCTATGGTGGCGACATCACACGCAAGAAGAAGCTGCTCGAGAAACAGAAGGAAGGCAAGAAGCGCATGAAGCAGGTGGGGAGCGTTGAAATTCCTCAGGAAGCGTTCCTTGCCATTTTGCAAGTCGAAGACAAATAACGTAGCGACAGGTCCCGCATGAATTTCGCCCTGATTCTTTTGATCCTGGTGCTGGTGACCGGGGTGGCCTGGGTGGCCGACAAGTTGGTGTTTCAACCGGCGCGCCGCCGGGCCGCACAGGAGGCCGTGGCGCAGTTCGATCAGCAGCAGCTCTCGTTGCAGGGTTCCGGCATTCAGGGCTCCGGTGCCCAGGAAGGCGGCGCGGTGGCAAGCGCGCGCGCGAAGCTGCGCGACGAGAAGCTGCGCCAGCCGTGGTGGCTCGAGTACTCGGCGAGCTTCTTCCCGGTGATTCTGGCGGTGTTCGTACTGCGCTCGTTCGTGGTCGAGCCGTTCAAGATTCCGTCGGGTTCCATGATCCCGACGCTGCTCGTGGGCGACTTCATCCTCGTGAACAAGTTCGACTACGGCATTCGCCTGCCGGTGATCAACACGAAGATCATCGACGTGGGCGAGCCCAAGCGCGGCGACGTGGTCGTGTTCCGCTACCCGAAGGATGAGTCCATGGACTACATCAAGCGCGTGATCGGCGTGCCGGGCGACGTGGTGGCGTACCAGAACAAGAAGCTGACGGTCAACGGCGTGCCGGTGCCGGAAACCGCCATGCCGGATTATTTCGACGACGAACACATCGCCTACTTCAAGCAATTCGAAGAAACGGTGGGAGGCGTGAAGCACCGGATTCTGAACGATCCGAACGTGCCGCCGTATATCATGGGCGCCGACGACTTCCCGAACAAGCAGAACTGCCAGTACAACAGCCAGGGCGTGATCTGCAAGGTGCCGCCGGGCAACTATTTCATGATGGGCGACAACCGCGACAACAGTGCGGACAGTCGCTACTGGGGCTTCGTGCCCGAGCAGAACATCGTGGGGCGCGCATTCTTCATCTGGATGAACTTCTCGAATCTCAAGCGCCTCGGCAAATTCCAGTAAGCCGCTCGCGCGCCCCGGGAAATCATCCTTCCGGGGCAAGATTTTATTGATGCGGAAATTGGCAATAATTTGCCAATTTCCGCATTATTGTTTTGTGATTCGTGGGTAATGATGTGGCGGGTAGTGACCGCCGGGGAGATGACGTCATGCTCACCTCGGAAATCTCCGATCCATCACGCTCAAGCGAGTCCGAAAAGCCCGTCCGACGGCCGTTAAGCGCGTCGTTTCTTGGCGACGACGCACGCCGGGGCGGGAGCGTCGCGCTATACTTGCGCCATGCCTCAATCTCTGAACCAACTGGAAGAACGCCTCCAGTATCGCTTCCACGATGCGGAATTGCTTTGCCAAGCATTGACGCATCGTAGCCACAGTGCCGCCAACAATGAGCGGTTGGAGTTTCTCGGCGATTCCATTCTGAACTGTTCCGTCGCGGCCATTCTGTTCCGTCGCTACGGCAAGCTCGACGAAGGCGACCTCTCGCGTGTGCGCGCCAATCTTGTCAAGCAGCAGTCCCTGTACGAAATTGCGCAGACGCTTGGCGTGTCGGATTTCCTGCGTCTGGGCGAAGGAGAGCTCAAGAGCGGTGGATTCCGTCGCCCGTCGATTCTGGCCGATACGCTGGAGGCGCTGTTCGGCGCGATGTATCTCGACGGCGGGTTCGAAGCGGCTTACGCGGTGATCGAGCGTCTGTATACGCCGGTACTGGAACATGTCGATCCGAAGACCCTCGGCAAGGATGCGAAGACGCTGCTGCAGGAGTATCTGCAAGGTCACAAGATTGCACTGCCGCAGTACACAGTGATCGCCACGCACGGTGCCGCGCACAACCAGCAATTTGAGGTGGAGTGCACGGTGCCGAAGCTGGACATCAAGGTGGGCGGATCCGGTGCCAGCCGTCGCGCCGCGGAGCAGGCGGCCGCGAAAAAGGCGCTGGAAGAAGTGCAGAAGATGCCGGCACTTGCGAAGCCGAAGGCCGAGAAGAGCGCCAAGGCGGCGAAAAAACGCGCGGCGAAGGCCGCCGCCTCCGAGGCCAAGAAGGCGGAGAAGGCGGGGCAGATGAGCGTTGTGGCGCCTGTGGAAATTCGCGAACCGAAGGACGTGAAGGATGTGAAGGACGGCAGGGAGTCGAGAGAAGGTACCGCCGGCGCGTCCAGCGCACCCGCCATGACGGCATCGGGCGGCAACGTCGCGTCGCGCGCGGCGACGGCCGAAAAGGCGGTGGAGCGAACGCCCGAGAAAGCGCAGGAAAAGACATCGGAAAAGGCGTCCGACAAGATCGACGCCGCCAAGCAACCCCCGGCAGCCGCCTGAGTCCCATTCAAGGGGCGCGCATCGCGCCGGCCCCTTTCAAGAGAGTTACCCACCATGAACGATAAGACGGATTTTCGCTGCGGGACCGTGGCGATCGTCGGGCGTCCGAACGTCGGCAAATCGACGTTGCTCAACGCCCTCGTCGGTCAGAAGATCAGCATTACGTCGCGCAAGGCGCAGACGACGCGACATCGCATTACCGGCATCTGCACCACGGACGACGCGCAGTACATCTTCGTCGATACGCCGGGCTTCCAGACGCGTCACGCAACGGCGCTGAACCGTTCTCTCAATCGCGCCGTGACGTCCACGCTGTCGAGCGTCGATGTCGTGCTGTTCGTCATCGAAGCGGGCAACTTCGGCCCGGACGACGAAAAGGTGCTCAAGCTCCTGCCGGAGACCACGCCGGTGCTGCTGATCGTCAACAAGCTCGATCGGATTGCCGACAAGGCCGAAATGCTGCCGTTCCTGCGCAAGGTGGGTGAGGCGCGCGACTTCCGTGAAATCGTGCCGCTTTCGGCAAAGCGTCCGGACGACATCAAGCGCCTGCTGGGCGTGCTGCGTCCGTACCTGCTCGAAGGAGATCCAATCTACGGCGAAGACGATCTTACCGATCGCAGCGAGCGCTTCATGGCCGCTGAAATCCTTCGCGAGAAGGTCTTCCGCTGGACCGGCGACGAGTTGCCCTACACCAGCACGGTCATCATCGACAAGTTCGAGCAGGAAGGCAATCTGCGGCGTATTTTTGCCACTATCCTGGTCGATCGCGACAGCCACAAGGCGATGATCATCGGCAACAAGGGGGCCAAGCTCAAGCAGATTTCCACCGATGCTCGCCTCGACATGGTGAAGCTCTTCGACGGGCCGGTGTATCTGGAGGTCTGGATCAAGGTCAAGGGCGGCTGGGCCGACAACGAGGCCGGCCTGCGGGCGTATGGCTACGAGTGAACTCGACACGACCCGTGACGAAGTTTCCGCGCCGGAATCGGTAACGCCGGCTGCGGCGGCCGCGCCGCGCGCATCGCGAAGCGAGGCCACGGCAGGCAGCACGGCCGCATCGGGTGCGCGGAGCTCGCGTCAGCCGCGCAGCGCGCGCCCCCGTGCGGTGGACGACGATGCGTCGGAGGCCTTCCAGCAGGCCGAAACAAACGCCGACGCCGCGAAACGCGAGACGAAGCGGGTGCGTCGCGTGACGTCGCCAGCGAAGGCGGCCGAGCGCGAGCAAAGCCGGGTGACGGAGCAGCCCGGCTTTGTGCTCCACAGCTATCCGTATCGCGAGACCAGCCTGATTATCGACGTGCTCACGCGCGACCATGGTCGGATTGCGCTGGTGGCGAAGGGGGCGAAGCGTCCACATTCGGCACTGCGCGGTGTGCTCCAGACGTTCCAGCCGCTCTCGCTCGCCTGGCTCGGCAAAGGCGAGCTAAGGACATTGACCAAGGCCGAATGGGTCGGTGGCTTGCGTCCGCTCGAGGGCGACGCCTTGCTCTCCGGCTTCTACCTCAACGAATTGCTGGTGAAGTTCTGCGCGCGCGACGACCCGCACGACAAGTTGTTCCAGCACTATCTCACGACCCTGCATGATCTCGCGCACGGCGAGCCGGCGGGCATCATCCTGCGGGCGTTCGAACGCGTGCTGCTGCGCGAGACTGGCTACGCCGTGGCATTCGACCGTTGCACGCAAACGCGCGGCAAGGTCGTGCCCGAACGTCGCTACGTGTTCCATCCCGACTGGGGCGTGCGACCGGCGCTCGGCGACGAGCCGTCCGACTGGCCCGTCATCAGCGGGCAGACCTTGCTCGACATGGAGCAGGACGACTACTCGCGGGCGCAGACCGTGCAGCAAAGCAAGCTGCTCATGCGCTTTCTTCTCAATCACCATTTGGGCGGTGTGCCGCTCAATACCCGGCAGATCCTGCTCGACCTGCAAAAACTATGAGCCTCTTCTTCCAAGGCAACCCCATCGACCTGGGGGTGAACATCGATCACGTCGCGACCGTGCGCAATGCGCGCGGTACCTCGTACCCCGATCCGATCAAGGCTGCGTTGCTGGCCGAAGAAGCGGGCGCGGATGTCATCACGCTGCATCTGCGCGAGGATCGTCGTCACATTCGCGATGACGACGTGACGAACCTGCGCGACAAGCTGATGACGCGCATGAACCTCGAGTGCGCCGTGACGGAAGAGATGCTGGCGATCGCGTGCCGCGTGAAGCCGCACGACGTCTGCCTCGTGCCGGAGCGTCGCCAGGAACTGACGACCGAGGGTGGGCTGGATGTCGTCGGCCTCTACGACCGGGTGGCTGCGGCCACGCAGCAGCTTGCCGCGGCGGGCAGTCGCGTGTCGCTGTTCATCGACCCGGACGAGGCGCCGATTCGTGCCGCCGCCCGCATGGGGGCGCCCGTGGTCGAGCTGCACACCGGGCGGTATGCCGAAGCCCACGACGAAGCCGCGCGCGAGGCGGAGTTCGCGCGCATCGAGCGTGCCGTGGCGCTGGGTCTGTCGCTGGGCCTTCGCGTGAACGCGGGGCACGGGTTGCACTATGAAAATGTGCAGCCGATCGCCGCCATCGAGGGTATTTCCGAGCTGAACATCGGCCATGCGATCGTGGCCCACGCCATTTTTGCCGGCTGGGAAAACGCCGTTCGCGAGATGAAGGCCATCATGGTCGCCAGCCGTATCGCGGCGCGCGGCTGAACCGCGGCAACATGGTCTACGTCTGCCCATGAGCGAATCCACTCCGCCGTCCCCGGTGTCCTCACCGTCGTCCCAGGCGCCGACCCCGTCGCCATCTCAGTCGCAACCCCAGTCGCCGACGCCGGTGTCGACGCCGGCGGCCCCGCTGGCCACGACGCTCTACGGCGTTGGCACCGACATTCTTCAGATCAGCCGCGTGATCGGCGTGATGGAGCGCACCCGTGGACGTTTCGCCGAGCGCGTGCTGGGTCCGGAGGAACTCAAGGTGTATCACGCGCGTCGGAATCGCTCCGAAGCGCGCGGGCTGGCCTATCTGTGTACCCGTTTCGCGGCGAAGGAAGCCGTGTCGAAGGCCATCGGGCTCGGCATGCGCTCGCCCATGACGTGGCGTGCCGTGCAAACGCTCAATGCGCCATCGGGCAAGCCCGTAGTGGTTGCCTCGGGCGCCTTGGTGCAGTGGCTGGCCGAGCGGCAGTTGACGATCGAAATCTCGATCACGGACGAGAAGGAATATGCGGTCGCGTTTGCGATCGCGTCACGTAACTTAGGCAACATTGGCAATATTGCATCGGAGAATACGCAATGACGAAGCGCAGGCCGGGCCCGGTGATGCTGGACGTCGTCGGGCTGACCCTCAGTGAGGACGACATCCGCCGCATCGATCACCCGCTGACCGGGGGTGTCATCCTGTTTGCCCGCAATTTCGACGACCGCGCGCAACTGTGTTCGCTCACGAAGCAGATTCGCGAGGTGCGCGACGACATCCTGATCGCGGTGGACCACGAGGGCGGGCGCGTGCAACGTTTTCGCACCGACGGCTTCACGCATCTGCCCGCGATGGGCAAGCTGGGCAAGCTCTGGCACGAGGACGTGTTCACGGCCACGCGCGCGGCGACGGCGGTGGGCTACGTGCTGGCGTCCGAACTGCGTGCCTGTGACATCGATCTGAGCTTCACGCCGGTGTTGGACCTGGACTATGGCACGTCGACGGTCATCGGCGACCGCGCGTTCGATGCCGACCCGCGCGTGGTGGCCATGCTGGCCAAGAGTCTGAATCACGGCCTGCTGCTCGCCGGCATGGCGAACTGCGGCAAGCATTTCCCGGGGCATGGTTTTGTCGCGGCCGATTCGCACCACGAGATTCCGGTCGACGAGCGCTCGCTCGACGAAATCCTGTCCGTCGACGCGCAGCCGTACGACTGGCTCGGCATGTCGCTCTCGGCGGTCATGCCGGCGCATGTGATCTACCCGCAGGTCGATCCGAATCCCGCGGGCTTTTCGCCGAAGTGGCTCAAGGACATCCTGCGTGGGCGATATGGCTTCGATGGCGTGATTTTCAGCGACGATCTGTCGATGCAGGGCGCCAGCGCGGCAGGCGACGTCGTGAGCGCCGCGCATGCGGCGATGTCGGCCGGTTGCGACATGGTGCTCATCTGCAATAGCCCGGAGAAAGCCGATCGTCTGCTGCGCGAGATGACGTCGACGCCCGATCCGGTGTCGCAACGTCGTATCAAGCATTTGAAGGGGCGCGGCAAGGCGCACGGCTGGGAGAAGATGCAGACCCAGCCGGAGTACCAGGCCGCGAAGCGCCTCATCGCGCAGACGTTCGGCGCATAGGCCGAGTGGGTGATCGGGCGGGGGCCGAGCGCCGGACGCCCTGGTCGCCAACCGCGACGCGCAAACAAAAAGCGCTCGATCCCGAAGGGACGAGCGCTTTTTTCGTTACGTGACGGCCGCGTTGCCCGAGGGCGCCGCGGCGGTCCGCTAACGCTTAGACGCGGCTGCGATACGAGTCGTCGCGCGTGTCGATTTCGATCTTGTCGCCGGTGTTGACGAACAGCGGCACCTGGATTTCCAGCAAATCGTTGATCTTGGCGTTCTTCAGCACGCGGCCCGACGACGTGTCGCCCTTGACGGCCGGCTCGGTGTATTCGACAGTGCGCACGAGCGACGTCGGGAGTTCGACCGAGATGGCCTTGTCGTTGTAGAACACGACTTCGCAGGGCATACCGTCTTCCAGGTACTTGATGGCGTTGTCCATGTTCTCGGCTTCGACTTCGTACTGGTTGTAGTCGGCGTCCATGAACACGTACATCGGGTCGGCGAAGTACGAGTAGGTCACTTCCTTTTTGTCGAGCACGACGACGTCGAACTTGTCGTCGGCCTTGTACGCGAATTCGCCGCGGCCTTCGCTCAGCAGCTTCTTGTACTTCATCTTGACGACGCTGGAGTTACGGCCCGACTTGACGTATTCGGTCTTGAGTACGACATTGGGCTCGCCGTCGATCATGACGACGTTGCCGACGCGGAGTTCTTGAGCGGTTTTCATAAAAAACGAGATCCTGTGACGAAATAAGCGATTTGCCGCTTGTTGAGCGCTTCCATACGCTCATTCGCCGCTTGATTCCCGCATCCGCCGGAACGATCCGGGACAGCGGTTCAGCAGCAAAGCGTTGAAAAACCAGCTATTTTACCTGATTTTCCGCAAAGCTTGCCAGTTGTCGCGCGAGGTCGGGGAGCGTCGCCTGCGCGTTGGCCCACACCCGCGCGTACCGCTGCAATTCCGGCAAGGCGGCGGCCAGTGCCGGCCAGTCCGGCGCCGTGCTGGCGTAACCGTTCCAGAGATGCCAGAAAGTGCGCAGCGCCTCACGGGCAGCGTGGCTCAATGGCGCGGCATCGGTGCCGGCGTCGGCCTTGCGAGCGGCCCAGTCGCTCAGATAGCGTGAGAGGAAGGCGTCCAGCTTCTCATGGTGGGCGTTTTCGCGCTGCGGATAAATGTGCCAGACGAACGGTTTGGCCGCCCATTGCGCCCGCACGAACGAATCTTCCCCGCGCACGAAATTCAGGTCGCAGGCCCACAGCAGCGTGTCGAATTCGGACTGCGGAACGAACGGCAGCCCAAGGACCGTCAGCGCCCCGCGCGACGCCGACTCGCGCGGGGCAAGGGCATCGCGGCCGAACCAGGCGCCCACGGCAGGCGCGATGCGCCCCTGCGGGACGAGGCAGACGATCGGCGTCGTGCTGCTGGCCCATTGGTCGAGCAACGCCGGCAGCGCGGCGTTTTCGTAGGCGAAGAGCGAAATCACGAGGGCGTCTCGCGGCGCCTCGGCGAGTCCGGGCACGCGTTGCCACCAGGCGTCCTGCAACTCGCGCGATGCGAGGAAGGCGTCTCTGCGCGAAAGCAGTTCGCGTTCGCGTGCGAGGCCGCCCGTGCGCTCGGTGAAGCCGGGGAAAAAGAACGTCTTGAGGAGCCCCAGTTGTGGGTGCACCGATTTCTGCAGATGGCAGCCTTCCACCCAGTCTTCGGCGCTCAGATAGTCGAGATTGATCCAGACCGGCGCATTGCCGGCCAGCTTGCGCGCGTGCATCGCCTCGACGTAGGTCTCGGGAATCCGGCAGGCGAACGCCTCGATGACGATGTCGCCCGGCGCATTGTCGTCGGTCACCGGGCCGAAGTCGGCATCCCAGCGCCTCACGTCAACGCCGTCGCACCGCTGTGCGGCGCGCGAGGTGTCGATGTCCGGGCGCAGGTGACGGAAACTTGCGAGGTCGTCGACCCACAGCCGCACCGACCAGCCATGCTCCCGCACGAGTTGCCGGGCGAGTCGCCAGCACACGCCGATGTCGCCGAAATTGTCGACGACGGTGCAGAACAGATCGCAGCGGGGCACCAGGGGAAAGGCGCTCGCAGCGTGGGATGAGGTGGACAGGGACATTGAGAAGCGGCAACGCGGATTGGTCTAAACTTCTGATTTTAGTCCCTGTGACGCGTGACGTTCGCCATCGGCGCCAAGTCGTCAGCGCGGCACTCGCAGTGAAGCCCCGATCGCCAGAGTCCATGACAGAAGACGCCAACGACGTCGTCCCTCCGCGCAAGTCCCGCAAGGCGAAAGCCGCCACGGCGACGGATGCCGCGCAACCGCCGGCCCCTTCGGCACAGACGGCGAACGACGCGCCGCTGTTCGACGCCCGCAAGTTGCTCGCGCAACTGCCCAATCTGCCGGGCGTCTACCGCTACTACGATGCGGCGGGCAACGTGCTGTACGTTGGCAAGGCGCGCAATCTCAAGAAGCGCGTGTCGAGCTACTTCAACAAGACGCAGCTCTCGCCGCGCATCGCATTGATGGTCGCGCGCATCGCGAAACTCGAGACGACCGTCACGCGATCGGAAACCGAGGCGCTGCTGCTCGAGAATAACCTGATCAAGGCGCTGCATCCCCGGTACAACATTCTGTTCCGCGACGACAAGTCGTATCCGTTTCTGAAGCTCACGCAGCACAAGTATCCGCGCATGGCGTATTACCGGGGATCGGTGGATCGTCGCGGGCAGTACTTCGGGCCGTTCCCGAGCGCGTGGGCCGTGCGTGAGAGCATCCAGATTCTCCAGAAGGTTTTCCAGTTGCGGACCTGCGAGGACTCGGTCTTTTCGAATCGCACGCGCCCGTGCCTGCTGCATCAGATCGAGCGGTGCAGCGCGCCATGCGTCGGCGCGATTCAGGACGAAGACTATGCCCGCGACGTGAACAATGCGGCGGCGTTCCTCTCGGGGCGCCAGAACGAAGTGCTCGGCGCGTTGGAGAGCAAGATGATGGCGTACGCCGAGGCGCTTCAGTTCGAGCAGGCGGCGGTCGTGCGCAATCAGATGCAGGCGCTTTCCGGCGTGCTCCAGCAGCAGTCGGTGGAGACCGCGGGCGATGTCGATGCCGACATTCTTGCTGTCGCTTACGCGGGCGGCCGCGCGTGCGTGAACCTCGCCATGGTGCGCGGCGGGCGTCATCTGGGCGACAAAGCGTACTTTCCGGCGCATGTGGAGCGTGGCGTCGAGGGCGGCATTGCCGACGAGTTCGACGAGGACGCCGCCATTCCGGCGACGGCCGCCGATGACGAATCGCACGAAGCCGGAACCGCCGGCGACATCGCGGGCGAGATGCCGTCGGATATGCCGTCGGATACGCCGTCGGCATCGCTCGAGTCGAGGTTGCTGGAGGCGTTCGTCGCGCAGCACTATCTGGGCCAGTCCGTGCCGCCGGTGCTGATCGTGAGCCACGCATTGCCGAGCGACGAGTTGCTCGCCGCGTTGTCGGAGCAGGCCGGCCGCCGTATCGCGATGGTGCGGCAACCGCAGGGCCAGCGCCGCGCATGGCTCGACATGGCGTTGCAGGGGGCGCAGTTGGCGCTGACCCGGTTGTTGACGGAGCAGGGCAGTCAGCAGGCCCGAACGCGCGAGCTGGTGCAGACGATCGGGCTCGACATCGACGACCCGGCGCTGCTGCGCGTGGAATGCTTCGACATCAGCCACACGCAGGGCGAAGCGACGCAGGCGTCGTGCGTGGTGTTCCATCATCACAAGATGCAGACGAGCGAATACCGTCGCTACAACATCACCGGCATTACGCCGGGCGACGATTACGCGGCGATGCGTCAGGTGCTCACGCGCCGGTACGGCCGCTTGATGGAGGCGGCCGCCTCGACCGTGAGCGACGCGACTGACCCGTCGTCCGTGGCGGCCGATGTCGCGCGAGCGGAGGCCGGCACGGAGGTGATGCCCGACAGCGCCGCAGTGTCGGCGGGCGATGCAAGCCAGGTTAGCGGCGCGCCCGGGACGGCGGCTGCGCCGTCGGCGCCGTCGGACGCTTCGGACGTGGAGGGCAATCTGCCGCAACTGGTGCTGATCGACGGCGGCAAGGGGCAGGTCGAAGTGGCGCGACAGGTCTTCGTCGAGCTGGGCATCGACATCGGACGGCTGGTGGGGGTGGCCAAGGGCGAGGGCCGCAAGGTGGGCCTCGAGACGCTGATCTTCGCCGACGGACGCGCCCCGCTGGAGCTTGGGCGCGAGAGCGCCGTGCTGATGTTGATCGCGCAGATTCGCGACGAGGCGCACCGTTTTGCCATCACCGGCATGCGGGCCAAGCGCGCGAAGGCGCGCCAGACGTCGCGGCTCGAGGAGATCGAGGGCATCGGCGCGAAGCGCCGTCAGCGGTTGCTGATGCGATTCGGCGGGCTGCAGGGCGTGGCTTCCGCGAGCATCGACGAACTGGCAAGCGTGGAGGGCATCTCGACAACGTTGGCCGAGCAGATTTACCGCCAGCTGCATTGAGCGGCGTATCGTCGACGCGAGGTGCCAGTCAACGGCCCGGTGGCGTCTCAGGTGTCGCCGTGGAACAGCAGCCGCATGACGGTCTCGTTGTCGACGGTTTCGCCGGAGAGCGTGCGTGCTAGCAGTTCGCCGCCGACCACCGGCGGCGCGAAGATCATGTCCGGCTGCACGCGCTTGAGCTTGCTCAGATGCTTGCTGTCGTTGACCGAAGCGATGGTGCGCACCGACGGTGCGATTTCCTTGGCGGCGAGCACGATGAAGGCGTTTTCGGAGTCGTCGGCCCGCAGCGCCAGCAAGGCTTTCGCGCGTTCGATGCCGGCATGGCTCAGCACATTGTTGTCGCTGGCGTCGCCGTGGATTACGTCGGCATCTTCCGGGTAGGGGTTGTCGGAGCCGTTGGCGATGATGACTGTGACGGGCCAGCCGCGCTTGGTCAGTTCGTGGTGGACGTTGACGGCGAGCGGCGACGTACCGGCGACGATGAAGTGGTTCTTTCTGATCACGTGAGTGAATCTCCCCGCGAGAATTTTCCTGAGATTGCCGCCGACGAGCGGGCCGATCACGACCGTCAACGAGGTCGCGAACACGCTGATGCCGAACAGGATGACGGATGCGGTGAACAATCGTGCATCGGTCGTATGCGGCACGATGTCGCCGTAGCCCACGGTGGTCATCGTCACGATGGCGAAGTAGAACGCCGTGGCGAGATCGGTGACGGCGGGCTGGAATTCGCGGCCGAGGTACATCGTGCCGAACGTCGAGTAGACGAGCAGTGCGAACACGGCCACGAGTGTGTAGAGCGTGGCGGCGGCGAAGCTGGCGCGGTCGAATTCGCGCCAATACCAAAGCAGCAGCGCGAAGCAGGCGACCGAGAGAACGAACGTGAGATCGAAGCGGATGTCGAGGTGGAAATTGATCGCGGCGGCGAGCGTGAGCATCACGAGCGTGAAGGCCCAGGCGGTGCGTGCGCGAATGGCGAGTCCGCAGGCGAGCGCGACGAGCGCCAGGCCGACGAGTGCGCGGGGCAAGTGAGAGAAGTCGATGCGCTCGATGGCGTTCAGGCCGAACAGCAGCCGGGGCAGGTGGGTGGCTTCGATGCGTTCGAGCGCGGACATGTCGCCGCGCACGAAGAGGTCGATGAGCAGGGTGCCGGGCACGCGCAGCAGCACGGAGGCGACGAGCAGCAGACCGTCGATCCCGACGAGCGCCGCGATGAGGATGTGCGGCGACAGCAGCGGCCGTCGCGGGGCGGACAGGGGCCAGGGCAGTTTCACGAGATCGGCGCTATTGGCAGGTGGTTGCGAGCAAGATAGGGGCACACCGGCGCACATGTCAACAGGCGCGCGGGCGCTCCGGCCTTGTCGCTGCGGGGCATACACGGCACAATGCGGGTCTGGTACGGCTGCCGAGTGCGCCGTGTGTCGACTGCTGTGTGCCGAACTCATGCTGCCATGCCTTTCAACGTCCCCATCTTCCTGACCTGGCTTCGGATCGTGCTGATCCCGCTGGTGGTCGGCGTCTACTATTTGCCGACGACGTGGCTGTCGTCGGTCGAGATGAACTGGGTGGCGTGCGCCATCTTCGTGCTGGCGGCGTTGACCGACTGGTTCGACGGGTTTCTGGCGCGGCGCTGGAACCAGACGTCGGCCTTCGGGGCGTTTCTGGACCCGGTGGCCGACAAGCTGATGGTGGCGGCGGCGCTGCTGATGCTGTTGCAGATGGGACGGATCAACGCGTTGGTGGCATTGATCATCATTGGCCGCGAGATCACGATTTCGGCGTTGCGCGAATGGATGGCGCAGATTGGCGCGTCGCGCAGCGTGGCGGTGCACCAGTTGGGCAAGATCAAGACGGCGGCGCAGATGGTGGCGATTCCACTGTTGCTGTTCAACGGCGTACTGGCGTGGGGCGGGTTGCGTTTCGACACGCGGTTTTGGGGCACGTGGTTGATTTACGTGGCGGCGGTTCTCACGTTGTGGTCGATGCTGTATTATCTGCGCCGCGCATGGCCGCAGATTCGCGAGCGTGGTGGCGTCAAGATGTGAGCGCAAGTCTCTGAGGATGCGGGATTTGCGCGGTGGAGGAGAAAAATCTCCACAAATTTTCGGTGCAGGTGCTTGACACTGAATCGCGGTTTGGACATAATCTCCTTCTCGCTGCTACGGCACTAGCCCGGCAGCGAAGTTTTAAGAAGTGGTTGGATTGGTAGTACGCATGACAATGCGGGAGTAGCTCAGTTGGTAGAGCGCAACCTTGCCAAGGTTGAGGTCGCGAGTTCGAGACTCGTCTCCCGCTCCAGTTTTCACACTGGACATTGAGTGAGTGAATCCTTGGTGTTCGGTGTCATGCGGGAGTAGCTCAGTTGGTAGAGCGCAACCTTGCCA
>OFTX01000561.1_pt1 | contig 18948 bp, 14 predicted proteins | sample 1775051 | NCBI WGS metagenome assembly OFTX01 (sample SAMN08195772, study PRJEB24354) | sludge metagenome | isolation source: sludge from phenol fed wastewater aerobic bioreactor A | place: India: Nagpur | collected 2016-09-15
GCGCCAGCGGCCGGCAACTGATCGCCGCCTGCGTGGCGGGCTACGAGGTGGGCATCCGCGTGGGCGAATTCCTCGGCCGCTCGCACTACAAGGTGTTCCACACCACCGGCACGGCCGGCACGCTGGCCGCCGCCGCCGCCACCGGTAGCCTGCTGGGGCTGGACGCCGCGCGCATGCGGCACGCCTTCGGCTCGGCCGGCACGCAGTCGGCGGGCCTGTGGGAATTCTTGCGCACCGCCGCCGACAGCAAGCAGCTGCACACCGCGCACGCGGCCGGCGCCGGGCTGATGGCCGCCTATTTGGCGCAGGACGGCTTCACCGGCGCGGCGGACATCTTCACCGGCGCGCAGGGCATGGCCGCCGGCATGAGCCACGACGCCGACCCGGCGCGCCTGACCGACGGCCTGGGCGAGCGCTGGGCCACGGCCGAGACCTCTTTCAAGTGGCATGCCAGCTGCCGCCACACGCACCCGGCGGCCGATGCCCTGCTGGCCGTGGTGCGCCAGCACGGCCTGCAGCCGGGCGACATCGCGCAGGTGGTGGCGCACGTGCACCAAGGCGCGCTCGACGTGCTCGGCCCCGTGACCGACCCGCGCACCGTGCACCAGAGCAAGTTCAGCATGGGCACGGTGCTGGCGCTGGTGGCGCAGTTCGGCCACGCCGGCCTGACCGAGTTCGAGCGCGACTACCGCAGCGCGCCGACGCAGGCGCTGCGCGAGCGGGTGTCGATGGTGCTCGACCCCGAGGTGGACGCGGCCTACCCGCGGCGCTGGATCGGCAAGGTGACCGTGACCACCACCGATGGCCGCAGCTTGCACGGCCGCGTGGACGAGCCCAAGGGCGACCCCGGCAACACCCTGACGCGCGACGAGATCGCCGCCAAGGCCCTGCGCCTGGCCGCCTACAGCGGCACCGTGGCGCCGGCCGACATGCAGCGCGCGCTCGACCGCCTCTGGCAGGTGGCCGACTGGCCGCGCACGCCCTGGCTGCTGGAGCGCGCGTGAGGGTCGGCGCCCGCGCTCAGTAGGCGATGGGCGTGCTGTAGCGCGGGTCGCGGTGCCAGGCCCAGTAGGTGTCGATCAGCCGCTGCGTCACGGCGCCCACCTTGCCGTCACCCACGGTTGCGCCGTCCACCCGCGTGACGGGCAGCACGCCGCCGCCCGAGCTGGACAGGAAGGCCTCTCGCGCGCCGCGCAGCTCGGCGGCGGGCAGTGCGCGCTGCTGCAGCGGCAGGCCCAGCGCCTGCGCCATCTCGATCACGGTGCGGCGCGTCACGCCTTCCAGCACGCCGCTGGCGGGCGTCACGATCTCGCCGTCGGCGCCGACGGCAAACACGTTGAAGCCCGGCCCTTCCACCACGTGGCCGGCGCCGTCGCTCAGCACCACGGTGTCGAAGCCCGCGTCCAGCGCGCCCAGCAGGCCCATGGTGAGGTCGTTCCAGTGGTAGTTCTTGGCGCGCGCGTCCACGCTGGCCGAGGGGATGCGCTGCACGTCGCTCACGTGCAGGTGCAGGCCCTGGGCGCGCTGCGCCTCGTTGGCGATCCAGACGTAGGGCACGGCAAAGGCATAGAACTGGTTGACCGCCTGGCGCGGGTCGCGCGAGCCCCAGGGCGGCTGCCCGCGGGTGACGATCATCTCCACATAGGCGCGGCGCAGGCCCGAGCGGCGCACGCATTCGGCCAGCACCTGCGCCACCTGCGCCATCGGCATGCCCGGGTCGAGCCGAAAGCGCGCGCAGCTGGCGGCAAAGCGCTCCAGGTGCGCATCGAGCCGAAAGAAGGCGCCGTCCCAGGCCGTCACCACGTCGTAGGTGGCGTCCGAGCGCAGAAAGCCCCAGTCGGTCAGCGGCAGCGTGGCCTGGCCGATGGGCAGGTATTGGCCGCGCACGAAGGCGGCGCCCTGGCTGTAGTCGGTGGTCGGGTTGGCAGTCGTCATGGCATGGGCTTGCGAGGTTGCGGGCAGCCGTCGCGCGTCAGACCCGCGTCAGTGCGCCGCTTCATGATAGATCGAGGGGCCCCGGGCGGTGGAGGTGACAATGCCCGGGGCCAGCCAGCATAGCCCAAGACCGGCCGCGCGCACCGCCATGCCCAATGCCTTCAACTTCGCCGCCTCGCCCTTCGACCGTCTGACGCCGTCGCAGCAGCGCCTGGTGCGCGATAACGTGGACATCGCCTATTTCCGCGCCGGTGAGGTGATCCTGGACGTGGGCTCGGTGCCGACGCAGCTGTTCGTGCTCATCAAGGGGCGCGTCAGCCAGTACGACGGTGACGAGCGCGTGGCGCGCTACGGGCCGGACGACAGTTTCGACGGCCGCGGCCTGGTGGCCGGCAAGTCCAGCAGCCGCTTCGTGGCCGACGAGGAGGTGCTGGCCTACGAGCTGGCGCACCAGGCCGTCAACGAGCTGATCGCCGCCAACGCCGACTTCGGCGCGCTGCTGTTTTCGGACCTGGGCGCCAAGCTGAGCGCGGCCGGCCAGCGGCGCAGCCGCAACGAGCTGCAGGCGCTGAACCTGGCGCGCGTGGACGAGGCCTTCGTGCGCGCGGCCCACATCGTCGAGCACGACACCGACGTGGTCTCGGTGGTGCGGCTGTTTCAGCGCGAGCACACCACCAACGTGCTGGTGCGTGATGCGCGCCAGAGCCCGCCCGCGCTGGGCATGTTCACCACCAACGCGCTGCAGCGCGCCATCCTGTCGGGGCGTCCGCTCGAGCAGATCGCGGTGGGCGAGCTGACCAATTGGGCGCTCATCGCCGTGCGGCCCTCGGCCCAGGTGGGCGACGCGCTGGCCACCATGGTGCGCCATCACATCCATCGCGTGGTGGTGCGCGAGGGTGAACAGGTGCTGGGCGTGCTGGAGGCGCTGGACGTGTTCAGCTTCCTGTCCAACCACTCGATGCTGATCGGCCTGCGCATCACCGCCGCCACCAGCATCGACGAGCTGGCCGGCGCGGCGCGCCAGATCACCGACATGATCGGCCGCCAGTATCGCGGCGGCACGCAGGTGATGCTGATCGCGCGCCTGGTGCAGGACCTGAACGCGCGCCTGTTCGAGCGCGCCTGGCAGCTCATCGCCCCGCGCGAGCTGGTCGAGTCCAGCTGCCTGCTGGTGATGGGCAGCGAGGGCCGCGGCGAGCAGCTGCTGAAAACCGACCAAGACAACGCGCTGATCCTGCGCGACGGCTATGAGCCGCCGGCCGATCTGGCCACCATCTGCGAGCGCTTTTCGGGCGCGCTCGAGCGCTTCGGCTACCCGCCCTGCCCGGGCCGCATCATGCTCAGCAACCCGGCCTGGCGCATGCCGGCGGCCGACTTCGCGCGCACCGTGCGCGAGTGGCTGCTCATGCCCAGCCCCGACAGCCTGATGAACCTGGCGATCTTTCTGGACGCCCACGCCGTGGCCGGCGACGCCGCGCTGCTGGCCGGCGTGCGCGACGCGCTGTGGTCGCTGGCCACCGACAACGACATGATGCTGGCGCGCTTTGCCGCCGCCATCGACCTGTTTGCCGGCAGCGGGCGCTGGTGGCATCGCCTGCTGGGCGAGGGCGCCGACCGGCTGGACTTGAAGAAGGAAGGCATTTTCCCCATCGTGCACGGCGTGCGCAGCCTGGCGCTGGCGCACCGCGTGGCCGAGACCGCCACCACCGAGCGCCTGGCCCGACTGGTCGAGGCGCGGGGGCTCGACGCCGGCCTGGCGCGCGATCTGACCGATGCGCTGCAACTGCTGATGGCGCTCAAGCTCAAGGCCGGGCTGGACGAGCTCGAACGGGGCGATGCGGTGTCGGGCGCGGTCGATCCGGCGGCGCTGTCCACGCTGGAGCGCGACCTGCTGAAAGACGCCCTGGGCGTGGTCAAGCGCTTCAAGGCGCTGCTGCGCCAGCGCTTTCGGCTGAACGCGCTGTGAGCTGGATCGAGGCGCTCAAGACCCGCCGTGCGCGCCAGCGCCTGCAGGGCGGCGAATGGGCCTTTCTGCTCGACGCCCCGCCGCGCGACGAATGGGTGGCGCTGGACTGCGAGACCACCGGCCTGAACACGCGCAGCGACGAGATCATCGCCATCGGTGCGGTGCGCATCCGGGGCCGGCGCATCCTCACCAGCCAGCGGCTGGAGCTGCTGATCCGCCCCGAGAAGGGCGTCTCGCCCGACAGCATTCGCGTGCACCGCCTGCGCGCGCAGGACGTGGCCGGCGGCCTGCCCGCGCCCGAGGCGGCGCGCCGCCTGCTGCACTTCATCGGCGCGCGCCCGCTGGTGGGCTACTACCTGGAGTTCGACGTCGCCATGCTCAACCGCCTGGTGCGCCCGCTGCTGGGCACCGGCCTGCCGCAGCCGCAGATCGAAGTCTCGCGCCTGTATTACGACCACAAGTTCCGCCAGCTGCCGCCCTACCAGCAGCACGACCAGGCCGACATCGACCTGCGCTTCGCCACCATCATGGCCGAGCTGGGCCTGCCGACGCGCGAGGCGCACGACGCGCTGAACGACGCGGTGATGGCGGCGCTGGCCTTCATCCGCCTGCGCGAGTTGCGGGGCGAGTGACCAAAAAAGGAGGGCCCGCAGGCCCTCGTGATTTTTTGGTGTGCTGGTGTCAGTGCGCCGAGGCCTTGGACGCGCCCAGACCCGTTTCGGAGCGCACCTGCTGCGCCGGGAACGCCGCGCGCTCCTTGGTGGCCTGCGCGCTGCGGTCCAACACCGAGAACAGCCACACGCCGACGAAGCCGATGGTCATCGAGAACAGGGCCGGCGAGGTGTAGGGGAACCAGGCGCTGCCCTTGGGGTTGCCCAGCGTGGCTTCCCACACCGCGGGCGAGACCACGGTGAGCGCCACCGAGGAGATCAGGCCCAGAAAGCCGCCGATCACCGCGCCCTTGGTGGTGCAGTCCTTCCACAGCACCGACAGCATCAGCGGCGGCAGGTTGGCCGAGGCGGCGACGGCAAAGGCCAGCGACACCATGAAGGCGATGTTCTGCTTTTCGAACACGATGCCCAGCAGCACGGCGATCACGCCCAGCGTGAGCGTGGTCAGGCGTGACACCCGCAGCTCGGCGGCGCTGTCGGCCTTGCCGTTCTTGAACACGGTGGCGTACAGGTCGTGCGAGACGGCCGAGGCGCCCGACAGCGTCAGGCCCGCGACCACCGCCAGGATGGTGGCGAAGGCCACGGCCGAGATGAAGCCGTAGAACACGTCGCCGCCCACGCTCTTGGCCACCAGCACCGCCGCCATGTTGGCCGTGCCGGCGCCGCCCTTGATGACGCCCGTGCTGGTGTCGGCCATTTCGGGGTTGGACAGCACCAGGGTGATGGCACCGAAGCCGATGATGAAGATGATGACGTAGAAGTAGCCGATCCAGGTGGTGGCCCAGAACACGCTCTTGCGCGCCTCCTTGGCGTCGGGCACGGTGAAGAAGCGCATCAGGATGTGCGGCAGCCCCAGCGTGCCGAACATCAGCGCCATGCCGAAGCTGATGGCCGAGATCGGGTCCTTGATGAAGCCGCCCGGGCCCATGATGGACAGGCCCAGCTTGGCCGCCACGTCGCTGGCCGCGCCGCCGTTTTGCGCGATCTGCGTCTTCACGCGCACGCCGTCGGCAAACAGCGCCTCGGGGCTGAAGCCGTACCTGGCCAGCACCATGAAGCCCATGAAGGTCACGCCCGCCAGCAGCAGGCAGGCCTTGATGATCTGCACCCAGGTGGTGGCCGTCATGCCGCCGAACAGCACGTAGATCATCATCAGCACGCCCACCAGCACCACCGCGATCCAGTAGTCCAGCCCGAACAGCAGCTTGATCAGCTGGCCGGCGCCGACCATCTGCGCGATCAGGTAGAAGGCGACGACCACCAGCGTGCCGCAGGCCGCGAAGACGCGAAACGGCGTCTGCGCGAAGCGGTAGCCCGCCACGTCGGCAAAGGTGAACTTGCCCAGGTTGCGCAGGCGCTCGGCCAGCAGGAAGGTCAGGATGGGCCAGCCCACCAGAAAGCCGATGGAGTAGATCAGGCCGTCGTAGCCGGTGGCCATGACCGAGGCCGAGATGCCCAGGAAGGACGCCGCCGACATGTAGTCGCCCGCGATGGCCAGGCCGTTCTGGAAGCCCGTGATGCCGCCGCCGGCGGTGTAGAAGTCCGCCGCCGACTTGGTGCGACCCGCGGCCCACTTGGTGATCCACAGCGTCAGCGCCACGAAGGCGGTGAACATGATGATGGCGATCCAGTTGGTGGCTTGCTTGGCGGTCTCGCCCAGGTCGCCGCCGGCGGCCCAGGCGGCGCCGGTGCAGGCCAGCAGGGCGGCGGGCGCCAGGAGGGTGCGTGCGCGCGTCATTTCGTGGCGTCCTTCAGGATGTCGCGGGTGAGGGCGTCGAACTCGCGGTTGGCGCGACGCACGTAGATGCCGGTGATGACGATGGTGAACACGATCACCGCCAGGCCCAGCGGGATACCCAGCGTGGTGACGCCGGTGCCGATGGGGGTGGCCAGCAGCTCCTTGTCGAAGGCGATCAGGCCGATGTAGCCGTAATACACGATCAGCATCAGGATCGTGAGCCACCAGCCAAAGCGCGAGCGCGTGGCCTTGAGCTGCTGATACTTGGGGTTGCGTTGAATCCGCTCGACCATGGGGTCTTGCATGCTGTGTCTCCTGTGGGCCTCGGGCCCTCGGTGGGGTCGGGTGGCCATGCGGCCGGGGCGGATTGTGGAGACCGAGGCTGACGCAAACCTAACAAGCAAAGCGGCTCGGTGAGCGATTGCAACAGGCCCGGGCATCGCGTCTTCAGGGGGTGTGCCGTCGCGTGAATCCGGGTGTCACGCCTCGGTCGCTGTCGCTCGGCGCCACGGTGGCGATGTCCGCATCCGGTGCTTTCCGTGTCGCCTCGGATGCAACGTTTTTGCCTCCTCGTGGGCGCTCGACATTAGGTGTTTACCCTTTTCCGAAACCCGTGGGACGCAGGCCGTCATGAGCGCTAAGTGCTTGTCACAACGAAAAAATATCCCCTTGGGCGACGCTCTGATCCGACCTGAATGGGCTTGCGCCGCAGGCCTCAATCGTGAAATCATGTAATAGACAAGTATTGCTGTATCAGTCCATCATGGCGCACATCGGTGCCCGGCACCGACCGAGGAGACATCCAACATGGCAGCACAGGCACCCGATTCGGTCTTGACGGCCGATGGTCGCATCGCCGGCCCCGCGGCCGTGCGCCGATCGGCGCAGGCGGCGCAGTCGGGCCACCACACGGACCGCAAGGTCATCTTCGCCTCGTCGCTGGGCACGATGTTCGAGTGGTACGACTTCTACCTGTACGGCTCGCTGGCGGGCATCATCGCCAAGCAGTTCTTCACCGGGCTCGACCCCACTTCGGCCTTCATCTTCGCGCTGCTGAGCTTTGCCGCCGGCTTCATCGTGCGGCCCTTCGGCGCGCTGGTGTTCGGCCGCCTGGGCGACATGATCGGGCGCAAGTACACCTTCCTGGTCACCATCGTCATCATGGGGCTGACGACCTTTCTGGTCGGCATCCTGCCCACCTACGCCACGCTGGGCGTGTTCGCGCCCATCGTGCTGATCGCCCTGCGCATGCTGCAGGGGCTGGCGCTGGGCGGCGAGTACGGTGGCGCGGCCACCTACGTGGCCGAGCACGCGCCGCCGGGCAAGCGGGGCTTTTACACGTCCTGGATCCAGACCACGGCGACGGTGGGTCTGCTGCTGTCGCTGCTGGTGATCCTGGGCGTGCGCAACCTGATGAGCGACGAAGCCTTTGTCGAGTGGGGCTGGCGCATTCCCTTCCTGGTGTCCATCGGCCTGCTGGCGGTGTCGGTGTGGATCCGGCTGTCGCTCAGCGAGTCGCCGGCCTTCCAGCGCATCAAGGCGCAGGGCAAGGTGTCCCGGGCGCCGCTGACCGAGTCGTTCACCCACTGGAAGAACCTGCGCCTGGTGCTGCTGGCCCTGTTCGGCCTGGTGGCGGGCCAGGCCGTGGTCTGGTACACGGGGCAGTTCTACACCCTGTTCTTCCTGACCAACGTGCTGCGGGTGGACTTGACGACGGCCAACATCCTGCTGGCCATCGCGCTGCTCATCGGCACGCCGTTTTTCATCGTCTTCGGCGCGCTGTCCGACCGCGTGGGCCGCAAGCCCATCATCATGACCGGCCTGCTGCTGGCGGTGCTGACCTATTTCCCGCTGTTCCACGCCCTGACGCAGGCGGCCAACCCCGACCTGGCCCAGGCCCAGTCCCAGGCCGAGGTGGTGGTCACGGCCGCGCGGCGCGACTGCTCGTTCGGCGGCAAGCCGGTGGCGCGCGAGATCGACTTCCGCACCTCGTGCGACATCGCCAAGCGCTATCTGGCGGAAAAATCGGTCAGCTACACCAACGCGTCGGCCCTGGGCGGGCGCGCCACGGTGCAGATCGGCGACACCGTCATTGCCGCGCCCTCGGGCCGGGTGGTCGGCCACAGCTTCGACGACGAGAGCAAGGCGGCCATCGCGGCCTTCAAGAAGGAGGTCGGCGCCGCGCTGAAGGCCGCCGGCTATCCCGACAAGGCCGACCCGGACAAGATGAACAAGCCGCTGATCGTGGGCATCCTGGTGGTGCTGATGATCTACGTCACGATGGTCTATGGGCCGATCGCCGCCGCGCTGGTGGAACTGTTCCCGACCCGCATTCGCTACACGTCCATGAGCCTGCCCTACCACGCCGGCAACGGCTGGTTCGGCGGCATGCTGCCCACCATTTCCTTTGCCATGGTGGCCGCCAACGGCAACATGTACCACGGCCTGTGGTATCCGATCGTGATCGCGGCGGTCACGCTGGTGATCGGCCTGCTGTTCTTCCGCGAAACCAAGGACGTGAACATCTACGCCACGGATTGACCTGGGCCGCGGGGCCGTGGCTGTCGATGTACGCTATTTAGTTGATAGCTGTCCGCGCTTTATGGACGGGCGCCAAGGGTCGAAATCGTCTGAATGCTCGCGTGTCAAGGCGCATTGCCCGATGCCGGACGGCCCGAGGTCTTGGGGTCGTAGATCACGGTGCCCGTGCCGACGCCCGCACCGACGCGGGCGCCCCCCACGGGCACGCTGGCGCCGACACCGGCACCGGCCGACACCTGGCCGTTCTGGTTGACGCCCACGCCGACACCGACCGGGCCGACGCCGGTGCCGACCCCCAGGTTGACGTTGCCGCCCGAGCCCACGCCGACGCCCAGCGACACCCCGGGCAGGATGGGCACGCCGATGCCGACGCCCGCCGCGCAGCCGGCCAGCAGCGCGCCGGCGGCGCACACGGCGAGGGTGGCGCCGCGAAGCCGTGACTGAGACCGTCGCATGCCGCTCACACCAGCAGCGCGTTCACGCGCCGCACATAGGCGGCCGGGTCTTGCGGCAGGCCGCCCTCGGCCAGCAGCGCCTGGTCGAACAGGATGTGCGCCAGGTCGTCGAAGTGCGGGTTGCCTTCGAGCTTTTTCACCAGCGGGTGCTCGGGGTTGATCTCCAGCACCGGCTTGGTGGCGGGCACGGCCTGGCCGGCCTGGCGCATCAGGCGCTCCAGCTGCAGGCTCATGCCGGCGTCCTTGACCACCAGGCAGGCGGGTGAATCGACCAGGCGCGTGGTGACGCGCACGTCCTCCACGCTGTCCTTCAGCGATTCCTTCAGGTGCTCGATCAGCGGCTTGACGGCCTCGGCGGCCTCTTCGGCGGCTTTTTTCTCGGCCTCATCCTGCAAATCACCCAGGTCGACCGCGCCCTTGGCCACCGACTGCAGCGGCGTGCCGTCGAACTCGCGCAGGAAGGACAGCGACCACTCGTCCACGCGGTCGGTCATCAAGAGCACCTCGATGCCCTTTTTCTTGAACAGCTCCAGCTGCGGGCTGCCCTTGGCCGCCGCCAGCGAGTCGGCGGTGATGTAGTAGATGGCCTTCTGGCCCTCCTTCATGCGCGCCTTGTAGTCGTCCAGCGTCACGCTGGCGCTGTCGCTGGTGGTGCTTGCGTAGCGCAGCAGCCTGGCGATGCGCTCGCGGTTGCCGGCGTCCTCGCCCAGGCCCTCCTTCAGCACGGCGCCGAACTCGTGCCAGAAGGTGGCGTACTTGTCCTCGATCTTGGCTTCGGTCTTGTCCTGCACGTCGGTGACCGCGGCATCGTCGGCGGCGGGCGCCGGTGCGGCGGCAGCCGGGGCCTCGGCCAGATCTTCCAGCAGGCCCAGCACGCGGCGCGTGTTGCCTTCGCGGATGGCGCGCACGTCGCGGCTTTCCTGCAGCAGCTCGCGGCTGACGTTGAGCGGCAGATCGGCCGAGTCCACCACGCCCTTGACGAAGCGCAGGTAGCGCGGCAGCAGTTGCTCGGCCTCGTCCATGATGAACACGCGCCGCACGTACAGCTTGATGCCGGCCTTTTTCTCACGGTCCCACAGGTCGAACGGCGCGTGGCTGGGCAGGTACAGCAGCTGCGTGTATTCGGTGGCGCCTTCCACGCGGTTGTGCGTCCAGGCCAGCGGCGGCTGCCAGTCGTGCGCGATCTGCTCGTAGAACTGGGTGTACTGCTCGTCGCTGATGTCTTTCTTGGGCCGCGTCCACAGCGCGGTGGCCTGGTTGACGGTTTCCCATTCGCCGGTTTTCACCATCTGGCCGGGCTGGCCTTCTTCCTTGCCTTCTTCCCACTTCTCGCCTTCCATCTGGATCGGCAGGGCGATGTGGTCGGAGTATTTGTTGATCAGCTCCTTGATGCGCCAGCCGTCGGCGTACTCCAGCGCGTCCTCGCGCAGGTGCAGGGTCACGCTGGTGCCGCGCTCGGCGCGCGTGATGGCCTCGACCTCGAACGCGCCGCTGCCATCGCTCGTCCAGCGCACGCCCTGCTCGGGCGGCAGGCCCGCGCGGCGCGACTCGACGGCGATGCGGTCGGCCACGATGAAGCCCGAGTAGAAGCCGACGCCGAACTGGCCGATCAGCTGCGCGTCTGCTTTTTGGTCGCCTGACAGCCGCGCCATGAACTCGCGCGTGCCGCTCTTGGCGATGGTGCCCAGGTGGGCCACCGCCTCGTCCTGGCTCATGCCGATGCCGGTGTCGGTCACGGTGAGCGTCCTGGCCGCCTTGTCGAAGGCGATGCGCACGCGCAGCTCGGGCTGATCGCCGTACAGGCTGGCGTCGGCCAGTGCCTCGAAGCGCAGCTTGTCGCAGGCGTCGGAGGCGTTGGAGATCAGCTCGCGCAGGAAGATCTCCTTGTTGGAATACAGCGAATGCGTGACCAGGTGCAGCAGCTGGGCCACTTCGGCCTGGAAGGCGTGGGATTGTTTGGTCATGGATGAATGGCAGATAGCAGCGAAAGCCCGCAACAGGTCGGGAAAGCCCGCCCGCGCAGGCAGATAAAACTGACAATTATGGTCAAGGCGAGGCCTTTCAAGAGGCCGCCGGGCGTGGCGCAGCGCACAGCCGAAAGTCGATATGCTGCGAATCGGCAAGCGTGCCGTATTCACGACGTCGAGGAGATCCCATGCGCACCCCATCCCTTCATGCCGCACTGGCCGTCACCCTGGCGTGCTGCGCCAGCCTGGCGCAGGCCCAGGTCATCGTCGACACGCCCCAAGTCCAGGCGGCGCTGCAGCGCTCCGTGCAGGTGTGGGACGTGCGCAGCGACAAGGACTTTGCCAAGGGCCATCTGCCCGGCGCGCTGTCGGTGGGCGATGCTGCCGCCGCGCTGCGCGATGCCAACTCGGAAGACTTCTTGCCGACCGCCGAGGTTGCCAAGATCCTGGGCGCGGCCGGCATCGACCCGGCAAAAGAGACCGTGGTGTACGGCGACCGCGGCACCTGGAACGCGTATTTCGGCCGTTACGCCCTGCGCTATTTCGGCGGCACCCGGGTGACGGTCTACCACGAGGGCATCGAGGGCTGGCAGGCCGCCGGCCTGCCCGTGGAGACGGGCGCGGCCAAGGCCACGCCGGTCGCGCTGGCGCTGGCGCCCAACGCGGCGGTCGCCGTCAGCACGCAGGAGGTGCTGGCGCGCGTGGGCAAGCAGGACGTGCAGATCGTTGATGCGCGCACGCCCCGGGAGTTTGCCGGCGCCGACATCCGCGCGCTGCGCGGCGGGCACATTCCGGGGGCGGTCAACATCCCCTACGAGATGAACTGGAGCGACCCCGCCACGCTGCAAAAGCTGGCGCAAAAGACCGTGGGCGACAGCCGCGGCATGTCGCTGAAGGCGCAGCCCGAGCTGCAGGCGCTGTACGCCAAACTCGACCCGAACAAGGAGACGGTGGTGTACTGCCAGTCGGGCGCGCGCGCCAGCGAGACGGCGGGCGTGCTGGAACAACTGGGCTTCAAGAACGTGAAGGTGTACGACTCGTCCTGGCTGGGCTATGGCAACAAGCTGGACGCGCCGGCCGAGAACGAGACCACCTTCAACGTGGGGGCGCTCAACGGGCGCATCGCCGCGATGCAAAAGCGCATCGATGCGCTGGAAAAGGAACTGGCCGCCAAGAAGTGAGCCGGCCGCCGGCCTTCAGAACAATTCGCCCGGCCCCAGATAGCGCCACTGCCCCACCGGCAGCGGCCCCAGCAGCACCGAGCCGATGCGGATGCGCTTCAGGCCGACCACCTTCAAGCCCACCAGCTCGCACATGCGGCGAATCTGGCGCTTCTTGCCCTCGCGCAGCACGATGCGCAACTGCTCCTCGTTCTGCCAGCTCACCTTGGCGGGCTTGAGCGCCTGGCCGTCCAGCTGCAGGCCGTGGCGCAGCAGTGCCAGTTTTTCGGGCGGAAACTGCGCCTGCGTGTTGCGCGCCTCGGCCCCGTCCAGCGCCACGCGCACCAGGTATTCCTTTTCGATTTCCGAATCCTGCCCGATCAGATGGCGCGCGATGCGGCCGTCCTGCGTCAGCACCAGCAGGCCGACCGAGTCGATGTCGAGCCGGCCGGCCGGCGCCAGGCCGCGCAGTTGCGCGGGTGCAAAGCGCGTGCGCGTGCGGTCTTCGCGCCAGTGGCTGTGCGCGTTGATCAAGGTCACCGCCGGCTGGTGCCCGTCCTCGGCCTGGCCGCTGACGTAGCCCATCGGCTTGTGCAGCAGGATGGTGACGCGCTGCGCCTGCGCCGCCTCGGCCTGGCGCTCCACGGTCACGCGGTCCTGCGGGCCGACCTTGACGCCCATGACCGCCGGCGCGCCGTTCACGCGCACCCAGCCGCGCTCGATCCACTCGTCGGCCTCGCGGCGCGAGCACAGGCCCATGTCGGCCAGGCGCTTGTTCAGGCGCACCGGGCCGGCGCCGCCTTGCGATGTGCCGCTGCCGCCCGTGGGGGCGGGCGCGCGCCGCCAGCGGGGGGAGGAGGATGGGGTGTCGGGCATGAATCGAATGCTATATTAAATATAGCTTGTCGCGCTTGATGGACGGGCGCTGGAGGCTGATTTTATTCAAAAAATGCCTCAGAAGTCCTCGCGGTGCAGGGCGTCGATCTGCAGGATGCGCAGGCCGCCGTACTCGATGCGCAGCACGCCGCGCGCCTGCAGCGCGGCCAGCGCCTCGTTCACGCGCTGGCGCGACAGGCCGACCAGGTAGGCCAGCTCCTGCTGGGTGATGCGCAGCACCTCGCCCACGCCCGGAAACAGCACCGGGTTGACCAGCGCCGCCAGGTTGCGCGCCACGCGCTGCTCGGGGCTGGCCGAGCGGCCCGCACCGACCACGCCGATGAACTGGCTCAGGCGTTCGTTGAGCTGGTTCATCACGAAGCGGTTGAAGCCGATCGAGTGGTCCAGCAGCCAGTGGAAGGTGTCCACCGGCAGGCCGGCCACGCGGCTGTTGCGCAGCGCCTGGATGTTGTAGCGGTAGGACTCGCGCTTGAGCACCGTGCCCTCGCCGAACCAGCCGCCGGAGGCCAGGCCCGAGTAGGTGATGGCGCGGCCGTCGTCGGTCACGGTGTTCATCTTCAGCAGCCCGTCGATGACGCCGAACCAGTACGTGGCCGGCCGGCCGATGCGGCACACCAGCTCGCCCGGCGCGGCGTGGCTCACGCGCAGCTCGGGCACCACGCGCTCGCGCTCGTCGGGCAGCAGGTGCGGCAGCCAGGGCACGCCGTGCAATTCGTCCTCGGTGAGCAGGCGGCGTCGTTCGAGCAGGGTGGGGTGGGCGCTCATGTAAGGGAAAGACCCGATCGGAATGCCCGTCAATTGTCGTCCCAATGACAACATGACGTCAAAGTCCACACTTAATATTCCGCTCATCGGGCTCCCGCATGAGCGGGAGCCAGCCTGTCGGCACTGCACCGATGGTGGCGACTCACCCGGCGGGTGGGCCTGCCGCACGCGAGGCAGCGCGGCAACCGGCCCATACGGCCCCAAACAAAGCGAGGAACGGGTGCTTGTCTTCATGCCGATATCGCCAGCCGAAGCGCCACGCACCGCTTGGCCATGCGGCCGATCGCCCGTGAGCGGGCGCACCGGGGTGGCTTGAGATGCAGGGCACCGGTTCCAAGGGTTCGGCGGACGCGATCCTGTCGTGCTCCGGCGTCAACCGCTGGTTCGGCGGCGTGCGGGCGCTGACCGACGTGTCGCTGGACATCCGACAGGGCGAAATTTTCGGGCTGGTCGGCCCCAACGGCTCGGGCAAGACCACGTTGGTCAATTCGATCACCGGCTTTTATCCGCCGCAACAGGGCACGATCCGCTTCGAGGGGCGCCCGATCAACGGCGTGCGCCCGCACCGCATCGCCTCGCTGGGCATTGCGCGCACGTTCCAGAACGTGGCGCTGTTCAAGGGCATGAGCGTGCTCGACAACATCCTCATGGGGCGCCACGCCTTCATGCGGCCGAGCGCGCTGGCCTCGCTGTTCTACTGGTGGTGGGCCGAGAAGGACGAAATCCGCCAGCGCGACAAGGTGGAGGAGATCATCGACCTGCTGCAGCTCGAAAGCGCGCGCGACGAGCCGGTCGAGGTCATCCCCTTGGGCCTGCAAAAGCGCGTGGAGCTGGCGCGCGCACTGGCGGCCGAGCCGCGCATGCTGATCCTGGACGAGCCCATGGCCGGCATGAACCAGGAGGAGAAGGAATACATCGTGCGCTTCATCCTCGACGCGAAGGAGGCGCTGAACCTGACCGTGCTGATCATCGAGCACCACATGGACGTGATCACCGCCATCTGCGACCGCGCGCTGGTGCTCAACAACGGCCGCATGATCGCCGAAGGGCCGGTGCGCGAGGCGGTGAACCACCCCGCCGTGATCGCGGCCTACATCGGAGGGGTGGGCGATGCGGCGTGAGGATGCTTCCGACATGACGGCGGCCACGCCCCAGGGCGCGCCGGCCGCGGGCGCGCACGACCACCTGATCGCCGCGCTGGCCGCCAACGCGGCCGGCCATGGCAAGGCCATCGCCATGCGCGAGCGCGACCGCGGCATCTGGCAGGAAACGAATTGGCAGTCCTACCTGGAGCAGGTGATGGCCATCGCCGCCGGCCTGGAGTCGCTGGGCGTGGCGCCGGAGGACAAGGTGCTGGTCGTCGGCGACAACCGGCCGGCGCTGTACTTCGGCATGCTGGGCGCGATCACGCTGCGCGCCGCGCCCTCGCCGGCCTACCCGGACTTCACGCCCGAGCAGCTGCTGGGCCAGTTGCAGCGCGAGGGCGTGCGCTTCGCCATCGCCGAAGACCAGGAGCAGGTGGACAAGCTGGTGGCGCTGCGCGAGCAGTACGCGGGCCTCGAATGGATCATCTACGACGACCCGCGCGGCCTGGCCGACCACGAGCCCGCGGGGACGATCGCCTTCACCGAACTGGCGCGGCGCGGGCGCGAGCGCCTGCGCGCCGAGCCCGCGCTGCAGGCCGAGCTGCAGGCGCGCCCGCGCGCCGACGACGTCGCCATCCTGCTGCACTCATCGGGCACCACGGGCGCGCCCAAGGGCATCCCGCTCAAGCACCGCCACGTGCTGTTCGCGGTGCGCAGCGCGGCGCAGGCCGGCTACTTCAACCCCGGCGAGACGCACATGGCCTACATGCCGATCGCCTGGGTGGGGGATTTCATCTTCTCGATCGCGGCGGCGCTGGAGCTGCGCTTTTCCGTCAACATCCCCGAAAAGCAGGAAACCGTGCAGCGCGACCTGCGCGAGATCGCACCCACGGTGTACTTCACCTCGCCGCGCGCCTGGTCGACCATGCTCACGCGCGTGCAGGTGGGCATTGCCGAATCCACGCCGCTCAAGCGCTGGCTCTACGAGCGCTTCATGCCGCTGGCGATCGAGATCGAGCGCGCGCGCCTCAAGGGCCGGCAGCCGGGCCTGGGCCAGCGCTTGCTGCGCGCGCTGGGCGAGCTGCTGGTCTACGGCCCGATCAAGGACCAGTTGGGCCTGGCGCGCGCGCGCCACGCCTACACCGCGGGCGAGGCGATCGGCGAGGAATCGTTTTTGTTCTTTCGCGCGCTCGGCCTGCCGCTGCGCCAGTTCTACGGCCAGACCGAAAACTCGGCGCTGTGCGCCGCGCAGGGCGCCGACACGGTCAAGCTGCACACGGTGGGCAAGCCTTTTCCCGGCATCGAGATCAAGATCAGCGACAGCGGCGAAATCCTGGTGCGCGGCGGCAACGTGTTCGACGGCTATTTCGACGACCCCGCCGCCACGGCCGAGGCGCTGCAGGACGGCTGGCTGCACACCGGCGACGCCGGCTACCTGGAAGACGACGGCCAGCTGGTCGTGCTCGGGCGCGTGTCCGAAGTGGTCTACACCCGCGCGCGCCAGCGCTTCATTCCCACCTTCATCGAGAACCAGCTCAAGTTCAGCCCCTACATCAAGGACATCTGCGTGCTGGGCGACGGGCGCGAGCATCTGGCCGCGCTGGTGGCGATCGACTGGGAGGCCGTGGGCCACTGGGCGCAGGAGCACGGCGTGGCCTACACCTCGTTTTCCGACCTGTCGCAGCAGCCCGGCGTGTACGACCTGATGGCCGGGCTCTTCGCCAGCGTGAACGCCAGGCTGCCCGAGAGCACGCGCATCCGCCGCTTCGTCAACCTGCACAAGGAGTTCGACCCGGACGACGGCGAGGTCACGCGCACACGCAAGCTGCGCCGCGGCGTGATCGCCGAGCACTACGCCGACATCATCGAGGCGATCTACGCCGGCCGGGATCGCATCGAATCCGTGGCGCAGATCACCTACGAGACCGGCGAGTCGGGCGTGCTCAAACGCCTGCTCGCCATTCGTGACGTGCCCGCAGCGCCCAAGGAGTCTGCATGAGCCCCCGCCCGGCCGCTCCCGGCAAGCGAAGCGCAGCCTTCGGCAGCGCGGGGGCTCGCAGCGCAGCGCAAAGCGCGGAGGATTCCCGATGAGCTATTTTCTGGAACTGCTGATCAACGGCGCCTTCACCGGCCTGATGTACAGCATGGTGGCGCTGGGTATCGTGCTGATCTACAAGTCCTCGGGCGTGCTCAACTTCGCGCAGGGCGCGCTGGTGATGATGGGCGGCTACACCGTCTGGCTGTTCACCACCTGGGGGCTGCCGATCTGGCTGGCGGCGGTGGCGGCGCTGGGGGTCATGTTCGTGCTGGGGCTGGTCGTCGAGCGCCTGCTGCTGCGCACCATGGTCGGCCAGCCCATCATCATGGTCGTGATGCTGACGCTGGGGCTGGACGTGTTTTTGCGCGGCTTCGGCCCGGGCGTGCTGGGCACCGAGCCCAAGCAGCTCGACATCGGCCTGGGCCTGGCGCCGCTGATCATGGGCGACATCCTGGCCAACCGCACCTACGCCGTCGGCGCCGTGATCGCGCTGGTGCTGGTGGCGCTGGCCCTCGCGTTCTTCCGCACGCGCCTGGGCACCAAGCTGCGCGCGGTCTCGGACGACCACGTGGCCAGCTGGTCGGTCGGCATCTCGGTCGAGCACGCGGTGGCCATCTCCTGGGGCCTGGCGGGCATTTGCGCAGTCGCCGCCGGCACGCTGTGGGGCGCGGCGCAGGGCGTGGACTGGTCGCTCACCGCGCTGCTGTTCCCGGCCGTGGCGGTGGTGATCCTGGGCGGCATCGACAGCATCATGGGCGCGCTGCTGGGCGGCCTGATCATCGGCATCCTCGGCAGCGTGATTCCGGGCTACGTGGACTCCAGGGTCGGCGGCAGCACGCGCGACGTCGTGACCTCGCTGGTGATCCTGCTGACCATCCTGATCCGGCCGCACGGCATGTTCGGCCGCGAAGACATCGAGAGGATCTGACCGCCATGTTCTACCGCCTCTCGGGTGTCTACCACACGCGCTACAGCCAGACGCGCCAGCTCTGGCCCATTCCGGCCGACCGCTGGCAGGTCGGCATCATCGCCGCGCTGGCCCTGCTGGCGCCGCTGTACATGTCGCAGCTGTACCTGTCGAGCTACATGCTGCCCTGGCTGATCTTCAGCAGCGCCACGCTGTCGCTCACGCTGCTGATGGGCCTGGCCGGCCAGTTGCACTTCGGCTTCGCCGCCGTGATGGCGATCGGCGCCTATACCAGCATCCACCTGACGCGCGCCGGCGTGCCGCTCGAACTCGCCCTGCTCGGCGCCGGCCTGCTGTCGGCGCTGATCGGCTGCCTGTTCGGCGCCGCGGCGCTGCGCGTCAAGGGCCTGTACCTGGTGATGGCCACGCTGGCGATGCAGTTTCTGGTGGACTGGGTGATCGTCAACGTCAACGCCATCTCGGGCGGCGCGGTGGCCACGCTGCAGACGCCCAAGGTGAGCTTCCTGTTCGTGCCGCTGGAAAGCCTCACGGCGCGCTACTACCTGGCGCTGGCCTGGGCGGTGGTGGTCACCCTGTTCATCCTCAACGTCAAGCGCACCAGCTTCGGTCGCGCGCTGGTGGCGGTGCGCGACAAGGATTTCGCCGCCGCCGTCATCGGCGTCAACATCTTCAAGTACAAGCTGCTGGCCTTCTTCGCCAGCTCGTTCCTGGGCGGCGTCACCGGCGCCATCCTGGCGTTCTGCTTCTACAAGGCGGTCACGCCCTCGCAGTTCAACTTCGACGTCACCATCCAGCTGGTGGC
>OFTX01000562.1_pt1 | contig 18933 bp, 15 predicted proteins | sample 1775051 | NCBI WGS metagenome assembly OFTX01 (sample SAMN08195772, study PRJEB24354) | sludge metagenome | isolation source: sludge from phenol fed wastewater aerobic bioreactor A | place: India: Nagpur | collected 2016-09-15
CCACCCTGTACCGCACGCCACTGGAGCGCTACGCCGAGCTGGTCCAGGCTTTCCCGGCCTCCGAAGCGCACCACCACGCATACCTCGGCGGCATGCTCGACCATGGCCTGGAAATCGTCGCCTACAGCCTGAAGCTGCGGCAGTCCCATCTGCTGCCCATCGGGGCCAGCCCCGAAGACCAGGCGGCGCAGGCCGAAGCCTGGACTGCGGCCGTCGCCTATGCCGCCTTGCTCCATGACATCGGCAAGGTGGCGGTCGATCTGCATGTCGAACTGGCCGACGGCAGCGCCTGGCACCCGTGGCACGGCCCCCTGTGTCAGCCGTACCGCTTCCGCTACCGCGAGGATCGCGAGTACCGGCTCCATAGCGCCGCGACAGGCTTGCTCTACCGGCAACTGCTCGACCGCGATCTGCTGGACTGGCTCAGCGGCTATCCGTCCCTGTGGGCGCCGCTGCTCTACGTCTTGGCCGGACAGTACGAGCACGCCGGGGTGCTGGGCGAACTGGTCGTGCAAGCTGACCGCGCCTCCGTCGCTCAGGAATTGGGCGGCGATCCCGCGCGCGCCATGGCTGCACCCAAGCACTCGCTCCAACGCAAGCTGGTCAACGGGCTGCGCTACCTGCTCAAAGAAGAGCTGAAGCTGAACCAGCCCGAAGCCTCCGATGGCTGGCTCACCGAGGACGCGCTGTGGCTGGTGAGCAAGACGGTATCGGACAAGCTGCGCGCGCACCTGCTGTCCCAGGGTGTCGATGGCATCCCTGCGAACAACACCGCGGTGTTCAATGTGCTCCAGGACCACGGCATGTTGCAGCCGACGCTCGACGGCAAGGCCATCTGGCGCGCGACCGTAACCAGTTCGACCGGCTGGTCCCACTCGTTCACCCTGTTGCGGCTGTCACCTGCGCTGATTTGGGAGCCTGGCGAGCGGCCGGTGCCGTTCGCCGGGACGGTGGCGATCGACACGGCTTCTGCGGACAAAGCGGCCGATACGTCGCTCCCACCCCCCACGGCTGATGCGAAGGCCGCCTCGGCAAGCCAAGAGGCGCTGCCATGGGAAGAAGCTGGAAGCACCGCTTCTATTCATCCGCCCAAGCCTCAGGTCATGTCCGACGTCGTCGAGGACATGCTGGCGATGGTGGGAATGGCCTCTGCGCAGGATGTGGAAACTGCCTCACACGATGCGCCCGACATGCGCCCCGACGTGCCCGAGTCAGCCTCGGTAGCGGCGCTGCCTTCGTCACAAACGCCAGCGCCCGCGCTTTCGGCGACGAAGCCTTCGGGCGAGCACTTCATGGCGTGGCTGCGAAAGGGCATCGCTTCGCGGCGCCTCATCATCAACGACGCGAAGGCGCTGGTGCATTCGGTGAGCGATACCGCGTACTTGGTCAGTCCCGGCGTGTTCCAACGGTATGCGCAGGAACATCCACAGGTAAGTGCGCTGGCCAAACAGGAGGAGCAGTCGGATTGGCAATGGGTGCAAAAGCGATTCGAACGATTGCAACTGCATCGCAAGCAACCCAATGGCCTGAACATCTGGATCTGTGATGTGGCTGGACCAAGGAAGGCGCGCCGCCTCCATGGCTACCTTCTAACAGACCCTCTGCAACTGTTCCAGAACCCGCCGCCGAACAATCCGTATCTTTCTCTTGTTCAAGCGAACCACGACCAGTGAAAGTGGATTCGCCCGGTGCAGCCGCCAACGTTGCTCAGCTCAACTGGGCACACCCGCATGCAACCAGCGCGGAATCTGGAGCGGACTTAGCCTCGGCCCAGACGGCGCAACACCAACAAGATACCGGGGTTGCTCGGCGCCTTGTCTCAGCGTCGAACGTTCCGATCCTGCTCCATGTTTACCGCCTAAACAAGGCGGCTCAGGGAATTTATCGCCAAATTTACGGAGCGCGCTCGTCCTCCAACGTAGCATTTCCACCTGTTGCCTAGTTTTTTTGTGCAGTTCCATCGCTGCAGTTGGGAGCAGAGAGGTCGTATGAGCGGCAGGTTGATTGTGCTTTCAAACCGTCTGGCGGATCTACACACTCCAGATGCAGGTGGACTTTCCGTAGCCTTGGGCAAGCTTCTTCGAGAGCATGGTGGATTATGGCTCGGATGGAGCGGGCTGATCACAGCGGAGACAAATGGAGAAAACCGAGTTGAGCGCTCCATTGATGGGAATGTTGAATATCTCTGCGTCAACTTCAGCCAAAAAGAACACGATGGCTACTACAAAAACTATGCCAATGGTCAGCTGTGGCCGTTGCTGCATCAGCGCGTTGATTTGGCAGAATTCGATGGATCAGGCGAGTTGATTTATCGAGCGGTCAATAAGCGATTCGCCAATACACTTACTTCCATCCTTGACGACGACGATATCGTCTGGGTTCATGACTATTATTTCATCACGTTGGCGGAGGAACTGCGCGCGGCCGGAGTCATGAATCGTATCGGCTTTTTTTTCCATACCCCACTACCGCCCTCTGCAACGCTGGCAGCACTGCCGAATCACGAATCGCTTTTTAGCGCGCTGTTTGCCTATGATTTGGTCGGATTTCAGTCGCACGAAGACAAGGAAAACTTTTTATCCTACGTTCGGACCTATTTTGGAGACCAGGCTGTTGAGGGCTCCGTGGTCACACGGCGCGGGAGAACTTTGGTCGACGTCTTCCCTCTCGGGATAGATGTGGAAAACTTCCGAGCATTCGCGCAATCCCAGGGTTCACAAGAGGCTTTGCAAAGAATTCAGCAGGAGTACTCAAGACGCAAACTCCTCATCGGTATCGACCCCTTGGACTACGCCAAAGGCATTCCTCATCGAGTTCGAGGTTTTGGTGAGTTCTTAAATAAGTTTCCTGAGTTCCGTTCTTGCGCCACCTTGATTCAGGTCGCATTCCCCGCAAGCGACGAAACCAATTCTTGCACCGATATGCAAAGTGAAATTGAATCTTTGTGCGGCGCGCTCAACGGGGACATAGGGGAACTGAATTGGGCGCCTGTTCGCTACATCCACAGGACGCTGAGCCGCGAGGAACTTGCCGGACTCTATCAAGCAGCGCAGGTTGCGCTCGTAACCCCGCTTAGAGACGGCGTGAGTTTGGTGGCAAAAGAGTTTGTCGCGGCACAGAACCCCGATGCCCCCGGGGTTCTGGTTCTCTCGAAGTTTACGGGGGATGCCGAACAAATGCCGGCTGCCCTGGCTGTCAACCCCTACGACAAGGAGTCCATGGCCTATGTCATGCACCGCGCTCTCACCATGCCTCTTGCTGAGCGACAAGAGCGGCACCGAGCGTTGATGGAAACAATTAGTCGGTATGACGCACGCTGGTTGTGCGACCGGTTTCTGCGAGCATTGAGTCGGCCTGACCCAGCCCCGCAGCCGAAGATAAAAAATCTTCTAAGCAAGGTTTTGCGGCACCGCGAAACGGATTCTGGTCGATTCTGATGAGCGCGGCAGCTGCGTTCTTCTGGACTCTTGCCGGGGTGCACGTGCTCCTTGCCATGCGAATCCAAGTGAGGGCTGCGGTGCTTCGATCACAAAACGGGCTCAGGCACGCCAATAGCCAGCGTAAGGATAGTTGGCTATCGACGGCCCTTATGCTCGCTGCGATTCTATTTGACGAGACATCTTTGGCAGGATGGGCCTACCTCAAAATCAAGGAATTCATGGTTTCCTCGTTTGGCAACATGCCGAACGTGACGGGCGTCATCTATCTGTTGGGCACCATCACCATGGCTTGGCTCATCAAGCGCGCGATACAGCGGTTAAACCTACCGCCCGCCCAGTGGTAAGAATGCCGATCAGCACTCGACGATATGCGACTCACCCAGCTCTTTTGTCATGACAGTGAGCGTCAATCCGGGGATGTAGTTGCACAGATGATGCGTGACTCGATAGCCCCTCGCCAAGTAAATCCGAGCCGTCTTCCTCGATAGCGTTTCAATCTGAGATTCGACGCAACCTCCATCCCTTGCCGCGGATTCGACCGCTTGAAGCAAATTGGAACCGATGCCCTGGCCGCGAAATCGGCTGTCCACCCACAGGTACTCGACGTACAAGCGGTCTTTCTCGATACGGCCGCACACTCCGCCCACGAGCGTATCTTTAATGCGGGCGCTGAGGCCAATGGCCCGCGGCATACCCACGCCTACCGGCGCGCGGTCATGGCGAAGGACTTCATTCACGATGTGCTGCCGCTCATCGACCGACAACGATTTCGAATACTCTATATGCATAACTTCATGCGCGACACACGAATGACTGGATGGCTCTGTTGCCAACTCAACGCATTCAGATCCGCTCCTTACCGACGAACCTCAATCCGACACCCGGCTCTGTCACGATGTATGTTGGCGCCGATGCGTCGTCCCCCAGCTTGTTTCGCAACTTCCCCACGAGAATCCGCAGGTAGTGCGCATCTTCCTCGTGGGTCGGGCCCCACACCTCTTTCAAAAGCTGAGGCTGTGGCACCAGACGGCCTGCTTGCTCGACCAGGAGGGCCAGCAACGCGAACTCCTTACGGGTGAGGGTGACGACCTGCCCCTGGAGCTTTACCTCGCGCTGGGAAAGGTCGATGTGCAGATTCCCGTCATCGTAGATGGGCCCTGTCTCGCTACGCAGTCCACTCACCCTGAGAAACGCGCGAATGCGTGCCATGAGTTCCTCGATCCCGAAGGGCTTGGTCACATAGTCATTGGCACCGGCGTCGAGCAACGCGACTTTCCCCTCCTCGTCCGAGCGAACGGTCAGGACGATGACCGGGACCCGTGACCACCGACGCAGCTCTTTGAGAACATCCTCGCCATCGCGATCTGGAAGTCCGAGGTCCAGCACCACGATGTCAGCCCCTTTCCCCGCGAGCATGCTCAAGCCTTCCTGGCCAGTCGCAGCCAGCAACGTGAGATAGCCTTGCGATCGAAGACTGATGTCGATGAATTTGCGAATATGCGGCTCGTCGTCGATCACAAGAACGCGCGGCGCGGGCGCGGAATCGATAGCTGCACTCATGGTCTCATTCCTCGCTCGGCTGCTCGCCCATGGGCAACGTCAGCCGAATCAATGTGCCTCGTCCCTGCGGACCGGGCAACGCTTCTACTTTTCCCATATGGGCACCCACGATGCCCTGCACAATCGTCAGGCCAAGGCCCGTCCCCTGTTTTCCGCGATCACCGCGCTCCATGCTGTAGAACATGTCGAAGATCCTGCGTCGCTCGTCCTCCGGGATACCTGGCCCGCGGTCCGAAATGTCGATGCGCACTGCGTTGCCATCAGCTGGCCTGGCTTGAACACTGATCGGTTCGCCCGGTGGGGAAAACTTGGCGGCGTTCTCCATGACATTGAAGATGGCCTGTTCGATCAATGCCGGATGAACATGGATCAGGCCGATTTCGGGATCGATGTCGCTCTCCACCTTCACTGTCGGCTCATAGCGCTGCAGACGCCGCGAGGCAGAACCGATCAACTCATCCACGCCAATCCAGTCGCGCGACAGGGTGAGGCCCTGCTGGCCCAGCCGGGTCATGTCCAGCAGGTTTTGAATGTAGCGATCCAGTCGCTCACCCTCGACGCTGATGGTTTCCAGCAGACTTTGGCGATCTTCTGAACTCATATCCTTGCCATAACGGGACAGGCTATCGGCCGCACCGATCATGGAAGAGAGTGGTGAGCGCAAGTCGTGGGACACCGACGACAGCAAGGCCGAGCGCAACCGCTCCGTCTCGCCCGTCACTCGGGCCACCTCAAGTTCCGAGACCAGCCGGGCGCGCAGCGCTGCCTGACCGATGTCTTCCGTCATGCTTTCGGCCAGACGCCGCTGCTCGAATGAGAGCCGCCCCATCGCCGAAGGAAATCGCAATCCCACGACGCCGATGGTGTCCTGATCGGAACGGATCGGCAGGAACCACCAAGCGGAATTGGTCAGGGTGTCCGTATAACGGCCACTGGCCTGGCCATGCTGCTGAGACCAGTCGGCAGCGACCATATCTTTCTCTGACAGTTCGCCTTGGACTGCGGTTGGACCAGATTCGCCATTGATACGCAGCCAAGCCTGGGCGTTCAAACTCGACTGGAGCACGGAGGAACTGGCGGAGATGACCTGCCCAAGATCGGCCGCCTTGGACAATTGCCGGGCCATATTCTGCATGGCCGTCGCATGAGTGTTCGCGGCGCGCAACGAGATCACCTGCATTCTCAACCGCGAAGCCAATCGTCCGGCGATCAAGGCGGCGGTCATGAAGAGCAGCACGGTGGCCACACCTCGCTGCGCGCTGATGAACAATGTAAAGCGCGGTTCGATGAACAGAAAGTCATACGCAACGAAGCACAGTACCGCGGTGATGACCGCTGCGACCATGCGCGTCCTCGAAGCCACCAGCAAGACGGCGACCAGGAACACCGTGGAAAGATCCTCCAGCCCTACGAAGCGCTCTGCGATGAACGCCGCAATCACGGCCCCGACGGTGGCCAGCAGGATCAGCCCAGGTTCGCCCTTGGCCAAACGCTCCCCCCTCAAATCGTAGAGTCCCCGGGATTTCTGCCTCGCTTGCGGCGTGCTGACAATGGTGAGTTCGTAGCGAGCCCCCCTTTGCAGCAGCTGTTGAGTCAGCGTTCGATTGAAAATTCTCGCGATGGGGCGCTCGCGCGTGCGACCGATCACAATGGACCGAGCACCTCGCGCAGCTGCGGCATCCAGCAGCCCCTGCGTGATGTCCGTGTTTCGCAGCAACTCTGTCTCCCCACCCAGGCTTCGAGCCAGAGCAAAGGCCTTGTCGAGTTCCATCTGGCGCTGCTGCTCGGAGCGTGCCATCGAATTGAACTGTGATGAAGCCCGGTCGAGGTCCTCGGCATGAAGCGCAGCTTCAGCCGAATGACCCGTGTCCACCGACACCACAGACCAAGGCGCGCCGCGGCGCTCAGCGATCCGCGCGCCGGCGCGCACCAGATACTCCGATTGGCCTTTACCATCGATGGCAATGAGCACATGACGCTGGATGCCAACGCCGGACAGACCGCGAGCTGTTTGCTTTTCACGCAGATCGGCATCCACGTGTTCAGCAACGGTCTGCATGGCCAGTTCGCGAAGCGCTGTGAGGTTGGAAGGCGAGAAGAATCCCTGAAGCGCCTGCATCGCCTGCTCAGGGAGATAAACCTTGCCTTGGTTGAGACGTTCGATCAGCTCCTGTGCTGGGAGGTCAACCAGCCGGATGTCCCGCAGGCGCTCGAATACCGAATCCGGAACTGTTTCGCTGACGCGAATTCCAGTGATCTGATGCACCACGTCATTCAAACTCTCCAGGTGCTGAATGTTGACCGTGGTATAGACGTCGATGCCCGCGTCCAGGAGTTCCTCGACATCCTGCCAGCGACGTTCATGGCGACTGCCGGGCGCATTGCGATGCGCCAATTCGTCCACAAGGGCGATGGCGGGCTTGCGCGCCAGGAGACCATCGAGGTCCATCTCTTCGAGCGTTCGCCCCTGATACTCGACCTTTTTTCGTGCCAGATGGGGCAAGCCATCCGCCATTGCCTGCGTCTCACCGCGGCCATGTGTCTCAACGATACCGATGAGCACGTCAACGCCCTGGCGATGCAGGTCTCGCGCACGCGCCAGCATGGCGTAGGTCTTCCCTACACCAGGGGCAGCGCCCAGGAAAACAGTCAGTCTGCCGGCAGCCTGGCGCCGTAGTTCTCCAACGAGGGCGTCAGCTTTTTCTGTATTCTCAGACCCCATGGCTACCTTTTCAATTCACTGTGCATTCAGAACGGTAAGTCGGAAGTTCGCGGTGTGCAAGCAAGGCCGCGATTTAAGGCTGGTGCCATGCGCGGGCGGCCAAAGCAGCCGAGGGCATCGGCTGAAACAGCAGGATCACTTCCCGCCTGTGACCCCGTCCCAGTAACAGCGCGAAATCCAAGGCGCGAACTCCGCTGATGACAATCCGCATGGGTTGCCGAAATCCAGCACAGAACATGCGGACCACCGCCCGACCCACGGTGTTGGCGGGAAAGAACGATTGGAACAAGCGCCCGCCAGGCCTGCTGTTCGTCGTGACGGCAATGCGATCGACCTCGCAGGCGATGCCCACGCACATCACCGATGATCCCTCATACCCTGAGCCATCATCGGTATGGGCTCCTTGCTGTGCTCTTCTCAATGTGGCCAGTTCGCAATGACTTCCATGACTTGACCCGGTTCCTCGCATGTGTGCAGCGCCTTTCTGAACGCCTTCTCCGAAAAAAGTGAAGCGACGTGAGCAAGCACGTCCAGATGCTCCTGCGTCGCGGGCGCAGGCACCATCAGCGCCACGATGTCCGAAACCGGCTCACCGTCGGGACTGTCGAACACGAGCGCCGGAGCCAACCTGAGGTAGAGCAGACGAATCCGCTCCAGCTCGTTCACACGGGCATGCGGAATCGCTACGCCACAACCAAGTGCCGTTGATCCAGCCGCTTCACGGCGATGGAGTGCCGATGCAACCGACTCCGCCGATATCCCATGAAGGGCCTGCATGTGCTGACCGATGGCCTCGAAGACTTCGCGCTTGCTCGCGGCCTTGAGGCCCAACAGGATGTCTCTTTCATCCAGGTGCTTGCTCAACGTGCTCATGCGCCTCCCGTTCTTATCGTTGAGGAACCGCCGATTCGCTCTGTGCCCCCGCCGCAGGGGTGGCCGGGGCCGCCTTGTGCGCATCCAGAGCGAGATTGAGCTTCAGTACGTTGACCCGTGCCTGCCCCAGCACACCGAGTTGTTTGTTCTCCGTGTATTGGACGACGAGCCCTTCGACAATGCTCGGCTCCAGGCCGCGCGCACGAGCCACCCGCGCGACCTGGACCGAGGCACCTTCGGGGCTGACGTGCGGGTCGATGCCTCCTCCAGACTGGGTGATCAGGTCGTTCGGCACCGCGGATGGCTCGATGCCCTCACGCTGGGCGACGGCCGCGCGCGTTTCTTCCAGGCGCTTGCGCATGTCTGGGTTGGTCCGCGCCTGGTTGCTGCCAGCCAGTGACATCGTGTTGTAGCTGGCGGCAGAGGGGCGTGGCTGGAAGTACCGCTCGCTGACGAAGGGCTGGGCTACCAGTTCGGAGCCAATCACCTTGCCATCGAGTTCGACGATGCTGCCGTTGGCGGTTGAGGGAAACAGCGCCTGCCCGATGCCAACGCCGGCGAGCGAGTAGAGAAAGCCGAAGCCAGCCAGGGAGAGAACCGTCAACCCGATAGCGCCACGCCAGACCCCACGGTCTGCTACCGGTGTGTCATCAGGACGGCCCTTGTGTGCCCGAGAAGTGAGAGAAGTTGTCATGGTCATGGGAAGTTCCTCAGACGTTGAACAAGGCCGACAGAATCACGTCGATGAGCTTGATCGCGATGAATGGAAGCACCACGCCACCCACGCCGTAGATCAGCATGTTGTTGCGCAGCAGATGGGTGGCGCTGGCCGGCTTGAAGCGAACACCACGCAATGCCAGCGGAATCAGCGCGGGAATGATGAGCGCGTTGAAGATCAGCGCCGACAGCACGGCACTGGTCGGGCTCGTCAGGTTCATCACGTTGAGCGCCGCCATCGACGGAATGGCCGCAGCGAACAGCGCCGGCAGGATGGCGAAGTACTTCGACACGTCATTGGCCAGCGAGAACGTCGTCAGCGCACCGCGTGTGATGAGCTGCTGCTTGCCGATCTCGACCACCGCGAGCAACTTGGCCGGGTCGGAGTCCAGATCGACCATGTTGCCGGCTTCCTTGGCGGCCTGCGTGCCGGAGTTCATGGCCAGACCCACGTCGGCCTGGGCCAGCGCCGGTGCGTCGTTGGTGCCATCACCCACCATCGCCACGAGGCGTCCGCCAGCCTGCTCCGCGCGGATACGGGCGAGTTTGTCTTCCGGCTTTGCCTCGGCGATGTAGTCGTCCACGCCGGCATCGGCGGCGATGTTGGCTGCGGTCAGTTTGTTGTCGCCGGTGATCATGACGGTCTTTACCCCCATCTCGCGCAGGCGGGCAAAGCGTTCCTTGATGCCGCGCTTGATGACGTCTGACAGTTCGATGACGCCGAGCACGTGCCTGCCGTCGCTCACCACCAGAGGCGTTGCCCCCTTGCGAGCGACATCATTGACACGCGCTTCGAGTTCGGCCGGAACGTGGCCGTCCAGCGACTTGACATGCTTGATGATGGCGTCGATGGCCCCCTTGCGGATCACACGCTCACCCGGCAGGTCCACACCTGACATCCGGGTTTGCGCGGTAAAGGCCACGAAGTGCGCCTGTTCCGGATCGACGAGCTTCTCACCCTTCTCGCGAGCGAGCTTGACGATCGACTTGCCTTCCGGCGTGGGATCGGCCAGCGAGGCCAGCAGAGCGGCCTGACGCAGCTGGGTGCCGTCCACACCTGCAAGCGCATGGAACGCCGTGGCCTGACGATCGCCGTAGGTGATCGTGCCCGTCTTGTCCAGGAGCAACACGTCCACATCGCCTGCCACCTCCACGGCTTTACCGGACTTGGCCAGCACGTTGGCCTTGAGCGCGCGGTTCATGCCTGCGATGCCAATGGCAGGCAACAGGCCGCCAATGGTCGTGGGGATGAGGCAGACCAGCAGCGCCACCAGCAGCACCACGTTGATCTCGACGCCGACGAAACCGCCGATAAAGGGCAGCGTGACGACCACGATCAAGAAGGTCAGGGTCAGGACGGCGAGCACGATGCCCAGGGCGATTTCGTTGGGCGTTTTTTGCCGATTGGAGCCTTCGACCAGCGAGATCATGCGGTCCAGGAAGCTGTGGCCCGGCTCTGCCGTGACGCGCACGACGATGCGGTCGGACAGCACCTTGGTGCCGCCGATCACGCCGGAGCGGTCAGTGCCGGCTTCACGCAGCACCGGCGCCGATTCGCCGGTCACGGCCGCCTCGTTGATGGTCGCCACGCCTTCGACGATTTCACCGTCGGCTGGCACCAGTTGGCCTTCCTCCACGACCACCAGATCGTCGGGCCGAAGCTCGGTAGCAGGCACCGTGGTTTCCTTGCCCGCCTTGTCGAGCCGACGGGCGACCAAATCCTTGCGCGCACGGCGCAAAGAGGCCGCCTGACCGCGCCCACGCGCCTCGGCGACGGCTTCGGCGAAGTTCGCGAACAGAACGGTCACCAGCAGGATCAGCGTCACGGACCAGCCGAAGCCGGCGGTCGTCCATCCTGCGAGGGTAGCAATGGCCGTCAAGACCGTACCGAGCCAGACGACGGCCATCACGGGATTCTTCACGGCGTGCTGGGGCGCCAGCTTCTTGAATGAATCGATGAGCGCAGGCTTGAAGCTGTGGCCTTCGGTCACCGGGGCGTTTGCATGTGTGGTACTCATTTTCAGATTCCCTTTACCGAGCCAGCAGTTCGGTCAGCAGCAAATGGTCAGCCACAGGGCCAAGGACCAGCACTGGCATGAACTGCAACAGCGTGAGGATGATGACGATGCCAATCAGCGTCAGAGCGAATGTCGGCGTCTCGACGTGCAAGGTGCCGGAGCCTTCCGGTGCGCGCCGCTTGGATGCCAGCATCGCGGAGATGGCCAGCGGGATCACCAGCGAGGGGAAGCGCCCCAGGGCCAGCACGATCGCGCAGCTCACGTTCCACCACACCGTGGCGTCACCCAGGCCCTCGAAGCCCGATCCGTTGTTGGCGAAAGCCGAGACGTATTCGTAGAAGACTTGGCTGATTCCGTGAAAGCCGGGATTCGAGTTCCCTGTAATACTGGGGATAGCCAGCGTGATCGCGGTAAAGCCAAGGATCACGAGCGGCTGCAGCAGCACCAGAATCGCCAGCAGTTTGACTTCCGGCCCCTCGATCTTTCGGCCAAACAATTCCGGCGTGCGGCCGGTCATCAGGCCGGCCAGGAAGACCGCCAACATCAGGTAGACCAGGAACTGCATCAGGCCGCAGCCCACACCGCCCCAGATGGCGTTGATCAGCATGTTGATCATCGACATCATGCCGGTGAGCGGCGCCGAGGAATCCAGCATCAAATTGACCGAGCCATTGTTGATCTGCGTTGTGGTGGATGCCCACAAGGCCGATGCTTCAGCACCCAGCCGAACCTCCTTGCCTTCCATCAGCGCGACATCCAGCGTGGTCGCGGAATTGTTCTCCGACCACAGGCTGATGCCAGCCGTCAGCACCGACATGGTGAGCATCGTGCCGAGGACCATCGCGCCGAACTTGCGCCGGCCCGTGAACGGCGCCACCATGAAAATGATCGAGACCGGGATAAGGGCAATCGCAAACACTTCGAGGAAGTTGCTCAGCGGTGTCGGGTTCTCCAGCGGAACCGTGCTGTTGGGGCCGTACCAGCCACCGCCGTTGCTGCCCAATTGCTTGATGGCCACCATCGGGGAGACCGGGCCCAGCGGGATCTTTTGTTCCTTGAACTCGGCCGTGGCCTCCACTGGACTTGCGACGGGGCCGGCGGCCAGCGTCGCTGGAACGCCTTGCCAGGTCAGGAGCGCCGACAATACCAGGCACAGCGGAAGCACGAAGCGCAGCGTTGCCCGCGTCACGTCGGCCCAGTAGTTGCCGACATCAACGACGACCTTGGCATCTGTCGCTTTGACTTGGGCGGAATCCTGCGACATGGCCTGCCGGCCACCGAACAAACCGCGCAGCGTGGCCGCCACCATCGCCAAGCCCATGACAGGCGTGACGACCTGCAGGCCGACGATGCCGGTCATCTGCGACAGGTAGGACAGTTGTGCTTGGCCCGAGTAGTGCTGCTGGTTGGTGTTCGTGAGGAACGAAACCATGGTGTGCAGGGCCAGGTCCCAGCTCATGTTCGGCACGCCGTCCGGGTTGAGCGGAAGCCAGGCCTGCGTCATGAAGATCACCCACACCACAATTGCGAGTAGCAGGTTGGACAGCAGGAATGCGCCCGCATACCCACGCCAGCTCATGCCGACATGAGGGCGGGTGCCAAGCGCTGCATAAATGGGGCGCTCGATCCATGAGAACAGCGCATCGCTGCGCATGGGGGCGCCACGCATGACCGCGGCAAGATAGCGCCCCAAAGGCCAGCCCACAACGAGGAGCAGGGAAAGTAGGAGAAGTGGCTCAACCATGATTTGATACTCCGTGGATGCCAGCGAGGCGTGAGGTCAAAGACATGGGGAACTCCTAGAAGGACGCCTGCAGCGCAAATTCCGCGCGCGAGCCAGCCATGCCGGGGAACAACTGCTTGGTCGCCGAGTCGGTGCCATGCAAGGTCAGGCGAGCCTCGAAGGGCGCCTTGAACGCCCAGACGACGCCAATGGAGCCGTGGGTGTAGCTCTTCGCATAGGTGCTATCGAGGAAGTAGCGCGCCAGGGTTCCCTCGACCCGCCATGTGTCGTTGATCGGGTAGCGCGCACCTACGAGTGCATAGGTGCCGGTGGTCTTGCTTGCCATGGCGTTCGTGGAATGCCCCACGGCGACCCAGTAGTTGTCGCGCCAGGTCACGGCGGCATTGACCTCGTTCCAGTTCAGGTTCACATCGGAGCCCGGGTACTGGTAGCGCAGGTAGTAGACGTCGAGCGCCCAGTCCTGGGCGACTTTGCCGCTCCAGCCCAGCGCAATGTCGAACTCACTCGACGCGCCGTTGTCGGGCTTGAACTTGACGTTCGAACCCCACACCGAGGCATAGAGACCGGACTCGTGGGCGTACTTGAACGACCCTTGAATGGCGGGCTTCTCGCGGGTCTGGGAAGACCCTCGCCACACGTAGTCGGAAGTCAAGGCCACGCTGCCAGTGACTTGTGCGGTTGCTACAGACGGCAGCGTAGCAACCATGACACCGCCGCATACCGCAGCGACGCCCGCCAGGGACTTGAAGATTTGAGCGCGCATGTTCTTTTTCGCAATCGAATGGCGAAATTGCCATGCAGCAGTATTCGCCTAAGTCCTTGGTCGCGTCATAACTTCTGCGTAAATTTGATGAGGGGTGCCGCTTGAGAAGCCCTGCGGCAGGGAGTCAGTGTTACGGGAACGCCTCGCGGCACCGCCTACAGGGCGAGACTTTATGCCGAATTTACGACGCTCTTGACCGCCGCGGCGTATGGTTTAGGTGACTATCAAGGACCATCGGACGCCCCCCCAGTGCCTCAATTCCTCCAGGACATTACCTTTGTAGCCGTCGTCGTCGTCGGGTTCATCGCGTTCTTCCGCTTGGCCAACCGCGTCGAGAAATGGCGCGCGAACCGATCAGCGCCCAAGCATTTGGAATCTCATCGTGTTGAATGAGTTTCTACACTTCATGCTGGCTATTCTCGCCATTGTGGTTCCGCTGCTTCTTGCATGGGTGCTCATTGAGTACCCCACGCGCCGCAAGCGAAGTTCGAGTTCTTCACAAAGCAGATGACAAAAACCCGCATTAGGCTGGCCGACCACCAGGATATCGAGCAGCTCATAGAGCTTGAAGAACAATCGTTCGCTTTTGATCGAATATCGCGAAGAAGCTGGCGCGCCCTATCAAAGAGTGCCTCGGCCATTGTACTGGTGGCAGAGGCAGGCGCCATGGTCGTAGGTAGTGCGGTAATTCTCATGCGCAAGCGATCTCAGATTGCTCGCCTTTATTCGATTGCCGTCAAGAGCGGCTGCCAACGCTCCGGAATCGGCCACCTTCTCACAAATGAAGTTTCCCGCGCAGCAACGGCGCACGGTTGCACCGAAGTGCGTCTGGAAAGTCGCATTGACAATGTGCGCGCGCACGCGCTATTTCGCGCACTAGGCTACACGCCATTTGGTGCTCCAATCCGCAATTACTACGCCGATGGCGCGAGTGCCATCCGTTTTCGCAAGCAGTTGCGTCCTGATATCGCCACGAAAGCGGCCGTCAGGAAAGCGGACAATTCAAACATCGACTGGAACCAGGCGCCGCCTGGTTAGGCCACGCAGTTCGAGCGCCCCCCATTCCGGCCATGATCGATGGCCGGAGCAACGATTCTTTTGCATTTAGAGCTCCCAATGAATTCGGACCATCTGATCATCGTCGAGAAACCAAGCGATTTTCGCTGGAGCGACCCAGACATGGAGGTCGTCACGGCAGAACACTTCCTTGCGGATGGCCCGCGAATACGAAGCCGGCCGCGCAAGATCATCAATTTGTGCCGTAGCTACAGTTACCTGAGTGTCGGGTACTACTGTTCGCTGCTCGCGGAGGCTCGCGGAGATCGAGTGACTCCGAGCGTCGAAACCATCCTGGATCTCGCACGCCGCAAGCCGCAGGCAAGCATGCTGCCGACGCTGAACTCCCTTGTCGGCCCGCTGAAAGAGGTTCCTCGATCAGTCCGCAGCCTCACCCTGCACGTGTTCTTCGGAGAAATAGAGGACCCGCAGCTTGCCAATCTTGCCCGCAAGAGCTTCGAAATGTTCCAGTGCCCGCTATTGGAGATTGAAGTGGAGCGCGCAGCCAAGTCGGAAGTGTGGGAGGTCGCGGCCATACAACCGCTCAAGCCTGCGGACATCAGTGCGGAACAGGATGGCGTCTTTACGCGAGGCCTCGCCAAGTTCACCCGAAGGACCTGGAATCCAGCTCCGCGACCCCGCACGTACCGCATGGCGGTCGCCATACTGCATGACCCGAAAGATCCTCTGCCTCCATCGAACCTGAAAACACTGAGCAAGATTGTCGATATTGGAGAAGAGCTTGATATTTCCGTCGAATTGATCGAAAAGAAAGATTTTTCTCGCTTGACCCAATTCGATGCCTTGTTCATCCGGGAAACGACTGCAGTATCTGATCACACGTTCCAGTTTGCACGCAAGGCAGAAATGGCCAATATGCCTGTGATTGACGATCCAACGTCGATCTTGCGATGCACCAACAAGGCGTATCTTGCAGAACTTCTGAAAGGCCACGACGTGCCGACACCTCAGACGTTCTTGTTGAGCAAGCACAGTCTGAACACGGCGGCCAGATTGCTGCCTTATCCGGTGGTGCTGAAGGTGCCTGATGGCGCCTTTAGTCTCAGCGTCAAAAAGGCGGAGGACGCGACGCAATTGGTTGAGATCGCGCGTGAAATGCTCAAGGAATCCGACGTCATTCTGGCACAGGAGTTCATGTATACACCCTTCGATTGGCGGATCGGTGTTTTGGATGGCAAGCCGTTATTCGCGGCGCGCTACCACATGTGCAAAGACCATTGGCAGATCATCAAGCACGCCGCCAACGGCAATTTCCAGGAGGGGCGCGTTGAATCCGTCCCGTTGTCGGACGTGCCCTTATCGATACTGGAGCTGGCGAGTAAATCGGCAAATCTAATCGGCGATGGACTCTACGGCATTGACATCAAATCCAACGGAGAACAGTCGTTTGTTATTGAGGTCAATGACAATCCAAACATCGATATTGGCATGGAAGATGCCCACGAGGGCGATGAAGTATATCGAAAAATATTGCTTCATCTGCTTTATCGCTTTGAACTGCGGCACAACATTTCTACGAATAATGGTGCTGGCAATCTCACACAGAGTTCACACCACGCCGAGTCGAAATCCGTGATCAGCGTTCATTCATCCTTACATGGCAACCCGGATGCCAAGAACGCTTTGAAAATTGGAAAAAAAGTGGATGGAGAGAAACTTTCCGTCTCGCCTTGAATAGCAGCGTCGCCAGCTCATTTTTCAAGTGATTGCTGGACTTTGCGTTTGCAGTAAGCTGCGGGGCCTCTTGCCGTGGCCTCTTCGCGCTTGCGGTCCGACAGATGCAGCGAAGAACTCAATGCAGGCAGCATGCTGTTCTTGCAGATGACCTGCACTCATCACTTGGCTCGAAGTTACCAAGGCCGTCTGAAGATATGTGGCCCGATGTGCTTGAGATTAGGAAATAAGGTACATGGAACTACGCCATCTTCGTTGCTTTGTCGCATTGGCCGAGGAATTGCACTTCACACGCGCTGCTGAGCGCCTACATATCGAGCAGCCGCCATTGTCGCGAGCGATCAAAGAGCTGGAAGACGAACTGGGGGTTGTGCTCTTTGATCGGGATCGCAGAGGTACGCGCCTGACAGCAGCCGGAGCTGCATTCTTGCAAGACACTCGCCGACTATTCACGGTCTTGGAACAAGCGCAAGAGAATGCCAGGGCCATCGCAGCAGGTAGGCGGGGCAGCCTGCGCATCGCCGTATCCGATGGAGCTCTCGATCCCCGACTGTCAGCATTCTTGGCTCGCTGCCGTGTGGAAGAGCCGGAAATGGAGATACGTATGTGCGAAGTGCCCTTGGCCGAACAGTTGCGCGGGCTTCGGTCGGGCGACTTTACGATCGGTCTCGCGCACACCGATGAAGTCAGCGATGGCATTGTCGCCGTGCCAATCTGGCGAGATCCAATTGTGATCGCTTTGCCCGCACTACATGAGTTGCTTGCCCATAAGGAGATTCCACTTCATAAACTGGGAGGCCACCCACTTGTGTTGTGTGACCCGCGGATATGCGAGGGCTACTGCCGCGAGCTGACTCGACTCCTGGGGCCAGTGGGGAATCAGAATGTCGTTGAACACGTGTCCTCACTGGACATGATGCTGACTCTGGTGGGAGCAGGTTACGGCGTCGGCTTTATCTCTGCAAACAAGATTCCGGTCAGCCAACGTCAGGATGTAGTGATCCGCCCCCTGGCGGTGAAATCAGCAGTAATCACTACTTACCTACTACGATCAGCAAGTAGTGACTTGAGTGCTTCATTGGAGCGTTTTATTTCCCGACTGCGTGAGGGTTTCGACGATCGACTGAAATAATTTTCTCACGAATCAGCGCTTAAACTCAGATTGTGTTCGGTTGCGGCCATAAGCTCGGCCGCACTTATTCCGAGTGCTATAGAAATTTTCAGTATGAGCGGAAGCGTAGGTACATGTTCTCCACGTTCAATTTTTCCCATATGCGAGCGTGCAATGCCTGCCCTAGAAGCGAACTCATCCTGTGCGACGCCTTGCGCGACGCGAGCCGCGCGCACGGCCTGTCCGAATGCCAATGCTGGCTTGGAGTCATACGTGGTTGTGCCAGACGGACGTCCAGGCTGAATAGTGGTCTTCTGCATCGGCAGAAGGGTCGATCAAACTGCGAAAATTAACCACGTTAAGTTTGGAGACGTTAAACTTCTCTCTTTCCCGTCATGCTAGCTCGCACCTCGACCTGCCTAGCCTCTCTTCTGCGCGGCGCTTATGCACAGCATCACCAGCCGATCATCCCGCCTCCGGCTTGCCATCGCGCCGGGTGTGCCGTCGTTTCAGCTCTCCAAGTTGCTGGCCCTACAGCGCGCAGAAGAGCCAAACGTCAGGCTCACGTTTTCTGCGGTAACAGGTGACGAATTGGTCGCGGGTATTCAGGACGGTCGCTACGACGCAGGAATGTCGCTTCAGGGGGCCAGCGACCCAGGCCTCAAGACGCAACCTTTGTGGGCCGAGAGCATGGCTGTCGCCGTGCCGCTGCGGTTCCATTTACTCGACCGGGCAAAGCTCACCGTCGCCGGTCTTCAAGACTACCCGATCTATCGCTGGCAGGCCGAGGACTGTCCTCTGCTGGATGGAAGGCTGGCCTCCCTCATGCCGTTGGACGAGGAGAACATCCAGCGGGTGACTTCATTCGAGATGCTGGCGCTATGGGTTGCGGCCGGCTATGGCATCGGGGTATCTGCGCAAACGCGCATCGAGCGTGCCCACGGCTGGGGTATCACCATGCGACCGCTCGCCGACGGCCCCTATGAAATCGTGACCTACCTGCAGCGACGCCACGCGCAAACCGACTCCGCTTCGGAGCGGTTCGAGCGCAGAGCGATGCAAGTCGCCGGGGCCGAAGCCACGTAATAACATCCCTACGGCCGGAGCTATGACCCCGGCCGTAGTTTGAAGGGGGTTAGGCCCCCTCAAGTACTGCCGCGCTATCCACCAGCCGCCGGACGCTCAGCCGCACATCCTCGGGGATGGGCCGCATGGCAATGGCTCCGGGCACATC
>OFTX01000563.1_pt1 | contig 18861 bp, 18 predicted proteins | sample 1775051 | NCBI WGS metagenome assembly OFTX01 (sample SAMN08195772, study PRJEB24354) | sludge metagenome | isolation source: sludge from phenol fed wastewater aerobic bioreactor A | place: India: Nagpur | collected 2016-09-15
TATGGCGGGCGGGTTCTGGACATTGCGGACTCCTTTGATCCAAACGGTAAGGTGTCCGTGAAAAAGGGTCAACTTCAGCGCATGGGTAGGCTTGGTTGTGACCCAATCCCTTGTTCAAGGCGGCCCCGTTGTTGATTCCATGGATGGACTTCGCCTTGCAATCAGGGCTCACTGGCATCGAGGCGCGCTTTCGCTTTGGGCAGACTGGAAGGCTAGCGATGAGAACTATGACAAGTTCATTGAAACGCTGGTTGAGCGTCGGTCGGATATGCCGGAGGTTTCGAGCCGCAAGCACACGAAGACATGCGATGATGCCAACGTCAACGGCGGAAAGGCCCCAGAAGATGCATCGACGACCTTGGCGAAGGCGCTTGACGAGCTGGGCATCAAGGTTCAGGTCAAAGATGCCATCCATGGACCTCGAATCACGCGCTATCGCGTGCTGTTAATGAATCTGGCCGATTCCTCCAAGTTAAAGCGCAGTATGTCGCAGCTGGGCTTGGCCATGAACTTAGGCGAGGCACTGCCGACTGTTGCTAACGGCGACGAAGCGAAAACTGTATTTATCGACCTGCCTCGCTCAAAGGACACGTGGAAGCCTGTCGGCGTTGAGCGGCTACGCGAATGGGCGCATTCCGGCGCGTATGACCCAAATCAGCTGATGGTTTATGTCGGGGTCTCAGTCACCGGCGAAAACCTCAGCTTTGATCTGGCTACTGCGCCGCACCTGCTGGTTGGTGGCACGACAGGCTCGGGCAAAAGTGTTTTCCTACATTCGCTGCTGTTGTCTCTTCTGTTGCGTCATACGCCTGACACCCTTCAGCTTGCGCTCATCGATCCGAAGCAGGTGGAGTTCCGGCCGTACGCCAAGCTTCCGAACCTCTATCGCGATGAAATCGCGACCGAGGTGATTGCTGCACGGGAAATGCTTGAGGAACTGGTAGTTGAGATGGACACGCGCTATGGCATGTTCAACCGTCTCGGCGTCAACAGCATTGGCGATGCGCGCCGCAAGGGCCACGCGCTGCCTTATATCGTCGTATGCATTGAAGAGATGGCAGACTTGGTCATGCAAGACCAGAGCGTCGAACCGCTGATCGCCCGCTTAGCGCAGAAAGCCAGAGCTGCGGGCATCCATCTGGTGCTCGCCACGCAGCGGCCAGACGCGAAGATTTTCACGGGCCTCATTCGCAGCAATATCCCAGGGCGGATTGCCTTGACGGTTCAGAAGGGGACTGAGTCCACCATCATTTTGGATGAGACCGGGGCTGAGAACCTGCTGGGGCAAGGCGATATGCTTTTGAAGCTGCCTGGTGAACTGCTGCGCCGCGCGCATGGAGTTTTCCTGAAGCCAGAGCAAGCTGTGGCCGCAATCGGCAAGAAGATATAGAGCCAACAATGAGGAGACTTTGCTCTGCGCTCCCTGTGCCTTAGCGTTGAAGAATTTCTGAACGCAACCGGATAGGGGCTTGTGCGACTCACCCCAGCGCCTGCCCCAAATCGGCCACCAAATCATCCGGATGCTCGATCCCCACGCTCAGGCGAATCATGCCTTCGCCCACGCCGGCGGCGGCGCGCGCGGCGGGTGACACAAAGCTGTGCGTGGTGCTGGCCGGGTGGCAGGCCAGGCTGTCGACGTCGCCCAGCGACACGGCCTGGGTGAACAGGTGCAGGCGATTCAGCACGCGGGCCGCCTCGGCGCGCTCGTCGCGTGCCAGCTCGAAAGTGACCATGCCGCCAAAGCCACCCTGCAGCTGGCGGCGCGCCAGCTCGTGCTGCGGGTGGCTGGGCAGGCCGGGGTAGTGCACGGTGCGCACGGCGGGGTGCGACTGCAGAAACCGCGCCACCGCCAGCGCGCCCTCGCAGTGCGCGGCCATGCGCAGCGGCAGGGTCTTGATGCCGCGCAGAAACAGATAAGCCTCGGCGGGGGCCAGGTTGCCACCGACGTGGCCCAGGCCGGTCTTGCGCACGGCGCCCACCTGATCGGCGCGGCCGGCCACGATGCCGCCGGTGGCGTCGCCGTGGCCGCCCAGGTACTTGGTCATGGAGTGCAGCACCACATCGATCCCCAACTCCAGCGGGCGCGCCAGCATGGGCGTGCAAAAGGTGTTGTCGGCCACGCTGATGGCGCCGTGCGCGCGCGCCAGGCGCGCCACGGCGGCCAGATCGTGCAGGCGCAAGGTCGGGTTGGTGAGCGTCTCGACCCAGACCATGCGCGTGGCGGGAGTCAGCGCGGCCTGCAAGCCGCCGGCGGTGGCATCGACCACCCGGATGCCCCAGCGCTCGCCCATGCCGCGCAGCAGGCCTTCGGTGCCGCCGTACAAGGGGCCCAGAAAGACCAGTTCGTCGCCAGGCTGCAGCAGGCCCAGCAGCAGCGACGAGCAGGCCGCCGTGCCGCTGGCGAAGGCCACCGCCGCCTCGGCGCCTTCCAGGTCGGCCAGCTTGGCCTCCAGCGCCGCCACGGTGGGGTTGGCGAAGCGGCTGTAGCGGTAGCCCTCGGCCTGGCCGGCGAACAGGGCCGCGCCCTGCTCCAGCGTGCCCAGGGCAAAGGCGGTGGTCTGGGCGATGGGCGTGGTGATGGCGCCGGTGGCGGGGTCGGGGTGCTGGCCGGCGTGCACGGCGCGGGTGCGCAGGTGGGTCATGGGATGTCTCGGTTACAGGGTCGAAAAATCACTGCCATTTTGACCTCTGGCGCTTGTCCACAAAGCGCGAGCAGCTATTGTTTGATGAGCAACGGGCCATCATGCGGGATCGTATTCGAGTCGATCAAGCATGCCGGCCTCGGGGTGGGATCAGGCCGTCGGGGCGCCCGGCTTCGTTCATGTCCCCCACTGGCCTGCGGCCGGCTCCTCCTTCACTTCACTGCGCCGGGTACCTCGACGGCCTGATCCGAGGCATCGCCGGCCGAGCTGGCCGCCGGGTGCGTGACCGCCGCTTCCCGCCAAGGGGCTCGGGTGGGCAGCGCAGCGAGGAGGAGATGGCCGTCGCAGACGGACAGCGGGGGACAGGAGCGCAGCTGCCCACCCGAGCCCCTTGGCGCGCCGCCCATCGGCACCGGAAAGTCCTGGTTTGATAGCTGCTCGCGCTTGATTGGCGCTGGCTAGAGCCGAATTTGGCTTCAAATCGACGCCAGCGCCTGCGCCTGCCCCTCGGCCAGCACGGCCGCCGCCTGCGCGGCCACCTCGGCGGCGGGCAAGGGCTTGCGCCGGTGGTCGCTCCAGATCTGGCGCCACAGGCGCGCGCCGCGCTCGCCATGGTGCAGGCCCAGCATGTGGCGGGCAATGGCGGACCAGGGCGTGCCGTCCTCGATGGCCTCGCGCTGCATGTAGGCCACCATGGCGGCCTCGACCTCGGCGCGCGTGCGCGGGTTGGGCGCGCCGCCCAGAAAGCGCGCGTCCCAGCCGGTCATCGGCCAGGGGTGGTGATAGGCCTCGCGCCCCAGCATCACGCCGTCCACCTGCTGCAGATGGGCGGCGATCTGCTCGTCGCTCGTCACGCCGCCGTTGAGCACGATGCTGAGCTGCGGGAAGTCGCGCTTGAGCTGGTACACCAACTCATAGCGCAGCGGCGGGATCTCGCGGTTTTCCTTCGGAGAAAGGCCCTTGAGCCAGGCGTTGCGCGCGTGCACGATGAACACGCGGCAGCCCGCCTGGGCCACGGCGCCGACAAAGTCGCGCACGAAGGCGTAGCTCTCCTCGCGGTCGATGCCGATGCGGTGCTTGACGGTGACGGGCACATCCACCGCGTCCACCATCGCCTTCACGCAATCGGCGACCAGCGTGGGCTCGGCCATCAGGCAGGCGCCGAAGGCGCCGCGCTGCACGCGCTCGCTGGGGCAGCCGCAGTTGAGGTTGATCTCGTCGTAGCCCCAGCGCGCGCCGATCTGCGCGCAGCGCGCCAGCTCCTGCGGCTCGCTGCCGCCCAGTTGCAGGGCCACGGGGTGCTCGCAGTCGTCCAGGCGCAGGTGGCGGCGCTCGCTGCCGTGCAGCAGGCCGCCGGTGGTCACCATCTCGGTGTACAGGCGGGTCTTTTGCGTCAGTTGGCGGTGGAAAAAGCGGCAGTGCTTGTCCGTCCAATCCAGCATGGGCGCAACCGACAGCCGCCACGGTGAAAGGTCGGTGGGCATGGGGCGAATTATCCCCGCGGCCGGTTCGCCATAAAATGCGGGCTTCTCGTTGAGCACGCCAATGGTTTCGCACGCCGCCCTTTCATCGTTTGCCACCCGCACGGTCGTCGTGCCCGCTGGCCGCGTGCGTGCGTCCAACCCTCCTTTCGGCTTTTCTGTCGCCCCGCCCCCCGCGGCGGGCAGCGCGCCGCCCGGCGTTCACCCGCCCTGCGCACGCGCCCCGGGCTGATTCTTCAGCCCGCCCTGCGGCCCCTCTCGTTGTTGCAACGGCCGTCCCGGCGCCTGGCGTCGGTGATGGGCCGGGGTCGCCTCCCCGTTTCGACAGACAAGCCAAATCATGACTTCAAAATCCTTCTCCTGGACGGCCGCGCTGGCCATGTCCACCTTTGTTCTGCTGTGGGGCAGCGGTGCCATCGCCACCCGCTGGGCGCTGGACCACAGCTCGGTCGTCGCCGTGCTGATGCTGCGCTACGGCCTGGCGCTGGCGGCCCTGCTGGCGCTGGGCCTGCGCGGGCGGCGCTGGTGGCCGCTGGCCGGCACACGCTGGTACGTGGCGGCCACCGGGCTGCTGCTGATCGGCCTCTATTCGGCCTTTTACTTCCAGGCCATGGCGCACGGCATCACGCCGGGGCTGCTGGCCACCTTGCTGGGCATCCAGCCGATCCTGACGCTGCTGCTGACCGAGCGGCGCTTTTCGGCCGGGCGGCTGGCCGGCCTGCTGCTGGCCCTGGGCGGGCTGGTGCTGGTGGTGTACCAGAGCCTGGTGCAGGCGCAGATATCGACCCTGGGCCTGCTGCTGGCGCTGGGCGCGCTGCTGTCGATGACCTTCGGCGCGCTGATGCAAAAGCGCATCCGGCAGGCGCCGGCCGAGGTGCTGCCGCTGCAGTACGCGGTGACGCTGGTGCTGTATGCGTTCTTCCTGCCCTTCGAGCCGTTTCGCTTCGAGTGGAATGCGCAGTTTCTGCTGCCCCTGCTGTACCTGGGGCTGGTGATCTCGGTCGGCGCGCAGCTGCTGTTTTACCGGCTGATCCAGCGCGGCAACCTGGTCAACGTCACCAGCCTGCTGTACCTGGTGCCGGTGGTCACGGTGATCCTGGACTACCTGCTGCTGGGCAACGCCATGGCGCCGCTGGCGCTGGCGGGCATGGTGGGCATCCTGGCCGGGCTGGTGTTGGTGTTTCGCGAAAAGGCCGCTCCGGCACTGGCCTGATGCGGCCGCAAAAAAGCCCCGTCTTGGCGGGGCTGATGCGAAAAGCCCCGCCTTGGCGGGGCTGGTGCGCAGGGCGCGGGCCCTCACTCCATGTGCAGGCCGCCGTTGCAGGCGAAGTTGGCGCCGGTGGTGAAGCCCGAGTCCTCGCCCGCCAGCCAGGCGACGATGGAGCCGATCTCCTCGGGCGTGCCCAGGCGCTTGACCGGGATGGTGGCGACGATTTTTTCGAGCACGTCGGGGCGGATGGCCTTGACCATGTCGGTGCCGATGTAGCCCGGGCTGATGGTGTTGACGGTGACGCCCTTGTTGGCCATTTCCTGCGCCAGCGCCATCGAAAAGCCGTGCATGCCCGCCTTGGCGGCCGAGTAGTTGGTCTGCCCCGCCTGGCCCTTCTGGCCGTTGACCGAGCTGATCTGGATGATGCGGCCAAAGCCGCGCTCGACCATGTCGGGCACCACCTGCTTGGTGACGTTGAACATGCTGTTGAGGTTGGTGTCGATCACGGCGTCCCAGTCCTCGCGCGACATCTTCAGGAACATGCGGTCGCGCGTGATGCCGGCGTTGTTGACCAGCACGTCGATCGGGCCGTGTTCGGCCTTGGCCTTGGTGAAGGCGTCGGTGGTGGACTGCCAGTCGCTGACGTTGCCGACACTGGCGTAGAAGGTGTAGCCGTCGGCCTTTTGCTCGTCCAGCCACTTTTGCGCGTCGCGCGTGGGGCCGCAGCCGGCAATGACCTTGAAGCCCTCCTTGTGCAGGCGACGACAAATCGCGGTACCGATCCCACCCATGCCTCCGGTGACATAAGCTACTTTCTGACTCATTTGCTGTCTCCTGGTTTGACTACAAAACTGATAGCTTGCTGCGGCCGATGCGGGCCGCCAGCCAAGCCAATTTAACTCAAATCGGGGCGCCTGCCGAATGCGGGTTTGCGTCGGTCGCCCGCCGCGTCACCGCCACAGCCTCAAACGCGCTCCACCGCCATCGCCGCGCCCATGCCGCCGCCGATGCACAGGCTGGCCAGGCCCTTTTTCGCGCCACGGCGCTGCATCTCGTACAGCAGGGTGACCAGGATGCGGCAGCCGCTGGCGCCGATGGGGTGGCCCAGCGCGATGGCGCCGCCGTTGACGTTGACCTTGGCGGCGTCGATGCCCAGCAGCTTGTTGACGGCGCAGGCCTGCGCGGCAAAGGCTTCGTTCAGCTCGAACAGGTCGACGTCGCCCACGCCCCAGCCGGCGCGCTGCAGCGCCTTCTTGGTGGCCGACACCGGGCCCAGGCCCATGGTGGCGGGGTCGAGCCCGCTCATGCCGTAGGCCTTGATGCGCGCCAGCGGCTTGAGGCCCAGCGCCTGCGCCTTCTTGGCCGTCATGACGACCACGGCGGCGGCGCCGTCGTTGATGCCGCTGGCGTTGCCGGCCGTGACGCTGCCGGCCTTGTCGAACGCGGGCTTGAGGGCGGCCAGCACCTCGGCGGTGGACTTCTTGTTGATGTGCTCGTCCGCATCAAAAACGATGGGGTCGCCCTTGCGCTGCGCAATGCTGACGGGCGTGATCTCGTCCTTGAACCGGCCGGCGGCCTGCGCCGCGATGGCCTTGGTCTGGCTGGCCAGCGCCAGCTCGTCCTGCATGGCGCGCGTGATGCCCTCTTGCTTGGCCACGTTCTCGGCGGTGATGCCCATGTGGTAGTGGTTGTAGACGTCCCACAGGCCGTCGACGATCATCGAGTCGATCATCTTCCAGTCGCCCATGCGCTGGCCGTCGCGGCTGCCCAGCAGCACGTGCGGGCTGGCGCTCATGTTCTCCTGACCGCCGGCCACCACGATCTCGCTGTCGCCCGTGGCGACGGCCTGCGCGGCCAGCATCACCGCCTTCAGGCCCGAGCCGCAGACGGCGTTGATGGTGAGCGCCGGCGTCTCCTTGGTGATGCCGGCCTTGATCAGCGCCTGGCGCGCCGGGTTCTGGCCGCTGCCGGCACACAGCACCTGGCCCATGATGACCTCGCCCACCTGGTCGAGGCCGAGCTTGGCGCGCTCCAGCGCCGCCTTGATGGCGATGCTGCCCAGCTCGGTCGCCGGCACCTTGGCCAGCGAGCCGCCGAACTTGCCGACGGCGGTGCGGACGGCCGAAACAATGACGATGTCTTCCATGATTTGCTCTCCTATTGATAGCTTTTTGCGCTTGATGGATGGGGGCCAGCGGCCAATTCAACCTTAGATCAGGCCTTGGCCTTGACGTAGCGGCCCGGCGCCGGCTCGATGGCCTTGTACTTGCCGGCCTTGCCGTAGCTCTTGGGCGCGGCGATCTGCTTGCCGGCGTGGCGGGTCAGCCAGGCGGACCAGTCGGTCCACCAGCTGCCGGGCTTTTCGGTGGCGCCGGCGATCCAGTCCTGCACGTTCTTGGGAAACTGGCCGTCCTCGCGCAGCCAGTGGCTGCGCTTGTTGGCCGACGGCGGGTTGATGACGCCGGCGATGTGGCCCGAGGAGCCCATGACGAAGCGCCGCTCGCCCGGCAGGTGCTGGGTGGACGCATAGGAGCCGGCAATCGGCACGATGTGGTCTTCGCGCGAGCCGTAGACGTAGATCGGGATGTCGAGCTTGCGCAGGTCGATCTTCTCGCCGCACACGGTGAGCTTGCCGGGCTTGACCAACTCGTTTTGCAGGTAGGTGTGGCGCAGATACCAGGTGTAGAACGGCCCCGGCAGGTTGGTCGAGTCGCTGTTCCAGTACAGCAGGTCGAACGGCGGCGGCGTCTCGCCCTTGAGGTAGTTGCCCACCACGTAGTTCCATACCAGGTCGTTGGGCCGCAGGAAGCTGAAGGTGCTGGCCATGTCCTGGCCCTTCATCATGCCGCCCTTGCCCATCTGCATTTCGCGGAACTTGACCACGCCCTCGTCGACGAAGACATCCAGGATGCCGGTGTCGCTGAAGTCGATCAGCGTGGTCAGCAGCGTCAGCGCCGCCACCGGCTTTTGGCCGCGCGCGGCCAGCACCGCCAGCGCGGTGGTCAGGATGGTGCCGCCGACGCAAAAGCCCAGCGCGTTGATCTGCTTGGCGCCGCAGATGTCCTGCACCGTGGCGATGGCCTTGATGGCGGCCTGCTCGATGTAGTCGTCCCAGGTGGCCTTTTCCATCGACGCGTCGGGGTTGCGCCAGCTGACCACGAAGGTGCGCATGCCCTGGCTGACGGCGTAGCGGATGAAGGAGTTGGTGGGCTGCAAATCGAGGATGTAGAACTTGTTGATGCACGGCGGCACCAGCAAGAACGGCCGCTCGTGCACCTTGGCGGTGAGCGGCTTGTATTCGATGAGCTGGAAAAACGCGTTTTCGAACACCACCGCGCCCTCGGTGGTGGCCACGTTCTTGCCGACCTCGAACAGGCTCTCGTCGGTCATCGACACATGGCCCTGGCGCATGTCGGTCAGCACGTTCTGCACGCCGCGCGCCAGCGACTCGCCCTTGGTGGCCACGGCCTTGGTCAGCGCCTCGGCGTTGAAGGCCAGGAAGTTGCTGGGCGCGCTGGCGGCCGCCCACTGCTCGACGGCAAAACGCAGGCGCGCCTTGGTCTTGGCGTCGGTCTCGGCCGCCTCGGCCAGCGACATCAGCGTGCGCGCATTGAGCAGATACACCGCGGCGGCAAACGAGGCCATGGGGTTGCGCTCCCAGGCCTCGCCCTTGAAGCGCCGGTCACCCAGCGACAGGCTGGACTGCAGCGACTGGTTCCACAGCTCGGCGGCTTCCTTCAGGTAGCCCTGGTGCACCTCTTGCAGCTGCTGCGGCTCGAAGCGAATCTGCGGCACCGCGCCCTGGCCGGCCGACAGGCCCAGCTCGCCCGCATCGAAGTTCTGGAACTGCTCCAGCGCCTTGGTCCAACCCTCTTGCAGGCTGCCCTGCATGGACGGAAACCCGGGCGGTGTGCCGCCACTGAACCACTGCTGCCAGGCGGAAAGAATCTGCTCCGGGTTCATGCTCCGTCTCCTTCAAAAGCCATGGTGTCTTGCTGCCAGGTGGGCCGATGGCGGCGCCGACGCATGCGATCGGCATCGCCCATGCCACGCCGCCATCATGGCACAGCGCGCATGCCACCTTCAAAGCATTTTCATTTTTATACGCGCGCGGCCATGGCGCGGCAAGCGGCAAAGCTCAAACCCGCCAGATGCATGCGGCCATGCGGCCGCTGCCGCCCAGGCGCCGCTGGTCGCGCCGGTAAGAGAAGAAGCGCGCCGCGTTGCCCACGGTGCACCAGTCGGCGCTGCCGTCGTTGCCGTACACGTGCGCCACGCCCGCGGCGGCCAGCCGGCGCCGCGCCAGCGCGGGCAGGTCGGCCAGGTACTTGCCGTCGGCCTGGGCGATGAAGCAGGCGGCGGCGCCGGCATCACCGCCGACAAAGGCGGCGCGCACCTCCGGCCCCACCTCGAATGCCTGCGGGCCGATGCAGGGGCCGAGCCAGGCGATGATCTCGTCTGCTTCTTTATTGATAGCTTTCGGCGCTTGCTGCATGCCGGTCAGGGCGCGAAATCGCTTCAAGGTCGATTCCAGCACGCCGCCCGCCAGGCCGCGCCAGCCGGCGTGGGCGGCGGCCACGGCGCGACCGCGCAGGTCGGTGAAGAGTACCGGCAGGCAGTCGGCCACCATCACGGTGCAGACCAGGCCGGGGCGGTCGGTCACTGCCGCATCGGCACGGGCGCCGTCGGGCGTGTCGGGGCGCAGCGCCAGCACCTCGCTGCCATGCACCTGGTTCAGGTAGATCGGGCGGGCGCCCAGCGCGCGCCGCAGGCGCTCGCGGTTGGCGGCAACGGCCGCCGGGTCGTCGCCCACGTGATCACCCAGGTTGAAGAAGTCGAACGGTGCGATGGATGCGCCATCATGGGCGCCCTGCCCGCGCGTGCTGAACACGGCGCGCACGGACGGCGGCGCCGGCCAGTCGGGCACCAGCCCCTCGGCGCCGCGCATCATTCGGCGTCGGGGCAGGCCGAGGGCTGTGCCTTCTGGAAAGCGCCAAGCTGCATGCAGGCATCGAACACCGCCATGGTGCGCGGCAGGCCGCTCAGGTCGCAGTCGAAGCGCTGGGCGTTGAAGATCTGCGGCACCAGGCAGCAGTCGGCCAAGGTGGGCTCGTCACCATGGCTGAAACGCCCGGGCTGCTCGGCCAGGTGCGCCTCGTAGGCCAGCAGGCCCAGGCGCACCCAGTGCTTGTACCAGTCGTTCTTGGCGGCCTCGGGCACCTTCAGCTCGTGCACCAGGTACTTGAGCACGCGCAGGTTGTTGAGCGGATGCACCTCGCAGGCAATGACCTGCGCCAGCGCCCGCACGCGCGCGCGGCCCAGCGCATCGGCGGGCAGCAGCGCGGGCTGCGGATGGGCCTCGTCGAGGTACTCGATGATGGCCATCGACTGCGTCAGGCGCCGGCCGTCCGCCAGCTCCAGCACGGGCACCAGGTGTTCGGCCGTGACGGCGCCGAAGGCATCGGCCTTCTGCTCGCCCTTGGCCAGGTGCACCGGCACGTAGTCATACGCCAGGCCCTTGAGTTGCAGCGCGATGCGCACCCGAAACGAGGCCGAGGAACGGAAGTAGTTGTAGAGCTTCATGTCGGATGTTCGCGGCGTCGATGCTCAGCGCGCCGGCTGGCCGACCGGGGCGTTGTAGGTCGGCGCCGGCGCGGCCGACGAGGTCTGCGCGGCGCGCTCGCCCAGGTAGATCTCGACCCGGCGGTTCTGCGCGCGGCCGGCCTCGGTGGCGTTGCTGGCAATGGGCTCGTGCGAGCCGCGGCCTTCGGTGCGAATGGTGCGCGCCGGCACGCCGCGCGCCGACAGGTAGTCGCGCACGCTGTTGGCGCGCGCCAGCGACAGCGGGTTGTTGATGGCGTCGTTGCCGGTGGAGTCGGTGTAGCCGACGATGTTCACCTCCATGCCCGGCTGCTGGCCCAGGCCCTGCGCGAACTGGTCCAGGATGGGACGCAGGCGCGGCTCGATGGCGGCGCTGTTGGTGGCGAACGAGACGTCGTTGGGAATGTTCAGCTTGAGCTGGTTGTCCGGCGTTTGCGTGACCTGCACGCCGGTGCCGGCCGTGGCCTGCTGCATCTGCGTGCGCTTGTTTTCCATGTAGCGCGACCAGGCATAGCCGCCCAGGGCGCCCACGCCGGCGCCGATGACGGCGCCCTTGCCGTCACCGATCAGGCCGCCGGCGACCGCGCCCACGCCGGCGCCGATGGCCGAGTTGCGCTGCGTTTCACTCATGTTGGCGCAGCCCGCCAGCAGCAGCGCCGACGCAGTGACAGCCGCCACGGCGGCGCGGGAGGTACGGATGGAAGAAGCGTTCATGGTTGATTCCTTTCACAAGCGATGCCGCCCGCGGCCCCCTGCCACGTCTGGCATCCCACGCGTTCGATTAAACACGAAAGCGGCGAACCGAGTGTGTCTGCACGTTGCCCTAAACTGACCGGGTGACGCATCATGACCCGATCAAGTATTGCCAGGCCTGCGGCACGCCCGTGGTCTATCGCGTGCCCGACGACGGCGACACGCGCGAGCGCGCCGTCTGCCCGGCCTGCGGCAAGATTCATTACGTCAACCCGCTGATGGTGGTGGGCACCGTGCCCTACCTGGACGATCGCGTGCTGCTGTGCAAGCGCGCCATCGAGCCGCGCCTGGGCAAGTGGACGCTGCCGGCCGGCTTCATGGAGATGGGCGAGACCATGGCCGAGGGCGCCGCGCGCGAGACCGTGGAGGAAGCCGGCGCCGACTTCGAGCTGGGCCCTTTCTTCAGCGCCATCAGCATTCCGCGCGTGGGCCAGGTGCACTTTTTTTACCTGGCGCGGCTGCGCAGCGCGCGCTTCGACCCCGGCAGCGAGACGCTGGAGGCGCGCCTGTTCAGCGAGGCCGAAATCCCGTGGGACGAGATCGCCTTTCTGACCGTGCGCGACACGCTCAAGGCCTATCTGGCCGACCGCGCGCTCGGGCGCTTCGGCGTGCACGAGTCGGCCATCGCCTGGTCACCCAAGCAATGAGCGCCACGCCGGCGCTGCCGGTGCTGCGGCCGGGCGCGCCGTTTCCACCCGCCAGCCAGGCCTGGCCCGAGCACTCGCCCGCCCCCGGCCTGGTGGCCGCCGGCGGCGCGCTGGACGTGGCCAGCCTGCTGGCCGCCTACGGCTCGGGCCTGTTTCCGTGGTTCAGCGCCGGCGAGCCCATCCTGTGGTGGAGCCCCGACCCGCGCATGGTGCTGGCGCCGGCGCGCTTTCGCCTGCACCGCTCGCTGCGCCGCACGCTGCAGCGCTTGGTGCGCGACGGGCGCTGCGAAATCCGCATGGACAGCGCCTTCGAGCGCGTCATCACCGCCTGCGCGCAGGCGCCGCGCCCGGGGCAGTCGGGCACCTGGATCGGCCCGGCGATGCGCCGCGCCTACCAGGCGCTGCACGCGGCCGGCCACGCGCACAGCGTGGAGACCTGGGTCGACGGCCGGCTGGTGGCGGGGTTGTACGGCGTGGGCATCGGGCGCATGGTGTTCGGTGAATCGATGTTCACCACCGTCACCGACGGCTCCAAGCTGGCGCTGGCCGCGCTGGTGGCCTGGGCGCGCCACCACCGCCTGCCGCTGATCGACTGCCAGCAGCAGACCGGGCACCTGGCCTCGCTGGGGGCGGCGCCGGTGCCGCGCGGCGCCTTCGTCGAGCAGGTGCAGGCGCTGGCCGCGCAGCCCGCCCCCGCATGGCAATTCAAGCCCGTATACTGGACCGAGTTGACGTTGGGCCCACCGTGACGCACCTCAAGGATCTGCCGCTCCAAACCCTGCAGTTTTACGCCACGGCGCCCTACCCCTGCAGTTATCTGCCGGGCCGCCAGGCGCGCTCGCAGGTGGCCACGCCCAGCCACCTGATCAGCACCGACATCTACGCCGACCTGGTACGCCAGGGCTTTCGGCGCAGCGGCATGTTCACCTACCGCCCCTGGTGCGACGGCTGCCACGCCTGCGTGCCGGTGCGCGTGCGCGTGGCGGACTTTCGGCCCGACCGCAGCCAGCGCCGCGCCCGGGCGCACCATGGGCAACTGCAGGCGCGCGTGCTCAAGCTGCGCTACGTGCCCGAGCACTACCAGCTCTATCTGCGCTACCAGACGCGCCGGCACACCGGCGGCGGCATGGACCACGACAGCATCGACCAGTACACCCAGTTCCTGCTGCAAAGCCACGTCGACTCGCGCCTGGTGGAGTTTCGCGAGCCGGGCACCGGCGGCGCCCCCGGCGTGTTGCGCATGGTCTCCATCGTCGACCTGCTGCGCGACGGCCTGTCGGCGGTCTACACCTTCTACGACCCCGACGTCCGCGCCAGCTTCGGCACCTGGGGCGTGCTGTGGCAGATCGAGCAGGCGCGCCGCCTGGGCCTGCCCTACGTCTACCTCGGCTACTGGATCGAGGGCAGTCCCAAGATGGCCTACAAGGCGCACTTTCGGCCGCTGGAGCGCCTGCTGGACGGGCGCTGGCGCAGCGACGCCGCCGTGCTGGCGCCCGCCCGGCCGATCAGCGTATCCTTGCGGCGCCCCACCTGAGCCCCGCCGCCATGCGCAAGCCCCGCCTCGACACCCACCAGACGCCGACGATCCAGGTGATCGAGCGCATGTTCACGCTCATCGAGGTGCTGGCCGGGCGCGAGGACGCCATGGCGCTGAAGGACATCAGCGAGCAGGCCGGCCTGCACCCCTCCACCACACACCGCATCCTCAACGACCTGACAGTGGGCCGCTTCGTCGACCGCCCCGAGGCCGGCACCTACCGCCTGGGCATGCGCCTGCTGGAGCTGGGCAACCTGGTCAAGGCGCGGCTGTCGGTGCGCGACGCCGCCCTGCAGCCCATGCGCGAACTGCACCGCCTGACGCAGCAGCCGGTGAACCTGAGCGTGCGCCAGGGCGACGAGATCGTGTATGTCGAGCGCGCGCTCAGCGAGCGTTCGGGCATGCAGGTGGTACGCGCCATCGGCGGGCGCGCCCCGCTGCACCTGACTTCCACCGGCAAGCTGTTTCTGGCCACCGAGGACCTGCAGCGCGTGCGCGCCTACGCCACGCGCACCGGCCTGCCCGGCCACACACGCAACAGCATCACGCAGCTGCCCCAGCTCGAGCGCGAGCTGGTCAAGGCGCGCCACGCCGGCGTGGCCTACGACAACGAGGAGCTGGAGCTGGGCGTGCGCTGCATGGCCGCCGGCATTCACGACGATCAGGGCAACCTGATCGCCGGCCTGTCGATCTCGGCGCCGGCCGACCGGCTGGACGACGGCTGGCTGCCCAAGCTGCAGCAGACGGCGCGCGAGATTTCAGCCGCGCTGGGCTACGGCGCGGCGGGCCGTTGATTCAGAGCCAAATCAACCTGTAGCTCGCGCCGATCAAGCGCGGCAAGCTATTTAATCGATAGTAATATCAACCGGCAAAGCCGTGGCCCGCGACGGTGCTGGGATGCGGCAGCATCTCCACCCAGCGGCGCACGCGCTCGGCGTCGGCAATGCGGCTGTACTTGCCGGCCGAATCCAGGAACACCATGATCAGCTTGCGCCCGGCGATGCGCGTCTGCATCACCAGGCAGCGGCCGGCCTCGTTGATGAAGCCGGTCTTTTGCAGGCCGATGTCCCACTCGGGGCTCTTGACCAGGCCGTTGGTGTTGTTGAACTGAAGCAGGCGATGGCCGACCGCCACCTCGTGGCTGGGCGAGGTGGTCAGCTCGCGCAGCTGCGGGTTCTGGTAGGCGGCGTTCACCAGCAGCGCCAGGTCTTGCGCGCTGGACTGGTTGGCGCTGGACAGGCCGGTCGGCTCGACGTAGCGCGTGTCCTTCATGCCCAGTTGCTGGGCGCGCGCGTTCATCAGCGACACGAAGTAGTTCAGCCCGCCCGGAAAGGTGCGCCCCAGCGCATGGGCGGCGCGGTTCTCGCTGGACATCAGCGCCAGGTGCAGCAGCTCGCCGCGCGACAGCTCGGTGCCGACGGTCAGGCGCGAGCGGCTGTTCTTCTCGGTGTCGACGTCCTCGTCGGTGATGGTGATGACCTGGTCCATCGGCAGGTGCGCCTCGGACACCACCATGCCGGTCATCAGCTTGGTCAGCGAGGCGATGGGCAGCACGGCGTGCTCGTTCTTGCCCAGCAGCACCTGGTGCGTGTCCTGGTCGACCACCAGCGCCACGCTGGACTTCAGGCCCAGCGGGCCGGTGACCTCGTGCAGGCCCGCCATCTGGCCGAAGGACAGGCGCGCCGGCGGCTCCTCGCGCGTGGCACGGGCCGTCTTCTCGCGCAGCGACAAGCGGTTGGTTTTGGAGGCCACGCGGGCCTTGCCATGGCGCCGCTCGGCGGCGGTGGGCCGCCCGCCCAGCTTGGCCGAGACGCGCGCGCCGCGGCGACTGGCCTTGGGTTCGGTCTTGCGCTGGGCGGTGCTCGCCTTGGCCGGATGAGACTTTGCGGGATGCGCCTTGGCGGCCTTGGCCGGAGCGCGGTGGCTGGTGGCGGCCTGGGTGTGCTTCTTGCCCGCGGCCTGGGCGGGCGAGAACGGCAACAGCGCCAGCACAGCCAGCAGCACCGCCCCGGTCCATCCGCGCAGGCCTGTCGCCCACCCGCCTGTTGCCACCCATTTACGCATCATTGAACCCCGAGCCAGAACAAAAGCTGGGCGCCAGTGTACAAAAACAAAAAAAGATACGCAACAACAATCAGTTGCGCATCTTTATTGAAGCGGTCACCAAAGAGTCGGTAAAAACCCTAGCCTTGTGCCGCGATTCGATCCGATTTGCTGTGCAACTTGTTGAGAGCACTCAGATATGCCTTAGCCGATGCGACGATGATGTCGGGGTCGGCCCCCACGCCGTTGACCACGCGTCCGGCATTTTGCAGCCGCACCGTGACCTCGCCCTGCGCATCGGTGTTGCCGCTGATGGCGTTGACCGAATACAGCACCATCTCGGCGCCGCTCTTGACATGCGCCTCGATGGCTTTCAGCGATGCATCGACCGGGCCGTTGCCATCGGCCTGGCTGCGCACCTCCTTGCCGGCCGAGGTGAAGACGATCTCGGCATGCGGCTGCTCGCCGGTTTCGCTGTGCTGGGCCAGCGAGACGAAGCCGTAGTGCTCCTTCTCGCCCTGCACGCTTTCGTCGCTGACCAGTGCCAGGATGTCCTCGTCGAAGATCTCGCTCTTGCGGTCGGCCAGTTCCTTGAACTTGGCAAACGCGGCCATCACCTCGCCTTCGGACTCCAGCTCCACGCCCAGCTCCTGCAGGCGCTGCTTGAAGGCATTGCGGCCGCTGAGCTTGCCCAGCACGATCTTGTTGGTGCTCCAGCCCACGTCTTCGGCGCGCATGATCTCGTAGGTGTCGCGCGCCTTCAGCACGCCGTCTTGGTGAATGCCGCTGGCATGCGCGAAGGCATTGGCGCCGACCACGGCCTTGTTGGGCTGCACGACGAAGCCGGTGGTGGAGCTGACCATCTTGCTGGCGGCCAGGATCTGCGAGGTGTCGATGCCGACGTCCAGGCCGAAGTAGTCCCGGCGGGTCTTCACCGCCATCACCACCTCTTCGAGCGAGCAGTTGCCCGCGCGCTCGCCCAGGCCGTTGATGGTGCATTCGATCTGGCGCGCGCCGCCCAGCTTGACGCCCGCCAGCGAGTTGGCCACCGCCATGCCCAGGTCGTTGTGACAGTGCACCGACCAGACCGCCTGGTCGCTGTTGGGCACCTTCTCGCGCAGCGTCTTGAGGAAGTTGCCGTACAGCTCGGGAATGGCGTAGCCCACGGTGTCGGGGATGTTGATGGTGGTGGCGCCCTCGCGGATCGCGGCCTCGCACACGCGCGCCAGAAAGTCCATGTCGCTGCGATAGCCATCCTCGGCGCTGAACTCGATGTTGCCCTGCAGGTTGCGCGCAAAGCGCACCGCCAGTTTGGCCTGCTCGAACACCTCGTCCGGCGTCATGCGCAGCTTTTTCTCCATGTGCAGCGGGCTGGTGGCGATGAAGATGTGGATGCGCGCGTTGTCGCTGCCCTTGAGCGCCTCGGCGGCGCGCGCGATGTCGCGGTCGTTGGCGCGCGCCAGCGAGCACACGGTGGAGTCCTTGACGGCGCGCGCGATGGCCTGCACGCACTCGAAGTCGCCGTTGCTGCTGGCGGCAAAGCCGGCCTCGATCACGTTCACCTTCAGGCGCTCGAGCTGGCGCGCGATGCGCAGCTTCTCGTCCTTGGTCATGCTGGCGCCGGGCGACTGCTCGCCGTCGCGCAAGGTGGTGTCGAAAATGATGAGCTGGTCGGTCATGAAGCAATCTCCGAGTGGGGTCTGGGTGGGGCACCCGCGAGCAAAATGTCTGCGCCAAACAAAAAGGCCCGCTGCGGGTGCAAACGGGCCTTTGCTGGAAAACTCGCGCGCGCTATCGCACCTGCCCGTTTGGCACGGCCAGTAGTCGTAGGGTGAGCGAATGGTTCATGGGCACAAAATATAGCACAGCCGGCGCGCGTCAGTCGCCGTGCAGGCCGCGTTCGTCGGGCTCGTCGGTCGAGGTGCTGACGATGCTGACCGGCTCGCCCTTGGCCTTGCGCCAGGCGTAGATGACGTAGCCCGACAGCGCATAGCCCACGAACAGCAGGAACAAGATGGTGGCCGGCTCGATGCTGATGACCGCGATCAGCAGCGCCGCCAGCACCAGCACCACGAAGGGCACGCTGCGCGCGCCGCGCATGTCCTTGAAGCTGTAGTACGGCGTGTTGGTGACCATGGTCAGGCCGGCAAACAGGGTGATGGCGAACATCAGCCACGAGAAGTCGCCACGCGCCACGCGCTGTCCGCCCAGCATCGAGAGCAGCTCGCGAAACAGCGGCACGTCGCGCTGCGCCTCCAGCATGGCGCTGGTCAGCCAGATGAAGCCGGCCACCAGCGCCGCCGCCGCCGGCGAAGGCAGGCCCTGGAAGTAGCGCTTGTCCACCACCGCCGTGTTGACGTTGAAGCGCGCCAGGCGCAGCGCCGCGCAGGCGCAGTAGACGAAGGCGGCGAACCAGCCGGCCTTGCCCAGCGGCTGCAGCGCCCACATGTAGGCCACCAGCGCCGGCGCGGCGCCGAAGCTGACCATGTCCGACAGCGAATCCATCTGCTCGCCGAACGCGCTTTGCGTGTGCGTCATGCGCGCCACGCGGCCGTCCAGGCTGTCGAGCACCATGGCCGCGAAGATGCCGGCCGTGGCCAGGCCGAAGTGGCCGTTCATGGCCATCACGATGGCGTAGAAACCGCCGAACAGCGCCGCCAGCGTGATCATGTTGGGCAGCACGTAGATGCCCTTGCGGCGCGGGCGCGGCGGCGGTGGGGAAGAGAAATCGTTGTCGGGCATCGGTTCAGGCTCCAGCCCATCCCGGCGAGGACGGCGGACTGGCGGCAGTGTAGCGGCTGGTTTCAATCCGTGGCCTGGCGCAGCGTCTGCACCACCGGCCGGCGCAGCACCTCGCGCAGGCTCCACCAGCCCGCCGCCAGCGCCAGCAGCGCGCCGGCCAGCGCGCTGGCCAGCACCACCCAGGGGGGCGGTGCCCAGTTGAAGT
>OFTX01000564.1_pt1 | contig 18856 bp, 19 predicted proteins | sample 1775051 | NCBI WGS metagenome assembly OFTX01 (sample SAMN08195772, study PRJEB24354) | sludge metagenome | isolation source: sludge from phenol fed wastewater aerobic bioreactor A | place: India: Nagpur | collected 2016-09-15
CGAATGGAAGGAAACCGAGGCCAAGGCGCGTGCGCTGCTGCGCGCGGCCGAACTGGTGGAGGAGGGCCTGGAATGAACGTCCTGATGATCGACAACTACGACAGCTTCACCTTCAACCTGGTGCAGTACCTGGGCGAGCTGGGCGCGCGGGTGCAGGTGGTGCGCAACGACGAAACCTCGCTGCAGGACATCGCCGCGCGCGCGCCCGAGCGGCTGGTGATCTCGCCCGGGCCATGCTCGCCCAAGGAGGCGGGCATTTCGGTCGAGGCCATCCGCGCCTTCGCCGGGAAGATTCCGCTCTTGGGCGTGTGCCTGGGCCACCAGGCGATCGGCGAGGCCTTTGGCGGCGACGTGGTGCGCGCGGGCCGGCAGATGCACGGCAAGACCAGTGTCATCACCACCGATGAGCAAGGCGTGTTCGCCGGGCTGCCGCGCCAGTTCACGGTGAACCGCTACCACTCGCTCGCGATCGCACGGGACACGCTGCCCGAGTGCCTGACGGTGACGGCCACCAGCGAGGACGGCGAAATCCAGGGCGTGCGCCACAAGGCGCTGGCCGTGGAGGGCGTGCAGTTTCACCCCGAGAGCATCCTCACCGAGCATGGCCATGCGCTGCTGCGCAATTTTCTGCAGCAGCGCACCGCCTGAAATTTCAAGACAAATCGGCCTGAAACGCCTATCAATAAAGCGCTGACAGCTATCAATAAAGGAATCCCATGAACACCATTACCCCCCAGGAGGCGCTGCAGCGCACGATCGAGCACCGCGAGATTTTTCACGATGAAATGCTGCACCTGATGCGCCTCATCATGAGCGGCGAGATGTCGCCGGTCATGACCGCGGCCATCATCACCGGCCTGCGCGTGAAGAAGGAAACCATCGGCGAGATCACCGCCGCCGCGCAGGTGATGCGCGAATTTTCCAAAAAGGTGCAGGTGCACGACACGAAGCACCTCGTGGACATCGTGGGCACGGGCGGCGACGGCGCCAACACCTTCAACATCTCCACCTGCGCCACCTTCGTCGTGGCGGCGGCGGGCGGCCGCGTGAGCAAGCATGGCGGGCGCAGCGTGTCCAGCACATCGGGCAGCGCCGACGTGATGGAGCAGCTCGGGGTGAACGTCAATCTCACGCCCGAGCAGATCGCGCGGTCGGTGGCCGAGGTCGGCATCGGCTTCATGTTCGCGCCCAACCACCACCCGGCGATGAAGAACGTCGCACCGGTGCGCCGCGAGATGGGTGTTCGCACGCTCTTCAATATCCTCGGGCCGCTGACCAACCCGGCGGGCGCGCCCAACATCCTCATGGGCGTGTTCCATGAGGATCTGGTGGGCATCCAGGTGCGCGCGCTGCAGCGCCTGGGCGCCGAGCATGCGCTGGTGGTCTACGGGCGTGATGGCCTGGACGAAATCAGCCTGGGCGCGGGCACGCGCGTGGGCGAGCTCAAGGACGGCGTGGTGCACGAGTACGAAATCCACCCCGAGGACTTCGGCCTGCGCATGGTGGGCACGCGCGCGCTCAGGGTGAACACGCCCGAGGAATCGAAAGCCATGCTGCTGGGGGTGCTGGACGGCCAGGAGGGGCCGGCGCACGACATCGTCTGCCTCAATGCGGGCGCCGCGCTGTACGCCGCCGGCGTGGCCGAGAGCATCGCCGACGGCCTGCGGCGCGCGCAGCAGGCCGTGGGCAGCGGCGCGGCGCGGGAGAAGCTGGCGGCCTTCGTCGCGTTCACCCGGCGGTGCCCGGCATGAGCGCGCCGGCCGTGCCCGACGTCCTGCAGACCATCTGCGCGGCCAAGGCCGAGGAGGTGGCCCAGGCCAAACAGCAGCTGCCGCCGCAGGCCATGCGCGCGGCGGCCGAGGGCGCGCCGCCCGCCCGCGATTTCGTGGGCAGCCTGCGGGCGCGGATCGCCGCGGGGCAGGCGGGCGTCATCGCCGAGATCAAGAAGGCGAGCCCGAGCCAGGGCGTGATCCGCGAGGACTTCCATCCGGCGGAACTGGCGCGCGGCTATGCGCAGGGCGACGGGCGGCTGGGCGCCGCCTGCCTCTCGGTGCTGACCGACCGGCCGTTCTTCCAGGGCGCGCCCGAGTATCTGCAGCAGGCGCGCGCGGCCTGCGATCTGCCGGTGCTGCGCAAGGATTTCATGGTCGAGCCCTACCAGATCGACCAGTCGCGCGCGATGGGCGCGGACTGCATCCTGCTGATCGCGGCCTGCCTGGACGACAGCCAGATGGCCGAGATGGAGGCGCAGGCGCACGGCCTGGGCATGGCCGTGCTGGTGGAGGTGCACGACGCGGCGGAGCTGGCGCGGGCGCTGCGCCTGGCCACCCCGCTGATCGGCATCAACAGCCGCAATCTGCGCACCTTCGAGGTCAGCCTGCAGACCACGCTGCGGCTGCGCGCGCAGGTGCCGCCCGATCGCCTGCTCGTGGCCGAATCGGGCATCGCCACGCGCCAGGACGTGCAGACCCTGCGCGCGGCCGGCATTTCAGCCTTTCTCATAGGGGAAACGCTGATGCGCGCCGCTTCCCCGGGGCTGGCATTGGGACAGTTGTTCGGGTAGATTGCAATCGGTTACGCGTTGGCCGATTGACCGTGATCCCCCGCACCTCCTCCCTTGCCCATCATGGCGGACCTTCCTGACCGCCGATTGAACCCGCTGGCGGGCGAGCTGCGCTGGCTGGTGCTGGTGTGGCTGCTGGTAGGCGCGGCCCTGGCGTACGTGTTGTGGGTGGTCCATGGGCATACCGAATCGCGCGAAAAAGAGCTGCTGGCGCAGCAGGTGCGCCTCCTCTCCACGGCGCTGACGCAGCAGATCGCCATGGTCAACGGCACCCTGGAGGTGCTGGCCGACGCGCCCGCGCACACGCGCGAGGAGGCCGCCACCGGCCAGGGCTGGCTGGTGCGCCAGGTGCAGGCGCAGGCGCGCCTGTCCGGCGGGGTGGTGGCCGTGCTGGACGCGCGCGGCGTGGTGCTGGCGGCCAGCGACGGGTCGCTGGTGGGATCGCGCCACGCGGCGGAACCCTTCTTCAGGCGCATCGCGCGGGAGCCTTCCGCCCGCACGCTGTACCTCGGGCCGCCCGATCCGGCCGGCCTGGCGGGGCCGTCGCTGGTGCTCTCGCGCGCCGTCGTCACGCCCGACGGGGAACTGGGCGACGTGGTCTCGGCGGTGCTCGACCTGGACCGGCTGCGGCGCGCGTTCGCCGACGTGCGCGTGGCGCCGGACGCGCTGGCGCGGCTGTTCTACGGGGAGGAAGCGCTGCTGGTGCCGCTGGGCGAGAACCAGGAAGGGGACGGCATGCGGCGCACGGCGGCGGGCCTGGCGCTGATGCAGCACCGCGCGGGCGGCACACCGGCCAGCGTGCAGGAAACGCTGGCCCAGGACGGCGCGCCCGAGCTCATGGTGGCCCTGCAGATGCTCGGCGCCGCCGACCCCGCCCTCGACCGCCCGGTCACGCTGGGCGTGGGGCGCCCGAAGAGCGCCATCTTCGCGAGCTGGCGGATTCTGGCGTGGATGCTGATCCTGATCTACATGATCACGGCGCTCATGGCGGCGGGCGGCATCGTCTGGGTGCGCAAGCGCCGCAGCGTCCGCCTGGCGCGGGAAGGACTGCGCCGGCGGCAGGAGCAGATCCTGCAGTCGCGCTGGGACGCGGTGCTGCAGGCCACGCACATGGGCATCTGGGACTGGGATGCGCGCACGCGGCGCATGTATTACTCGTCCACCTTCAAGACCATGCTCGGCTATGCCGAGGAAGACATGGGCGAGAGCTGGCGCGAGTGGGAGAGCCGGATACACCCGGACGAGCGCGAGGCCGCGGTCGAGCAGGTGCGGCAGTTCCTGGAGCAGCGCGAGGACGTGCTCCTGGAGAGCGTGCACCGCATGCGCCGCAAGGACGGCAGCTACCAGTGGGTGGAGCTGCGCGGGCGCGTGGTGGAGCGCGACGCGCAGGGCAGGCCGCTGCGCATCGCGGGGATCCAGGCCGACATCACCCGGCGCCGGGCCCTGGAGACGCGGCTCGAACACCTCGCGCAGAGCGTGCCGGGCATGCTCTTCGAGTACCGGCGCGACATCAACGGCCGCGACACCTTCCCTTATTGCACCGAGAAGGTGCGCGAATTGCTCGACCTCACGCCCGCGCAGCTGCAGGACAGCGCCGGACACATCCTCAAGCGCGTGCACCCCGAGGACGTGGCGGCGCTGCTGCGCAGCCTGCAGGTCTCGGCGCAGAACCTCACGGCGTGGCGCCATTCCTACCGCGTGATCCTGCCGGACGGCACGCAGCGCTGGGTCAGCAGCATGTCCCACCCGCAGCGCATGGATGACGGCTCGACGCAGTGGTCCGGCTACCTGTGGGACACCACGCAGGAGCATGCGCTGCGCGAGCGCCTGGACCTGCTGGTGGAAAACGTCCCGGGGCTGCTCTACCAGTCGCGCCTGGAGCCCGACGGCCGCAAATACTTCCCCTACGCGAGCCAGGGCGCCATCGCGCTCTACGGCGTGACGCCCGAGCAGATGTGCAGCGATGCGCAGGCAGTGTTCGCGCGCTTGAACCCCGCCGATCTCGCCAGCGGCATGGCAAAACTGGCCGAATCCGCCCGCGACCTGACCGTCTGGACCCACGAATACCGGGTGAACGTGCCCGGCCAGGCCGAGCGCTGGGTGCGCGCCCAGGCCCGGCCGCAGCGCCTGCCCGACGGCGCGGTGCTGTGGCACGGCTACGTGCAGGACGTGACCCAGGCGCGCGAGCAGGCCGCCCGGCTGCAGGAGGCGCGCCAGCTGCTGGACCACCTGATGCGCGAAATGCCCGTGGCGCTGTGCATGGTGAACGAGGAAGGGCTGTTCTACTACCGCAACCGGGCGTTCCAGGAATACTTCGGCTACGGCACCGACGAAGAACTCACCTGCGAGCGCTGGTGGCGCGAGGTCTACCCCGACGAGGACTACCGCGCCGAAGTGCAGCGGGGCTGGGCGCTCGCCAAGGAAGAGGCCGCGAGCCACGGCGGGCGGATCATGTCGGGCGAAGTGCGCATGTGGACGCGCCCCTCCGGGCAGCGCGCCATGTACGTCACCGGCATGTCCTTCGGCACCCACCACCTGCTGATCTTCACCGACCAGACCGAGCAGCACGCGCACAACGAGATGCTGCGCCAGATGGCCTTCATCGACGGCCTCACCGGGATCGCCAACCGCCGCCAGCTCGACCTGGCGCTCAGGGCCGAGTGGGGCCGCTGCCAGCGCAGCCGCCAGCCGCTGGCGGTGCTGATGATCGACATCGACCTGTTCAAGCCCTTCAACGACCTCTATGGCCACCAGGCAGGCGACGAGTGCCTGGCGGCCGTGGCCGGGGCGCTGCGCGCCGGGCTGAGCCGCCCGCACGATCTGGTGGCCCGCTACGGTGGCGAGGAATTTCTGTGCGTGCTGCCCATGTGCGACATGCCAGGAGCGCTGCGCAAGGCCGATGCCCTGCGCGCGGCGGTGCAGGATCTGGGTATCGTTCACGCGGGCTCGCACGTCGCCGACGTGGTCACCGTGAGTGTCGGCGTGGCAACCCTGGTGCCCGACGACCGGGGTGGGCCCGAGCACCTCGTGGCGCTCGCGGATCAGCGCCTGTACCGCGCCAAGCAGGCGGGACGCAACTGCGTGGTGGGCGAAGACCCCCCGGGCGCGTCCGCCGCGTCCTCAGGCGGCTGAGGCACGCGCCAGCAGCATCGCGTCGCCATAGCTGAAGAAGCGGTAGCGCTGCTCGATTGCGTGCCGATAGGCCGCGCGGATCGTCTCCATGCCCGAGAAAGCCGACACCAGCATGAGCAGTGTCGACTTGGGCAGGTGGAAGTTGGTGATCAGGCGATCGACCACCTGGAACCGGTAGCCGGGCGTGATGAAGATGTCCGTCTCGGCGCTGCCCGGGCGAAGCGTTCCCGGTGCGTCTCCGGCGACGAGCGCGGCCTGCGCGGCCGATTCGAGCGCCCGCATCGACGTCGTGCCCACGGCGATCACTCGCCCGCCGCGGGCGCGGGTGGCGGCGATGGCCTGCACGAGCTCCGGCGTGATTTCGTACCACTCCGCGTGCATCTTGTGCTCGTCGATGTTCTCCACGCGCACCGGCTGGAAGGTGCCGGCGCCCACGTGCAGGGTGAGCGTGGCGCGTTGCACGCCGAGTGCGTCGAGACGGGCGAACAAGCTGTCGTCGAAGTGCAGGCCGGCCGTGGGGGCCGCCACGGCGCCCGGATTGCGGGCGTAGACCGTTTGGTAGCGTGTCTCGTCGGCGGCGTCGGCGTCGTGCTCGATATAAGGTGGCAGCGGCAGGCGGCCATACGTCTCGAGCAGCGTGTAGCAGTCGTCCGGGAAATGAAGTGTGTAGAACGGCTCGACGCGCTCGCCGACCGTCACGTCGAAGGCATCCGCCAGGCGAAGCACGGTGCCCGGGCCGGGACGCTTGCTGGCGCGGATCTGGGCCAGCGCGGTGCGGCTGTCGATCACGCGCTCGACGAGCACCTCGATCTTGCCGCCGCTTGCCTTCTGGCCGAACAGGCGCGCCTTGATGACGCGCGTGTCGTTGAAGACGAGCAGGTCGCCGGGGGCGAGCAGACCGGGCAGGTCGGCGAAGCGGCGGTCGTACAGATGCGGTGGCGTGACACTGCCGTCGACCTCCAGCAAGCGGCTGGCGGTGCGCTCGGCGAGAGCGGTCTGCGCGATGAGCTCGGGCGGCAGGTCGAAATCGAAATCGGAGAGGGTATACATCAGCGTTTACAATGCGTAGCAACCGCCATTTTACTTGGAACGCCAGATTCGCGACTGCATGACCGAACGCAGAATGTCCGCCACCGCGCCCGATGACGCCCCTGCCGACCTCGTGGACCTTGCCGATGCCGCAGGCGCGCAGGCCGACGCCTCGCCGCGCGTGGCCGCCAGGCGTGGCGCGCGTCGCTCCGGGGCCGCCGCTGCCGATAGCGCCGCGCCGGCATCGGCGAAGTCCGCCAACCCCCCGACGGACGCGGGGACAAGCCATTCCGACAAGTCCGGCCAATCCTCCGGCGCATCAGGGCCCGCCAAGGCCACCAAGGCCACCAAGGCCACCAGGCCCGCAGCCAGCAAGGCCGGGGCCGGCAGCGCCGACAAGCTCGCCAAACTCGGCCTGAAGCGCGACATCGACCTCATCCTGCACTTGCCCATGCGCTACGAGGACGAAACCACGCTGCGCAAGATCGGCGAGGTGCTTCCGAGCGAGCTGGCGCAGGTCGAAGGCGTGGTGACGTCCAGCGAAGTCGCCTATCGGCCGCGCCGCCAGTGGGTCGTACGCATTGCGGACGATGGGCACGAACTCGTGCTGCGTTTTCTGAATTTCTACGGCAGCCAGCAGAAGCAGCTCGCCATTGGCACGCGTGTGCGTGTGCGCGGCGAAGTGCGGGGCGGATTCTTCGGGCTGGAGATGGTGCACCCCGCATATCGCGTGGTGCAGGACGCCGCCGCGCCGTTGCCCGAGTCGCTCACGCCGGTGTATCCGAGTGCGGCGGGCCTGTCGCAGGCGTATCTTCGCAAGGCCATCCACAACGCGATGGCGCGCACGCCGCTCCCGGAACTGCTGCCGCCGGGTCTGCTCCAGGACGCCATCGGCCCCGATCATCCGCTGCCTGCGTTGTCCGACGCCGTGCACCTGCTGCACGCACCGCCGCCGAACGTGTCGGAGACGGCGCTCATCGAGCGTTCGCATCCCGCGTGGTTGCGCATCAAGTGCGAGGAGCTTCTGGCGCAGCAGTTGTCGCTCAAGCGTGCGCAGGCCGCGCGCCGGCGACTCGCCGCACCGGCCTTGGGCGCGCGCGTGCCCGGTGGCCTGCTGGAACGCTTCGAGGCGGCGCTGCCGTTTCGTCTGACAGGCGCGCAGCAACGCGTCTGGGCGGAGATTCGCGCCGACCTGGCCGAGCCGCATCCGATGCAGCGGCTGCTGCAGGGCGACGTGGGCAGCGGCAAGACGATCATCGCGGCGCTTGCCGCGGCGCAGGCCATCGACGCCGGCTACCAGGCCGCAATCATGGCGACGACCGAAATTCTGGCCGAGCAGCATCTGCGCAAGCTCTCCGCATGGCTCGCGCCGTTGGGCGTGACGCTCGCGTGGCTTGCCGGCAGCATGAAGGCGAAGGAAAAGCGCGAGGCGCTGGCCCGCGTGGCCAGCGGCGAGGCGCAACTTGTCATTGGCACGCACGCCATCATTCAGGACACGGTCGTGTTCGCGCGGCTGGGGATGGCCGTCGTCGACGAACAGCATCGATTCGGCGTCGCCCAGCGTCTGGCGCTGCGCAGCAAGATGCAGACCGCCGGCATGGGCGACGACGCCATGCCGCACCAACTGATGATGAGCGCCACGCCGATTCCGCGCACGCTTGCCATGACCTACTACGCCGATCTCGACGTCTCCGTCATCGACGAGCTGCCGCCCGGGCGCAGTCCGGTCGTGACGAAGCTCGTCAGCGACACGCGGCGTCCCGAGGTCATCGACCGGGTTCGCGCGGCCGCGCTGGCCGGCCGTCAGGTGTACTGGGTGTGCCCGCTGATCGAGGAGAGCGAGGCCCTGCAATTGCAGACGGCCGTCGACACGCATGCGCAACTGGTGGCGGCGCTGCCCGAATTGCGCGTGGGACTCGTTCACGGTCGGCTCTCGCCGGCGGAGAAGGCCGCCGTGATGGACGACTTCTCGCGCGGCGACACGCATCTGCTCGTGGCGACCACGGTCATCGAAGTGGGCGTGGACGTGCCCAATGCGTCGCTGATGGTCATCGAGCATGCCGAGCGCTTCGGTCTCGCGCAGCTCCATCAATTGCGAGGACGCGTCGGGCGCGGCTCGGCCGAATCGGTGTGCCTGCTGATGTATGCCTCACCGCTGTCGATGGGCGCCAAGGCGCGATTGCAGACGATGCGCGAGACCACCGACGGCTTCGTCATCGCGCGGCGAGATCTGGAGATTCGCGGCCCGGGAGAATTCCTCGGTGCACGGCAGTCGGGCGCCGCCATGCTGCGCTTCGTCGACCTCAACGAGGACGCTTGGATGATTCCGGGCGCGCAGGAGGCGGCCGACCGGTTGCTCAAATCGCATCCAGGCGCGGTGGCGGCGCATCTGGAGCGATGGCTCGGCGCGCGCGAAGACTATCTGAAGGCATGACCCCGGGTGCCGGGCCGGCAGGACGGTACTCGACGCCGGTGCGGCGGTCGGTGGCAGGGGGAGCGCGGTGCCGACGGGAGCGTCGCCTGAAAACGGGCAATTGCCGCCCGATTGTGCTATAAAAAAGAAAATCTATCGACTGCCGTTGTTCGATTAATTTACACAGGTTAGGACGACATGACCCTCACGGAACTCAAGTACATCGTGGCGGTGGCGCGAGAACGCCATTTCGGTCGCGCGGCGGAAGCCTGTTTCGTCAGCCAGCCGACGCTCTCGGTGGCCATCAAGAAGCTCGAAGACGAGCTGAACGTACAGATTTTCGAGCGTGGCGCCGCGGAAGTGAGCGTGACGCCGCTCGGCGAGCAGATCGTCGCGCAGGCGCAGCGCGTGCTCGAGCAGACCATCGCCATCAAGGAAATTGCCAAGCAGGGCCGCGATCCGCTCGCGGGACCGTTGCGCCTGGGCGTGATTTACACCATCGGCCCGTATCTGTTGCCGGCACTCGTCAAGCAGATGATCGAGACGACGCCGCAGATGCCGCTCATGCTGCAGGAGAATTACACCCTCAAGCTCATCGAACTGCTCAAGCAGGGCGAGATCGATGCGGCCATCATGGCGCTGCCGTTCCCGGAGAGCGGTCTGATGGTGCGTCCGCTCTATGATGAGCCGTTCGTGGTGGCACTGCCGCGCTCGCACCCGTGGGCCACGCGCGAGCAGATCGACGCGGGCGATCTCAAGCAGGAAACCATGCTGCTGCTCGGCAGCGGTCACTGCTTCCGCGATCACGTGCTGGGCGTATGTCCCGAACTGATGCGCTTCTCGCAGAACGCCGACGGCATCCAGAAGACGTTCGAAGGCTCGTCGCTGGAGACGATTCGCCACATGGTCGCGAGCGGCGTGGGCATCACCGTGCTGCCGAAGACGTCCGTGCCCGACACGCAGGCACCCGACAGCCTGTTGCGCTACGTGCCGTTCTCGGCCCCCGTGCCCGACCGCCGCGTGGTGCTCGCCTGGCGCAAGAGCTTCACGCGCCTGCCGGCCATCGACGCCGTGGCGCAAGCCATTGCCAAATGCCACCTGCCGGGTGTGATTCCGCTGGATCTTCCGGCCACGTCGAACTGAGCGGCCGGGGCGGGCGCGGCCGACAGGTCACCGCATTCCGCCCCCGCCGCTTGTCGGCGCTTCCCCGTCTTCCCCCCGCGCTTTTTCCCTTCCGCTTTTTCCTCCAGGTCCTTCCGACTGTCATGCCGCCGCCGCTGCGCCGAGCCGCGGCGTATTGCTTTTGTCTATTGAATATATAAAAACGATCAATTTTACGATTTCGATAAAAATATTTAATCTGACGGCACGCGTTGGCAACAGGCACTGCCAGCAGGCCACCGCCCACCGACGCGACGATTGCCCGAGCCACCCCATGCCCGGAGAGGCGCCGACGATGACCCCATTCAAAGCCTATTGGCACGACATCGAAACCACGCTGGAACACGTGCTCGCCGACTTTGCGCAGATGGGCGCATGAGTCCGGCGAGATTGCCCGATCAGGAAACAGGAGAGCGTCACATGTCAGATACGAAAAAACTCACGACCGCCGCCGGAGCCCCGGTGCCCGACAACCAGAACACGCTCACCGCCGGCCCGCGCGGCCCGGCCTTGCTTCAGGACGTGTGGTTCCTCGAAAAGCTCGCGCACTTCGACCGGGAAGTGATTCCGGAGCGTCGCGTGCACGCGAAGGGCTCCGGTGCGTTCGGCAAGCTCACCGTCACGCACGACATCACGATGTACAGCCGGGCACGTCTGTTCGAGGCCATCGGTAAGGAAACGCCGGTGTTCCTGCGTTTCTCGACGGTGGCCGGCGAGCGCGGTGCGGCCGATGCGGAGCGCGACGTGCGCGGCTTCGCGCTGAAGTTCTACACCGACGAAGGCAACTGGGATCTCGTGGGCAACAACACGCCAGTGTTCTTCGTGCGCGATCCGCTCAAGTTCCCCGACTTCATCCACACGCAAAAGCGTGACCCGAAGACAAACCTGCGCAATCCGACGGCTGCGTGGGACTTCTGGTCGCGTCACCCCGAATCGCTGCATCAGGTCACGATTCTCATGAGCGATCGCGGCCTGCCGGCAAACTACCGCCAGCAACACGGCTTCGGCTCGCACACGTTCAGCTTCATCAACGCGGCCAACGAACGCTTCTGGGTGAAGTTCCACTTCAAGTCGATGCAGGGCATCGAGAATCTGACGAACGCGCAGGCGGCACAGGTGGTCGCCGGCGATCGGGAAAGCGCGCAACGCGACCTGTTCGAGGCGATCGAGGCCGGCAACTTCCCGCGCTGGCGCATGCAGGTGCAGGTGATGCCGGAGGCCGACGCGGCAACCTATCGCATCAACCCGTTCGATCTGACGAAGGTGTGGCCGCACGCGGACTACCCGCTCATCGACGTGGGCGTGCTCGAACTCAATCGCAATCCGGAGAATTACTTCGCCGACGTCGAGCAGGCAGCGTTCAATCCGGCCAACGTGGTGCCGGGCATCGGCTTCTCGCCCGACCGCATGTTGCAAGGGCGCCTGTTCTCGTACGGCGACACGCAGCGTTACCGTCTTGGCGTGAATCACAGTGCCATTCCGGTCAACGCGCCGAAGTGCCCGTTCCATCACAGCTTCCACCGCGATGGCGCGATGCGCGTGGACGGCAATCTGGGTGGCACGACGAATTACGAGCCGAATCGCTACGGCATATTCGCGGAGCAGCCGGAATTCCGCGAGCCGCCGCAAGCAGTGGGCGCCCTGGCCGATCGCTATGATCATCGCGAAGACGACGATCATTACTCGCAGCCACGCGCGCTGTTCCAGTTGTTCGACGACGGGCAGAAGGGCCGACTGTTCGGCAACATCGCCGCCTCGATGCAGGGCGTGCCGGACGACGTGTCGGCGCGTCAGATCGCGCACTTCGAGAAGATCGACCCGACTTACGCGCAGGGCGTGATCGCGGCTCGCAAGGCGCTCGCCGGGTAAGCGACGCCGGCGATCAGGGAGTCAGCGGTACTGCGACGCCATCGGCGGCGCGCACCCGGGGGGCGGATTGAATCCGCCCCTTTGTCGTTTTGAGGGGGCCTCAGGCCGTAGGCCAGAACGCGCGGATCGCGGCGATGCCGTAGGCGCCGGCGTGGCGCGCGTTCGAGAGCATGTCGGCACGCATGCCGCCGAGCGCGAACACCGGCAGCGTGGCCTGTGCCGCAAGGGCCGTGAATGCGGGCCAGCCGAGCGGCGTGGCCTCCGGATGCGTGGCGGTGGCGAGTACGGGGGACAGCGTCACGAAGTCGAGTTCGAGTCGGCCGGCCTGCGCGAGCTGGGCTGCGTCATGACACGCGGCACTCACCCGTCGCCAGCCCGCTGGACGCGTCTGGCTCGCCATGAGCCGCTCGCTCGTCAGGTGCCAGCCGTCGGCTTGCGGGACCGTGCCGGCATGCTTGCCGCTGGCAATGTCGAGCCAAAGGTCCGCCACGTCGCGCGGTGGATTGAGGATGAGTTGCGCCCCGGCCGCATGCGTCAGGGCCAGCGCGCTCTCCGCAAGGGCGCGATAACCGTCGGCGTCGAGCGACCGGTTGCGAAGTTGTACGAGCCGAATGCCGCGAGCCAGCGCTTGCGCGAGCTGCGACGCGAAGGTGGCGATCTGGGTGCGTGAGGTGACGTCGGGCGTCACCAGCAATTGACGGGGAAGCGTGGCCAAGTCGGCGGTGAGGTCGTCGGGCATGCGCGAAGTGTAACCGGAATGCCGGCGCGAACGTCCTGAGGAAAGTACGGAGAGGCGTCGCTTCGGGTTGCGGCGTGGAGTCGTGCCGTGACACCGGTCCCGGCAAGCTTGCGCGCAACGGTGCGCGGCGCGCCGGTGGGCGCCCTGGCGTAGAGAATGGATGCACTCGCGTGTGCAGTCCAGTAGACTGGCGGGATGCCCTTCGATTGGCTCGCCCGGAACCTCCTCGTCAGCTTGTTTCTGCCGCCAGCCAATGTGCTTGTGCTCGCGGTGCTCTCGCTCGTGAGCTGGCGGTGCTGGCCGCGCACCGGGAGGACGCTGGCCGTGCTCGCGGCCGGGGTGCTCTGGCTGCAGGCCATGCCGTGGTTCGCCCGGCAGATCGCGTATGGGCTCGAGGTGGGAAAGCCGGTCGATCTCAAGGCGTACGACGCTGCGCGACAGCATCCGGCCACGGCGGCGGCGCTGCCACAGGCCGTGGTGATCCTCGGCGGCGGCACCAGCGTCAACGCTACCGAATACGCCAGCAAGGGCTGGCGCAAGGATGCCGACCTGAGCACGGAGACGCTTGCACGGGTGCGCTACGGCGCGTTTCTCGCCCGCGAGACGCACCTCCCGGTGCTCATGTCCGGCGGCAGCCCGAGCGGACAGGCGGTCGAGGGGCGTCTGATGGCGCAGGTCGCCACCGAGGAATTTGGCGTGCCGGTGCGCTGGACCGAAGGACAATCACTGAACACGGCGCAAAACGCCATCTTCAGCGCGCGCATGCTGACCAACGCCGGCGTGTCGCGCGTCTATCTGGTCACGAGTGCCTGGCATATGCGCCGCGCCCGCGATCAGTTCGAGCGCGCTGGACTCACGGTGGTACCCGCGCCGTGCTGCAATGCGAGCAACCTCGACCCGGATGCCGTGCCCGGCATGTGGCCGACACTCGACGGTTTGCGCAGGACGCGACAGGCGCTGCGCGAGTGGATGGCGCTGGCCGTAGGGCACTGAGCGGTCCGTTGCCTGCGCGATGTCACGTGCCGGAGGCATCGTCGCAGGCGGATTTCCGCGGAAGCCGCGCCCGGCGCGGCTTCCTGAATTGCCAACCCTGAATGAGAGAGACGTATGAAGACGAAAGCAGTCCTGACTGTTGAAGACGTGCAGAAGATCAACGCCGCCGCCGTGGCCGAAGCCAGCGCGAACGGCTGGAACGTATGCATCACGATCGTCGACGACGGCGGTCACGCGCTGTCGCTGCACCGCATGGACGGCGCGGCGCCCAGCACCGCCATGATGTCGCTTGGCAAGGCGCAGACCTCGGCCGTCGGCCGTCGCGAGAGCGGTGCGTTCGAAGAGATGATCAATGGCGGCCGCTTCGCGTTCCTGAGCGCGCCGAACACCGCCATGCTCGAAGGCGGCGTGCCCATCGTTGTCAACGGCGATGTGATCGGCGCGGTCGGCGTCTCGGGTGTGAAGTCGGCGCAAGACGCGCAGATCGCCCGGGCGGGCATTGCTGCCGTCACCGCGAAGTGATGTAAAGAAAAACCCATCCTCGCGGATGGGTCAAGGGCTTGTCAGGCCGGACGGCGTGCCTGAGGCTTGCAGGCGGCGCCGCGAGGAGAACATCAATGAAACCCGTGTGGGTGGACAAAAAAAGCGGCTTGGCTGGCGCGCAACGCAGGTAGAGAGGGGCTTGCCGTAACTACATGGGATCGCGTTGCGTTCGCTGGCTACTGCCAAACACCTCTTAGGCGAGGTGGTCCCCACAAAACTCGGTGAAGGTGGCGGCGAGGTCGTGGTCTCGCCACCGCCAAAATGCTTGCAGATTCAATCGCTTACTTCGTCAGGATCAACTTGCCGTAGCGCGTGGCGCGCAACTGGTACGTCTGTCCGTTGTGCAGGATGTTCACGCACTGTGTGCCCTGCAACAGGTGATCGCTCGTGAGCACGCGTCCCGTGGCGTGGCTGGCCGGCTTTTCCGCCGCCGGACTGGCCGCCTGCGTGCGCGTCGTCGACACCGACAGGGTGCGGCGCGGCGCCGTTGCGGGCGTGGTCTGGCGGGCAGTGGTGTGGCTTGCGGTCATCTCGCTCATCCGTGTGGCTGACTGTGAGATCAATATTAAATGAGAATCATTCCCATTTGTATTTGAATTTGGCTATTGTCGTATTTTCTGGAATAGATTTTTGCTAATTGGTCCGATGCCGAGGGATGGCCGGCATCGGACCGGTGCCGTACGGTGGTGTCCGGCAATGCCCTGTGGGGCGGGCGTTCAGCCCAGTGCGCCCTGCTCCGCGAGGGCGCGAATCTGGGCCACCGTGTCGATGTCCGCTTCGCGATAGGCGGATTTCACAAATTCGCTGTAGCGGGTATCGGCCGTCGCGGCGTCTTCCGGCAGCGTGGTGCTGTAGGTGAAGCGCACGAAATAATGCGTGGGCGTGGGCTCTTCGATTCGCATCGTGAGCGAGCCGCCGGCGTGCTGGTCGGTGGCGGCCGTCTCCTAGCGGACCGATTGCTGGGCTTCGAAGATCACGCGATCGCGCACTACCGCCTCGCCGAAGCGCAGCTCGCGGGTGAGCGTGTCGTCGGTGCGTTCGTGCACGATGCACTTGTCCAGCCCCAGCACAAAGGATTCCGGCTGCTCGGCGCGCAGTACCAGGCCTCGCCACAATTGGTCGCGGGACAGCGCGAAGGCCAGCGGATTCAGAAGGTCGTTGACCTCGATGAGATGTTCGTACTGCAAGACTATTTCCCCTTCAATCGATGACGGCCGGCCTCGCGTCGCCATGGAGCGAGAGGCCGTGCGCGCGCCGGATCTTACTCGACCAGCGAACTGTCGATGGCGATGGTGCCCGACAACACCTTGTGAATTGGGCACGCATTGGCGATTTCCAAGAGACGCTGACGCTGCTCCTCGGACAGATCCCCGCCCAGCTCGATCTTGCGCGTGATCTGCGTGGTCCCCATCGGCGGTTTGCCATCCGGATTCATCGCGAGCGTCACCTTCACATCCTTGAGCGGCCACTCCTTGCGGCGCGCATACATCTGCAACGTGATCGATGTGCATGCGCCCAGGCTCGAGAGCAGCAGCGCCGTCGGGGCCGGACCGAGGTCCGCACCGCCGAGCGTTTCGGGCTCGTCGGCGATCCATTCGTGTTTGCCGTCCGAGAGACGCGTGGTGTAACCGGCGGCGCCCAGATGGGCGGTGACAATCGCTTCTGCAGCCATGGCGGCTCCTGTGGGGGCTGGATGAAAACGGCCCGGCGAACGTATGGGCCACGATGCACTCAATGAGTGTCATTGTGACCCAAATTCGCCGGGCCGGTGCGAACGATGGGGCGGCTTGCGCCGCGCCGGATGCTGCTGTCGTGCGGCCGGGGACGCTGCCCTTAGGCAGACGCGCCCGCGCCCGAGGCCGGGATGCGGCCCATGCGACCCGCCTGGAAGTCGAGGATCGCCTGGCGGATCTCGCTCTCGGTGTTCATCACGAACGGGCCGTAGCGTGCCACCGGCTCGCCCAGCGGCTTGCCGCCGATCAGCAGGAACGACACTGGCCGATCGCCATCGTTGCGCACGGTAATGCTCTCGCCGTCGTTGCCGAACACGACCATCTGATGCGCCTTGGCGGCAACGGGCTCGGCACCGAAATTGCCTTCGCCGTCGATCACGTAGGCGAACACGTTGAAGTCGGCGGGCACCGGATGATCGAGCAGCGCCTGCGGTTGCATCGTGAAGTGCTGGTACAGGATCGGCGTGCGCGTCTCGATGGCGGCGCGTGTGCCCAACGCCTCGCCGGCGATCACGCGCACCGACACCTTGCCGTCTTCGCTCGTTGCGCTCGGGATGCCGGCAGCCGGCAGCTCCTGATAGCGTGGCGTCATCATCTTGTCCGTGCGCGGCAGGTTCACCCAGAGCTGAAAGCCGTGCATTTCGCCGCCGCGTTGCTGGAAGGCCTGCGACGGCATTTCGGAGTGAATCACGCCCGCACCGGCCGTCATCCATTGCACGTCGCCGGGCGTGAGCTTGCCCGCGTGCCCTTGCGAGTCGCGGTGCTCCATTTCGCCGGCGAGCAGGTACGTGACGGTCTCGAAACCGCGGTGCGGATGGTCGGGCGCGCCCTTGGCGTCGCCCGGGGCCACCTGCATCGGGCCCATTTCGTCGAGCAGCAGGAACGGATCGAAGTCCATCATCATGCGCGTGGGGAATGGGCGGTTGACGTGAAAGCCGGCGCCTTCCTGCGTTTGCGCTGCCGTGAAGACACGGGCGACCGGACGGGCGAAGGTGGTGCTCATAGGGCAATCTCCTGTGGGGACGCGGGCCGGGGCGGCGTGACGCGTCCAATGTCATGTCCCCACTATATCGGGGTGGCCGGTACCGGGAGTAGCCCGTAACGCTGGAAGCATTGTTACCCGATTGGAACAATGCGTGAACTTCATCGGGAAATGGCGAAAAAGTGGCGGGAAAGAGGCGGGAGAGAGGCGGGAAAGTCGAGCGAGTTTGCGCGGGCGGCGACGCCTCCGGGGCAGGGGCGGGGATGGAAAAAGCGCGGTGACCGGCACCGCGCTCTGTGTACTGCGACGGCTTCGACTTGCGCGAAGCGTCGGATCGGTGGAACGCGTGCGGACTACTTCGTCGCGGGCTCGGTCACGAAACCGAGCTTGGTCACGCCTGCCGTCTGGGCGTCGGAGAGCACCTTCGCAACGCTCTCGTAACGCACATTCTTGTCGGCGAACAGGTGCAGCTCCGGCTGCGGCTGCGCCTCGGCCGCCTGGGCCAGGCGTGCCTTGAGCGTGGCCTCGTCGATGGCCTGCTTGTCCCAGTAGACCGTGCCGTCCGCCTGGATCGAGAGGTCGATCTTGGCGGGCTTGGTGTCTTCCGGCTGGTTGCTTGCCTGCGGCAGATCGAGCTTGACCGCGTGATTGAGCACCGGCAGCGTCACGATGAAGATGATCAGCAGCACCAGCATGACGTCGACGAGCGGCGTCATGTTGATCTCGCTCATCATTGCGTCGTCGGCGCCGTCGTCGCTGCTGTATGAACCCATGGCCATGGCGAACTCCTTGTTTCGTGCGCCGGCTTAGCTGGCGCTGGCCGGCGTGGACGGCTTGCGCACCGGCGTGACGTTGCTGGCGAACTGCGTCGAGTGCAGGCTCGCGCCGGTCAGGAAATAGGCGTGCAGGCTGTGGGCGAAGCGGTTGAGCTTCGAGACGATGCCCTTGTTGGCGCGCGTGAGCGCGTTGAACCCGAGCACGGCCGGGATGGCGACGAACAGACCGAACGCGGTCATGATGAGGGCTTCGCCCACCGGGCCTGCCACCTTGTCGATGGTCGTCTGACCCGAGGCGCCGATCGCCAGCAGCGCGTGGTAGATGCCCCACACCGTACCGAACAATCCCACGAACGGCGACGTCGAGCCGATCGAGGCGAGCATGGCCAGGCCGCTTTGCAGGCGCGAGACCGTGTCGTCCACCGAATTCTTGAGCGCGCGCGTGATCCAGTCGCTCACGTCCATCTTGTCGTGCAGATGCGGCTGGCTCTGGCGATGATGCTCGGCGGCGTCCTGACCGGCGAGGGCCAGCGCGAGGAACGGATTGTTCTGGCCCGATTCGCCGAGCTTCTGCAAACCGGCGGAGAAGTTCTCCGAATGCCAGAAATCGGGTTCGGCGGAGCGCGTGAGGCGGCTCAGGCGGAAGACTTGCGTGCCCTTGATGATGATGACCGTCCAGGACAGCACCGACATCACCAGCAGCACGATCGCGATGGCTCGGGTGACGAAATCGCCCTGTGCCCAGACGTGGCTCAAACCATACTCTTGCATTTTGCGTTCCTCGGGAGATCCAGTTCGTTAATCGTTCAGATTGAAGTTAAACGGCTTGGTCGCGGCGGCTTCCACCGCGCGACCGTTTTGCATCGGGGGCGCGCAGCGCATTGCCAGCGCGGCGGTGCGGGCGGCCTGATCCAGCCGCGAGA
>OFTX01000565.1_pt1 | contig 18834 bp, 13 predicted proteins | sample 1775051 | NCBI WGS metagenome assembly OFTX01 (sample SAMN08195772, study PRJEB24354) | sludge metagenome | isolation source: sludge from phenol fed wastewater aerobic bioreactor A | place: India: Nagpur | collected 2016-09-15
AATCTGAGTGTTATCATTCTCGTCTTTCCCCACGGTATATTTGCTATAAAAATTTTCAACAGATGTAAGTGTATTACCGAATAACTCCATGTTCCTTCGGATATATGCCGGAACACTATCGAACTCGTTATTGGGGTCTGCATTGTTCATATTAAAAGAAAGGTTTCGTAATTTCTGTAACCGCTCTGCAGCTTTTTTGCGTTGTTCTTCCAACCCTTCATCAATAATTGCTTCCTGCTTGTTCAATTGGGCTACAGGCACTTCTATTTCATCTTGCTTCTCTTTTACTTCAAATTGAATAGCCTCTTCTTCCTGCTCTTCTTCTTTTTTATGTTCCCACTCAAAATCAGGTTTCTTATCTTCCAACGCTTCCGCTTTTGCAACCGGTGTGTTTAGCGATTCTTCTTCAGCACTTGCATATATATTTAACGGTTTGCTTAAAAAGTTATTGGCAGGTATTGCCGGCCTTTCATTTACTACAAAATCTATTAAAGGGTTTACTTCCTCTTTTTTCGCTTCTTCCGGCTTTTCTTCTTTTGCCTGTTCTATCACAGATTCCGCCTCGAAAGAAGTGCTTAATTCATAATGAACAATTTCTGTTTCTCTTGCATCCAGCATTGCTTCTCTATCTTCTTCTGTAAGAGAAAAACTCAGCTCATGCTGTTCAAACAAAGAGATACTTTCTTCCTCCATTATCGCATGATTAATAGATGGCGCATACGGATCGTGCTCTTCAAACGGTATGGCTTGTTGTTGTAAAGCAGGCTTCTCTTCAGCCTTTTTTTCTTCAGCCTCCAGGTTCAGCGTCATCACAATTTTTTCCTGTTTAACTTCCGGCTGTTTTGTTGTTGCAGGTTTATTAAAAGGATCTTTGTGTTCAAAACCGGTAGCAATTAAGGTAATGCCTATCTTCCTGTCGAGTGAATTGTCGTAACCCATCCCTACAATTACATCCGCATTCTCACCGGCTTGTAAGCGCAGGTAATTATTAATTATTTCCAATTCATCCATCGTGCATTCATGTTCACCTTCGGCACTGTTGATATTGATCAATATCCATTTAGCTCCTCTTATATCGTTATCATTCAGTAATGGGGAGTTTAGTGCTTCTTCTATAGCTTGCTGTGCCCTGTTTTCTCCTTCTACCTCAGCTTTACCTAAAATGGCTACGCCACCACTCTTCATAACAGTGCATACATCGGCAAAGTCTACAATAATGTGGCCGCGGCTGTTAATGATATCTGTAATACACTTGGCTGCTGTAGCTAAAACATTATCTGCTTTTCCGAAAGCCTCTTTCATTTTCAAATTACCGTATTGCATACGCAATTTATCATTGCTGATTACGAGCAATGTATCAACATAAGGTTTTAAGGCCCTGATACCTTCTTCGGCCTGCTGCATACGGCGAGGTCCTTCGAATGCAAACGGAGTAGTAATGATACCAACCGTTAAAATGCCCATTTCTTTACACAGCTGTGCAACAATAGGGGCGCCACCTGTACCGGTTCCGCCACCCATGCCTGCAGTTATAAAGGCCATTTTTGTATTAACTTCTAAAATACTTTTTATTTCTTGCAGGGATTCTTCTGTGGCAGCTTTTCCTACTTCCGGATTAGCACCAGCGCCTAACCCCTGCGTAAGGTGTGGGCCTAATTGTATTTTATTGGGAATATTGCTTTGCTCAATAGCTTTAGCATCTGTGTTGCAAATAATAAAATCAACACCCTCAATATTCTGAGCATGCATAAAATTTACAGCATTGCTTCCACCACCACCAACTCCTAATACTTTAATGATGGATGATTTTTGCTTTGGAAGATCAAAATGAATCATAGACTACGGTTTAACGGTTAGTAAGTAGATGTACCGGTTTAACTAGGTTTGGATTAATTATGTTTGAAGTTCAAAGTTTCAAGTTTAAGGTTCTTGCTTTTTTATAACTTGAAACCTTAAACATGCAACTTGAAACTTATTTTATTACTTGGTCTTCTTCTTCTTTGAACAGATCTATCAGGTTATCTTTAAACTTATCCCAGAATTTTATTTTCCTGCCTCTTTCTTTCACATCAACCATTACAGGTTCGGCAGGCATTTCTGCTATCTGTTCTTTTTCAACAGTTAATTTTTTGGGTACTTCTACTCTTTTAAAAGTATCTGTAAACTGTTTGTTCCTGTGTTCATAATCGCTATAGCCTTTTAATATCAAGCCCAAACAAGTGGCATACATTGGCTTCTTCAGTTCTTCTATATGATTGGGGGCTAAATGTTCGTTAGGCAATCCGATACGGGCATTCAACCCTGTTGTATATTCTGTAAGTTGAATTAAATGCTTTAACTGCGATCCACCGCCGGTAAGAATGATACCGCCGTTCAATGCGCGGCTATCTAAGCCTACCTGTTTTAAATGATAAGAAACAAAATCGAGTATCTCACTCATTCTTGCCTGGATAATCTGTGCCAGGTTTTTAACGCTAATTTCTTTGGCTGGCATGCCTTTTAAACCGGGTATGGTAATGAATGCATTTGTTTTCGCTTCATCTGCAAGGGCACTGCCAAACTGTACTTTCATAGCTTCTGCCTGTTGTTTTAACACGCCCAAGCCCATTCGGATATCGTTGGTAATATTCTCTCCTCCAAAGGGAATAACAGCAGTATGCTTTAGAATACCTTCGTAGAAAACAGCGAGATCGCTGGTTCCACCGCCAATATCTAAAATTGCAACACCGGCTTCCATATCAATATCGCTCATTACGGCAGATGCAGATGCCAGGGGTTGCAATACAAGGTCTTTTGTTTTAAGCCCGCTTCTTTCAACAGCGCGATTGATATTTCTGATAGCATTCCTGTCGCCGGTAATAATATGAAAGTTGGCTCCAACCTTCACACCATTGTATCCAACGGGGTCTTTAATGTTTTGAATATTATCTACATAAAATTCCTGGGGAATAACATCTATGATCTGGTCTCCGGCCGGAATAAAAGTTTTGCGCTGGTTGTCCATTAACTGATCGATCTCAAAACGCTGTATTTCATTTTCAGGGTCCTGGCGAACAATATCTCCACGGGTTTGCAAGCTTTTAATGTGATGGCCTGCAATACCAACATATACTTCATTGATCTCTAAATCGGGATTACTATCGTAGCAATTTTGAAGTGCCTGATGTATGGCTTTAATGGTTTGATCTATATTCAGCACCTGCCCATGCTGAACACCACTGCTATTGGCCCTGCCGAAACCAAGGATTTCTAATTTACCATGCTCGTTTTTTCTTCCGGCAATGGCAGCAATTTTTGTAGTGCCAATATCCAATCCTACAATAATGGGTGCTTCATTGTTTGTCATATCTGGTTCGGTTTTGCGTTTATCAAGGGTCTCGGATTCTATCAACTTTCTTCTGCAAGGCTTACTGTTTAAGCATTACAGCTTTGGGTTGTTTTTTGGGTATTGTGGCAGAAGGTGCAGTTTGATGCTGCTCTTTTCCGCCACGACTATTTGATAACGTTTTATTTACTTTTTTATTTTGTTTATTGTCAATCAATTTTTTATTCAGCTTCAAGCTACTATCTGCAAGGGTTTTATTGTTCCTGGCAGGCTCTATGCTTCCAAGTATGTTGGTGTTATCCAACAAAAGAGAAGCTTTTGTGGTATCTGTTTTTATTCTTACAGACCCTTTTAAAACGGCCACTACCTGGTCTTTATATTGTAAGTTTATTTTTTCATACCGATTTATACCGTTCTGCAGCCAGGCCTGTTTATAAAAAGAGTATAGTTTATTAAATTTTTTTTCAAGGTCTTCAGTACTGCCAAACTCTATCAGTTCATCTCCCAATGTGGGCACTATTTCAAAGGTTGCGCCTGGAGTGATATAAATTTGTGATACCTGCGCCATCCAAAAACTATCTTTCATAATATAATTACCCATTGCCACTACTTCCTTTAACACTGCACTATCGGCAATTGACATTTGTTGTTTATTGCCCGAAAAATTGGTAAACACCGGTACTCTTGCTGCCAGTTTATCGCTCAAAGGCAACCGCAATGCATTTGAGTCAACATAAAAAGATTCTCCGTCTGCCGTAAATACCCTGGCTACAGGTTCTCTTTCTGTAATGCGTACGTTCAATACATTTTTATTGTCTAAAAAAAGTTCTGCATTTTTAATCCAGAGGTTTTTTTCCAAAGCAGTTTCTAATGATTTCAAATCTATCTGCGCTAATTTCTTTGTCTCAATATTTCCGGCACTATTAATCAATTGCAGTACATCTTTTTCATCAATAAACACTTGCTGCTGTGGCCCTTCAATTTCAATATGTACTTCTTTGCAGGTTTGTTGTTCTTTTTTTTGCATGGCAGCCCCCAACAATACTATTCCCGATACTCCCAGAAGTACCCAAAAAGTTTGTACAGCAATATGTTTCCAATTCCACTTTTGCATAAGTTATTGCTCAATACTTTTTTTAACATCATATACCAATACATCAATATCCCCTGCGCCGGCCATTACAATTAATTCTGCTTTTTTATTTTTTAATGTTGAAACGAGATCAGTCTTTTCTACAATTTGTTTCTCTTTCAATTTCATTTCATTCAAAATCAGATTGCTTGTTACACCCTCCATTGGTAATTCTCTTGCAGGATAAATCGGTAACAATAAAACATCATCTGCCAAATCCAAACTTGTTGCAAATTCTTTGAATAGATCTTTTGTTCTGCTGAAAAGATGCGGTTGAAAAACAACTGTCATCTTTTGTTTCGGATATAAACTTCTAACACCCGTGATCAATGCCTTCAATTCTTCAGGATGATGGGCATAATCATCAATCAACACCACATCATTACGTTTAACGATATATTCAAATCTTCTTTTTACACCTTTAAATGTTGCAACTGCTGATTTTATTTTTCCATCATCAATTTTCAAATATTTAGCAACACCAATGGCTGCCAACACATTTTCAATATTGTGCAAGCCACCCATATTCAACACAACATCATGCAAAGTCCAGAAATCATTTACCACATTAAACCGATAAGAAGCGTTCTCTACTTTTATATCTGTTGCATAAATATTGGCCAATGCATTATTCAAACTATACGTACAACGATCAGGCACCGAAAAATCCATTGCTCTTTTTAACCCGTATCGCGTTATTAAATGCCCGCCATCTTTTACTTTTTGAGAAAATTGAATGAATGCATTCTCTACTTCTTCTGCTGTTCCATAAATATCTAAATGGTCTGCATCCATTGCTGTGATGATGGCGATGTTTGGAGAGAGTTTTAAAAAACTCCTGTCGTATTCATCTGCTTCAACCACTACCACATTATTCTCATTAGCCCAGAAATTGGTTTGGTAGTTTGCAGATATGCCGCCTAAAAAAGCATTGCAGCCAAAACCTGTATCTCGCAAAATATGCGCCACCATGGTGGTTATAGTTGTTTTGCCATGTGTACCTGCAATACAAATATTAAAAGAAGCCTCAGATATCCATTGCAACACATCGCTTCTCTTTACAATTTCATAACCGTTATCTCTATAAAAATTTAATTCTTTATGGTCTTTCGGAATAGCCGGCGTGTACACAACTGCATCAACATTTTTTGGAACCAGATCAACATTATCTTCATAATGAATGGCTATACCTTCTGCTTCTAATTGCTGTGTAAGTGTTGTTAATGTTTTATCATAACCGCTCACCATGCAGCCTTTGAATTTAAAATATCTTGCCAATGCACTCATGCCAATACCGCCAATGCCGATGAAATAAATATTTTGTATGGTTGATAACTTACTCAAGCCAATATTTTTAAAATTTCTTTTGCTATGAAAATATCTGCATCTGTTTTTGCCAATGCAGCAATATTCTGTTTCAGTTCATTTTGTTTTTGTTCACTCTTCACCAATTCCAATGAAGTTGAAATCAATTCATTTTTCACTTCAATATCTTTTACAATTAATGCTGCCTGTTTATTTACCAAATACAGTGCATTGGCTGTTTGCTGGTCTTCAGCGGCATGAGGATACGGCACAAATACTACTGCTTTATTCAACACACATAATTCCGTTACTGCCATTGCCCCCGACCTGCTGATTACAACATCTGCAGCGACATATGCCATTTCCATATTATCTATAAACACATTTACAGAAACATTTCTAAAGTTTGCAGCCGCTTGTTGATATGCTTCTGCATTGGTTTTACCCGTTTGCCAGATAAGCTGAATTTGATGGTTTGCAAAAACAGGTAAATTATTTTGAATTACTTCGTTGATTGATTTTGCACCTAAACTGCCTCCCACAATTAAAATTGTTTTCAAATCTGGTAACAGGCCGAAAGCCATTAATGCCTGTTGTTTATTTACTGTTGCATGAGCAATAGATTGACGAACAGGATTACCTGATACCAATATTTTTTCTTTAGGAAAAAACTTTTCCATTCCATCTACTGCAACAAAAATTTTTGTTGCTTTTTTACCCAGCATGATATTTGATCTTCCGGCAAAAGAATTACTCTCGTGAATGAATGTTGGAATATTCTTTGATTGGGCATAACGCAACACAGGGAAACTGGAATACCCTCCAACACCAATTACTGCATTGGGCCTGAATGATTTGAAGATGGTGCTCACTTCAAAAAAACTTTGAATCAATTTGAATGGGAGTGTGATATTTTTTAACAATGATGCTCTGTTGAAGCCTGCAATGGTTAAGCCTTTGATAGCATAACCAGCTTTAGGCACTTTTTCCATTTCCATTTTCCCTTTTGCACCAATGAATAAAAACTCAATGGTATTGTCCATTGCCTTTAATGCATTGGCAATAGCAATCGCAGGAAAAATATGCCCTCCTGTTCCACCACCTGCTATAATTATTTTTTTGCTCATGCTGTAACAGGTTTTGGTGTTTGAGAATCGTTATTGGGCACGCCTGCTGAAGCAATCTCATCCTTACCTTCTAATTGTTCAACATTTCTTGCAACACTTAAAATAATTCCAATGGCTGCACAGGTAAATAAGAAAGAGCTGCCGCCCATGCTTACTAATGGTAATGTTACACCTGTTACCGGAACAAGGTTAACATTTACAGCCATGTTGGCTATTGCCTGAATAGCCAGTGTAAAGCTTAACCCCAATGCGAGGAAAGCACCAAATGCATAAGGGCATCTTCTGAAGATGCTAATACCTCTGAACAAAAACAAAAGGTATATGAATATAATGAACGCTCCGCCCAACAAACCGTACTCTTCAATAATGATTGAATAAATAAAATCGTTGTATGCCTGCGGCAGAAAGTTTCTTTGCCTGCTGTTTCCCGGCCCCAACCCAACCACAACACTACCGTTCGCTATGGCAATTTTAGCCTGCTGAACCTGGTAAGGTGTTTCTTTATCTTTTGCATAAACAAAATCCTGCACCCTTTTAACCCATGTTCCAAACCTTCCGAAAGAGATTGTTTTTTCAGCAACAGCTACCTCTTTTTTTACCGGATGATAGGTCATCATTGCTACTGAAACAATAATAGCAACAGGTATCAATGCTATTAAAACCAACAACAACATATGTTTAATACTTACCCGCCCAATAAACATTAACACGAGAGAAGTAGCCCCGGTAAGCAAAGCATTGGAAAGATTTGCCGGCATGATCAATGCACAAATAATTAAAACAGGTGTTACTGCCGGAATAAATCCTTTCTTAAAATCTTTGATCACTTCCTGCTTTTTGCTCAGCACTTTTGACAAGTACATGAACAATGCGAGTTTTGCAAAATCGCTCGTTTGAAAAGTCATATTAATAATAGGCAGTTTAATCCACCGGCTACCTTCATTAATCTTAGCTCCAAAGAATAAAGTATAAATCAACAACGGAATAGAGATTAAAAACAGAACAGTAGCCACTCTTGAATAGATCGTGTAATTAACTCTGTGTAAAAAGTAAATAACCAACAAACCCATTATCATAAAAGCAACCTGTTTAAACAAATACACTTCGTTATTTCCGCGATTCATTTTATAGGCCAGCGATCCTGTTGCACTATACACTACCAATACAGAGATTAATGCAAGCAACAATACAATACCCCATATGTATTTATCTCCACGGGTACGTTGCAATATGCCACCCCTCACTTCCTGCGGGGTGGGTATATCCAATTCTGCAAATAATTTATCTGTTGTTTGTTTTGATAGCATACTTAACAAAAGCTAAAAGCTATAGTTTATAATTCTTTTACAGCTTCTTTAAACTGTGCACCCCTGTCTTCATAATTTTTAAAAAGATCGAAGCTTGCACAGGCCGGACTTAACAATACCACATCACCCTTAGCAGCCAGTTTAAAGCTTGCATTCACACATTGTTTAGCGCTTTGCGTTTCTATTATAGTAGGTACTATGTCTTTAAAGGCAGCAATAATTTTTTTATTATCCACTCCAAGACAAACAATTGCTTTTACTTTTTCCTTCACCAAGTCTGCAATTAATGAGTAATCATTCCCTTTATCGGTTCCGCCAAGAACAAGAACAACGGGCTTGGTCATGCTCTCCAAAGCAAACCAGGTGCTATTCACATTAGTTGCCTTACTGTCGTTGATAAATTCAACACCTCTAACAGTTGCTACGAATTCCATGCGATGCTCGAGGCTTTGGAAATCTTTAACTGCTTCGCGGATTTTTTCTTTGCGGATACCTACGGTAGTTGCAGCGATACATGCGGCCATGGTGTTGTAGTTGTTGTGTTTTCCTTTTAAAGCAAAGTCGTAAATACTCATGCTTACTCTTTCTTCCTGGATTCTTAACATCATCTGATCGCCTTTAATGTAACCGCCTTTTTTTACTTCATGTTTCATAGAGAATGGTAATGGGTTAGTATGAATGGTTAGTTGTTCTATTTTTTTTGTTATTATATCATCATCATCACAATAAATAAAGTAGTCGGAAGAAGTCTGGTTTTCTATGATCTTAAACTTGCTGTTGATATAATTCTCAAACTGATAATTGTATCTGTCCAAATGATCTTCTGTTATATTCAACAACACAGCTATATCGGGTCTGAAAGTTTTTATATCATCCAATTGAAAAGAACTGATCTCTGCCACATACCATGCTTTCGGATCTTCAGCCATTTGCTTTGCAATGGAATAACCAATGTTTCCAACCAGTGCACAATCCAATCCAGCTTTTTTACAGATATGATAAATCAATGCCGTAGTGGTGCTTTTCCCGTTACTTCCTGTAATGCCAATAATTTTGCTTTCCCCTTTAAAACGATAAGCCAATTCAAATTCACTGATCACTTCAATTCCTTTTGCTCTGATCTGTTTTACCATTTCATTTTTCTCAGGAATACCCGGACTTTTCATCACTTCATCTGCAGTTAAAATCTTTTCAGCAGAATGGCCGCCTTCTTCAAACATTATAGTCTGATCAATGATCTCTTGTTTATATTTTTCTTTTATCGTTCCGCCATCACTTACAAAAACATCGTATCCTTTTTGTTTACCCAGCAAAGCGCAGCCAACGCCACTTTCTCCCGCACCAAGAATTATTAAACGATGTATCATTTTTTGTTTTCAGCTTTTATTTTCCAATTCGGCTTCGTTGCGTCGCACATTTCAACTTTCATATCTTCATTCACCCTGTTTTGCCACATCTTGTTCAAGAACTACCTAACTTTCAGTGTTACAATACTTAACACCACACAAATAAGTGTAAGTATCCAAAAACGCATGGTGATTTTATTTTCATGAAACCCTTTTTTCTGATAATGATGATGTAAAGGGCTCATTAAAAAAACCCTTCTTCCTTCGCCATATTTTTTCTTTGTGTATTTGAAATAGCTTACCTGAATAATCACACTCAGGTTCTCTACTAAAAACACAGAACAGAAAATAGGGATCAACAATTCTTTTCTTACAATAATGGCAAGAGATGCAATGATGCCGCCTAATGCAAGGCTCCCTGTATCGCCCATAAAAACCTGCGCAGGGTAAGTATTGTACCACAAGAAGCCAACACATGCTCCAACAAATGCACCAACAAAAATGGAAAGCTCGCCAAGGTTGGGTATATACATTACATTCAAGTACTCGGCAAATTTGTAGTTACCACTTATATATACAAACACGCCTAAACCTCCGGCAATAATGGCGCTTACACCACCTGCCAAACCATCAATACCATCTGTTAAATTTGCCCCATTGCTTACAGCCGTAATAATTAGTGTAACAATCAGTATATAAATAATCCAGGTATATTTTTCTGCATCTGCACTAATCCATGTAATGAGTTTACTGTAATTGAACTCATGGTTTTTTACAAAGGGAATAGAAGTAATAGGCGTTTTTACTTTTACAAATTTTCTTTCTTCACCATCTATATTCCTGATGATGATATTTGAATCTTTAGCAAGGTGCTCGCCTCGTTGTAGAAAAGCTTTCGGCTGGTTATTGTATATTTCACGCTCAACCGTAACAGCATTGCTAAAGTAAAGCGTTGTACCTATAATAATGCCTAAGCCAATCTGGCCAATAATCTTACTAATGCCGGCCAATCCATCGCTGTCTTTTTTCTTATCGGCTTCACCCCTTTCTCTGGCAGCTTTTCGCGCTTTAATCTTAAAATAATCATCCAAAAAACCAATCATACCTAACCAAACAGTGCAAAGAATCATCAATCTTATATATACTTTATCAAGGTTAGCAAATAGCAATGTTGGAATTAAAATACTCAGAAGAATAATAATGCCACCCATGGTAGGTGTACCTTTCTTTTGTATCTGCCCCTCCAGCCCAAGATCCCTAACACTTTCTCCTATTTGTTTTCTCTGCAGGAAAAGGATTATGCGTTTACCATAAACCGTTGCTATTAACAAAGACAGCAATACTGCCATTGCAATGCGAAAAGTTAAATACTGAAACAAACCCGCTCCACTTAAGTGAAACTCTTTGCTCAGCCATGTGAATAAATGATAGAGCATAAAAAACGAATGGTGAATAATGAATAATGCCAATACACATTTATCTATTCTGCATTAATCATTTTTCATTGTTATTTATTTAATAGGTTAAACATTTCCTGTAATACATTCTTATCGTCAAAAGGATATTTCACTCCTTTAATATCCTGGTATTTTTCATGCCCCTTCCCGGCCACTAAAATGATGTCTTCGCTTTTAGCCAGGCTCACTGCTGTTTTAATTGCTTCCTTCCTATCTGCAATAGCTATATATTTCCTTTTCGCTGCACTGTTCAATCCTGCCTCCATGTCGTTTAAAATAGATAAGGGGTCTTCTGTTCTCGGGTTATCACTTGTAAGGATCACTTTATCGCTTAAATCGCAAGCCGTTTGTGCCATAATCGGCCTTTTTGTTTTGTCTCTATCACCACCACAACCCACTACTGTTATAATTTGTTCATGGCCTTTTCTCAATTTCTTAATTGTTATTAATACATTTTCCAAAGCATCCGGGGTATGAGCATAATCAACAATGCCAATAATCAACTGATTGCTGATAATATAGTCGAACCTTCCTTCTGCACCGCTTAACAAACTCAAAGCAGTTAAAACGGTATCGCTTTCTTCGCCCAAACAAATCGCTGCCCCATAAACCGCCATCAGGTTATATGCATTAAACTCTCCAATCAATCTGAAATGCACTTCTTTATCATTCATCAGCATTTGCAAGCCTGTTAATGAATTGTCTAATATTTTGCCTTTAAATTCTGCTACGGTTTTTAATGAATAATAATATTTTTTTGCATGCGTATTTTGCAGCATAATCTCTCCTCTTTTATCATCTTTATTAGAAATAGCAAAAGCAGATGATGAAAGATGATCGAAAAAACTTTTCTTTACCCTGATATATTCATCGAAGGTTTTATGATAATCCAGGTGATCGTGTGTAATGTTGCTAAACAAAGCGCCGGTAAATTGTAAACCCGTTATGCGATGTTGATGAATAGCATGGCTGCTGCATTCCATAAACACATGAGAGCATTTGCTTTCAACCATTTTCTGCAGTAAAGCGTTTAAGCTAATTGCATCGGGAGTGGTATGTGTTGAAGGAATGATTTCATCGGCAATCTGGTTCTGTACTGTACTGATTAAACCGCATGTATATCCTAATTGCGTAAACAACTTAAATAATACCGTTGCAATGGTTGTTTTGCCATTGGTGCCGGTTACACCTACCAGTTTTAGTTTAGCAGAAGGTTCGTTATAAAAGTTGCTGGCAATGTATGCCACTGCTTCGTGCGAATTATTTACCAATATATACACAACATGTTCTGCCTTCTCTGCCGGCATTAACTCGCATACAATAGCAACTGCTCCTTTTTCTATTGCTTTGCTAATAAAGGCATGCCCATCTGATAACTCACCCCTGATAGCTACAAACAAAGAGCCTTTAGAAACCTTTCTGGAATCAATTTGTACATCTGTAATTTCAATACCAGTATTACCTGTTATTTCTTTCAGATGAACTTTGTACAATATGTCTTTTAACTGTTTCAAATTAGTTTAATGCTATGTTTATTGTTTGCCCTTTAGCAATAGATTGCCCCACTATAATTGATTGTTCCGCCACTTTTCCTCTTCCCTTTATTACTGTTTTTAAACCAAGTTCTTCGCAAATAGCAACTGCATCTTTTAAACCCATGCCTTTTAACTGGGGCATTTTATTCGGATGAATTTGTAAAGAACGAATTACCGTATTCCCCTTTTGCGATTGTACCGAGCCCCAATCGTTAGTAACAGAGGTAGAATCCCTGAACCCAACTTTTATATCGCTCAACAACTGTTTCATTTCTTTTGTTAATCCAACATAAGTATAATAGGTGCTATCTTTTTTATAATCATACCTATCGTAATTCTTATTCTGGTGTACACTGGTGGTATAAAGCCTTTCCGCTATTTCTTTAAATACCGGTCCGGCAACATCTGCGCCATAGAATTTAGTTGCAAACGGCTTGTTCTTAATTACAACAAGGCAAGTATATTGAGGGTTATCCGCAGGAAAATAGCCGGCGAATGATGATTGATAAATTTTATCGGCATACCCCTTGTTGTTATTTGCAACCAATGCAGTTCCTGTTTTGCCGGCAACTTTAAAGCGTGTATTCTTAAACAGGCTTTTAGCCGTTCCATTAGTACACACACCTTCCAAACATTTTTTTAATTGAATAAGGGTTGCATCGGAGCAAACTTTCTCTTTCAATATTTCGGGTTCAAACTCTTTATATATTTCCCCTTCTTCTTTTATAGCTGTTACCAGGTAAGGTTTCATCATTATACCATTATTAGCTACAGCATTATATAATGTTAGTGTTTGCAAGGGTGTAATAGCTATATTATATCCGAACGACATCCATGGTAAGGTTGTAGCACTCCATGACCTGGTACCCGGTTTAATAATTACAGGATTTCTTTCACCCACTAGGTCTAATCCTGTGGCTGTATCCATTTTCATATTATGCAAATGCCGTATGAATTGTGAGGGTGTATTACCATAGTAAGTCCACGCCAATTTTGCCATACCTACATTACTACTCAACTCAAAAGCCTCCTGTACCGTTACATCGTGTTTGCCATGTTGCTCGCTATCGTAAACGGTTCTGCCATTAATGTTCCAAACACCGCCTTCAAGATTCACCGTATTATTCAAACTAATTTTTTTGTCTTCCAATAAGCTCATCATAGTTGCAAGTTTGAATGTTGAGCCAGGCTCAGAAGGATTAATGGCGTAATTGAAATCTTCGAAATAAGAGCCATCATTTCTTCTTCCTAAATTGGCAATGGCTTTTATTTTACCGGTTGAAGTTTCCATTACAATGGCACAACCATGCTCGGCTTCGTTATTTACCATCATCTTCATCAAAGCATTTTCTGTTACCTCCTGCATAAACACATCGATAGATGTAACAATATCTTTACCATTTTCAGACTCGGTTTCAATTCCATCTTCTACCGGAACGCTTACCCCACCTGCTATATAACGCACCAACCTGCTACCACTCCTTCCTCGCAATACAGAATCGTAGGTTAGCTCTAATCCCACTTTGAAAGAGTCTCTTGCCAAACCAATCGTTCTAAATGCAAGCATTTTGTAAGGGTTAAGCCTAATGTTCCTGTCTTCTGCAATAAACCCGCTTTTATTTTTTCCAAGCCTAACAAGAGGCAATGCTTTTAATAACTGGTATTGCTGATAAGATATTTTTTTCTTCAATGAATAGTATCTGTCTTTCGATTCAAAGCCCGACACAAGTATCTTTTTATATTCAGCAGCAGTATACTCTTTAAAAAGCGCTGCCAAGCCGATACTTAAAGAATCCAGGTTTTCTTTAAACCTCTTTCCATTCTTCTCCTGCAATCCCTCTGCACCAAAATCTATATAGATATCGAACTGGGGAATGCTGGTACTTAACATCTGCCCATCCTCACTGTAAATTGTTCCCCTCTCCGCCTCTGTTTCTTCTATTTTCTGGTGCAGGCTATCACTCATGCTTCTCCACTTACCGCCTTCCACCTGTTGTATGTATATCGCTTTTACAAAAATGGTAACACCAATCAGCACCACAACAATGTAGCTTAGGTATACTCTCCATAATATGTCGCGTTTTACATCCATCATCTTTTAATCATTCGTAATCTTTGCGGTACCTCATTGCTTATCTTCAGCCCCAAAGGCTCTGCCGCTTTTATAATTTGAGATTCTTCACTTTTATACATCACTTCACTCTTCACCGTTTTATACTGAAACTGCAGTTCTTTTAATTCGTTTTGTGTTTTGTTAATATTCCTGATGGTTCTGTCTGCCACATGCCCGTTAGCTATATATATTACCGCCAACACACTCAGGAACAAAAAGAAATTCATGTTCTTATTAATCCATTGAGCACTGAAAAATTTTCTAAATGGTTTTTTAACAGCACTATCGTTTGTGTTTACAGCCATACAATATTTTTCTATTATATTTTCTCCGCAATTCTGAGTTTCGCACTTCTGCTGCGTGGATTTTTTTTCAGTTCATCCTGCGAAGCAGTGATTGGCTTTTTATTCACCAGGCGGAATTGTTTTTCTTTTTTGTTTGGCAGAAAAGGGTTTTCCTGTTCATCATCTTCTTCGCCTCCTCTAAAAAAATTTTTTACCATCCTGTCTTCCAGAGAATGAAACGTAATGATAGCTGCACGTCCACCAGGTAACAATGTTTCCAACACTTGCTGCAACAGATCTTTCAATGCACCCAACTCATCATTCACTTCTATTCTCAATGCCTGAAACACCTGCGCCAAATATTTATTTGGATTGCCTTTTACTACCGGAGAAATCAATGCCTTGAACTGAAGAATGGTTTGAGCAGGCATCTGCGTTCTGTTTTGAACAATATGCCGGGCAAGGGTTTTAGCATTGCTTACCTCACCGTATTGTTCAAAAAGCAGGTGAAGCTGTTGTTCGGAATAAGTGGTAACAATGTTCTCAGCAGTTAAGGCCTGCTGAACATTCATACGCATATCCAGAGGGCCATCGAAACGGATGGAGAAACCGCGTTCGCCCTCATCAAACTGATGCGAACTAACACCTAGGTCTGCCATCAGGCCATCTACCTTAGGTATATGATGCAGCTTAAGAAACCGATGCAGGTGGCGAAAATTGTGTGGAACGAAAAGAATTCTTTTATCATCGGGTACATTTTGTTTTGCATCCACATCCTGGTCGAATGCAATTAATTTTCCGTTCTCACCCAATCTTTGCAGTATCCCTTTGCTATGACCACCACCACCAAATGTGCAATCTACATAAACACCATCGGGCCGTATGTTCAGTCCGTCTAACGTTTCAGTAAACAATACCGGAACATGATAGTCTGGGTTCGGGAGTTGCTTCATAATCTTCTTTTATCAGTTACCAATTCCGGCCATCACTTCCCTGGCCAGATCGCTGAATGCTTCAGGTGAAAAATCTTCAAAGAGCTGTTTGTATTTACCAGAATCCCAGATCTCGAACCGGTCTAATGCTGCGGCAAGCACTATGTCTTTACCCAAACCGGCATACTCTTTTAGAGAGCCAGGTAACAGCATCCTTCCGGCAGTATCTAATTCTACTTCTGTAGCGCCTCCCAGAAACTGGCGGCGGAATTGCCTTACCTTCGGGTCGAAATCATTTAACTGGCTGATCTTAGCAATAATGATTTCCCAGCTCTTGAATGGATAAAGGGTTAAACATTTTTCAAAACCTCTGCTGAGTATGAAACGCGTTTCCCCCTCCGGCAACTGCTTTTTCAAGCCACCAGGCAATAAGAAGCGACCTTTCGCATCTACTGTAGCCTCGTATTCGCCGTGAAAACCATTCATTTGTTGGGATTATTGATTAGGATTACCATTTATTTACACAAAATAACACTTTTTCCCACTTTTAAAGCAAATTTGGGAGCTTTGTATTTATCCACTGTACAAAACAGGGCGCAAACACTTTACTGTATTGGATTACAGCGTTTTTAACAGTAATAAACGCCTTATTAAGTGTGAATAGCTGTGGATAAGCTGTGATTTAAGTAAAATTCAAGCAGATGGATGTAAAAAAAATACAGATAGCAGACTTTAATTACGAATTGCCTGAAGAAAAAATTGCTAAATATCCTTTGCCCAAAAGAGATGAAAGTAAATTATTGATTTATAAAAATGAGGAGATTGCGGAGGACAGGTATTTTAATCTTGCACATCATTTACCGGATAATACTTTCCTGATTTTTAATAATACAAAAGTTGTGGAGGCCCGTTTGTTGTTTAAAAAAAACACGGGAAGTATGATTGAAATATTTTGCCTGGAACCGGATGAAATGTATGCAGACATTACTACGGCAATGGCAACTAAAACCAAAGTGTTATGGAAATGTTTAGTTGGGGGTGCAAAAAAATGGAAAGAAGAATTATTGATTAAAGAAATTGATTTAAAGCATCAAACCCCATTGGTCTTTGAAAAAGCTAACGGCAGTTTAATAACATTAACAGCTAAAAAAATAAAAAAAACGAATGAATATTTTTTGATAGAATTTAATTGGAATAATGAGCACTTATCTTTTGCAGAAATATTGCATTATGCCGGTATAATTCCTTTACCACCTTATTTACAAAGAGATGCTGAAGTAAAAGACAAAGAAACCTATCAAACCATTTATGCAAAATATGATGGCTCTGTTGCAGCGCCAACAGCAGGTTTGCACTTTACCGGCTCCTTATTTGCATCTCTGGCAATAAAAAATATTCTGCCGCATTATGTAACACTGCATGTAGGGGCCGGAACATTTAAACCTGTAAAAACAGAAACCATTGAGCATCATGAAATGCATGCCGAGTTCATTGATGTTTCAATAGAATTTATTCAGCAGTTAATAGAAACTATTCAACAGCAAAGAAAAATAGTTTGTGTTGGAACAACATCATTAAGAACTATAGAAACACTTTACTGGATGGGCGTTAAACTTAGCCACTGGTCAATGGTTAATGGTCAATGGCCTAAAAAAATTGATGATATTTCAATTCATCAATGGGATGTATATCAAATGCAATCTGAAATAAGTGCAATTGATGCTTTGAGAATATTGTCAGGTTGGATGAAAGAAAATAAGGTACACAGGTTAATTACTAAAACACAAATCATTATTACTTCACACTATCAATTAAAAATTGCAGATGGAATTGTTACTAATTTTCATCAACCACAGTCAACTTTGCTTTTATTGATCAGTTCTTTTGTAGGCGAACAATGGAAGAAAATTTACAACTATGCTCTTGAAAATGATTTCAGGTTTTTAAGTTATGGAGATGGTTGTTTGTTGTGGAAGCATTAATCTTTTGCTAAAGGCATTTCAACAATAAAGCTTGTTCCTTTACCAAGGGTGCTGTCTACTTTAATTTTTCCTTTGTGTGCATCTACTACTGTTTTCACATAACTCATTCCTAACCCAAAACCTTTTACGTTGTGTACATTTCCTGTATGGGCTCTGTAAAATTTTTCAAAAATTCTTTTTACAGATTCCTTGCTCATTCCAATACCATTGTCTTCAACTTTTATTGTTAAATACTTCTGATTATTGCCGGTGCTTACAGTAAGTACAGGGTTTTCTTTAGAATACTTTATGGCATTGTCAACCAGGTTCGAAACCAGATTGGTAAAATGTACTTCATCTGCCTCTATTTTATCGTTGTCTGCTGCAAGAGATAAGTTTACGTTTACATTTTTCTCCTTCAACTGTAAATCAAAATTATCCATCACTTTTGTTATAACGGCATGTGCAAACAGTGGCTGAAAGTTCAGTTGCAATTCCTGCTTTTCCATTAAAGCAGCCTGCAAAATTGTTTCCACATGTTTGTTCATCCGCTTATTCTCTTCTTTAATAATACCACTGAAGTAATCCATTTTATCTTTTTGCTGCTGCACTTTTTCTGTTCGTATAGCGTCAATGGCAAGCGATATAGTGGCCAGCGGCGTTTTAAACTCATGCGTCATATTATTAATGAAATCACTCTTTATCTCACTCAGTTTTTTCTGATTCAGCAATGTTCTTACAGTTACAAAAAATGCCGCCAGAATAATGATCATAAACAATACGGCGCCGGCAATAATCCATCGCAAAGAATCCCATGCCTGCTTTTTAATATCAGGCACCACAATAATCAAATGTTCATAAGGGCCAATACCTTCAAAGTCTGTTCCGCTTTCAGGAATAATAGGGATCAATACCTGTTTGTTATTTACCGTATCCCAATATTCTTTGGTGAATGATCCTGACTGTAATTCAATCTCATCGTTATTATCTGTAACAGCAAATTCAAAATT
>OFTX01000570.1_pt1 | contig 18738 bp, 17 predicted proteins | sample 1775051 | NCBI WGS metagenome assembly OFTX01 (sample SAMN08195772, study PRJEB24354) | sludge metagenome | isolation source: sludge from phenol fed wastewater aerobic bioreactor A | place: India: Nagpur | collected 2016-09-15
AATTCGACATATTGCATCAGGCCGTTGGGCGTGGTGGTGAACTGCAGGCCCGGATCGGCCAGCATCTGTTCGATCTCCGCTTGCGGAAGGTTCATCTTCGACACGCGCAGGAAGGTCTTCGCCGCGCCCACGTGATCCTTCGCGATATAGGCCGCGGCTTCGTCCTGTGCCGCCAGAATCGCCTGGACCAGCTTCGGATTCTGCACCGTGAACTGCTTCGGCGCGAATACCACGTCGATGGTGATGTTGCCGAGCACGTCGGTCGAATTCAGCACGCGCTTGATGCGCGGGTCCTTCAGTTCCTGATACGAGAACGGCGGCGAGGTGAAGTGCGCGGTGATCTCCGTCTTGCCCGAGAGCAGGGCGCTCACGGCTTCCGGATGGCTCAGGCTGACGGTTTGCGGGTCGAGCTTCGCGTAGTTCTCGATACCGAAGGTCTTTGCCACGGCCATTTGCAGCAGCACGGCCGAGAGCGACGTCTTGATGCCCGGAATCGCGATCTTGTCCTTCGGCGTGAAGTCCTTGAGCGTCTTGATGTTCGGGTTGTTCGTGTTGAGCCAGAGCGGGCCGGTCGACAGCGCCGACAGGCCGATCACCTCCGAGCGCGGAATGCCGTGCGCCTTCGACCACAGCGTGACGAAGCCCGGTGCGCCGGTGCCGGCCACGTCGAGATTGCCGGCGAGCATCGCGTCGTTGATCACGTTGCCGCCGTCGAGAATGGTCCACGTGGTCTTCACGTCGCCCAGACCCATTGCCTTGGCGTGCTTCTCGATCAGATGCTGGTCGCGCATGACCATGAGCGGCAGATAGAGAATGCCGTAGCCGTGCGACAGGCGCACGGTGCTCGCTTCGGCGTGGGCAACGTTGCCCAGCGGTGCGAGCGTGGCCGCGGCCGTCGTGACCGCCAGCGCGAGCGTGCTGGCCCAGCGCGTGAAATGACGTCGATTCATGATGTTGTCGTCTCCGGATAGTTGGAATTATTCATGCCCCCGAGGGGGCGTCGATCAATGCTGCATGCCCCAGCGATGCAGCGTGCGTTTCTCGATACGGGCGAACAGCAGGTTCTCGACTGCCAGCCCGATGAGAATCACGAAGAACAGCCCGGCGAAAACGTTGGCCGTCTCCAGCGAATTGCGGTTCTCGAAGATGTACCAGCCCAGACCGCCCGAACCCGACGACACGCCGAACACGAGTTCCGCCGCGATCAGCGTGCGCCATGCAAAGGCCCAGCCCACCTTCAGGCCGGTGAGAATGCTCGGGAACGCCGCGGGAATCAACACGTGGCGTACCAGCGCGAAGCGTTTGAGTCCGTAGTTCTGGCCGACCATGCGCAATGTTTTCGACACGCCGCGAAAGCCGCTGTGCGTGTTGAGCGCCACGGCCCACAGCACCGAGTGCACCAGCACGAAGATCACGCTGCCGTTGCCCAGGCCGAACCAGATCAGCGCGAGCGGCAACAGGGCGATGGCGGGCAGCGGGTTGAACATCGCCGTGAGCGTTTCGAGCAGGTCGTTGCCGATCTTCGAGCTGATCGCCACCGTGGTGAGCACGGCGGCGAGCGCGATCCCGATGCCGTAGCCGATCAGCAGCGTCTTGAGCGAGACGGCCGCGCGCAGCAGCAGCACACCGCTCGTGAGGCCATTGACGAAGGCGCCGAGCGTGTCGGTGAAGCTCGGGAAAAGCAGCGCATTGTCGAGCCAGCGGCCGTAGATTTCCCAGATGATGGCGAGCACGCAAAGGATGACGGTCTTGCGCAGCCAGCCGAGGCGGTAGAGCGTTTCGAAGGTCGAGAGCGGGCGCTGGATCGACGCCAACTCGGCCTGCACGGGTTCGAGCACGAACTCGGGCCGCACGACCGGTTCGATCCTGGGGGTAGAGGGCGACAACGTCGTCGCCTGGGCCATCGTATTCATGAACGTCGTCCTCAATGGGTTGCGAACAGCAGTTGATCGATGCGCGCCTCCAGGGCGCTCTGGTGCGCCGTGCCGAGCTGTTCCGGCGCAATGCTGTTGAGTTCGGCCTTCACCTGGCCGGGGTGCGGCGAGAGCAGCAGGATGCGCGTGCCGATGCGAATCGCCTCGTCGATGCCGTGCGTGACGAACAGCACCGTGAAGCGCGTGTCGTCCCACAGGCGCAGCAGTTCGTCCTGCATCTTGCGACGCGTGAGCGCGTCGAGCGCGGCGAACGGCTCGTCCATGAGCAGCACATCGGGCTCCATCGCCATGCCGCGCGCGATCGACACGCGTTGCTTCATCCCGCCGGAGAGCGTGTGCGGATAGCTGTCGATGAACTTGCCCAGGCCGACCTTTTCGATATAGTGCGCGGCGCGCCCGGCGGCCTCGCGCCCCTTGAGGCGACCGCTCGCGATGAGAGCGAATTCCACGTTCTGGCGCACCGTCTTCCACGGCAGCAACTGGTCGAATTCCTGGAACACCATCATGCGGTCCGGCCCCGGCTCGCTGATCGCGCGTCCCTTGAGGCGAATCTCGCCGCTTACCGGCGGCAGGTAGCCGCCGATGGCCTTGAGCAAGGTCGACTTGCCGCAGCCGGACGGGCCGAGCAACACGAACCGGTCGCCCGGATAGACGTTGAAGCTCACTTGCTGGGCGGCGGTGACGAGGTAGTCGTCGGTCTTGTATTGCAGCGTGACGCCGTCGATTTCGAGCAGCGGCGGCACCGTGGACGCAGGTGTCCCGGCGCCCGGAAGGGGGGCATGCGGCATGGCGTGTCTCCGAATGGATGCTTTTATAATCGGCTTCGATACTAAGCAGCCAAGCTGTAACCAAGCTGACATCGACGGCCGCCGGGCCGATATTCAGGGCAAACCCCGAGGACGCCCGCGCCGAATTCCGGGACAATCGCGCCCACCGGCAACCCGAAAGCGCGTCAGGCGCCGAACGTGGCCGCCGACGAGAAGGAGACACAAACATCATGCGCATCATGCTGGTGGAAGACACCGCCGACGTCGCCGAAGCGATCGCCACCCAGCTGCGCAAGCTCGGTCATGCGCTCGATTGCGAGACGGACGGCGCCGCGGCCGCCGCGCGCATCGGCGACGACTACGACCTGCTCATTCTCGACGTGATGCTGCCGCACGTCGACGGATTCGAGCTGCTTCGGCGGGTGCGCGAGCGAGGTCTGGCCACGCGCGTGCTCATGCTCACCGCGTGCGCCGAGATCGAGGAGCGCGTGCGCGCGCTCGACCTCGGGGCCGACGACTATCTCACCAAGCCATTCGATTTTCGCGAGCTCGAAGCGCGAGTGCGTGCGCTCATGCGCCGCACCGGCCAGGATGCGACGAACCGTCTGGCATGCGCGAATCTCACGCTCGATCGCAAGAGCCGCGGCGTGGAGATCGACGGTCAGCCCATCGAGCTCACGCGCCGGGAAGTCACGCTGCTCGAAATTCTCGCGGCGCGTCCGGGGCGCATCTTCGGCAAGGACGAACTCATGGATCGCCTGTACGGCGACGAACCCGTGCCGAACGCCAATGCCATCGAACAATATGTCGCGCGCCTGCGCAAGAAGCTGGCCGCGGCACAATTCCAGATCCGCACGTTGCGCGGACTGGGCTATCAGCTCGTGCTGTCATGATCGTTCCCGGTCGTTCCCTGTATCTTCGCCTGGTCGTGCGCATGGGCGCGGTGCTCGCGTTCGCGGTCGCCGCCGTGCTGCTCGGCATCTGGTTCTCCACCCGCGCGGCGGTCGACCGCGCCTATGACCGATGGCTGCTCGGCAGTGCGCTGCAGGTCGCCGAGAACACGTGGTACCAGAACGGCGAAGTGAATGTGGACGTGCCGCTGGCCGCGTTCTCCGCGCTCGCGCCGGGCGATCAGATCTTCTATACCGTGCTCGACCCGGACGGACGCTCGGTGGCCGGCGATTCCGAATTTCGTCCGCCGATTCCATGGGACAAGCTGGCGGACGGGCCGCTCGTCGTCGACGGCACGTATCAGGAAATGCCGATTCGCATCGCCATCGTGGGACGACGCATGCCGGTGGCCGCCGCGCACCCGTGGGCGGTGGTCGCACCCGCGCACACGCAGAACGCGCGCGTGCGGTTCACGCGCGGTCTCGCCGACAACACACTGCTCATCACCATCGCCACGGGCGTGCTGACGATGCTCGCGGCGTTGTGGACGCTGCGTCAGGCGCTCGCGCCGCTCAAGCAGATCGAGGCGGCCATACGCGCACGCGATTCGAACGATCTCGTGCCGCTGGCGGTCACGGCGCCCGCCGAAACGCTCGCCCTCGTGGGCGCGATCAACGATTTCATGCAGCGGCTGGCCACGTCGCGCGCGCTGATGCGCCGTGTGATCGGCGACGCCGCGCATCAACTGCGCACGCCGGTGACGGCGCTCACGGCGCAGGCCGAACTGCTCACGCAGACACAGGATGAAACGGCGCGACAGGCGCACGTCGCACGCATCCAGAAGCAGGCGCGTGGACTTGGCGGGCTCATCCATCAACTGATCAATCACGCGATGGTGCAGCACCGGGCGGACAGCGTGGCGCCCGTACCGGTCGACCTGAACGAGTTGCTGCAAACGGCCATGCGCGAAACGTTGTCCTATGCCACGCGAGATATCGATGTCGCGCTGCATGCGCCGGATACGCCGGACACGCCGTGCCGAATCGTAGGCGATCCGCTGAGCCTGCGTGAAGCGATCAAGAACGTCTTGGTCAATGCACTCGCCTACGGCGCACCGCATCGTCTGCACGTCGATGTGACGAAGGTCGACGACCAATGGCGTTTGCGATTCTTCGACGACGGCCCGGGCATCCCCGAGTCGGAGTGGGCGCGCGTGCGCACGCCGTTCTCGTCGCGGGCGGACGGCCGCGAAGGGGCCAGCCTGGGACTGGCCATGGTGGCCGAAGTGGTCGGCGCGCACGGCGGACAAATGACCTTCGAGCGCGTGGCGGGCGAGGGCTTCGCCGTGGTGCTGACTTTGCCGGCAGCGCAATGAAAAAAGCGGCCCGAAGGCCGCCTGTTCACGCGATGCGCCGTGCGGCGCGCCAGGTCAGAAGCTATGTTCCTGCGAAGGGAACGAGCCGTGTTTCACCGCTTGCACGTACGCCTCGATGGCCGCGGCGATGCTCGGTTGGCCTTCCATGAAATTCTTCGAGAACTTCGGCGACTTGCCGGGGAACACGCCCAGCATGTCCTGCAGCACGAGCACCTGCCCGTCGCAATCGGGACCCGCGCCAATCCCGATGGTCGGCATCGTGGGCACTTCCGGCGTCACGCGCGAGGCCAGGGCGGCCGGAATCGCTTCGAGCACGACCAACTGCGCGCCGGCCGCTTGCAGCGTACGGGCGTCGCCGATCAACTGTGCCTGCGCGGCATCTTCGCGCGCTTGCACCTTGAAGCCGCCGAACGCGTGCACGGACTGCGGCGTGAGGCCCAGGTGAGCGCACACCGGGACGCTGCGCTCGACCAGAAAGCGCACGGTGTCGGCCAGCCATGCGCCGCCTTCGATCTTCACCATCTGGGCACCGGCCTGCATGACGGCCACGGCACTCTGATATGCCTGCTCCTTCGTGCCATAGGTGCCGAACGGCAGATCGGCGAGCACGAGCGCCTTGCTCACGCTGCGGGCCACGCATTCGGTGTGATAGCAAATGTCGCGCAGCGTGACCGGCAGGGTGGTGCGCTGGCCCTGGATCACATTGCCGAGCGAGTCGCCGATCAGAATGGCGTCGACGCCGACACGGTCGAGCAGCGCGGCGAAGCTGGCGTCGTAGGCGGTCAGCATGACGATCTTCTCGCCACGCTCGCGCATCTGGGCCAGTCCGGGAACGGTCACGGCCTTGCGGTTGGATTCTTGCAGATAACTCATGTCGGCCTCGGTTCAGCAGGGGTCGCCGGCGCGACAAGCGCGCCTTCGACGAATCGGGAGACGATCAGGGGCGAGCGCCCTTGACGAAGACTTCCTTGCGTCCGCGCATCTGATCGATGCGCTCGACCAGCAGGGTGAAGTCGCTGTCGTTGTGCGCCGGGTCGAATTGTTCCGTGTCGACAGTCAATACCGGCGCCGCGGCGTAATGATAGAAGAATTCGCCATAGATGTCGCACAGCGCACGCAGATACGTGTCCGGAATCTGTTGCTCCATCGGAATCGCGCGCTTCTGGATACGCGCGTAAAGCGTCTCGGGACTGGCCTGCAAATGGATCACGAGGTCGGGCGCGCGGTGCGCGCGCTCGACGTGCGCGACGAGCTTGCGATACAGATCGAGCTCGTCGGCCGACAGGGTGAGACGCGCGAACAGGCCGTCCTTTTCCGGGAGGAAGTCGGTAATGATCGGCTTGCCGTCGATTTCCCGGCGCGCGATTTCCATCGCTTCGTCCACGCGTCGCAGGCAGAACGACAACTGCGCGGGCAGCGCATAGCGCGCCGAGTCGCGATAGAAACGTTCGAGAAAGGGATTGAGCGCGGGTTGCTCGAGCATGATGTCGGCGCCGGCCGCATCGGCGAGCCGTTGCGCGAGCGATGTCTTGCCGACCCCGATGGGGCCTTCGACGGCCAGATAGCGAAAACGCCCGAGCACGGGCGATCTCATGAGACGTAGGCGCGCTTCGTCGGGCAGCAGCACGCCTCGACGCGCTCGATGCGCTGGTCGGCGACATCTCCCAGCAGGGCGCTTACGCGTCCCATGCCGGGAATGTCGAGTTCGGGAGCGAGATCGGAGAGCGGGCGCAGCACGAAGGCGCGCGCGGCCATGCGCGGATGCGGCACGATCAGGTCGGGTTCGGCGATGCATTCATCGCCATACAGCAGCAGATCGAGATCGAGCGTGCGCGGGGCATTCTTGTACGGGCGCTCGCGCCCGAAATGCAGTTCGATCTTCAGGCAGAGCGTAAGCAACTGGCGCGCCGTGAGGCGGGTCTCCACGGCGACGACGCAGTTCAGATAATCCTCGCCGGTCGACTCGATGGGCGCGGTGCGATACAGATCGGACTTGCCGATGATGGTCACGCCGATTTGCTGCGCCAGGCAGACGACGGCGTCCTTGATCGCTTGGCGGGCGTCGCCGAGATTCGCGCCGAGCCCGATATAGGCAACAGTCATGAAGCACCTTCGGAACCATGCTGTCGCGATGATACCCGCTTGCCATGATTCTCGCTGGTGGCGTTCTCATTGCCGTCGCCAGCGCTCGCTTCGTTGCCCGATCCTTCACCGCCCCGTCCACCCGTCGGCTTGCGACGGCGACGACGACGCTTGGCCGCCGGCGTACCGCTCGGTGCACTGCCTTGTGCGAGCAGGGCGTCGCGCGCGGCGGCATCGCCCTCGAGGAAGTCCGTCCACCACTGCCCGGCTTCGGCGGGCACCTCGCCCGACTCGCAGCGCAGCAGCAGGAAGTCGTAGCCGGCACGCAAGCGCGGATGTTCGAGCAGCCGCAGCGGCGTACGGCCCACGCGCTTGTCGAGACGCACCTGCAGGCCCCAGATTTCCTTCATGTCGGCAACGAAACGGCGCTGGATCGCGAGCTTGCCGGTCTGGGCGTCGAGCACGTCGTCCATGGCCAGATGCAGCGCCGGAATCGGGTACTCGCCCGCGCGCTGGTAGGCCTGCCACTTCTCGAGCACGAGATGCCACAACAGGGCGGCGAACAGGAAGCCCGGCGAAACCGGCTTGCCGGCGCGAATGCGCGCGTCGGTGTTGGCGAGCGCGAGCGTGACGAATTTCTCGCCCATCGGCTGCTCCAGCACGACGTCGAGCAGCGGCAGCAGACCGTGATGCAGGCCCTGCGCGCGCAATTGCTGCACGCACGCCCAGGCATGGCCCGAGAGCAGCAGCTTGAGCATCTCGTCGAACAGCCGCGCGGCGGGCACATTGTCGATGAGCGGTGCGAGCTGCGAGATCGGCGCGGCGGTCGCCTCGTCGATCTTGAAGCCGAGCTTGGCCGCGAAACGCACCACGCGCAGCATGCGCACGGGGTCTTCGCGATAGCGCGTGGCCGGGTCGCCGATCATGCGCAGCACGCGCTTCTGGATGTCTTCCCAGCCGTGATGGTAATCGTGCACCGTCTGCGCGGCCGGGTCGTAATACATGGCGTTGACGGTGAAGTCGCGCCGCGCGGCGTCTTCTTCCTGCTCGCCCCAGACGTTGTCGCGCAGCACGCGGCCCGATTCGTCGGTCACGTGCGTCTTGCGATCGAGTTCGCCCTTTTTCGGACGGCGTGCACCGATCTGCTCGCTGTCGACGGCGTCGACCAACGCGCGGAACGTCGAGGTCTCGATGATCTCCTGACCGAACTGCACGTGCACGATCTGGAACCGGCGACCGATGATGCGGGCGCGGCGGAACAGACGCTGCACCTGCTCGGGCGTGGCGCTCGTGGCGACGTCGAAGTCCTTCGGCGCGATACCGAGCAACAGGTCGCGCACCGCACCGCCCACGATGAAGGCCTTGAAGCCGGCCTGCTGCAACGTGTCGGTCACGCGCACGGCGTTCTTCGAAAGCAGCGAGGGATCGATGCCGTGAACGCCAACGGGAATGACGACGGGGGTGCCGGGCGGCGTCGGGCCGGTAGCGCCGGCGCGGGGCTGACCGTCCTTGCCCAGCAGCTTCTTGATGAGTTTGCGGATCACTGGAACAACTCGAGAATGGGCCAGCGACGCGCCAGCGCGATTTCGCGCAGCGCCTCATCGGGGTTCGTTGCCACCGGATGGTTGACCTTCTCCATCAGGGGGACGTCGTTGGCGGAATCGCTGTAGAAAAAGGCGTGGTCGAAGTCGTCCCAGGTCTTGCCCAGGCTCGCGAGCCACGCTTCGGTACGGGTGATCTTGCCTTCGCGGAAGCTCGGCGTGCCGACATACTCGCCGGTGTAGCGCGCGTTCGGGCCGTCGCCGGCGGTGGCCGGTTCGGTGCCGATCAGATGATCGATCCCGAAGGCCTTCGCGATCGGACGGGTCACGAACGTGTTGGTCGCCGTCACGATGGCGCACAGGTCGCCGGCCTTGCGGTGCGTGTCGATCAGTTCGAGCGCCTCGCTGCGCACGTGCGGCAGGATCGACTCCTCCATGTACTGCGCGTGCCAGGCGTCGAGCTGATCGCGCGGGTAACGCGCGAGCGGCGCCAGGCAGAAACGCAGATAGGCCGGCATGTCGAGCCGGCCCGCACGGTAATCCTGATAGAAGGCCTCGTTGGCCTGCGCGTACGAGTCACGCTCGACCGCGCCCTGGCGCACGAGGAAGCGACCCCACTCCTTGTCGCTGTCCGTAGGCAGCAGCGTGTGGTCGAGATCGAAGAGAGCTAAATTGGTCATTGCGCGAATTTTACCTGAAGCTAACACCGGTCAGTTTTTGCCGTCGGGGGTGGCAGGATCGGTGTGGGTGAGCATCTGGCGCAGCAACGGCAAGGTCACCGCGCGCTTTTGTTCCATCGAAAATCGGTCCAGGCGGTCGAGCAGCGCCATCAGGCTCGACATGTCGCGCTGGAAATGCGTGAGCAGATAGGCGGGCACGTCGGCCGCCAGTTGCAGCCCCCGCTCGCGGGCCGCGTTCTGCAGCGCCTGCTTCTTGCCCTCGTCGTCGAGTCCCACAATGTGAAATACGAGCCCCCAGCCCAGGCGGGTGCGCAGGTCTTCCCGAAGCGGCATGTCGACCGGCGGTTGCGAGCCGGCGGCGACGAAAGCGCAATGCGGTCGGGCGCGGGTTTCGTTGAAGAGGTTGAACGCGGCGATCTGCTGGGTGGACGACAGGGTGTCGCAATCGTCCACGCAATAGACCGTGCTGGCCTCGTCGAACGTGAAGGCGGCCAGCGGGCTGTGCGGGCGCAGATACCGCGCGCTCGGGCCCACGGCATGGCACAGCGCCTCCATCAGGTGGGTGCGGCCCGATCCGGCCGTTCCCCAGAGGTAGATGCCACGGTCGCGTGCGGTGCCGGCCGCCAGTTCGGCACTCAGGCCGGCAAGCGTCTGCGCCGCCTCGCGATTGGGCCCGACAATGAAATTGTCGAACGTGGCGGGCGGCGGGGTGCCGAGGTCGAGATACAGTTGCTGGATCACGAACGAAGAAAGCCGGCGACAGGCCGGCGGAGTACGGTTTACGGGGCACGACGGGGTCAGCCGGCGTCCGATATCCGGTTTGCGTGCCGAAAGGACACGCGCATCGGGTAAAATCGCATTTTACCGAACCTTGATGCATTCCCGTCATGTCACACCCTAACGAAACTTCCGGCCTTTCCTATCGCGACGCTGGCGTCGACATCGAAGCGGGCGACGCGCTGGTCGAAGCGATCAAGCCGTTTGCCAAGAAAACCCTGCGCGACGGCGTGCTGGGCGGCATCGGCGGCTTCGGCGCGCTGTTCGAAGTGCCCAAGCGCTACAAGGAGCCGGTGCTCGTTTCGGGGACCGACGGCGTGGGCACCAAGCTCAAGCTGGCCTTCACGCTGAACAAGCACGACACGGTTGGCCAGGACCTGGTCGCCATGAGCGTGAACGACATTCTGGTGCAGGGCGCCGAGCCGTTGTTCTTCCTCGATTACTTCGCCTGCGGCAAGCTGGACGTGGCCACGGCGGCCACGGTCGTCAAGGGGATCGCGCAGGGTTGCGAGCTGGCCGGATGCGCGCTGATCGGTGGCGAGACGGCGGAAATGCCGAGCATGTACCCGGACGGCGAGTACGATCTGGCCGGTTTCGCGGTAGGCGCGGTGGAAAAGAGCAAGATCATCGACGGCACGACCATCGTGCCGGGCGACGTGGTGCTGGGGCTGGCCTCGTCGGGGGCGCACTCGAATGGCTATTCGCTGGTGCGCAAGATCATCGAAGTCGCGAAGCCCGACCTGGACGCCGACTTTCACGGCCAGCCGCTGCGCGATGTGCTGATGGCGCCCACGCGCATCTATGTCAAGCCGCTGCTCGCGCTCATGCAGACGCTTAACGTCAAGGGCATGGCGCACATCACCGGCGGCGGCATCGTCGAGAATATCCCGCGTGTCCTGCAGGATCATCTGACGGCCGACATCAAGCAGGACGCCTGGACGCTGCCGCCGCTGTTCCAGTGGCTGCAGGCCCACGGCAAGGTGGCCGACGCGGAGATGCATCGCGTATTCAACTGCGGCATCGGCATGGCGGTGATCGTGTCGGCGGCCGACGCCGACGCCGCGGTCAAGCACCTCGAGGCCTCGGGCGAAACGGTCTACCGTCTGGGCGCGATCCGCGAGCGCAAGGAAGGCGAAGCGCAGACGATCGTCTCGTAAGCGCAAGGTGTTGACGATACCCGGCAACGAAGCGAGGCGCGCGCGACGATAACGCGCCACCACGCCGCGAGCCATGCATGAAAAAGCCCGCCAGGGGACCCCCGGCGGGCTTTTTTGTCGGCGCCGCGGCGCGGTGACCGGTTTCAGGCCCTCATTCGCGCCTGGACCGCGCGAAGCACGTCGTCGAGCGTCGTCTCCATCACGCGCACGAGATCGTCGAGCTGCGCGCTGGGCGCGGCGGCGCGCGGCGTGATGCGCAGCGTGTGGAACGGCATCGACGGTTCGAAGCGGCGCAGCACGAGGTCGGAGTCGAGAAAGTCGTAAGCCGAGACCGGGTGCAGCAACCCGATGCCCACGTTTTCCTTGACCATCGTGCCGATGTTGATCGAGTAGCGCGCCGTGGCGACCACCTGCTCGTGCAGATTGCCGTCGGCGAAGAGTTGGTCCATGCCCCAGCGGACCATGTCGGTGGGCTCGTACGAGAGAATCGGCTGGCCTTTCAGATCTGCCAGGCGAATGACCTTCTTGCGCGCGAGCGCATGCCCGGCGGGCAGTGCGCAGATGGCGTCGAGCTTGGCGAACGAGACGGCGTCCGTTGCCGCCACGTCGATCGTGTCGGTCACGATGCCCAGCGCGAGCTGATGGGTGACGACCTGATCGCGAATCAGATCCGACGCACCGGTCGTGAGCGCCAGTTGCACGCTCGGATGCAACGCCCGGTACCTCGCCATCACCCTGGCGAAGAAGCCGAGACCGAATGAGACGACCGATCCCACCCGAATGACGGCGCGATCGGGGTTGCGCAGATTCAGCGCGAATTCGCGGATATTGTCGAGTCCGGCGTAGCGGCGCTCGACCTCCTCGAACAGCGCGAAGGCTTCGGCCGTCGGTTCCAGCCGGCCTCGCGCGCGGTCGAACAGCGTGAGCCGCGTCGAGCGCTCGAGGTCAGCCACGAGGCGGCTGACCGCGGACTGCGACGTGCCGAGCACCTGGGCGGCCTTGGTGGTCGTGCGCGTGAGCATCAGCGCCCGAAAGGCGTCGATGTGCCGAAAATCCATCGATTCTCCACGGAAGGGTTGGCGTGTGGGTGGCGCGCTTTCCGCAGCTGCGCCGAGGCGTCGCGCGATGCGTCACCGCCGAATGCGACGGCATCGGTGGGCGGTGACGCTGCCATGCGATGCGCTCGCCGGCGCTCGCCTCACATCGCGAAAGCGTGGATTCTACCGCCCTTCATCACCATGGGAATTCGCTCTCCCTGGCCGAGCAGGCAGTCCAGCGATGCGAGCGGATTGCCGTCGACGATCAGCACATCGGCATGCGCGCCGGGCACGATCTCGCCCAGTTGACCGGATTGGCCGAGTACCTCGGCACCCACCACCGTCGCACTGCGCAGGATCTCGGCGGGCGTGAGTACCTCCGCGCGCAGGCGGAACTCGTCGCTTTGCAGGCGCTGCGACTCGCCCAGGAGATCGGAGCCGTAACCCATCTTCACCCCGGCGTCGCGGAAGATCTCCAGCGAGCGCAGGCCAGCGGCATGCACATCGGCGATCTTGGCCACGCTGTCGTCCGGCAGGCCGAGCGATTTTCCTTCGTTCGCGAGCGCGTCGTACGTCACCAGCGTCGGCACGGCGTACGCCCCCTGCTCGGCCATGAAGCGCGCCGTCGGGGCGTCGACGAGGTTGCCGTGTTCGATGGTGCGCACGCCGCAGCGCACCGCGCGCTCGATCGCCGCGGCGGTATACGCATGCGCCAGTACATAGGTGCCGCGTCCGCGCGCTTCGGCGACGATGGCACGGATTTCGTCTTCGGAGTAACCCCACGCGCCCACCGGATCGGTCGGCGAGGCCACGCCGCCCGAGGCCATGATCTTGATCTGGTCGGCCCCCATTTGCAGTTCTTCGCGCACGGCGCGGCGCACCGCGTCGACGCCGTCGGCCACGCGCGAGAGCGCGCCCACGCGCACGCAGCACGGACACGGCCCGTCGGTGCCGATGTAGTCGGTGCGTGGGCGTCCGTCGCCGTGTCCGCCGGTCTGGCTGATGGCGCGGCCCGACACGAACAGGCGCGGTCCCTCGGCGAGCCCGCTCTCGACGGCGTGCTTGATCGCGTGGCCCGCGCCACCGGCGTCGCGCACCGTGGTAAAGCCGCGCCGCAGCATGCCTTGCAGAATCGGCACCGACTTGAGCGTGACCAGCACGTTCGGCAGATGCGCCTGTGCGGCGAGATTGAGCTGGGTGGCGTGCACATGCACGTGCAGATCGATCAGGCCGGGCATCACGGTGCGCCCGTGCGCGTCGATCTCGCGCGCCGCCTGCGTGCGGATCGGCTTGTCCGAGACTTCCTTGATGCGTCCGTTCTCGATCAGAACGGCGTGATCCTCGCGCAGTTCGCCCTTGACCGGGTCCAGCAGCGCGCAGTTCGACAACAGAATCGACTCCATGACCTCTCCTCCGAAATTGGTATGTGCGTTCAATCGATCGTGGCGTGCGCGAGCGTTCGCGGCGTGCGCGTGAGCATCAGCGGCGTATCGCCCGTCACCACCGAGTCGTCCAGACGGAATCCGCCCAGCCCGTAGACGTAGATGCCCGGTTCGGCCGAGTAGACCTCGTTGGCGAGCAGCGGACGATGGTTGAACGCCATGTCGTCGGGGTATTCGTGGCCGATGATGCCCATGCCGTGTCCGGTGCGATGCCGGATGAACTCGCCGCAGCCGGCCTTCTCGATGACGGCCTGCGCGGCCGCGTCGATGCCGGAGACCGGCTGGCCCGTGACGGCGGCGCCCACCGCGGCCTCGTTGGCCGCCCGTGCGACCTCGTAGAAGCGCGCCTGCTCGGTCGATGGCTTGCCGCAGAACCAAGTACGTTCGTTCTCGATGACGAGCCCGTTCAGGCGCGGGATCACGATGTTTACCATGCCGTCGCCCGCGTTGATGCGCGCGCCGCACGATGCGCCGTCGCCGTGCGGCGAGGCCGAGGCCGGACCGGAGAGGGTCCAGCAACGCATGACTTCGAGGTTCTCGCCCGGGAAGCGCTTCGCGCCTTCGGTGACCATGAGCGCGGCCATCGAGTAATCGAGCTCCTGCACCAGACGCCCGGGGCGGATGTTCTCGCGATAGCGCTCCTGCACCCAGTCCGCCAGTTCGGCCGCCGCGCGCATGATGGCGATCTCTTCGTCGTGCTTGACCCAGCGCAGGCCGCGCATCTGCGCGAGCATCGGCACGAGCTTCGCGTCGGGTAGCAGGGCGCCCGCGCGCGCGAGGGGGCCGCCGGCGGCGTCGACGCCGATGCGCGAGCCGCCCAGCCCCGCCGCGCTCAACGCCTCGGCGATCAGTGACGGCACCTCGGCAAGCAGCGGCTGACGTTGCGTCACGCGGGGGTGCTCGGCGTACAGTGTGACGCGCGCCGGATCCAGCCAGAGGTGGTGGCGCTCGCGGGCCATCATCAGGTGATGCGTGGAGAGCTCGTTCATCACGGCGAACGGCTCGCCGTTGCGCGGCACGCACACCGCGATGGGACGCTCCCACGTCTGCACGTCGACGTGGAAGTTGGTGGCCCACTGGAAGAAGTCGGCAGCGGTGAACACGAGCGCGTCGACGCGCGTGCGGTCCATCAGGTCGTTCATGAGGCTGCGGCGGTACTGACGGGTGGCATCGGTGAGTATCGGCATGGCGAAATCCTTGTGAGGCGGCTGCGCTGTCTGTGAAGGCCCGGCGGAAATGCCTGCGGCAGTGCCGCGCTGCCGCCGGGAGCGAGTCGGGAATGCGTCGGGAATGCGTCGGGAGCGTCAGGTCATCATCGTCTTCGCGTAGCGACGATGAATGACCCAGTGGGAGGCGATGGCGAGCGCGAAGGTCACGACCATCGACACGATCGAGAGCACCGCGCCGAAGGGCCAGTTGTTCGCCTTGGCGATCTGGTCGTAGATCGTGGGCGTCATCATCGTGATGCCGGTGCCGCCCAGCAGGACCGGTGTCGCGTAGGCGTTCATGCACAGGATGAACACGAGCATGGTGCCGGCCGCGATGCCCGGCGCCGCCATGGGCAGGATCACGCGCAGGAGCGTTTGTCCGAAGGTGGCGCCGAGATTGCGCGCGGCCTCTTCCACGGAGAAGTCCATGCCTTCGAGCACGCTTTGCAGCGTGAGGATCATGTAGGGCAGCACCACGGCAGTGGTGCCCACCACCACGGCGAACGGCGTGTACAGCAACCGCACCGGCTGCGGCACGATGCCCAGCGACACGAGCAGCGAATTGACGAAGCCGGCATTGCCGAGCATGACCATCCAGCCGGCCGCGCGCACGACGTTGCCCACGAGCAGCGGGAAGACCAGCAGCATGACCAGCAGACTCTTGAAGCGGGTCTGCGTGCGGGCGAGCATGTACGCGACCGGAAAGCCGAACACGAGCGCGAGCGCCGTGCACAGCGAAGCGATCTTGATGGTCGTCCACAGCACCGACAGGTAATACGGGTCGGTGAAGAACTTGACGTAGTTCTCGGCCGTGAGCGCCGCCTGCATCATGTCGACGGGATCGAACCGGTTGAAGCTGTAGCGCACCAGTTGCAGGCCTGGCAGCACGATCACGAACAGCACCACGAACGTGGCCGGCGTGACGAGCGAGCCCCCGGTGAGGGCGCCGCGCACCGCGCGTGCGGTGGCGGCCCGGGCGGCTTGCGCGGATGGCGGGGCGGCGGGCGAAGTCATCGAGGGCTCGGGCGGGGCGGCGAGATTCACAGGCCCACCTTGAATTCCTTGTTCCAGAAGTCGAGCAGCGCCGGCTTGTCGGCGGTGAAGCGGGCGTAATCGAGCTTGACCATGCGATCGAGTTCGTCGTTGGTGAAGCCCACGCTTTGCTGCAGCGACGGCGGCAAATTGGCGTTCTTCACCGTCGGCGCGTAGCCCATCGTCTCGGCAAAGCCGATCTGCGCGCGCGGATCGAGCATCGCGTTCAGATAGTTGAAGCCGCACGCCTTGGACTGCGAGTTCTTCGGCACGGCGGCCTCGAACGTCACCGGCACCGCGCCCTCCTTGGGCACCACGTAGTCGATCGGCACGCCGGCCTTCTTCCATTGCAGGGCACGCGCCTTCCACATGCAGGTGAACCAGATGTCGCCGCTCTTGAGCGCCGAGGCCACCGCTTCGTTCGACGGATACACCTTGGGCTGTTGCGTCTTGCGAAGCTCGCGCAGGAATTGCACGCCGCCGGCCATGTCGCCGTCCTTGTGTCCGGCCGCAAGCGAGCTGCTCACCACGTTGAAGTTGTAGAGGATGTCCGAGAACCCGACCTTGCCCTTGAGCTTGGGATCGAGCGCCGCCGTGAACGAGTCGGGCTTCGTGCCGAGCTTTTCCGGGTTGTACACGATCACCATCGCGCTGAAGATGTGCGGAATCGAGTAGGGGCGGCGCAGTGCGTCGAGCGTGTTGACGAGATTCGGCACGAGTTTGGCGTCGACCGTCTCGAGAATGCCCGAGCGGTTGATGTCGTACATGTCGAGATCGGCCAGACAAGCCACGTCGAGCGAGCCGCGGCGCGAGGCCTTTTCGGCGCGCAGCTTGGTCATGCGTTCGACCTGTCCCGCGGAATCGTAAGTGACCTTGCCCCCGGCCGCCTCGATAATCGGTTTGCCGATGTTCTGCTCCAGCAGGTTCAGGTAGTCGCCGCCCCAGGTGCCCACGACCACGTTCGGGCACGCGGCGGCGGCGTGTGCCGAAAGGGCATCGAGACCCAGCGCGGGGGCGATCACCAGGCCGGAAGCGGTCTTCAGAAACGTGCGGCGGTTCAGAGCGTGCGTCATGTCGTCATCCTTCGTAGCATGGGCCAGGCGACTGGCCGGGGTATGGAGCGAGAAGCCTGCGTGTGGTGGTGTGGTGCGTGCGTTACGGATATCGGATCGTCGGCAAGGTCGCCGCGCGTTATTGCATCGAAGCGGCACATCGTGGCGACCCAGTGCGGTCGGCGGTCGGCGGCCGTCAGGCGTTGAAGAACAGACAGTCCGTACTCGCGAAGCACGCCTTGAGCGCGCGTCCCGGAGCGTAACGGCCTGCGTCGTCGCGAGCCGTGTTGGGCACATGCGCCACGAGCGTCTCGCCTTGCGGACTCTTCAGGCGCAGCTCCAGCGTGGCGCCAAGATAGATCGTCTGATCGACCGTCACGGGCATGGACGTCTCGTCGTGCGCCGGCGCGTCGCTCAGGCGCAGACGTTCGGGGCGAATACCCAGCGTGCGCGCGTCCGGTGTGGCGCTCGCGAGCGCCAGGCGTTCGCCGCGGGCCGTCACGAAGTGGCCGTCGTGCATCTGACCGGCGAGGAAATTCATCTTGCCGAGAAAGTTCGCCACGAACGGATTCGCAGGGCGTTCGTAGAGCGCGTCGGCCGTGCCGATCTGCTGCACGCGGCCGTCATGCATGACGGCGAGGCGATCGGCAATCGCGAGCGCCTCTTCCTGGTCGTGGGTGACGAAAATCGTGGTGAGGCCCAGACGCCGCTGGAGCGCGCGAATTTCCTCGCGCACTTCGGTGCGCAGCTTGGCATCGAGATTCGAGAGCGGTTCGTCGAGCAGGAACACGTCGGGACGAATCGCCAGCGCGCGGGCGATCGCCACGCGCTGTTGCTGACCGCCCGAGAGCTGGCGCGGGTAGCGGTCGGCCAGCTGGGACAGCCGCACCATGTCGAGGGCTTCGCGGATGCGCGTGGCACGCTCGGCGCTCGACACGCGCCGCATCTCCAGTCCGAACGCCACGTTCTCGGCCACGGTCATGTGCGGAAAGAGGGCGTAGCGCTGGAACACCATGCCCGTGTTGCGGCGATGCGGGGGCAGGCGCGAGACTTCCTTGCCGCCGATCCATATTTCTCCCGCCGTGGGCTCGACGAAGCCCGCCACCATGCGCAGCGTGGTGGTCTTGCCGCAGCCACTCGGGCCGAGGAACGCGACGAGCTCGCCTTCGGCGATCTCCAGCGAGAAGTCCGTCACGGCAGCGGCGTTGCCGTATTGCTTGCGCAGTCCGCGCAGCGAAACGTTGGCCATGTCAGATCACCTGGCTGAGTTTGACGAAGCGATCGGTGATCAGCATGACGATGCCGAGCAGCACGATCTGCGCGGCGGAGACCGCCGCAATCGTCGGATCGAGATTGAATTCGAGGTACTGCATGATCGCGATGGGCAACGTCGTCTTGCCCGGGCCCACCAGTGGCAGTGTGAGTTCAAGGTTCTCGAACGACACGATGAAGCTGAACAACACCGCCGCGACAATGGCGGGGCGCAGCATCGGCAGCGTGACACGCCACAGCGTGCGCCACGGCCCCGCGCCGAGATTACGCGCGGCCTCCTCGATGGTGCCGTCGATTTGCGCGAGGCTCGCGCCCACGAGTCGCATCGTCCAGGGAATGGTCAGGCAGATGTGCGCGATGACCAGACCACCGAACGTGCCGACGATGGCGATGTCCGGCGCGGATGCTGCTGTCATGGATGGCCTCGTCCCTGCCGTCGGCTTCGGCCGATCTGGTTGCGGCGACCTGGGATGCGACCGGCGCAGGTCTCC
>OFTX01000571.1_pt1 | contig 18678 bp, 17 predicted proteins | sample 1775051 | NCBI WGS metagenome assembly OFTX01 (sample SAMN08195772, study PRJEB24354) | sludge metagenome | isolation source: sludge from phenol fed wastewater aerobic bioreactor A | place: India: Nagpur | collected 2016-09-15
GGCACGTTTTCGCATCTCGTCATGCCGGCCGTGGCGCTGGGCTGGTATTCGGCGGCGGGCATCATGCGGCTCACGCGTTCGAGCATGTACGAAGTGCTCGACACCGAATACATCAAGTTCGCGCGCATCAAGGGGGTGCCGGAGCGCACCATCATCTTCCGGCACGCGCTGCGCAATGCGCTGCTGCCGATGATCACCTTCACCGCGCTTCAGTTCGGCATTCTGATGGGCGGCGCCGTGTCGGTCGAATTCATCTTTTCGTGGCCGGGCATCGGTCGTCTGATCCTCGACTCGATCTCGAACCTCGACTACACGGTCGTGCAGGCCGCCGTCACGGTCGGCGCGCTGATCTTCACCTTGCTCAACCTGGCGGTGGACGTGCTCTACGCCTACGTCGATCCGAGGATTCGCTATGCATGAGGCCACTCCCCTCGACTTGCAGCAACGTCCGGCCGAGACCTGTGTCCCGGTACCGCAAGCGCGCGCGCGCCGCCGCCTTTGGCGCGACGTCCAGCTCTGGTCGTGCCTTGTGCTCGCGCTGGCCCTGATCGTCGTCGCGCTCGCGCCCCAGTGGTTCTCGCCTTACGACCCCAATGCGATTTCGTTGAGCGACATCCTCAAACCGCCCTCGGCGGCGCACTGGTTCGGCACCGACCAGCTCGGACGCGACCTGCTCTCGAGAGTGATCTGGGGCTCGCGCATCTCGCTGTACGTGGCGTTCTGCGCAGTGCTCATCGCGGGGATCTTCGGCAGCCTGTTCGGCATAGCGGCGGGGTTTCTCGGCGGATGGGTCGACGCGGTGGCGATGCGGTTGGCCGACATTCAGCTGGCGCTGCCCGCGGTCATTCTCGCCTTGGTGCTCGTGGGCGCCATCGGCTTCAGCGTCTTCAATCTGGTGATCGTGCTGAGCCTGGCCAACTGGGCGCGCTTCGCCCGGGTCACGCGTTCCGAAGCACTCTCGCTGCGCTCGCGAGACTTCGTCTTGCTGGCCAGGCTGGCGGGCGCATCGCGCTTTCGGGTGATGTTCGCCCACATCGTGCCCAACGTGGTCAACACCTTCATCGTGCTCGCCACGCTCGATATCGGCACGATCATCATTCTGGAAGCGACGCTCTCGTTCCTCGGTCTCGGTGTCCAGCCGCCCACGCCGTCGTGGGGTGCAATGATCGCCGACGGGCGCGGTTATCTGGAGACCGCGTGGTGGATCTGCGGCATTCCCGGCATGGTCCTGATGGTCACCGTGCTGCTGGCGAACCAGTTGGGCGACGCGTTGCGCGATCGCCTGAGCCCAACGATGTCGAGGGGGTGGTGATGAGCGTTCATCCACTGCTCGAGGCGCGCCATCTCACCACGATGCTGCGGGGCAAGCACGGCGTGGTCACCGCCGTCGACAACGTGAGCCTGCGCGTGGACGCCGGCCGGTCGCTCGCGCTGGTCGGCGAGTCCGGATCGGGCAAGAGCATGACATGCAACACATTGCTCGGCCTGTTGCCGTCGAACGGCCGCCTGGTGCACGGCGAGGTGCGCTACAAGGGGCGCGATCTCGCAAGACTGTCGTCGGCGGAGATGGCCAAGGTTCGCGGGCGCGAGATCGGCATGATTCTGCAGGACGCGATGACCTCGCTCAACCCGCTGCTGACCATTGGCGATCAGGTAGCCGAAATCTTCCGCGTGCATCAGGGCATACGCGACAAGGCCGAACTGCGCCGCCGAAGCGTGGAAGTGCTCGAGCGCGTGAAGATCCCGGCCGCGCTGGAGCGGCTCGACAGCTATCCGTTCCAGTTCAGCGGCGGCATGCGCCAGCGCGTGTCCATTGCCATCAATATCGCGCTCTCGCCCGAGTTGCTGATCTGCGATGAGCCCACGACGGCGCTCGATGTCACTGTCCAGTTGCAGATACTCAAGCTGCTTCGGGAGCTTCAGCAGCAGCGCAACATGGCGCTCATCTTCGTCACCCACGATCTGCATCTGGCGTCGCAGTTCTGCGACGACGTGGCGATCATGTATGGCGGCCGCATCGTGGAGTCCGGGCCGATTGCCGATGTCTTCGCGCGCCCGGCCCACCCGTACACCGCCGGCTTGCTTCGCGCCGTGCCGTCGCTCGGGCGGTATGAAAAGCGGCTCGAGGCGATTCCGGGTCAACAGCCGGGTCTGACGGACTGGCCACAGGGGTGCCGGTTCGCGCCGCGCTGCCCGCTCGCCACCGAGCAATGTCGGCGTCAGTATCCGGACTGGTTCGAGTGGCAGGGTGGCGCGCGGCGCAGCGCTTGCTGGCAGACGATGCAGATGCTGTCGAAATCGGCGCCGCCGGCCGGTCGTACTGATCCGGCAACGTCCGCGCGCAGGGAGGTGGCGTGATGTCGCAACCGTATCTTTCGGTTCGAAACCTGAGAAAGACCTACGACGTGCGTCGCGGGTTGCTGGGCCGTGCGCGCCCGCTTCATGCGGTGGCGGGCGTGAGCTTCGACGTCGAGCCAGGGGCGACCTTCGGACTCGTCGGCGAGTCGGGCTCCGGCAAGAGCACCATCGCGAAGATGCTGATGCTCGCCGAACCGGCCACGAGCGGCGACGTGATGGTCGACGGGCGGAACGTCCGGCAACTCGACGCGGCCGCCCGGTCGGCGTTTCACCGCGTGTTGCAACCGGTGTTGCAGGACCCGTACAGCGCTCTCAATCCGCGTATGCGCATTGGCAGGATCATCGACGAGCCGCTGCGCATTCACCGCACGCTGGACGACGCGTCGCGCGCTCGCCGTGTGGCGGAGTTGCTGCAACTTGTCGGATTGCCCGGCGCAGCGCAACGCAGGTTCCCGCACGAGTTGTCGGGCGGACAGCGTCAGCGCGTGGCGATCGCGCGTGCGCTCAGCCTGAGCCCGCGCTGCATGATTCTCGACGAGCCGGTGTCCGCGCTCGATGTGTCGATTCAGGCGCAGATCCTGAACCTGCTCAAGGATCTCCAGGGCACGCTCGATCTGACGTATCTGCTGATCTCGCACGATCTCGCGGTCGTGGCTTACATGAGCCAGCGCATCGGCGTGCTGTATCTCGGCGAATTCATGGAAGTGGCCGATACCGCCACGCTCATGCAGGGCGCGCGCCACCCTTACACGCAGGCGTTGATTGCCTCGGTCGATGCGCGCGGCGGGCACGGGGCGCAGGCGGTGGCCGGCGAGATTCCGTCGCCCATGAATCCCCCGGCGGGGTGCCCGTTTCATCCACGCTGCCCGCACGCGCTCGCACGGTGTCGAGAGGAAAAACCGGTGGCGCGGGAGATCGCGCCGCGCCACTGGGTGACGTGTCATTTCGCGGAAACGATTCCCGTCGCGACAGCGAACACCGCTGCGCGCGCCATCGGCCCGAAGGCGATAGAAGCCGCCCATCGCTCCGCTCCGGAGGCTCAGGCGGTCCCCTTTCAGGAGGCAACATGAATTTTGCGGAAACCCCCTCGTTGTCCAGGCAGGGCAACCCCGACGTGCTTGCAGCGCTCGAAGCCGTCGTGCAAAGCCGCTTTCCGGCGCGCGAGCGTGCATGTCACGACGCGGCTGCCATGCCCTTCGAGAATCTGCAGGACCTGTTCGAACTGGGCTTGCTCACCGCCACGGTGCGAAAAGAGCACGGCGGCCTGGGCAGCAACGTGATGTCGGACGATCCGGCCACCTTCCTGCAGGCCATGCGCCGCGTGGCGCGCGTGTCGCCGGGTACGGCGCACTGCATGCAGGTGCAGAACCACGTGGCGTGGGCGATCGACGAACTGGGCACCGACGCGCAGCGCGAGCGGTTCGTCAAGCCGATGACGCAAAAAATGAGCGTGTCGTCGTTCGTCGGCAGCGAGGCGGGCCGCAAACACATGTATGTGCTCAGGACCACGGCGAAGAAGGTCGAGGGCGGCTACATCGTCAATGGCAACAAGAACTATGCCACCAACGGTTACGAGAACGGTGTCGCCATCGTGTTCGCGACCATCGAAGGCGAGACGGAATACTTCAAGTCGCACCTGATGGTCATCGTCGAGCCCGGAATGGAGGGCCTCACAATCAATCACGACTGGTACCGCCCGACCGGCATGCGCGTGTGCCCGAGCCCGGAGATCTATCTGAACGATGTGTTCATCGACGAGCTGCACGTGCTGGGAGAGCCGGGCGTGTATCCGCGCGGGCGCTGGCAGGGGCGCTTTCATCTGGGCTTTACCGCGAACTATCTCGGCATGATCGAAGGCGCCTATGAGTGGGTGCGTCGCAGTCTCGTCGAACGCGGCCGGGGCAAGGATCCGTTCGTGCAGTTGCGCATGGGCGAGGCGAAGACGCAGTTGCACGGCGCGCAGGTAGTGTTCGAGAACGCCATCGATGCCTGGCGGGCGGGAGACGTGCAGCGCGCCGAGCTGATCTCGATGCAGGCCAAGTCGATCTGCGCGCACGCCGCCCTGGAGATGTCGCATACGCTGATCATGCTGGCCGGCTCGACAGCGCTGTTCGATGAATTTCCGCTGGCGCGTCTCATCCGGGATCTGAATACGCACATCCTGCACGTCGGACACGACAAGACCGCGCAGATCGTTGGGGCGGCCGAACTCGGCGAATCGTTCGATTCGACGCTCCAGCGCTGAGCGCGTGCGTCGATTTCGTCAATCTTGTCTTCGAGAGTTTCCATGGATTTTCAGCTCACCGATTCGCAGCGCGAACTGATCGACGCGACCGAGAAACTGTGCCGTCAATTGCTCCCGCTGGCGAAAGAGGCCCACGAGGCCGAAGCGCAAGGCGACTTCGCGCCCTTGCAGCGACTGCGTTGCCAGATGGCCGAAGCCGGGCTGCTGGCGCTGAACATGCCACAGGAGTACGGCGGCATGGGACTGCCGCTGCTCGAGACGTTGTTGCTCATCCAGACCATCCAGCGTGCGGATTCGACAATGGGCGGTCTGGCGCACCGTACGTCCACGGGCGCGATTGGCGCGGTGCTGGAGCTCGGCACGCAGGCGCAGAAGTCGCGCTTCGTCGCCGGTGTGGCGCGCGGCGAGATCGGGGTGTCGATCGGCATCACCGAGCCCGATGCCGGTTCGGCCGCCACGGCAATGAAGACGCGCGCGCGCATCGAGGGCGACGACGTGATCATCAACGGCCAGAAGATCTTCATCAGCGCGGCCCGGGGGCATCACTTCACCATGCTCTACTGCCGCTTTGGCAATACCGGGCGCGCGAGCGACATCGGCGCGATCATGGTGCCTCACGATGCGCCCGGTTTTACGTGCAGCGGCGGTACGCTGAACATGGCGGGCGAGCGGCAGTACGAGCTCTACTTCGACGACTGTCGCGTGCCCCGGGCGAATGTCCTCGCCGAGAGCCGCGCGTTCGCCAAGCTCATCAGCGTGTACAACGTCGAACGCCTGGGCAGCATCTCGCGCATGCTGGGATCGGCGCAGGCCGCTTTCGACTTCGCACTTCAGTACGTTCAGGAACGCAAGCAGTTCGGGCGCGAACTTGCCGACTTTCAGGGGCTGCAATGGATGCTGGCGGACATGAAGGTCAAGTTCGAGGCAGCGCAGTTGCTGACCTGGCGCGCCGCGGCCAACACCGCGAGCGGGCTGCCTTCGCCGCTTGAGACGTCGGTGGCCAAGGTGTACGTGGCGCAGGCGGCCAAGGAAATCTGTGACGACGCGATTCAACTGCTGGGCGGCTACGGTTACATGACGGAGTACCCCGTGGAGGGGCGCTACCGCGAAGTGCGCGGCGGTTCGATCTACGGCGGCACGCTGCAAATTCACAAGAACATGATCGCGGGCCATCTGCTCGGCCGGAAGAACAGTCAATGGGCGACGACGTCCGGGGAGTCGACCGAATGAAGGCGTCTGCCCTTGGTGATCGCGATCCGGTCATCGTCGACGTCGTGAGAACGCCCGTCGGCCGACGCGGTGGCGCCCTGCGCGAGTGGCACGCGGCCGCGCTGCTCGCCCAGGTGCTGGGTGCCGTGCTGACGCGCACCGGCGTGCCGGCCGATGCGATCGACGACGTGGTCGCGGGCTGTGCAACCCAGGTTGGCGAACAGGCCGGCAACATTGCGCGCACGGCGCTGTTGATGGCGGATTTTCCGGTGACGGTGCCGGGGACGACTGTCCAACGTGCCTGCGGTTCGTCGCAACAGGCCATTCACTTTGCCGATAACCTGATTCGCGGCGGCACCTGCGACGTGGTGATCGCCGGCGGCGTCGAACTGATGTCCAAGACGCAGGGGGCCAACGATGACCCGCGATACGGCAAGCGCTATCCCGACGCACTCGTCGAGCGCTTCTCGATGCCGTCGATGGGCATTGCGGCCGAGCGCATTGCGGCGCACTGGAAGCTCGAACGTGCCTATCTGGACGAACTGGCGTTGCGAAGCCACGTGCTGAGCGCGGCCGCGTACGACGCGGGCAGGTTCGCCCGCCAATGGGTGCCGGTCACCGGCGCCGACGGTGAACCGCTTGCGCGAGACGAAGGGGTGCGTCGCGACACGTCGCTGGAGAAGCTCGCTTCGCTCAAGGCGTCGTTTCGCGATGACGGCCGGGTGACGGCGGGCAACGCGAGTCAGGTCTCCGACGGCGCGGCGGCCGTGCTCCTGATGACGGCGGCGAAGGCGCGCGAGTATGGCCTTCGCCCGCGCGCCGTGTTGCGAGCACAGCTGGTCGTCGGCGTGGATCCCGCGATGATGCTGACCGGCCCGATCCCGGCGACACAACAGATTCTCGCGCGCAGCGGGCTCGCGCTCGAAGACATCGACCTGTTCGAGATCAACGAAGCGTTTGCGTCGGTGCTGGGCGCGTGGCTCGCCGAGATCCGGCCCGACCTGTCGCGCGTGAACGTCAACGGCGGGGCGATTGCCATGGGACACCCGCTGGGGTCGACGGGCGCCCGCCTGATGGCCGGACTCGTCGATGAACTCGAAGCGCGCGGCGGACGTTACGGGTTGCAGTCGATGTGCTGCGGCGGAGGGCTGGGAACGGCCACGATCGTGGAGCGCGTGGAGTGATGGCGCATGGGCGCAGGCAACACTGGCAAGCACGAGGAGCGAGGCGATGACGGAAATCGACCGTTCATGGATCGGCACGACCGCGCAGGCGTTTCGGGTTGACGTCGAACGCGGCGCGATTCGTAAATTTGCCGACGCGATCGGCGACGACAACCTTTTGTACCGTGACGACGCCTTTGCCCGCCGTCACGGCTACGACGGCATTGTGGCGCCGCCGACGTTTCCGACATGCTTTCGCGCGTCGCAGGATCCCCCGTGGATCGCCACGCTCGACCGACGTCGTATCGTCGCGGGGGAGATGGGGTTTCACTACCACCGACCCATTGTGGCCGGCATGCGATTCGAGTGCCGTCTGCAACTGGTCGGCATCGACGACAAGGAGGGCGCACGCGGCGCGATGTCGCTGCTGCGCCAGGTGATGTCGGGGCATCTCGTGGGCGACGACGGTTTGGCGCACGAATGCGTTTTCACCGTGCGACGCACCACCGTCTATCGGTCTGCGCAGCAGGTGACGTCGAGGAGTCTGGCATGAACGGGATGCATCTGCTGCATGCGCGCGTGGGCGACACCTTTGCGCTCTCGGTGCCGGCGGTGACCACCACACAACTCGTGCGCTATGCCGGGGCCTCGGACGATTACAACCGCATTCACTACGACCAGGGGTACGCGCAGGAGGCGGGACTGGGCGGTGTGATTGCTCACGGCATGTTGACGATGGGCTTCATGGGGCGCGCGGTGTCGGACTGGGCCGGACCGTCGGCGGTCATCGTCGATATCGAGGCGCGCTTCAATGCGCCGGTGCGTCCGGGCGACGCCGTGATGGTGGTCGGCACGGTGGCCGATTGCGCGCAGGGTGACGATGGGAGGCGACGCCTGCGTTGCGACATCGTGGCACGCGTGGGCGACCGGACCGTCGCCCGCGGGGCGGCGGTGGTGGCGGCGCCTCGCGCTCAGTGAGTGAAGTCGCATCCGGTACCGTGCAATACCGATCGGCATGGCCCCAGGGTCACGGGGTCGGGCGCGTCGCGGTGCGATGCGATGCGACAGGATTGTCATGATGCTTTTCGAGGAGGCTTCCGTGAACGCCACGTTCGATGCCAGCCATTTCCGTCACGCGCTGGGTCGCTTTGCGACCGGCGTGACCATTGTCACGACGACCACGCCCGACGGCACGCCGATCGGGCTTACGGCCAACTCCTTCAATTCGGTGTCGCTCTCGCCGCCGCTCGTGCTATGGAGCATCAACAAGCGCTCCCGCAGTCTGGAGGTGTTCGAGACGTCGGGGCGATTCGCGATCAATGTATTGTGCGCGGATCAGATGCCGCTCGCGGCCCGGTTCGCATCGCCCGTGCCGGACCGCTTCGAAGGGGTGCAATGGCGCAGCGGGCGCGGGGGAATGCCCCTTTTCGACGGTTGCGTGGCGTGGTTCGAATGTCATCTGACGTTCAAGTATGAGGGCGGCGATCACTTCATCTTCGTCGGCGAAGTCGTGGATCTCCACCATTGCGACCGGGTACCGCTGCTGTACGCCGCGGGCGCCTACGGCGTGCCTACGCCGCATCCGGATCTCGCCATCGGGTGACGCGGCCCACGCTGCGCAGGGTAGCGCTATTCCCAGCGCAGCGATTCGACCTCGAGCTTCTTCTCCAGTGCGCGCACTTCCTTTTGCAACAGTTTAGCCATTTCGATGCGCCGCTCGCCCGAGAGCCGGGATTCGATGGCGGCGATGCTGATCGCCGCATACGGGGTGCCCTGCCGCGGACGAATCGCCAGCCCGATGGCCGAGACACCCGGCAGCACGTCTTCTTCGTTGATCGCGTAACCCGCCTCGGCCGAGATCGCCATGGCGTGCTCCAGTCGCGACTGGGTGGAATTGCCGAAGCTCGCGAGACGTCCGGCGTTGGTCGCCATGACCCGTGCGCGCTCGTCGGGCGGGAGCGCGATGAGCAGCGCGAGACTCCCTGCGCCCACGCCGAGCGGACGGCGTCCACCGATTTCGAGCGTACGCGTCTGAATCGGGTAGCCGCCTTCGATGAGGTCGATACAGACGGCGTCGAGTCCGCTGCGCACCATCAGGAAAACCGAGTCGCCCGACTTTTCCGCCAGTGCTTGCAATGTGGGTTGGCACAGCTCGCGCAGACTGAAGTGCGGGGAGGCGGCCAGCCCGAGTTCGTAGACCACGTGCCCGAGATGGTAGTGCCGGGTCTCGCGGTTCTGCATCAGCATGCCTTGCGCGACCAGTCCCTTGACGATGCGGTGCGCCGTTGGCCGCTCCAGCGACAGGGCATCGGCAATATCGGACAGGCGCAGGCCTTTCATGCCGTGTGCGGCCACTTCGCGCAGCACGGTGACCGCGCGGTGGATGCTCTGGGTGCCGAGCGGCGGCGCGGCGCCCGCGGGAGTCTCCGGAGGGAGGGGGGCGCTGGCGTTCGCTTTTGGCCTGCGGGCCTTCGGCGCGGTTTCGACGCTTTTCGTGGACACGGTGGAAAGTGGAGCAGAGGATTGCACGCTATCGGAGGCCGGCACAGTGGGCCGTCGGACAAAGGGACTTCGGATTCCCGGTCCGATTAACGTGATCGTACTATATCCACTTCCCGCCGCGTTCACCTAGGCCGAACGCAACGCCGTTTTCAGCACCTTGCCATAGTGGTTCTTAGGCAGTGCGTCGAGCGCCACATATCGCTTGGGGCGCTTGAACCGTGCGATATGCGCCAGGCAGAATGCGTCGAGAGCGGCGCTGTCGAGCGTGTCCCCCGGGGTGCAAACCACGTACGCGACCACGACTTCGCCCCACTCGGCGTCCGGCTCGCCGATCACGGCCACCTCCGCGACGCCGTCGGCGCGCAGCAGCACCTCCTCGACTTCGCGCGGATAGATGTTCGTGCCGCCCGAGATGATCACGTCCTTCGACCGGTCCTTGAGCGTGAGGTAGCCGTCGTCGTCCAGCACACCGATATCGCCCGTCCACAGCCAGCCGTCGCGTAAGGTTTTCGCCGTCGCCTCCGGATTGCGCCAGTAGCCCTGCATCACGACGTCGCCGCGCACCACGACCTCGCCGGGCGTGCCCGCCGCGACCGGCTCGCCGTCGTCGTCGACCACGACCACTTCCACCATGGCATGCGCGTGCCCGACCGACGCCAGACGCGACGCCCAGCGCGGATGTTCGCTCGCCGCGATAGCCTCGCGCGGGAGCACCGTGATCGTCATCGGTGACTCGCCCTGGCCGTATATCTGCACGAAGCGAGGTCCCATCACCGAAAGCGCGCGCTCGATGTCCGCCGCGTACATTGGCCCGCCGCCGTAGACGAGCGTCCTGAACCCGTCCGACTTTGCCCCCGTGGCCTGCGCATGCCGCACCAGACGGTTCACCATGGTGGGCGCCGCGAAACACGAAATGTTCCCCAGTGACGCCGCCAGGGCGAACATCTCCTGCGCATCGAACCCACCGGACGCGGGAAACACGTGGCCCGCCGCCTGCATCATGAAGATCACGCTGTAGAGTCCCGCCCCATGTGACATCGGGGCCGCGTACAGGGTGCGGTCCTCGCGACCGGGTGTGTCGACGTCCGTCAGGTAGCACGCGGCCATCGACCACAGATTTCGATGGGACAGCATCACACCCTTCGGGCGCCCGGTCGTTCCAGACGTGTAGAAGATCCACGCCATATCGTCGTTTTCGCGCGACGCGACGGCGCCAGGCCGGAGGCTGCCCGCTGAGTGCCCGCTTCCTTGACTCGCTTCGACCTGGAGCCACTCGGCGACGCGGCTGTCCTCCGGTGTCATGCGCACGACCGACGGCGACACGAATTCGGCGATGGACTGGAGATCGTCCGCCTGCGCCAGCAGAATGTCCGCCGCGGCGTCGCCGACGATGAAGGCCGCCTCGCGCGGATGCAGCTTCGCGTTGATCGGCACGGCGACGAGCCCGGCCCACCAGATCGCATACAACCACTCGAGGTACTCGGGCCGGTTGCGCATCCACAGCGCCACTCGAGCGCCGTCGGCCAGCCCCATCGAGCGCAGGCCGGCAGCCAGGCGTGCGCAGCGCCGGGCGAGCGTTGCGTAATCGTGCAGCGGCGTGTCGCCAAGATACGTCGCGATGTGATCCGGATACCGCTGCGCGGCGCGGGCGAGGGTATTGGCAATGTTCATGACGACCTCGCCACACCGGTACTGCCCGCACCGACGGCGTCGGCGGAGGCCGCGCGGCGCGTCGTCACCGTCAGGAAGACGAAGAGCAGCAGGCCGTACACGAGCACCATCACGCCGAGCGTGGTCATGCTCGCGCCGTAGCCGCCGAAGGTGTCCTTGGCCCATCCCGTCAGATAAGGCCCGACGAAGCCGCCGAGATTGCCGACCGAATTCACGAGGCCGATGCCCGCGGCCGCGGCCGCGCCCGTCAGGAACATCGGCGCCAGCGGCCAGAAGAGAATGTTCGACGCCAGAATACCGGCTGCCGCGATACAAAGGCCCAGAATGCCCACGTAGGGAGATGCGGCATTGCCGGCCATCATCAGGCCGACGGCGCCAGTCGCGGCAGGCAGCAGGATATGCCAGCGACGCTCGCCGGTCTTGTCGGAGTGGCGCGCATTCACGACCATCGCCACGCCTGCACAGACGTATGGCACCGCGCTGAGCAAGCCGGCCTGTGTGTTGTCCAGTCCGCCGATGCCCTTGAGGATCTGCGGCATCCACAGCGTGATACCGAACAGGGCCGTGATGTTGCAGAAAATCGCGAATGCCAGCAGCAGCACCTTGCCCGAGAGCAGCGTCTCCATGACGCCGTATTGACGGGCGCGCTCCTTGGCCGCCTTTTCCTGCGCGAGCGTGCGCACCAGCCATTCACGTTGCGCATCGGTGAGCCACGCGGCTTTGTCCGGCGCATTGCCCAGCACGAAGTACGCCACGACGCCCACCACCACGGCCAGGCCGCCTTCGAGCAGGAACATCCATTGCCAGCCGCGCAGTCCGGCGAACTCGTGAAACGACGTGAGGATCGCAGTGGAGAGCGGCGCGCCGATCAGCACGGCAAGGGGCAGCCCGAGAATGAAGATCGCCGTCGCGCGGGCCATGGCGCGTCCCGGAAACCACAGGCTCAGGTACAGCACGATGCCGGGAAAGAAGCCCGCCTCGGCCACGCCCAGAAGGAAGCGCATCGTGTAGAACGAGGTTTCGCCGGAAACGAAAGCGAAGCCCGCCGATACGATGCCCCACGTCACCATGATGCGCGCGATCCAGATTCGCGCGCCGACGCGATGCAGGATCAGGTTGCTCGGCACCTCGAAAACGAAGTAGCCGAGAGAGAAGATACCGGCGCCGAAACCATAAACGGTGGCGGTGAATCCCAGATCGCCATTCATGTGCAACGCCGCGAAGCCGACGTTGACGCGATCGAGGAACGCCACGATATAGCAGAGAATCAGGAAGGGCAGGATGCGGCGAAAGAGTTGGCCGATCGTTTCCTGCGCGATGCGCGAGTCCAGTGCGGCGGCGTTATCGCCGTTCGCGACCGTTTGGCTCGCCTGTGTTGCGATGGTCGGGTTCAAGGGGTGTCTCCGTCATAGTTCTGTTTTGGAATGCTGACCACTACCAACTGCCTGCCACGGACTGCGTGACGCTACTGCCAAACGGCAAGAAGATACGAATGCGGCTCGCCTACCGCTTATAGTCGTGCCCGTCCCGCTCGAGCCGACGCAACAGCGACGGCCATTCGCGATCGCCGGAGCCGCGCAGATCGTTCACCCACTGATGCGCGGTCAATTCCGCGATCTCGCGCGACGGAATCCGCAGGGCCGCGCCAGTGCTCTGCGCCAGCAGCTGCGCCCTCGCGGCTTTCTCCAGATAGAACATCTCGACGAACGCATGCCCGACCGAGCGGCCCACCGTAAGTGTGCCGTGATTGCGCAGAATCATCGCAGCACAGTCGCCCAGGTCGGCCAGCAGCCGCTCGCGCTCGTCGATGGTGAGGGCGATGCCTTCGTAGTCGTGATAACCGAGCCGGCCCACGAAGCGCATGGCATGCTGGGTGATCGGCAGCAACCCGTCTTCGAGGGCGGACAGCGCCATGCCCGCTTCGGTATGCAGATGCATCACGCAGGCGGCGTCTTCGCGCGCCGCATGAATGCAGCCGTGAATGACGAACCCCGCCGCGTTCGGTCGGTGGGGCGACTCGCCCACGACACGCCCGTCGAGATCGATCTTCACCAGATTCGACGCGGTGATTTCGTGAAACGACAGGCCGAGCGGGTTGACGAGAAAGTGATGGTCCGGGCCAGGCACGCGCGCCGACAGATGGGTGTAGATCAGGTCGTCCCACCCGTTGAATGCGCAAAGCCGGTAGGCCGCCGCAAGATCCTCGCGCACGCGCCGCTCTTCCGGCGTAATGCCCGTGTCGGCAAGCCGCTCGCCGACGGGCAGGTCAAAGGAAGAAAAAACTGTGTCAGACTTCTGCATCCCGTTCTCCGAGCCGATGCACCGTTGGCAGGGTTGCCTGCCGAATAGTTTTCGATACGGTGCTATTATTTATGAACTAAACGTTTAGTTTAGTATTTGTCCGGACACAACGAATGTCAAGTCAGTCGAATCCCGAATCTCCGGCGCCCGGTCGGCGCGGTCGCAAGCGCAGTGTCGAAGCGGAGCGCGCCGTACTCGATGCGGCTTATCGTCTGTTGCTGGAGCAGGGGCTGCACGCCACCACGATGGAAGCGATCGCCACGGCGGCAGGCGTGAGCAAGGCCACGATCTACAAGTGGTGGCCGAATCGCGCCTCGGTCATCATGACCGCGTTCCTGCGCGAAGCGGGGCAGGCACTGCCGTATCCAGAAGAGTTGCAACTCGACAGCATCTTCGCGCGTCTGCTGAAGATGGCCGAAGAATTCTGCGGACCGATGGGCACGATGATCAGCGCCCTGATCGCGGAGGGGCAGTCAGACCCGGAGATCGCACAGGCATTTCGCGACGGCTACGTCTCGGCACGACGCCAACAGGGTGTGGAAATCGTGCGCGATGCGATTGCACGTGGCCTGATCAAGCCGGGCGATCCCGACGTCGTGCTCGACATCCTTTACGCGCCGCTTTACTACCGTCTGCTCGTGGGCCACAAGCCACTCACGCGCGCGTTCGTCCGCGAACACGTCGATCTCGTAATGCAGGGGCTGCTGGGCCCCAACGGCACCGTGCCCGAATTGACCCGCACACGCTCGCGGAGCGCCGGCACAGGTGTTGGGAAAACCTCGCGGGCACGAAGTCCGGCGAAAAAAACAGCTTGACGTCTCCAGCGGGGTTGCGGATAAACTAAACGAATAGTTTAGAAAATAAAGCGACCACATCATCCAATGGAGACGCGCCGTATGAACACATCCTCTGGCCGCGCGAAGCGCGATTCCCTGAACGCATTGCGCGATCGCGGGCATGCCGTGGTGGTGACCGGCGCGAGCGGCGGTATTGGGTTGGCGGTGGCGAACCGTTTGCACGACGATGGCTGGCATGTGGTGGCGACGGATCTGGACACGGCCCGGTTGAAGGACGTTTTCGGCGCGCGTGCGGGACAGGCGCGTTTGCAGCTTTCGGCGCTCGACGTGACCGACCACGGGGCGGTCGATGCATTGGCGGCGTCGCTGCGCGAGCGCGGCGTGGCGGGCCTGGTGAACGTGGCGGGTGTGCTGCAGGATGTGGTGCCCATGCTCGGCATGAACGACGACATGCAGCGGCGCGTGTGGGAAGTGAACTACTTCGGTGCCCAGCATTGTCTGCGGGTGTTTGCACCGCTCATGACGCAGCTGGGTGCCGGCGCCGTGGTGAACATCACGTCGATCAACGAACTGCGCCCGTTGCCGCTGCATGCGTATTCACCGGCGAAGGTGGCGTTGGGTGCGCTCACCCAGCTTGCGGCGGGCGAGCTGGGCGCGTCCGGCATTCGTGTGAATGCGGTCGCGCCAGGCTTCACGCTCACCCCCATCTTCGAGGACAAGCTTGCAACAGGCAAGCGCAGCGCGGCTGCGATCGAGGCCCATTCCGCACTGGGGCGGCTGGTGGGGACCGACGAAATCGCCGCGGCCGTGAGTTTCCTCATGTGCGACGAATCGAGTGCCATCACGGGCGTGAGTCTGCCGGTCGACGCGGGATGGCTCGTGAGTTCGCACTGGATGAACTTCCGCGAACTGGCCCACTCCTGAAAGTTTGGATCGGCACCCTGAAGAAGCTCAAGACATTTCCGTAGAAGCCTCGAATTTCAGCACGTACGCGCGAATGATCGACGACCCTCCGACCGCCATCCAGGAAGCGCTGCATCAAACGCCATCTTTGCGGCGGCCGACATCGGATCGCCGTGTTGTCGGCGATCCGACGAGGTGACGCATCAAAACGCCCGACGGAAGATCTCCTCGATCTCGGCTTGCTCGGCGCGTCGCGGGTTCGTGAGGCCGCACGCGTCCTGCATGGCGTTCGCCGCCAGCGTGGGAATGTCCGATGTCTTCGCACCGAGTGCCTCGAGACCGGCCGGAATGCCGATGTCCTTCGACAGGCGCCGGATCGCGGCGATGGCCGCCTTCGCACCTTCCTCGGCGCTCAGTCCGTCGACCTTCTCGCCCATCGCCTGTGCAATGTCCCTCAGGCGCGCGGCGCTCACACTCGCATTGAACTCCTCGACGTGCGGCAGCAGCACCGCGTTGCACACGCCGTGCGGCAAGTCGTAGAAGCCCCCGAGCTGGTGCGCCATCGCGTGCACGTAACCGAGCGACGCATTGTTGAAGGCCATCCCCGCCAGGAATTGCGCATAGGCCATGTTCTCGCGCGCCGCCATGTCGTCGCCGTGCGATACGGCGCGACGCAGGTTCTGCGAAATCAGCGTTACCGCCTTGAGCGCACACGCGTCGGTAATCGGCGTGGCGGCCGTCGACACGTAGGCCTCGGTCGCGTGCGTGAGTGCGTCCATGCCCGTGGCGGCGGTCAGCCCCTGGGGCATCGCCACCATCAGGGCCGGGTCGTTGACCGACAGCAACGGGGTCACGTTCCGGTCCACGATCGCCATCTTCACGTGCCGCTTCTCGTCCGTGATGATGCAAAAGCGCGTCATCTCGCTCGCGGTGCCTGCCGTGGTGTTGATCGCGACGAGCGGCAACTGCGGCTTCTTCGATTGGTCAACGCCTTCGTAGTCCGCAATGTGCCCGCCATTGGTCGCGCACAACGCAATGCCTTTCGCGCAGTCGTGCGGCGAGCCGCCGCCGAGCGAGATGACGAAATCGCACTGATGCTCGCGCAACATCGCCAACCCGGCTTCCACGTTGCTGACCGTGGGGTTCGGCTTGGCGCCGTCGAACACCACCGACTGAATGTCCTCTCGTGCCAGCAGCCCGGCCACCTTGTCGGCGACGCCGGCCCTGGCGAGGCCCGCGTCGGTCACGATCAACGCGCGGCGGAACTGATATTGACGCAAGGCGGCAATCGCCTCGTCGAGACTGCCCACGCCCATCATGTTGACGGCGGGAATGAAGAATGTCGTGCTCATGGTCATGCTCCTGATCTGTTCCGTGAGGGGCACACCGCGCGCGCTGCCGACGGCATCGTCGCAGCCGGCCGGACGCGCCGGCGGTGTCCAGAATCAACGCTTGCAAGCACTGAGGACAGCATCGCACCCAGGGCGCGATGTGTCCTTGATCTGCTGCAAACCGGGCAAGGAATAGAGCGAACGCTCAAAAGAACCCGAGCGGGTTGACGTCGTAGCTCACCAACAGATTCTTCGTTTGCTGGTAGTGGTCGAGCATCATCTTGTGGGTCTCGCGTCCGATCCCCGACTTCTTGTAGCCACCGAACGCCGCGTGCGCGGGATAGAGGTGATAGCAATTGGTCCACACGCGCCCGGCCTGGATCGCACGCCCCATCCGGTAGGCGCGATTGATGTCGCGTGTCCAGACCCCGGCGCCGAGACCGAACTCGGTGTCGTTCGCAATCGCGAGCGCCTCCGCTTCGTCCTTGAACGTCGTCACGCCCACCACCGGCCCGAAGATCTCTTCCTGGAACACGCGCATGCGGTTCTCGCCCTTGAGCAGCGTGGGCTGGATGTAGAAGCCCGAGGCGAGCGGGCCGTCGAGCATTTCGATGCCGCCGCCGGTGAGTATCGTGGCGCCTTCCTTGCGGGCGAGGTCGAGATACGTGAGGATCTTGTCGAACTGCTGTTGCGACGCCTGCGCGCCCACCGCGGTTTCCGTGTCGAGCGGATCGCCGCGCTTGATGCGGGCCACGCGCGCCATGACCACTTCCATGAACGGCTCGTAGATCGACTCCTGCACGAGCGCGCGCGACGGGCATGTGCACACCTCGCCCTGGTTCAGGAAGCCGAGCACCAGCCCTTCCGCCGCCTTTTCGACGAATTCGGGTTCGCCGCGCATGATGTCGTCGAAGAAGATGTTCGGCGACTTGCCACCCAGCTCGACCGTGCTCGGGATCAGGTTGGCGGCCGCGCGCGCGAGAATCTGTCCGCCGATCGGGGTCGAGCCCGTGAAGGCGATCTTGGCGATCCGCCGGCTTGTCGCCAACGCTTCGCCCGCCTCCTTGCCAAAGCCCTGCACAATATTGAGCACCCCAGGCGGGAGCAGATCGCCCACGAGCTCGGCAAACAGCGTGATCGAGAGCGGCGTCTGCTCCGCGGGCTTGAGCACCACGCAGTTGCCGGCAGCCAGCGCGGGCGCGAGTTTCCATGCCGCCATCAGCAACGGAAAATTCCACGGAATGATCTGACCCACGACGCCCAGCGGCTCATGGAAGTGGTACGCCGCCGTGTGGGCGTCGATCTCGGCCGCCGTGCCTTCCTGCGCACGAATGCAGCCCGCGAAGTAGCGGAAGTGATCGATGGCGAGCGGCAGGTCGGCGGCGAGCGTCTCGCGCACGGGCTTGCCGTTGTCCCACGTCTCGGCCACGGCGAAGCGCTCCAGCTGGCTCTCGAGCCGGTCGGCGATTTGCAGCAGAATGCGCGAGCGCGCCTGTACCGAGGTCTTTCCCCATTGCGGCGCGGCGGCGTGGGCCGCATCGAGGGCCAGCTCGATGTCGGCGCCGCCGGAGCGGGGAAACTCGCCGATCACCCCGCCTGTAACCGGCGACGTGTTGGTGAAATAGCGTCCTTCCACGGGCGGCACGAATTTGCCGCCAATGTAGTTCTCGTAACGCGGTTGCAGGGACAGCAGGGCACCGGGAGTGCCGGGAGGGGCGTATCGCATGTCGTGTCTCCGGATATTGTCGTGTCGGTGGCGCGGCGGCCACGCCACACCCTCAAAGCAATTCGCGGGCCACCCCGGTGAGCCCCAGGCGCCACGGGCATGGCCGGCACGCTGCCCGGCGCCGGGTGTGCCGATTCCGTGACACATCTGTGCCATGCCATGACGGGGGTGTCTCACCGTCGTGACAGGCAATCGCCCTGTGCCGGTCGATTGACATAGCGCATTGCAAACCCCCCCGGCATGCGACATGCTTCAGGGACGAATACGAGATCCGCAGATCATCCGGCAGGGGGAGACGACCAATGCCAGTCAATACCGAGTCGGCACACGCGCGCCGTGTGCTGAGCGTTGCCGAAGGGCGCCCGGCGCCGGGCGCCGCCGAGACCGACCCGCATATCGCCCGCTCGTGGCGCCGCTGCCGCGACGGGCATGCGCCTGACCCGGGCGCGATCATGGCACCGCGCGCGCACGC
>OFTX01000573.1_pt1 | contig 18601 bp, 19 predicted proteins | sample 1775051 | NCBI WGS metagenome assembly OFTX01 (sample SAMN08195772, study PRJEB24354) | sludge metagenome | isolation source: sludge from phenol fed wastewater aerobic bioreactor A | place: India: Nagpur | collected 2016-09-15
CCGGCAGGCAGCCGATCAAGCCCGGATGAATCAGGCCGGCAAAGCTCACGCCCGGAATGTGACGCGAACTCGTGTACAGCCCGTGGAAATCCCAGATCGACTTCTGCGCGTGCGGGAAATGATCGGTGAGAAATCCGCCACCGTTCGTCTTGGAGAAAAAACCGTTGAAGCCCCACTGACTGTCCGGCTTGGCTCCGATGTCCAGCAGATCCACCACCAGCAGATCGCCGGGCTCCGCCCCCTTCACGCCCACCGGCCCCGACAGGAAGTGCACGATCGACAGGTCGATGTCGCGCACGTCGTCCGCGCTGTCGTCGTTCTTGATGAAGCCGCCCGTCCAGTCGTAGGTCTCGAGGATGAAGTCGTCGCCGGGCTTGACCCAGCACGCCATCGGAATGTCCGGGTGCCACCGATTGTGCACCTGTTCGTTTTCGTATGCGGACTGGTTCAGGTCGACCTTGATGAGGGTTTCAGCCATGCGCTCGCTCCTGGTTTCAAATGCCGGCGGAAGACGCCGACGATCTAATGGGCGCCATCCGGCGCCGGTTTTGCACGCAGAGGTAATCGAGGACGTACGACATCTAAGGCAAATTACTTTGCACTACATCGGATCAAAGCATAAACCGGCGCATGCGCCAGACATTAATTCTTTTACTATCGTCTCGCGATCCTAATTGATATTTGGATGCCGTGTCGTGCGCAGCGCCCGACCGGACGACACATTCAGAATTGGCGAAATCGGATAGCGAATTCGCAGGATGAGGTGCGATAAGCATGGCAGCGTGAGCCGTTCGCTGCCAAGGAGATCGCGATATGCCGCCGTTGCCCATCCCGGATATCAGTCTGGTACCACCGTCCGACATGGAAGAGTCGTGCCGCTCGAGCGCGACGCCCGACATCGGATGGCCGCTCGATGGCGTGGCCAACGTGCCGGAACCGGCGTGGTCGCTTCCCTTCCCTCCGGTGTCGGTGGATACCGATACGGCATTTCAGTTTCAGACGGATTTTCTGGGGTTCGCACACGACATCCCGGAGGACTTCGTGGCGCATTGGGCGCAGGCGGTTCGCCATGGCGGCGGTACCCCCGGTTGGCAGGCGTTCGTCAGGTACTGGATGGCACGAATGCCCGGTGACGATAAGCGCTACGCGCTTTTTCAACATTTGATTCGTAACTTCGACCGGCTCGAGATCCATCTGCGGCTTGCGGCGCTGGAGTGCGTGCTCACTGACGGTCCCGATGGACGCGCCGCAGTGTTGCGCCATTGGCGGCGGCTTGGACTCGGAAGATTCGCGCGAGCGCACTGGCCGACAGTGCGTCGTCTGTTGCGCGACGCCGCGATGGCGCGGTGAATCTGGCGCCGCCGATTCAGACGCGGGCGGGTCGATGTCCCGCAAAGCGCGCTGGGCATCGGCCCGGCAGGGTACGGAAAATGAAAGTCGAGCGAGTGTAACGCAAAGGGCGTTATCGATCCGGTGACAGGATGGTTCTTCCTTCCACCGTATGGAGATCGACCATGAATCCTGCGCAGAACACCGGCTTTTCAGCCATTCCCTTTGCGGTCCCGGACGTGCGTGGCGCCGAAGGTCCAGTGCCGGGTGCCGGCGCGTTTCATGAATTCGTCGACGACATGGCAGGCGTTGGCCACGCTCCCGTCGGCATTGCGGGTTCACCAGGTTTCACGGAGTCTGAACTTATCGAAATCGCTTTCGGGAATTTGTGCCGGGCACTCAAGGAAGAATTCCATTACGCAATAAAGATTTGCAAGGACCTGCGCTGGCTGCGCGAGCTCCTTTGTGCGAGGGGCGAGCCCCCTGAAGCTGCGGCTTTGCGCCTGTTCGATGAGCTCAAGAGACTGCACGAGACGGACGTCCTTCACGCATTCAATATTCTGCTTCGGCTCCCGTCGTACGATTACGTGCCACTCGATTTGCATGCGGTCAAGGCGAAAACCTATGAGTGGAACTGGATCAGTCAATTCCCGAATTACCTGTGGGTTTCCATGCGCGAAGCCGTGAGCAGTGCCATTGAAGGATCCGCCTCGAACGTCATCGCGCAGGCGATGCGTCATCCAGGCGATCACCCGGGGGCGTGACGACGCCGAAAAACGAAAAAGGCAGAAGATCGGTCGATCTTCTGCCTTTTTTAACCTTGGTGCCGACGGCGAGACTCGAACTCGCACAGCTTTCGCCACTACCCCCTCAAGATAGCGTGTCTACCAATTTCACCACGTCGGCTTTGTCCTGCAAGGGAGCGCGATTGTAACGGGAAAATCAATTTTTGTGAATGCTTCGCTCACGAAATCCCGTGCCGCCGGCGCGGGTTCCCCTTCAGGCAGCCCGCCGCTGCGCGCCGCCGACCACGGACAATGACGGCACCTGTGTGCCACCCGGGCCGCGCGACCCGAACGACTGGCTGTCGCGCAGGCGGAAGCGCGCCACCGTCTCGGCCAGCATGCGAGCCTGCTCGCTGAGCATGGCCGACGCTGCTGCCGACTCTTCCACCAGCGCCGCATTCTGCTGCGTGGCCTGATCCATCTCCGAGACTGAGCGGTCGATCTGGCTGATGCCGGTGCTCTGCTCGGTCATCGCTGCGTGAATCTCGCTCACCAGGCGCTGCACGCGGGCAATGCCGTCGACGATTTCATGCATCGTCGTGCCCGCCGCCTGTACCCGCTCGGTGCCGCTTTTCACGTTTTGCACCGACGTCTCGATGAGCGCCTTGATCTCCTGTGCGGCCGCCGCGCTGCGCTGCGCCAGCGTGCGCACCTCGCCGGCCACCACGGCGAAGCCGCGCCCCTGCTCGCCCGCGCGGGCGGCTTCGACCGCCGCGTTGAGCGCGAGAATGTTGGTCTGGAAGGCGATGCCGTCAATGACGCCAATGATTTCCGTGATGCGCTCCGACGACTGCGTGATCGCGGCCATGGTGCCGACGGCGTCGGTCACCACCTGGCCGCCGCGGGCGGCGGCGGCGCTCGCGTCGTTGGCCAGACGCGTGGCGTGTTCGGCCGTGTCGGCGGTTTGTTTCACGCTGGAGGTGAGTTCCGTGAGCGCGGACGACGTCTCCTGCAGCGAACCGGCAGAGGCCTCGGTGCGCTGCGACAGGTCGCGGTTGCCCATTTCGATCTCGCTGGTGGCCGAGGTCATCGACGACACGCCGGAGCGCACGTCGAGCATGACCGAACTGATCTTGTCCACGAAGGCGTTGAACGACTTCGAGATCTGCGCCACTTCGTCGTGACCGATCACGTCCAGACGCTGCGTCATGTCGCCGTCGCCCGAACCGATGGTGTCCATCGCGTCGCGTACGATCGACAGGCGCTTGAAGGCGCGCGACGTGAAGATCGTGGCGATGACCAGCGCGAGCAAGGTCAGCACCACCAGCGTGACGACCGTGGCGGTGAGCACGCGCGTCAGGCCGGCGGTTGCTTCCGCGCGGTCGAGTGCGACCACGAGGTACCAGTCGGTGCCGGGAATGCGCTTCGCCCGGAGCAGCTTCGGTGCGCCGGCGAGCGTCATTTCCACCGGCGCCGCCCCATTCGCGGCCATACCCGGCAGCGATTCGGCGGTCAGTTGGGGGGCGACATCGGTCGACGGCTTGAGCGAGAACTTGTTGTCCGGGTGGGCGATCACCTGCCCGTCGCTGGCGACCACGAGCGCAAGGCTCGAGGGCGTGGGATGCACTGCCTTGATGATGTCCTGCACGCCGGTCAGGGCGACCGCACCGCTCACCGCGCCGGTGGTCTGGCCGTCGCGCACGATCGGCGCGGTGAAAGCCACGTACGGAATGCCCGTCGACGAATCGCCGTACGGCTTGGTGACGGTAAGTTTGCCAGCCGAAACGGCGCTCTTGTACCAGGGGCGTGCAGTCGGGTCGTAGTCTGCCGGCGTGGGCGCGGTGGAGAAGAACGTCTTGTCCGACCAGCCGACGCTGGTGATCGGGAAGTCGTTGGTCTTGCCCATGAGCTTGACGAGGCCCGCGGGATCGCCCTTTTCCACGACCTGCGACGTGGCGACGACAGCCTGCGCCTTGTCGGCCGACCAGCGATCGATGGCACTGGCGTTGCCGTCGGCCACGGCCGAGAGCGTATCGTCGATGCTCGACATCATGCTCCCGCGCACGATCACGTACGTCGTGACGCCTGAGAGAATCAGCGCGCCCACCACCGTCAGGCAGGCAATGAGCAGAATCCGGGTTCGCAGGGAAGTGACTTTCATGGGCGATCTTCGATAGGCTCGCATGCGAGCCGTGGGGTCGGGGGGGCAACCGCTCGGCGCGGGACTTGCGGTGCCCTCGCGTGGAGACAGTGCTGCGCTACTCCCTCGCTTACGGCCGCGCGGGGCGGGAACTTTAGTGAGCGAAAGTCAATGCGCCCGCGTTGCGTTTCAACCGTCGATGCCGAGGCATACACCGGGCGCCCCTCGGATTCGTCTCAATGCTTGTCGTCGACGAAGGGCGACCCGGTATCGCGCTTGCCGTTGCGAAGCGCCAGGCGGGCCTCGTTCGCGAGGGCTTCGTAGCGCTTGCGAAAGCGCGCGAGCTCCTTCTCGTCAAGCTCCTCGAGGTCGAGCAAGGCGTTATGCGCCCCTTCCATGGCCCGGATCAGCTCATCGAGCTTGATGTGCATGGCCGCCGTGTCGCGGTTCTGGGTGTTCCGGAATGTCACAAGCGACGGCCGCCGCCGATGAGCGGTTGTCGTCGCTTGCGGTCGCCGAATACGGCCAGCGGACCACCCCGCGAATATCCCAAGCGTTCTCGACGGGTGGCCCGATGCCAAAATCCGGCGTCAACAACTGAAAGTGTGCCGCGTTTTCGGTGCCAATCTGAAATACCAACCTACCTGAGGAGTCGAGTCATGGGCATTGTTTCAGAGATGGAAGTGCGCGGCATCCCGCCTGCTCCGGCGTTCATCGAGCCGCATGCGCCGGCGCAGGGTGGCGTCGCCTGCGATCTGTCGCGCGTGACACACTCGGCCACCGCACGTTTTGAGAACGACGCCGCACCGCTGCGTACGCGCAAGGGCGCCTCGGTTGCCGGTGCCGCGAGCAACGATTCCGTGGAAGTCGCATACACGGAATTGCGCAAGGACTGGCATGCGGCGGCGAATAGCGAAAGCCGATGGTCATCCATGCGGGCGGTTCGGATCCCCGCCTCGTTCAACAGCTTGAGCGAGATCGAGAAACGTCGGTGTGTGCAGTGGATCGTTGACGAGGCCGTCGGACTCAACCGGAACAATTTCTGGAAGGCGCTGATGTTGACGCGCGCCCTGGGGCCGTATTACCGAGGGACGATCAGCCGCCGGGACTATAACGACTTCAGCCGCATGGGGTCCTCGGCAGGCGCCGACGGCACCTATATTCGCAGCCAGATGACGAGCTATGGGATGGTCAGGGATTACTACGCCGCCGCAATGCCGGCCACGGCTTCGGTCACGGAGGATCAGGAGGATAGCGCTGCGGTAGCGTCGGTACGCTCGGACACTGCGGCCGAAGGCGCCTCATTTCCTGCCGGCGTGCTGATTCGAAGCCGCCTTTGACCCGGCAGTCAAATTGACGCGTGCCGTTGCCGCCGGGGACCGGCGCGAGGTGAACCTGACGGTTTCGGCACGCTGCGACCCGACATGACGGGATGGCGCTCGACGTAAATCTGTCGGCCCCCGGCTGGCCGATCAAGGACCGCTGGTCGCGACACTCGCGAGATCCGGGAATCGCAGCTGGGTGGCGTGGCAGCCTTCGGCCAGTTCGTCGTCATGCGTCGAAAAGAACACGCAACTGTTCTTGCCCAGCTCGCTGAAGAGATCGATCAGCACGCTGCGCGACGGACCGTCCAGGCCGCCGCTCGGTTCGTCGGCAAGGATCACGCGCGGCGAGCCGAATCGCGTGGCGCTCAGATAGAACTTCCGGCGCGTACCCAGTGACATTTGATCGAACCGCTTTTCCATGTGCGGCATCAAGCCAAAGCGCTCCACCCATTGCAGAACGTCCGCGCTCACATCGACTCGTCGCGCAGCCGCACGCTGCGCAAGAAACCCCATCCCCGTCTGCGCGGGCTCGGTCAGGCAATCGAACGGCACCACGGCCAGCGCGGCTTGCGCGGCGTCCGTCGCGCTCTGCATCGAATGCCCGTCGATCCAAACCCGGCCGCCGTGGGCATCGACCGTGCCCGCGAGCATGCCGAGCAGCGTGGTCTTGCCGCCACCGCCCTCGTCGCGCAATGCGAAGCAGCCGCAGTCGGCCTGAAACCCGAGGTTCTCGAACAGAGTGAAGTCGCCGAAACGTTGGGTGAGATGCGCGAAGCGGAGCAGGGGGCCGGGGCGTGTCATTTCAGATAGGCCTTGATCACGTGGAGGACAGGTGCCAATTCGGCTTCGCGATGCGCTTCATCGGACTCATGAACGAGGTGATCGACCAGATGTCCTTCGATCACCGCGCCCATCAGACCGTTGACGGCGCCGCGAATGGCGGCAATCTGCTGGAGAATCTCCACGCAGTCGCCTTCCTCGCTCAACTGACGCTCCAACGCCTGCGTCTGCCCTTGTATGCGACGCACGCGTGCCAGCAATTTGCTCTTGTCCCGAATCGTGTGCACGGTCTGTCGCGCCCTCGCAATTTTCTGACGATCAATGTGCGAAAAATGCTAACACAAATATACTCTGGGGGAGTATATTCGCGGTTCCCTGTTCAACTCGATCGAGCGTGGCGTCATGACGGAGTTCTCGACCCTTCAGCAGCAAGGCAATGCCTGGCTTTTCATCCCGAGCGCGATCCTGCTCGGCGCATTGCATGGTCTGGAGCCCGGCCATTCGAAGACGATGATGGCGGCGTTCATCGTCGCAATTCGCGGCACGGTAGGGCAGGCCGTGTTGCTCGGCCTCGCCGCCACGATCTCGCACACGGCGGTCGTGTGGCTCGTGGCCATGGCCGGCCTCTATTTCGGGCGCAATTGGAACGCGGAAGCTACCGAACCGTACTTTCAACTGGCGTCGGGTGTGCTGATACTCGGCGTGGCGGCGTGGATGCTCTGGCGCACCTGGCGCGATAACGCTCACGCGCACGGTCACAATCATGGGCACGACCACGACCACGACCACGACCACGACCACGACCACAGCCACGACCACAGCCACGACCACAGCCACGACCACGGCCACAGCCACGGCCACGGCCACGGCCACGGCCACGATCACGATCACGGGCATCCCCGCGATCAGCGCCCCGCCCAGCATCCGCATGCATCCGCCCAACCCGCCGGGCTCGCGCTGGCGGCTGATGAGTATCAGGACGCTCACGAGCGAGCTCACGCCCGCGACATTCAGCGGCGGTTCGCCGACCGCAATGTCACCACGGGGCAGATCGTGATGTTCGGACTGACGGGCGGGCTGGTGCCGTGTCCCGCGTCGATCACGGTGCTGCTGCTGTGCCTGCAACTGAAGCGTTTTGCGCTGGGCGCGGGCCTCGTCTTGTGCTTCAGCATCGGCCTGGCGCTGACGATGGTGGCCTCGGGAACACTGGCCGCGCTCAGCGTGCGACACGTGTCGCAGCGATGGGGCGGGTTCGGCGAGTTCGCTCGCAAGGCACCCTACGTCTCCGGCGCGCTCATCGTTCTCGTAGGACTTTACGTGGCCTATCAGGGCGCGTCGCATCTGTTCTTCGGCGCTTGAAGCGACGCCAGCCGGGCGGGGCGCATGGACGCCATCGACGCCGGACCGACGTGTGCGGCGCGTTGCCCCACGGTGTGCAAGAATCGGCTCATCCGGTATCGCTCCGATGAGGCCCCATCATGACCGCTCCGAAGGACATCGCCCCCGAACCCACGGCTGCGCGCGTTGCATTATGGCGCGCACTGCATCTCGAAGCCGACGCGGCCCCGCCCGTGCTCGCCGACGACATCGGACTGAAGCTGCTCGATCCGCCGGACGACTGGCGGGAGCGCGGCGACATGGATCCGACGTTCACGCGCCCGTTTCGGGCGTCCATCGTCGCGCGGGCGCGCTTCATCGAGGACCTCGTGATCGAGCAGGTGCAGCGCGGCGTGAGCCAGTACGTGATTCTCGGCGCGGGGCTCGACAGCTTCGCGCAGCGGCACGCGTCGTTGGCGTCGTCGCTTACGATTTTCGAAGTCGACCGCCCAGGGCCGCAGCGATGGAAGCACGATCGCCTCATCGCGCTCGGCTACGGCGTGCAGGACTGGCATCGTTTTGTGCCGGTCGATTTCGAAGCCGGACAATCGTGGCGCGAGGCACTGGTGCGGCACGACTTCGATGCGAGCCGACCGGCCGTGATCGTTTCGACGGGCGTGAGCATGTATCTGTCGCGCGAGGCCAATGCCGCGACGCTGCGCGAGGTGTCGTCCTTCGCGCCGGGCTCGACGTTGGCGATGACGTTCCTGCTGCCGCTGGAGATGGCCGATCCGGACGTACGCCCCGGGCTGGAGATGGCGGAGAAGGGCGCGCGCGCCAGCGGCACGCCGTTCATCAGCTTCTTCACTCCGGACGCGATGATGGCGTTCGCCCTCGAAAACGGCTTTCACGATGCCCGGCACATCTCGGCGGCCGCGCTGACCGAACGATACTTCGCGAACCGAACCGACGGCCTGCACCCGCCGCGAAATGCCGAGGAGCTGCTGATCGCGACGACGTAAGCGATGCGCTCGCGTGCGGCCGACGTTGCCCGATATCGTCCGCCGCCGCATCGCATCGATCCTGCGCTGTGAGGCCGGCACGTTCGCGCTATGCTGCCCGCTGCGCAAGAATCGATACCGCTAACGGAGGCGTGGCATGACATTGACCGAACTTCTCGTTCCGACCTTTTCGCAGATGCTGCGTGGCCTGTCGGCATGGCTCGACAAGGCTGCCGACTACGAAAGCGCGAATGGCAAGCATCCCGATGCGCTCATGACGCTGCGGCTCGCGCCGGACATGTATCCGCTCGCCGCGCAGGTGCGCTTCGTGTGCTACCAGGCGATGGAGCCCGCTTACCGCCTGCGCAGCGAAGCGATTCCGCAAGCGCTCGTGACGCTTCAGAAGGAAGGCTGGAATGCGGAACAGCATCCCGGCACGTTCGCCGACGCCAAGGCGTGCCTTGCGAACGCGCTCGCCTTTCTCGACACGCTGGCCGGGAATGCGCTCGACGCCGGTGAATACATCGACATTTCCCTGTCGCTCCCCAACGGTGTCATCTTCGACATGACGGGCGAGCAGTACGCGCGCGACTGGTCGCTCGCGCAGTTCTATTTCCACATCAACACCGCCTACGGCATCCTGCGTCAGCACGGCGTGGAACTTGGCAAGGCCGATTACGTGGCGCACGTGCTTGGGTATCTGCGCCCGGGGACCGCGCCGCAAGGTTAAGTTCGTCGCCACACGCTTTGCCGCACCCCTCGCCGCGCGTCATTCCGCCATCAGGAACGGCGGTCCGAAGCGCGTGGCGATGTGCTCCGTCGACTCGAACAGTTCGCGCAGAACCTGACTCGTGCACGTGGGCTGCACGTACAGATAGAACGCCACATCGGGCAGACGCGGCAGGCCGTCCGCTTCCGAGAGCACACGCATGTTCGCGTCGAGCAGTTCGGTGGTGCGCGCCGTCACGCCCAGCCCCGCGCTGATCGCTGCCTTGATGCCCGTGAGCGTGGGCGAGATGAAGCTCGTGCGCCATGCGATGCCTGCTGCGTTCAGCCGTTCGATGGACAGTCGCCGGAACAGGCTCAGTTCGTCAGCCATTACCAGCGGCACCGGCGCCGACGCGTTGAAGATGAAATCGTCCGCGCAGATCCAGACCATCGGCGACGTCCGGAGCTTGATCCCCGGAAATCCCTCGTCGTAACGCGTGGAGATCGCCAGGTCCAGCTCCTTGTCGCGCAGCGCATCCATCAGGTGGGGGCTGCGTCCGACGATGATCTCCAACTGCAATTCCGCCGACAGCTTCGAGAGTCGTCGCAGCATGCTCGGCAGGATCGAATCGGCGACGTCGTGGGGCGAGCCGATCCGCAATTTTTCGGCCGGGCCGCGCGTTTGCATGACCTGCACCGCCTGATCGTTGAGCGCGAGAATCTTGTTCGCATACGCGACGAGCCGCAGGCCGTCGGCGGTCATCGTCTTCTGCCGCCCCTGCTTTTCAAACAGGGCGCATCCCATTTCCTGTTCCAGCCGTTGCATCTGCTGCGTGATGGCCGATTGCGTGCGCCCCACCCGCGTGGCGGCCGCCGCAAACGTCTCGTGCTGCGCGATCGCCACGAAGGTGCGCAGCAGGTCGATGTCCAGATTTCGCATGATCGTCAAAGTCAATAATTCAGAAACGCTAATGTTTCCGGGATAAAAATTAAATTGTTCTCAGGAATTTTGGTGGATAACCTGCCTGACACTCAAGCAATATTTATGTGACGGGGGGCAAAGCCGGCGCTGACCGGTCCCCCGCTAATCGATTCGCCGATCCATGATCGCCCCAGGATCGCACCCAAGGAGACTCAGGACCATGTGGCAACGACACCTTGCAGCCGCGCTGTTCGCGACACTCGCCGTGACGGGCGTCGCCCGCGCCGATCAACTGGCCGACATCAAGGCGCGCGGCACGCTCGTTTGCGGCACGCAGAACGCGAGCGAGCCTTACGCGTTCCCCGACGCCGCGACGCGCAGGATCGTCGGCTTCGACGTGGACGTGTGCAACGCCCTCGCCAAGGGGCTCGGCGTGAAGCTCGACCACCGCGCCCTGTCGACCGACGCGCGCATCCCCGAACTGAAGACGCGCCGCGTGGACGTCGAGGCGGCCGCCGTGGCGTGGATGCCCGCGCGCGCGGCACAGGTCGACTTCAGCGACCAGTACTTCGTCGCCCCGATTCGCGTGCTGGTGCGCGCCGACTCGCCGGTGCAGACACTCGACCAGCTCGCCGGCAAGAAGATCGCCGCATCGGAAGGCTCGAGTTCGGCGGCCGTGTCGGTCACGCGCCTGCCCGATTCGAACCTGTTGACGTTCCATGACATCTCATCGGCCTTCCTCGCCCTGCAGCAAGGCAAGGTCGAGGGGCTGGTCGCCGGTCAGCTGATTCTCGCGCGCTTCGCCAACGAAGCGGCCACCAAGGGTGGGCAGCAGTATCGTCTGCTCGCCAAGCCGGTGTTCGAGGAGCGCTGGGGCGTGGTGATGAACAAGGGCGAGCCCGCGCTGCGCGAGGCCGTGAACAAGATTCTGCTCGACTACGACAAGTCGAACGGCCTGCAGGAAAGCTTCGACAAGTGGCTCGGCAGCAAGTCGGCTTACAAGTTCACGCGCGACTACAAGGTCGAGCCGATCAAGGTGCAGTAAGCGAGACGCGGCACAATGTTCGATCTTTCGTTTTTGCTCGACGACGGCTACCTGAAGCTGCTTCGCGACGGGGTACTGACCACGCTGCGGCTGTTCGTGGTGTCGGGTCTGATGGCGATCGTGGTGGGCATTGTGCTCACCACGCTGCGCGCCCTGCCGGTGAAGCTCTTCAAGGGCTTCGTCATCGTGATCGTGGAGTACCACCGCAACGTGCCGGTGCTGGTGCAGATCCTCGTGTGGTACTTCGGCGTGCCGCAACTGCTGCCTGCCGGCATGCGCGACTGGATCAACGCCGGCAATACCGAGTTCTTCTTCGCCTCGGTGGCGCTCGCGCTCAACGCCGGGGCCTTCATCTCGGAAGACCTGCGCTCGGGGCTGCGCGCGATACCGCATACGCAACAGGAGGCCGCGTGGTCGATCGGCCTGACGTACCTCCAATCATTCCGCTACGTGATCCTGCCGCAGGGGATTCGGGTGGCGTTGCCCGCCCTGCTCAACCAGGCGTTGCTTCTTTTCAAGAACAGCTCGTTGGCAATGGCCATCGGTGTGCACGAACTGCTGTACCGCACGCGTCAGATCGACAACCTGACGTTTCGCACCTTCGACGTGTTTCTGGTGGCTACGATGCTCTATCTCATCGGCACGCTCGCTTTGATGGCGCTCTCCGAGCACTTCGCGAAACGCCGTGCGGCGCCCTCCGGAGTCTGAGCCGATGTACCAGATCCTGCATGACTACTTCGCGTTGTTCCTCGTCGGCAGCTGGCCCAACGGACCGCTGGGCGGCGTGGCGGTCACGCTCATTCTGTCGGCGCTCGGGCTGCTGATCTCGTTTCCGATCTCGGTGCTGATCGGCATGGCCCAGGTCTCGCCCTGGCGCGCCATGCGGCGTGCGGCCGGCGTCTGGACGCGGCTCGTGCGCGGCATTCCGCTGCTGATGATCATCTTCTGGGCGTACTTCGCCGTGCCGCTGCTGGTGGGCGCCGAAGTGTCGGCCTTCACCACGGCGGTGTGCGCGATCATCGTCTACGAGAGTGCGTTCCTGTCCCAGATCGTGCGCGCCGGTCTCGAAGGGTTGCCGCGCGGCCAGATGGAGGCGGCGCGCTCGAACGGACTATCCTGGCTGCAAAGCATGCGCTACGTGCAATTGCCGCAGGCGCTCGCGAACATGCTGCCGTCGATCGTCAATCAGTTCGTATCGATCATCAAGGCGACGTCGCTGGCCTACGTTATCGGTGTACCGGAGCTCACCTACTCGGCCGCTCAGGTCAATACGATCGTGCTGACCAAGCCGCTGCAGACGTTCCTCGTGCTTGCAGCTTTCTATTTCGTGTTGTGTTTCGCCATTTCGCGCTTCGCCGGCTGGCTCGAGCGTCGCATCGCCCGCCAGCGCGCGGGACTGGCGTAAGCACAGGTTTCCACAAGGAGAACGCGACCATGTCCATGCTCGCATTCGAGAAAGTCGACAAGTTCTACGGTGAGCACCATGTCCTCAAGGGCATCGATGCCACCATCGGCCGCGGTGAAGTCGTGGTGGTGTGTGGACCGTCGGGGTCGGGCAAGTCGACGTTGATTCGCACCGTCACGCGGCTCGAGGCCATTCAGAAGGGACGCATTCTCTTCGAGGGCAAGGACGTCAATGCCCGCGACGTAAAGCTCAACCAGCTGCGTGCGCGCATCGGTTTCGTCTTCCAGAGCTTCAACCTGTTCCAGAACCTTTCGGTGCGCCAGAACCTGGTGCTCGGGCCGACCAAGGTGCTCGGCATGTCGCGCGAGGCGGCCGAGGCGCAGGCCGGGACGCTGTTGGCCAAGGTGGGGCTCGCGCACAAGATCGACGCCATGCCCGCCAATCTCTCGGGTGGCCAGCAGCAGCGTGTGGCCATCGCTCGGGCGCTGGCCATGAAGCCGCCGCTCATGCTGTTCGACGAGCCGACGAGCGCACTCGATCCGGAGATGGTGCAGGAGGTGCTGCAGGTCATGCGATCGCTGGCCGGGGAGGGGCTCACGATGATGATCGTCACGCACGAAATGGGCTTTGCGCGCGACGTGTCGAGCCGCGTCTGGTTCATGGATCAGGGGCAATTGCTCGAAGACGCACCGCCCGCCGAGTTCTTCAGTCGGCCCAGGCACGCGCGTGCGCAACGCTTCCTTCAGGATGTACTGCGCCCGTCGCCGACGATCAGCGTGCCACGCGAGGCCGCGACGGTTTGACAGGCTAGCCGGCCCGACGCCCGCAAGCCATTGACGACACACACGAGCGCGTCTCATCGGAGCGCGTCGAAATAACAAGGTTTCACGGAGAAGACTTTCATCATGTCCACGTCCCAACTTTCCGAACAACGTCAGGCCGCCGTCGGCGACGCCATTGCCGCCATGAAGGCCGCCCTCGCGCCGGCCGGTGAGACACGCCCGGCATTGGCCGCCGTGCTCGAACAGGTCAAGTCGCTGGCCGCTCGCGGCGCCTTGTGGAGCGAGGCGGACTTTCCGCCCCCGACCGATGGCGAACTCCAGGCGCGTTACCTGATCCATGAAGACGCCGACAAGACGTATGCGCTGTATCTGAACGTCATGCGCCCCGGCAAGAAGATCACGCCGCACAACCACACCACGTGGGCCTGCATCGCGGCCGTGGACGGCGTGGAATACAACTACGTCTATCGCCGCACCGACGACGGCAAGACCCCCGGTGTCGGCACGCTCGAGGTGAGCGAGACCGTGGTGGTCGATCCGGGCAACGGCATCGCGCTCGCGTCGGACGACATTCACGCCGTCGAGATCAAGGGCGACGCGCCGATTCGTCACCTGCACATGTACGGACGCGCGCTCGAGACGCTGACCGAGCGCATTACGTTCGACCTCGAGAAGGGCACGTACCAGGTCATGGACATTGGCGTGAAGACCCGCCGCTGATCCGCTGAAGCCGCGCCGACCCGGCGCGGCCCGTCGGCCTTTCCAGACGGCGCAAGCGCCCCTTGCGCCAAGCGCGACACATCGCCCCCGAAGGGCGGTGCGGGCGCGCTCATCCCTACGCTCCGGCAACGGCCGGGCGAAACCAGAGAACCGAAACCACGTGATGACTTCGTTCACTCCTCAATTCGTGCCGGCCGCCCGTCTCAAGGCATGGCTGCACGACGGCGCCGAAATCGCCGTGTTCGACGTGCGCGAACACGGTCAATACGGTGAAGCCCATCTCTTCTACGGCGTGACGCTGCCTTACAGCCGTCTCGAACTCGATATCGTGCGGCTCGCGCCCCGGCGTGACGCCCGCGTGGTCGTCTACGACACCGACGCGAGCGTGGCCGTGCAGGCGGCGCAGCGTCTGGCCGAACTGGGCTACACGGGCGTGTATGTGCTCGAAGGCGGTACCGACGCATGGCGGCGGGCCGGCTACACGCTGTTCGCCGGCGTGAACGTGCCGTCGAAGACGTTCGGCGAACTCGTCGAGATGGCGTATCACACGCCGCGCGTGACGGCCCGCGAACTGGCGGCGATGCGAGCGCGTGGCGACAACGTGGTCATTCTCGACGGCCGTCCCGTGAACGAGTATCTGAAGATGACGATCCCGTCGTCGATCTGTTGTCCGAACGGGGAACTCGGCTATCGCATTCGCGAGCTGGTGCCCGACGCCACGACGCCCATCGTCGTGAACTGCGCGGGGCGCACGCGTAGCATCATCGGCGCGCAGACGCTAATCAATCTCGGCATTCCCAACCCGGTCATGGCGCTGGAGAACGGCACGCAGGGCTGGTATCTGGAAGACTTGCCGCTCGAGCATGGCAGCACGCGGCGCTACCCGGACACGGTCGCGCCGTCGAGTGCGGCGCAGATGCGCGAGGCAAGCCGTGCGCTGGCCGAGCGCTTCGCGGTACCCGAAGTCGATGCCGCGACGTTCGCGCAGTGGGCCGCCGATCCCACGCGCACGCTGTTTCTGTGCGACGTGCGCACGCCGGAGGAATTCGCCGCGGGAACGCTGCCGGGCGCGCAACACACGCCGGGCGGCCAACTGATCCAGGCGACGGACCAGTATGTCGGCGTGCGCCACGCGCGCGTGGTGCTGTTCGATAACGACGGCGTGCGAGCGCCCGTCGTCGCCAGTTGGCTGCGCCAGTTGGGTCACGACGCGTACGTGCTGCGCGACGGTCTGTCGAGCGGCGCATCGCTGCCGGTGCGTTCACCGGGCGTGAGCGCTACGCTGCCCGAGATCGACGCGGCCGCGCTTGATGCGGCGCTGGCCGACGGCAGCGTGGCGGTCGTCGATCTGCGCCCGAGCATGAGCTTCCGTCGTGAGCATGTGCCGGGCGCGCATTGGGCGATTCGTCCGCGCGTATCGGCGCTGGTCGCCGCTTCGGAACTGAAGGCGGCGCGTCATGTCGTGCTAGTGGCCGACGAGCGCGGCGTGGCGGAGTTGTTCGTTGCCGACTGGCGGCGTGCGCACGCAGGAGAGACGCGAACGTTCTCGCTGCTTGCAGGCGGCATCAAGGCCTGGATGGCGGCCGGCTACCCGGTGGTCGGTTCAGCCGATGTCCCGCCCGATGCCGAGTGCATCGACTACCTGTTCTTCGTACACGACCGTCACGACGGCAACAAGGCAGCGGCACGTCAGTATCTGGCATGGGAGACCGGTCTGCTCGCGCAACTCGACGATGAGGAGCGCGGCGCCTTCCGAGTTGGTGAGTCCGTCGCTTCGAAGTAAGCTCCGACATGGGCGTGCGCACCGCGGCGGTGACGCATGCCCCATTCCCCCATTTCCCGATTCGCCGACGCTTCCTGTTACGCCACGCCCCCGAACCATGTCCCGACAATCGTCTTCCCAACGTCTCGCCACCCGCCTGATCAAGGGCGGCACGCACACGCCCGTCATTGGCGGCCACGCCGTCAATCCGCCGGTGGTGCGCGCGTCCACCGTGCTGTTCGACTCGATGGACGACATGAACGACGCCCGCCGCCGTCGCGGCACCGAACGCATGTTTACCTACGGCGCGCGCGGCAATCCGACCGGCTTCGCGCTGGAAGATGTCGTGGCGGACATGGAGGGCGGCTACCGCACGCGTCTTTTTCCGACGGGCCTGGCGGCGATTTCGATGGTGTTCCTCGCCTATGTGAGACCGGGCGACCATGTGCTGATTTCGGATTGCGTATATCAGCCGCTGCGGCATTTCGTGGAGACATTCCTGAAGCCGTGGGGCGTGCACGTGACGTATTTCCGCGCGGATGGCAGCGACGCGGCCGAGCACATGACGGCGCGCACCAAGCTGATCTATGTGGAAACGCCGGGGTCGCTCGTCTACGAGATGTGCGACATTCCCGCGCTGGCCGATCTGGCACATCGCCATGGCGCATGGCTCGTGGCGGACAACACGTGGGGCTCGGGTGTGCAGTGCCGGCCGCTCGCGCTGGGTGCCGACATCTCGGTGATGGCCGCGACGAAGTATCTCGGCGGTCACTCCGACGTCATGATGGGGACCGTCACCACGACGCAGGCGGTGTGGCCGACGCTGTCCACCATGGCCGACGCGCAAGGCGTGGCGGTGAGCCCCGACGATGCCTATCTCGTGCTTCGCGGCATTCGCACGCTGGCGGCGCGCTTGCAGATGCATGAGCGCCATGCGCTCGAGATCGCCCATTGGCTCGAGACGTTGCCCGACGTGGCGCGCGTGTTCTGTCCGGCGCTGCCGACGCATCCGGGGCACGCCCTGTGGCAGCGCGACTGCGTGGGCACGAACGGCCTGCTCTCGTTCGAATTCGCCAACGCCACGACCGCGCAGGCGAACCGGTTCGTCGATGCGCTGGCGCTGTTCGGGATCGGGGCGTCCTGGGGCGGCTACGAGAGTCTGGCGACAGTCGTCAACGTGCCGGGTACGCGCACGTGCGAGGACTGGAGCGCGGCCGGCCCCATCGTTCGCCTGCACGTCGGCCTGGAAGACCCGCAAGACCTGATCGACGACATGGCGGCCGCGCTGGCGGAGGTGTTCGGCTAAGGCACTCCGCCGTCAGGGCCGGGCGCCGTCGAGCGTCGTCAGGATGAGATGCGCGGCACGGATGCGCTCGTCCATCGCGTAATTCCTGTTCGCCAGCAGCACGATGCCCATCTGTTTGGACGGCACGAACGCAACGTATGCGCCGAAGCCGTTCGTCGATCCGGTCTTGTTGACCCAGGCGACCGGTGTCGGCGCCATCGGCGGCGAGAGTTCCCGCACCGGCGTGGGGTTGAGCGCCATGTGCGACGAATTGCCTTCGAGCAGGGCGTCCAGCGTCACGGGATACGGGTATTGCTCCCACACCAGATCCTGTGTCATGGGGGCATCGAAGTAATAGCCGGTGCGCGTGGCGTAGATCGCATGGCGCAATTTGCGATCGGGTACCGGCTGTCCGAGATTGGCTTTGACGAAGCGCAGCAGGTCAGCGGCGGTCGTCTTCACGCCATAGGCTTCCGGTTCGAACAGCGCGGGTGTGACCCGAACCGGCTTGCCGTCCTTGTAACCCCACGCGTAGTTCGCCTGCTCGGACTCGGGCACGCGAATGAAGGTGTGCCGCAGATCGAGCGGCTTGAAGACGTGTTCCGCCATCAGTGTCGCGAAGTCGCCTTGCATGGCCCGTGCGGTGAGCCAGCCGAGCGCGCCGATGCTGACGTTCGAATACGTGCGCACGGTCCCGGTCGGCTTCGCGGGCTTCCACGCCTTGAGGTAGTCAGCGATCTGGTCGGTCGTACGGACGTTGTCGGGCAACTGGAGCGGCATGCCGCCGCTGGTGTGCGTGCCGAGGTTCACCAGCTTGACGTCGCCGAACGGCGTGCCGGCGAATTCGGGGGCGAAGCGGCTCGCCTTGTCGGTGAGCGACAACGCCCCGTCGGCCTGCGCATAGGCGGCGAGGGTGGCGGTAAACGTCTTGCTGACCGACCCGATCTCGAACAGCGTGTCGGCGGTCACGGGCTTGTTGGCGGCCTTGTCCGCGACGGCGGGACGAGCCTGGGCCGCGGGCACAGCGACCACGGGCAGAGCCAGTGACGCCGCCACGGCCAGAGCCACGGTGCGGCGGAAGGGGGAAGGCAAGGTGCTGCGTATCTCCATGTTCGGCTCCTTGGTCGGGGTCCGTGAGCGCTTCCGCCGGCCGGCACGGCCGGACAGGAGAAACCCTTCATCTTACATTGGGTTCCCGAACCCGAATGCAAGCTGAACGACAAAGGGCGGAATTGCGGCGGTCCCGGGCCGAAAAGGCGAAAAGGTGACGGCAACGTGCTTGCATGTTTTGGTCATCGGGAGGACAGAGCAGTGTCTCACACCGCTCTCTCACCCGTCTCGAGACCGACCTGCCG
>OFTX01000574.1_pt1 | contig 18601 bp, 14 predicted proteins | sample 1775051 | NCBI WGS metagenome assembly OFTX01 (sample SAMN08195772, study PRJEB24354) | sludge metagenome | isolation source: sludge from phenol fed wastewater aerobic bioreactor A | place: India: Nagpur | collected 2016-09-15
GAAGGACTGGGGGCATGGAGGGGGACGGACCGGGGCGCCTTTTCGCGGCGAGTTGGGTCTATGTCTGAGCGGCGGAAAGGGGCTCCGGTCCGTCTGGGGGAGAGGTTTTGTCAACCTATTCGCGACAAACTTACAAATCTCACCATCTTGATGCATCAAATCAGGACACTAAAATTGCCACATGTTTTTGCGAATCACGCGAAACACCCACATGAAAAGGCAAATGAAAATGCGATACGTCTCGCTCGAAACGAACAAAGATGGCGTGCTGTTGGCTGCACGGGTATTGCTGATGGTGTTGTTTGTGATGTTTGGTTTTCAGAAGCTGATGAGCTTCGAGGGGACCGTTGGATACATGGCCGCGACGGGTGCGCCGATGCCGGCGGTGTCAGCGGTCATTGCGGTGGTTGTGGAGTTGATCGCGGGGGTAATGATCGTCTTGGGTTTCTATACGCGACCGCTGGCGTTGGTACTTGCGGCGTACACCGTGGCGACGGCGTTGATTGGCCATCGATACTGGGGTTTGAGCGGCGTGGAGCAGTTCATGGCGATGATCAACTTCTACAAGAACGTGAGCATTGCGGGCGGGTTGATGCTGTTGGCGCTCACCGGTCCGGGCAAGTATTCGTTCGACCGCAAGTGAGCTGATCGTTGGTCAAACGAGGATGCGGGATTGCGTCCTCGTTTGTGGCGTTGGACCTACCGCGCGTCAGGCGGCCGGCACCACCGCCGTCACCTCGATTTCCACCTTCGCTTCGTCCTCCACCAGATCGGCCACCTCAACCGCCGTCATCGCGGGGAAATGACGACCGATTACCGCGCGATAGTGTTCGCCGATCGCCGGATAGTTCGCGACATACTCCTTCTTGTCCTTCACGTACCACGTCATGCGCACGATATGCTCGGGCTTCGCGTTGCCCTCCGCCAGAATCGCCACGATGTTCTCCAGCGTCTGACGCACCTGAAGCGCAAAATCATCCGTCTCGAAACGTTGCTGCCCATTCCAGCCGATCTGACCGCCGACAAACACGATGCGGCTGCCGGCCGTCATCTCGAAAGCCATGCCATTCGCATAGCCGCGCGGTTTCGCCCACTCGGGCGGTTGCAGAACTTGCAGCATCACGACACTCCTTCAATCACAGAATCAGGTGCGGCAAAGCGCACAATTGCTTCACGCTGGGCCTCGGGAACCGCGATCGGGGCGGGCCTGCCGCCCTCGCCTTTCGCGACCCAGACCAACACCAGCGTGGCCAGCAGACGCGTCTCGTCGTCGGGTCCCGCGAAAAGGATGCGCAACGTCATCGACGAACGCCCCAGACGCACCACCTCCAACGAACGCGAGAGCGTCTCGCCCAGAAAACTTGGCGCACTGAAACGGCACTCCAGGTTTGCCGTCGGCACGCCCATCCCATTGCGCAAATGCATCTCGCCGAACGACAGGCCGAGCCCTTCGGCGCACCAGTCCTCGACCAGATCGTTGATCATCTCGAAATAGCGCGGATAAAACACAATGCCAGCGGCATCGCAGTGCTTGAACCGCACCAGCACCGGCTTCACGAAAGCATTCGCCGCCACTTCAGTGCCCGCCATCCTTTATCTCCTCATCGTCCCACGCACCCCGGTGCATCGGGCTTCATCACGTCGAATCCCACCGCATCGCGGCGCCGAGCCCGCACGTGAGTATGCGCCCACCGGAGCGCTCCGCCCTCACCTCACTGCGTCATCTGCCGCAGCTTGAAGCGCTGAAGCTTACCCGTCTCCGTGCGCGGAAGCGCGTCGACGAACTCGATCGCACGCGGATACTTGTACGGCGCGATGTTAGCCTTCACATACTCCTGAAGCGCCTTGACCATCGAAGCGTCGCGCGGCTCGCCCGCCTTGAGCACCACATAAGCCTTCACGATCTGGCCGCGCGCCTCATCGTTCGCCCCCACCACCCCGCACTCCGCCACCGACGGATGCTTCAGCAACGCCGACTCCACCTCCGGCCCAGCGATGTTGTAGCCCGCCGAGACAATCATGTCGTCCGAGCGCGCCTGATAGTAATAATTGCCCGCTTCATCGCACATGAACGTGTCGCCCGGCAGATTCCAGCCGTTCTTCACATAATTCGTCTGGCGCGAATCCGCGAGATACCGACAGCCCGTGGGCCCCTTCACCGCCAGCTTGCCCACCTTCCCCGGCGGCAGCGGCTGCATGTTCTCGTCCACGATCATCGCCACATACCCCGGCACCGGCTTGCCGATCGCGCCCGGCACCACATCCCCGTTCGCCGCCGAAATAAAAATATGGATCATCTCCGTGCCGCCGATGCCGTCGATCATCTCGATGCCCGTGGCCTGCTTCCACAGCTGACGCGTCGCGTCCGGCAACGCCTCGCCCGCGGACACCGTCTTCTTCAGACTCGACAGATCGTACTTGCCCACCAGCGCCGCCATCTGACGATAGAACGTCGGCGCCGTAAAGCAGATCGTCGCGCGGTACTGCTCGATCGCCTGCAACAGACTGTCCGGCGTGAGCTTCTCGAGCAACACCGTCGATGCACCGACGCGCAGCGGGAACGTCAGCAAGCCGCCCGTGCCGAAAGTGAACGCTAACGGGGGCGTGCCGCAGAAAATATCGTCCGGCCCCGGCTTCAGCACATGGCGCGGGAACAGATCGCACATCGCCAGCACATCGCGATGAAAATGCATCGTACCCTTCGGCTGCCCTGTCGTGCCGCTCGTGAACGCGATCAGGCAGACATCGTCCACCGCCGTGTCGCACGCCTCGAAGCTCGCCGGCTGACGCGCCATGCGGGCCTCCAGTGAGTCCTCACCCACGTCATGGAAATACACCGCCTGCGTGAGCGTGGGGCAGAAATACTCGTGCCCCGCCTGACGGTTGAACTCCAGCTCCTCCTTCAGACGGCCGTCGCACAACGCCGCGCCGATCTCCGCCTTGTCGACGATCTGCTTGAGCTCCTTCGCACGCAACAGCGGCATCGTCGGCACGCCGACCAGCCCCGCCTTGATCACCGCCAGCCACGCCGCCGCCATGAACAGATTGTTCGGACCCCGTAGCAGAACGCGATTGCCCGGCACCAGCGACATGTCGTTGCGAAGCACATGCGCGATGCGATCCACCATCTCGCGCAGGCCGAGATACGTCGTCACCGTGGGCGTGCCGTTCTCCACCGAATAAATCGCGGGCGCGTCACCACGGCCCTGCGCAATCGTGCGATCCAGCAATTCGGCGGCGCAGTTGATGCGCGCCGGGTACGCCACGTCCGGATTGTCCAGCAGAAACTCGGGCCACTGATCCGCGGGCGGCAAATTGTCGCGCGCGAAAGTGTCGAGATGTCCAGATCGTTCCATGTGCTTCTCCTTGCCCCCGGTAATCCAGCATGACGCCGACCGCCCCGGCCAAACGTCGATCAAGTGCTTCCAAGTGTCATTGCAAGACGCCATGCCGTCCCTGTCTCCCGGGGGCACCGCGCACATCACCCGCCTTATCCTGCTACTTACCGCCGCGTACAGCCACGCCCGGCGCTTCGGACACCGAGGCTCAATCGTCCTTGAGCAGTTCGCGCGCGATGATCAGCTTTTGCACCTCCGTTGCGCCCTCGTAAATGCGCAACGAACGAATCTCCCGATACAGACGCTCCACAATCGCGCCCGACACCACTCCCGCGCCACCGAACATCTGCAACGCGCGGTCGATGACCTGCTGCGCCGATTCTGTCGCGAACATCTTTGCCATCGCTGCTTCGCGCGTCGTGCGCTGCCCCTGTACGTCACGCTGCCAGGCGGCGCGATACGTCAGCAACGCGGCCGCATCCACCGACGTGGCCATGTCGCCCAACGCCGCCTGCGTGATCTGGAAGTCCGCCAGCGTCTGCCCGAACATCTCGCGCGACTTCGTGCGCGCCAGACCTTCATCGAGCGCGCGACGTGCGAAACCCAACGACGCCGCGGCCACCGACGCACGGAAAATATCCAGCGTCATCATCGCGACCTTGAAACCCTGCCCCGCGTCGCCCAGGCGCTGCGAGGCCGGCACGCGGCAGTTCTCGAACTTCAGTCGGGCCAACGGGTGCGGCGCGCTCACATCGATGCGCTCGGCGATCGTCAGCCCCGGCGTATCGGCATCCACCACGAAGGCGCTGATGCCGCGCGCACCCGGCGCCTCGCCGGTCCGCACGAAGACACAATAGAAATCCGCGATACCGCCGTTCGAAATCCAGGTCTTCTCGCCGTTGAGTACGTAATGGTCACCGTCAGGCGTGGCCGAGCAGGCCATCGCCGCCACATCCGAACCGGCGTTGGGCTCGGAGAGCGCGAAGGCCGCAATCGCCTCGCCCGACGCCACGCGCGGCAGATAACGCCGGCGCAGCGCGTCGCTGCCGGCAAGCGTGATCGCGCCGCTGCCCAGGCCCTGCATCGCGAAGGCGAAATCGGCCAGGCCGTCGTGGCGCGCCAGCGTCTCGCGCAGCACGCACAGCGCCCGGGAATCGAGCTTGTCCATCGCGCCGCCATGACTGGCCGGCACGCAATACTTCAACCAGCCCGCGCGGCCCAACTGGCGGACCAGCGAGATGCAAGTGGCATCGGTGTCGGCGTGATGATCGACATGCAGCTCGCGCGTGCACCAATCGTCCAGTTCGGCACCAAGGCGACGGTGCGCATCGTCGAAGAACGGCCACGCCAGAAAATCGGCGTTGCGCGCGTGGTGAGGTGTTAGGGAAGTCATGTTGCCTGTCGTCTCGCGTCAGTCACCCTGGAATACCGGCTTTTGCCTGGCGACAAAGGCGTCGTAGGCGCGGCGAAAATCCTTCGTCTGCATGCAGATGGCCTGCGCCTCGGCCTCGGCCTCGATCGCCTCGTCCACGCCCATGTTCCACTCCTGATGCAGGAGCTTCTTCGTCACACCATGGGCGAACGTCGGCCCGCACGCGATCTGGTCGGCCAGCGTTTGCGCGGCGCTCAACACCGCGCCGCCGTCATGCAGCGCGTTGAAAAACCCCCACTGCACCCCTTCCTCGGCCGTCATCACGCGCCCCGTGTACAGAAGCTCCGACGCCCGCCCCTGCCCGATCATGCGCGGCAGCAGCGTGCAGGCGCCCATGTCGGCCCCCGCAAGTCCCACGCGCACGAACAGGAAGGCCGTCTTCGTCTGCGGCGTGCCCAGGCGCATGTCCGAGGCCAGCGCCACCATGGCGCCCGCACCGGCGCAAATGCCATCGATCGCGCTGACGATCGGCTGCGGACAGGCGCGCATCGCCTTGACCAGATCGCCCGTCATACGCGTGAAATCCAGCAGTTCCGGCATGCTCATCTGCGTGAGCGGGCCGATGATCTCGTGGACGTCGCCGCCCGAACAGAAATTGCCGCCTGCACCCGTCACCACCACCGTCCTGATATCCGTCGCATACACCAGCCCGCGGAACAGATCGCGCAGCTCGGCATACGAATCAAACGTGAGCGGGTTCTTCTTGTCGGGTCGGTTCAGCGTGATCGTGCCAATGCTCGGACGCCCTTGCGCGTCATTCGACACCGACCACAGAAAGTGCCTGGCTTCATAGTTCGCGAAAGGGCGCTTGTGGTGCGCCATCGTCAGTTTCACGTCGCTCATTGGCCAATCTCCTTGAATAGGTTATGCGTTCGCGCCATGGCGCGGATCCGGGCGCCCGGCGCTCAGCCGACAGTCACCTCGCCGCCCGCCACCGCGAGCGACTGCCCTGTCATCGCGCTCGCGGCGGGCTGGCACAGCCACAGCACCGCGTCGGCCACCTCCTGCGGCTGCACCAGTCGAGCCTGCGGATTGCGTCCGGCCAGCTCGGCACGCGCCTCGTCCTCGCTGCGCCCCGTCTTCGCGACGATGTTCGCCACGGCGTCGCGCACGATGTCCGTCTCCGTGTATCCCGGACACACGGCGTTGACCGTCACACCCTTTTTCGCCACCTCCAGCGCGAGCGCGCGCGTGAGGCCGACCACGCCGTGCTTGGCCGCGCAATAGGCCGTCACGTACGGGTAGCCGATCAGGCCCGCCGTGCTGGCCACATTCACGATGCGGCCCCAGCCGGCCGCAAGCATGGCCGGCAGTGCGGCGCGAATGCAGTGGAACGTGCCCGTCAGGTTGACGTCGATCATCTGCTGCCACAGCGCCGCGTCCGTCTTGCCGAACGGGGCGCTGAGCGCTTGCCCGGCGTTGTTGACCAGCACCTGCACCGGCCCGAAGCGCTCGGCAGCGCGGGCGAACGCCGCCTCGACGGCCGCGGCGTCCGAAATGTCGGCGCTCACCCATGCCACGTCGCCGTGCGCGGCCAATGCCCGCGCGCCGGCGGCGAGCGTGGTCTCGTTGCGCCCGAGCAGGGTCACGCGCGCGCCTTGCGAGAGCAACGCGCGCGCCACCGCCTCGCCAATACCACGCGCGCCACCCGTCACAAGGGCGTGCGCTCCTTGCAGCGATGCCGGCGCCGCGGTGGCCGGAGTTGTCGTAGACGTCATGAACTGTCCTTATTTGCCGATCTGTTGAGCGTAGGCGGCAGCACGCTCCAGATTGGTCTCGTACTGCCGCTTGCCGGCATAGTACTGCGCCGGCCACGGCAGATCCTTGTAGCCGATCTTCGCGGCTTCATGCAGCGTCCAGAACGGATCGGCCAGATGCGGACGCGCCAGCGCGCACAGGTCGGCGCGGCCCGACGCGATGATGCTGTTCACATGGTCCGCTTCAAAGATCGCGCCAACGGCAATCGTCGGAATGCCCGCTTCGTTGCGCACCCGATCGGCGAACGGCGTCTGGAACATGCGACCGTAGACCGGCTTCTCCGCCTTGCTCACCTGCCCCGACGAGCAGTCGATGAGATCGGCGCCGGCTGCCTTGAACGCCCGTGCGATCTGCACCGCGTCGTCGGGCGTGATGCCGCCTTCGACCCAGTCGTGCGCCGAAATCCGCACCGACATCGGCCTGGCGTCCGGCCAGACGGCCCGCACCGCGCGGAACACCTCCAGCGGATAGCGCAGGCGGTTCTCCAGCGAGCCGCCGTATTCGTCGGTACGCTGATTCGTGAGTGGCGAAATGAAGCTCGAGAGCAGATAGCCGTGCGCGCAGTGCAGTTCGAGCCAGTCGAAACCGGCTTCGGCCGCGCGCCGCGCCGCCTGCACGAAGTCGTCCTTCACACGGCCCATGTCGGCGCGCGTCATCTCGCGCGGTGTCTGCGACACGCCGTCGATGTATGGCAGCGGCGACGCCGAGATGAGCGGCCAGTTGCCTTCGTCGAGCGGCAGATCGATGCCGTCCCAGGCCAGTCGCGTCGAACCCTTGCGACCGGCGTGACCGATCTGCATGGCGATCTTCGCGTCGCTTCCCGCGTGCACGAAGTCGACAATGCGCTTCCACGCGTCGCGCTGCGTGTCGTTCCAGAGCCCCGGGCAGCCCGGGGTGATGCGCGCGTCGGGCGACACGCAGGTCATTTCCGCGACGATCATGCCCGCGCCGCCCAGCGCACGGCTGCCCAGGTGCACGAGATGGAAGTCCCCCGGCACGCCGTCCACGGCCGAATACATCGCCATCGGCGACATCACGATGCGATTCTTGAGCGTGAGCTCACGCGCGCGATACGGCGTAAACATCGGCGGGATCGCGTGCTGACCGGCGGCGCGCTTCACCCCGGCGCGCTCGGCGAGCCAGTCCTCGTAGCCCTCGACGTAACCGGCATCTCGCACACGCAGGTTCTCGTGCGAGATGCGCTGCGAGCGCGTGAGCAGCGAATAGGCGAACTGCTCCGGCGCGAAACGCGCGTAACGATCGACCGTCTCGAACCATTCCGTGGAGTTGCGCGCGGCATTCTGAATCTTCAGCACCTCCACGCTGCGGGCGGCTTCATAGTCCTGCAAAACGCGCGGCAGGGCGTCGACATTCTGCGTGACCAGGCCGTCAGCCAGCGCGATCGCGTCTTCGAGTGCGAGCTTCGTACCCGAGCCGATGGAGAAGTGCGCCGTATGGGCGGCGTCGCCCATGAGCACGACCGGCACGCGTTTGCCGTCGACGTCGTTCCAGTGCACCCAGTGCTCGCAGATCACGCGTGGGAAACGAATCCAGATCGCCGAGCCGCGAAGGTGCTTGGCGTTGCTCATCAGCTCGTGGCCGCCGAGGTATTTGGCGAAGAGCTTCTCGCAAAACTTCACGCCCTCTTCCTGGCTCATCTGATCGATACCGTGCGCGCGCCAGACTTCCTCGGGCGTCTCCACGATGAAGGTCGACGTGTCGGCGTCGAACTGGTAGGCGTGCGCCTGGAACCAGCCGTGCTCGGTCTTTTCGAAGGCGAACGTGAAGGCATCGAAGCGCTGATGCGTGCCGAGCCAGACAAAGCGGTTCTGGCGCGTATCGATGTCCGGGCGGTAGGTGTCGGCGTAGCGGGTGCGGATGCGGCTGTTCAGGCCGTCCGAGGCGATGACCAGATCGGCCTGATAGCGGCGCGCGATCTCCTGATCGTCGCCCACTTCCGTCTCGAAAACGAGCTCGACGCCAAGCGCCTCGCAGCGCGCCTGAAGAATGTTGAGCAGCTTCTTGCGGCCGATGCCGATGAAGCCGTGGCCGCCGGACGTGATGGTGCGGCCCTCGAAATGGATGTCAATGTCGTCCCAGTGATTGAAGGCCGCGTTGATTTCCGCGGCGCTCACCGGATCGGCGTCCTGGAGGTTGTCCATGGTGGCGTCGGAGAACACCACGCCCCAGCCGAAGGTGTCGTACGGACGATTGCGCTCGACCACCACCACCCGGTGCGACGGCTCGCGCAATTTCATCAACAGCCCGAAATACAGGCCCGCGGGACCGCCACCGATACAGACGATATTCATCTCCAGCCTCCGGATTCACTGACCGCGCCGCACTCACCGACGCCTCGATCTTTGTTAAATCGTAAATAGTTTATGCCTAAAATACTAGCGAAAAAAATTCCCGCCAGCAAGGCCGGTGTGCCCTGCTGGCGGGAAGCTCGGGAAAGCCCTTAGGCGACCAAGGCCGGCGCGTTCGCGTCAGCGCGCGCCCATGCGCTTTCGTGCAATGGCCAACGTCGTCAGGCTGATCACCGCCCCGACCATCAGATACAGCCCCGGGGCGAGCTTGTTGCCGGTCGATGCAATCAGCCACGCCACGGCCAACGGCGTGAAGCCACCGAAGATCGTCGTGCCGAGGTTGTACCCCACCGCCATGCCCGTTGCGCGCGTGCGCGTCGGGAACAGCGACGACATCAGGGCTGGAATCGGCGCAAAGTACACCGCCTTCAACGTGCCGACCCACAGCATCACCAGCATCATCGTCGCCAGCGACGGATGCGCGTTCATGAACGCGAACGCCGGATACACGGTGCTCAGGAACAGCACACCGGCCACGAACATGATGCGAATGCGCCCGACCTTGTCCGACCAGTGGCCCACGAACGGCGTGAGCGTCATGATCACGAAGCCGGTGACCAGCGTCGCAATGAAGCCCTGCGCCGGCGGCAGGCCCAGTTGCTTCGTGGCATACGTCGGCATGTACAGGATCATGTAGTTTGCCGTCGTCGTCAGGATGAGCGCGCCGATGGAGACCAGCAGGCGCGACTTCTGCGTGGCGAGCACCTCCCATACCGGCGACGCCTTGCCTGGCGATTCGGTCTTGCGGGCCGTCTCGAAGGCGGGCGTCTCATCCATGTACTTGCGAATGTAGAGTCCGATCGGCCCGACCAGCATCCCGAACAGGAAGGGAATCCGCCACCCCCAGGATTCGAGCTGCGGCTGGGTCAGCGCGCCGGTGAGCACCGCACCGAACGCCGAGGCCAGCAGCGTGCTCGCCCCCTGACTCGCGAACTGCCAGCTCGACATGAAGCCCGGCCGGTTCGGCACATGCTCGACGAGAAACGCCGTGGAACTGCCGAACTCCCCGCCCGCCGAGAACCCCTGCATCAGTCGTGACACGAAGATGCCGATGGGCGCCCAGACACCGATCGCGGCGTACGTCGGCATGAACGCAATGAGACCGGTGCCGAGCGTCATCATGGCGATCGAGAGCATGAGCGACGCACGACGCCCGTGCCGGTCGGCATACGCGCCCAGCACGAACGCACCGAGCGGGCGCGCGAGATACGACAGCGCAAACGTCCCCAGCGCCATGAGCAACGACACGGTTTCGTCGTGCGCGGGAAAGAACAGCCTGGAAATCGTCACGGCGAAATAGCCGTAGACGATCAGGTCGTACCATTCGAGCGCATTGCCGATGGACGTCGCGACGATCAGCTTGTACACGGGCACCTCGGCGCGCGCCCCCTCCTTGTCTGCGCTCGACGCGCCCTTCGCCGGGTCCGCCCCGGCGGCGGCAGCAGAACTGTTCATCGCGGCTTCCCCTCTTTCAGATTCACATCCCCAAGATCCCAGAACAGCCCGGCCATGATCTGCAACGCTTCACGCGCGACCGAGCCGAGCAGGTGCTCGTCGGGCGCATGCTGCGAACATGCCGGGTAGGAGTGCGGCACCCACAGCGTGGGCAGCCCGAGCACGTCGGCAAACACGTCGTTCGGCAACGTGCCGCCGAGGTTCGGCAGCAGCACCGGCGGCTTGCCCGTCGTCTCGCGCATCGACCCAAGCGCCCACAGCACCCAGGGATCCTCCGGGTCGAGACGCGTCGCCATCACGCCGCGCTCCACCTCGACCTCCACCATCGGGAATCCGTGCGCGTCGAGATGCGCGCGCAGAATCTCGCCAAGGCGCTCCCAGTCCGTGCCGACCACGAAGCGGATCTGCATGTGGGCATACGCATACGGCGGGATGGCATTGACCGGCTTTTCAGGATTGCCCGTCTTGAACGCGAGGACTTCGATGTTGTTCCAGCCGATGACGCGCTCGGTCGGTGTGAGCCCCGGCTCGCCGTAGTCGGCGTCGACCTCGGGGTCGTTCGGCCCGCCGCCGACCTCCAGCCCTGCCAGTGCACGCCGCACCGAAGCGGGCAGCTCCGGCGGGCGCAGCCCCTCGACGAGGATCTTGCCGTTGCCGTCGACGATCGAAGCAATGGCGTTCGCCAGCACCACGCCCGGATTGCGCAGCAAACCACCCCAGTTGCCGGAGTGATGACCACCATCGCGAAGATTCAGACTCAGCTTGAAATTGACGAGGCCGCGCGAGCCGAGGAAAACCGTCGGACGTTCGGCACTCAGACGCGGGCCGTCGGACGCGATCAGCACGTCGGCACGCAACTCGTCGCGCAGTTGCTCGCAAATCGCATGCAGGCCCGGCGAGCCCATTTCCTCGCCCATCTCCACGATCATCTTCACGTTGTAGCCGAGCTTGCCGCCACGCAAGGCCAGCACCTGGGCCAACGCCGCGAGGTTGATGGTGTGCTGGCCCTTGTTGTCGGCCGTGCCGCGCCCATACCAGCGATCGCCCTCCACGACGATCTCCCACGGCTTCAGCCCGCTGCGCCACTGGGCGTCATAGCCGCGCACCACATCGCCGTGCCCGTAGGTGAGCACGGTCGGCGCGTCGTCGCTTTCATGACGCTGCGCGATCAGGAACGGGCCACCGCCCGGCACCGGGTTCGGCACGATGCGCGACGTGAAGCCGAGCGCCGCCAGCGAAGGCGTCATTTCGTCGGAAAGATAGGCATGGAGCACCTCGCCGCTATCCGCCTCCTGACTCTCGGTCTTGTAGGCGACACGACGGCTGAGTGTGTCCAGGAACGCGCCCGAATCGTATTGGGCGGTGGCTTGTGCAATGGCTGCGCTACGGGTCACTGCTTGTCTCCAGATGGCTTTTGAGGGGACGGCTGCCGTCTCGCACATCGCGCGAAGCATGTCGGAAGCACGCTGCGGCACAACCGTTCAGGCCATTCTAGGAGCGGGTATTTTTGACAACAATGATAATATTTCGAAGGTTTCGTTGCCATTTCGGCAAAGCAACGAACGCCAGGCAGACACCTGCCGTTGAACCTTTCTATGGCTGGAACGGCTCATGCAAACACACGCGCTACGCTATTTTCTCGAGGTCGCCCGCACCGGTTCGCTCAGCCGCGCGTCGGAGCGCCTGCACGTGGCCGTCTCGGCGCTGAGCCGTCAGATCGCCAAGCTGGAGGAAGACCTCGGCACCCCGCTGTTCGAGCGTCGCCCGCGCGGCATGGTGCTGAGCGAGGCAGGCGCGTTGCTCGCCGATCATGCGCGTCGCGTGCTGCTCGACACCGAGCGCGTGACGTCGGAAATCCGGGGGCTGACGGAGGCGGGGCGTGCCACGATTCGCGTGGCGAGCGCCGAAGGGGTTGCGCGAGACTTTCTGCCGCAGGTCTTCGCGCGCTTTCGCGAAGCCTACCCCGGCGCACATTTCCTGCTCGACGTCGTGTCGCCCTTCGTCGCCACCGAGCGCGTGCGCGATGGCGAGGCCGACATCGCGGTGTGTTTCAGCGTGGCGCCCGAGAAAGGTGTGCAGGTCGTGCACACCCAACCCGCGCCCATCTTCGCCCTGATGGCGGAGCAACATCCGCTGGCCAGGCGCCGCGACGTCGCCCTCGCCGACCTGCAGCCCTACCCGATGGCGCTGTCCAATGCCGGGGTGACGATCCGACAGATGTTCGACCTGTGCTGCACGCTCGAAGGCTTGCTGTTCGAACCGGTGTTCGTGAGCAACTACCACGCCGCGCTGCATAGCTTCGTGCGCTCGGGCAACGCGGTTACGCTCACGGGCCTGCTCACCGTGCGCAGCCGGTTGGCGCCGGATGGGTTGGTCGCCATACCGATTCGCAATCCCGCCCTGCACCAGCGCACGCTCCAGGTGCAGACCATGGCGGGCCGCACCCTGCCCGCTCCCGTGGAGGCCTTCCTGGGCCTGCTGATCGACGCGATCCGTGCACCGGAAATTCTCGATCGACCGTTCGCCTGAGCGGTCGACGCCGTGCCGGAACGCCGCGCGCCGCCGCTAGTGCGCCGGCGGCGGCGGCGCGGACGTGACGGCGCGCGCCTGGGCGTCGCCATCGTCGGTCGCGCGCTGTTCACGATCCGTCAGTTGACCGAAGATCCACGCCGAGCAGCAGGTGATCAGGCCGACGCACGCGAAGGTTGCGCGAAACGCGGGCAGCGCACCCACGCCCGCATGCTCGCCGAAGGCACCGGTAAACGTCACCAGCAACGCGCCGCCGACGGTCAGCCCGAAGCTCATCGCCAGCATCTGCACGAGCGAGAACAGACTGTTGCCGCCGCTCGCATCGTCCGGATTCAGGTCCTTGAGCGTAAGCGTGTTCATGGCAGTGAACTGCACCGAGTTGATGCCGCCGAGAATGCCGAGTTGAACAACCAGCAGCGGCACCGGATAGTGCGGCGTGACGAGCGCGAAACTCGCCATCACGCCGCCGGCGAGGATCGTGTTCCAGACCAGCACCGGGCGATAGCCGAAGCGCATCACCAGCCGCGTCGCCAGACCCTTGGCGAAGATCCCCGCGAGGGTGATCGGCAGCATCAGCAACCCCGCCTCGAAAGCGGTGTAGCCCAGACTGACCTGCAAGAGCAGCGGAACGAGATACGGCACCGCCGCGATGCCGATTCGCGCGAACAGATTGCCGAGCAACCCGACGCTGAACGTATGCACGCGAAACATGGCGAGCGAGAACAGTGGCTGCGGGGCGCGGTTCGCATAGAGGCCGTAGGCAACGAAGCCGGCGAAGCCCAGCACGAGCAACACCAGCATCAGCGCATGCGCACCGGCGATGTCGGCGTGCCGGTCCAGCGCCAGCGACGTCGCCACCATACCCACGGTGAGCAGTAGGTACCCCTTGACATCGAAGGGTGCCGTGTGGGGCGCGCGGGCATTCGTCAGAAAGAAGTGCGCGGCGAGACACCCCGCGGCCCCGACTGGCACGTTGATGAGAAACACCCAATGCCACGAAGCCACCTTCACGAGCCAGCCGCCGAGCGTCGGGCCGATGAGCGGACCGATCATGCCCGGCACGGCGACGAACGCCAGCGCCTGGAGATACCGCTCGCGCGGAAAGGTGCGCAGTACGGCGAGCCGCCCCACGGGCAGCAGCATCGCGCCGCCGAAGCCCTGCACCACACGCCAGGCGACCAGCGCGTCGAGCGTTCCGGAATAGGCGCACATCGCCGAGCCGATGGAGAAAATGGTCAATGCGCTGGAGAAGACGACGCGCGTGCCGAACCGATCGGCCAGCCATCCGGATATCGGAATCGTCACCGCCATGGTCAGGGCGTAGGCGATGACCACCGCCTGCATGTGCAGCGGCGACTGGCCGAGGTCGCGCGCCATGGCGGGCAATGCGGTGTTCACGATGGTCGAGTCCAGCGTCTGCATGAAAAAGCCGACGGAGACCACGAGCAGCATCGCCTTTTGCCGCCAGGCGGCCGGTTGGGATGAGGTCATGTCGAGGGGCAATCGGGGTCATGGGAGCTGCGCCAGCCCCCGGAACCCCACGACCCTACTACACCCCTTTCACCGCGTCACGTACCTGTTGGAGGGCCGCCGGATCCTCGATCGTGATGAGGTCCCCCGTTTCGCGGCCTTCGCAGATCGCCTGGATCGCTCGGCGCAGGAGCTTGCCGGAACGGGTCTTGGGCAGCATCGAGACGAAGAACACACGCGCCGGACGCGCCACCGCCCCCAGTTGCCGGTCGACCGTCTTCATCACGTCGCCTTCGAGCGCCATGCGCGCCTCGGGCGTGGCCGCCAGCTCCGGCTGGCGCAGCACGGCGAACGCCATCGCCACCTGTCCCTTGAGCGCGTCCTGCGCGCCGATCACCGCCACCTCGGCCACCGCCGGATGGCTCGCGATGCTCTCCTCGATCTCGCGCGAGCCCAGCCGGTGCCCGGCCACGTTGATCACGTCGTCGGTGCGCCCGAGAATGAAGTAATAGCCGTCGTCGTCGCGCACGCCCCAGTCGAAGCTCGAGTAAAGCATCCGCCCCGGCACTGTCTCCCAATACGTCTTGACGAAGCGCGCGTCGTCGCCCCACACCGTGCTCATGCATCCGGGCGGCAGCGGTCCTTCGATGGCCAGCACGCCCTTCTGATTCGGCCCGCAGTCCTCGCCCGTGACCTCGTCGACGAGCTTCACGTCATAGCCATACACCGGCTTGCCCGGCGACCCGAGCTTGCCCGGCAACACCTCCACGCCGCGCGCCATGCCGAGGATCGGCCAGCCCGTCTCGGTCTGCCAGTAATTGTCCACGACGGGCTTGCCGACGCCATCGGTGAGCCAGCGTGCGGTCGGCTCGTCGAGCGGCTCCCCGGCCAGGAAAATCAGCCGCAGCGAGGACAGATCGTATTGCGTCAGGTATGCCGGGTCCTGCTTCTTGAGCACCCGAATGGCCGTGGGCGCGGTGAAGAGCTGCGTGACCTTGTACTTCTCCACGATGCGCCACCAGATGCCGCCGTCCGGACGAATCGGCGTGCCCTCGTACATGACCGTTGCAATGCCCGCGAGCAACGGCGCGTATACGATGTAGCTGTGGCCGACGACCCAGCCGATGTCCGACGCGCAGAACATCGTGTCGCCCGGCCGGGCGCAGAAGATGTGCTGCATCGACGAGGCGAGTGCCACGGCGTATCCGCCGGTGTCGCGCTGCACCCCCTTGGGCTTGCCCGTGGTGCCGGACGTGTAGAGCACGTACGACGGCTCGCTCGATTCGAGCCATTCGCACGCGACGAAAGCGTCGAGATGTTGTTCGCGCAGCGGCGCGTAGTCGACGTCGCGACCGGGCACGCGCGTCATTTCGGCCAGGCCACGATCGATGAGCAGCACGCTCGACGGCTTGTGCCGTGCGAGTTCGATGCCCTCGTCGAGCAGCGGCTTGTACGGGACGACCTTGCCGTTGCGCGAGCCGGCGTCGGCCGAGACGATGACCTTCGGCTGCGCGTCGTCGATGCGCGCGGCGAGATTCACCGAGGCGAAGCCCCCGAAAACGACCGAGTGAATTGCGCCAAGCCGCGTGCATGCCAGCATGGCGAACAGCGCCTCGGGCACCATCGGCATGTAGATCAGCACCCGCTCGCCGCGACCCACGCCCAACGATTGCAGCGACGCCGCCATGCGGTTCACCTCCGCCGCCAGCTCGTCGTACGTATAGACGCGCTCCTGCCCGGTCTCGGTCGAGACCCAGATCAGGGCATTCTGCGTGCCACGCGACGGCAGGTGGCGATCGACGGCGTTGTGGCAAAGATTGGTACGCCCGCCCACGAACCAGCGCGCGAACGGCGGCTTGTCGTAATCGAGCACCCGCGTGAAGGGCGTCTCCCAGTCGATCAGGCTGGCCTGTTCCTCCCAGAAGGCCTCGCGCGAGTCAGGGGCGATCGAGCGGGCGTGATATGACGCGTACGAAGTCATGGTGTCTCCTTGCATGTATTTGATGAGCTCACGCGGCCGCCCCCCCCGGGCGATGTCGACGGTGGGTCGGACCTGGCTGCGCGGCGCCGGATCGGGCCGGCTGGGTCGACGGCGTGTGGCCATCGAACGGCAATTCGCTTCGGTGCAATGAAATCGTCGGGCACGGGTCACGTGCCTCGCGTTCAGTGTGCGCGTTGACGCTTACGGAAGGCTTACCGTGGACGCACGCGCCCCCGCGCAAACGCTAGGGGATTACGCCGATGCGCGAACGTCGGCAGCGCGCACCGGTAAGTCGTCGGCATCGCCTGTTCACGCGCGTGGCGAGATGACGCGAAGCCCGGAGGCGCTCACGCACGCATAAGGCGTTGGCCAACGTGCCGTCGACGCGCAAAAGAAAGCGCCTGTGAGGGAATCCTCACGGGCGCTCGATTTGATGCGGGGTTGTCTATGGGCTCGGGACCATTGACGAGCGAACGATATCGAATCGATGACCGTTCGCCAGAGCCCGGGGGCGACTTCAGCGTTGGGCCGTTTTGGTGACCTTGGTCGAGGCCTTCGCTGGCGCCTTCGCGGTCCTGGTCACCGCCTTTGCCGACGCCTTGGCGGTCTTGCCAGTCGTCCTGGCCGGAGCGGCCTTGCTGCTGGCGGCCACCTTCGCCGGCTTGGCGGCGGGTCGATGGTCGACCACGCGAATCATTTTGCCGTTCTTGCCACGCACCATGCGCGTGCGCGGCGCTTCCTCGTCGTCCTTTGCGGCAGGCGCCGATGCAGCGGCAACACGCGAAGCGTCCTTGACCGGCACGTGAAGCACCAGCAGTTGGCCCGACGTGAGCCTGTCACTGCGCAGACGATTCCAGCTCTTGATCTGCGCGACGCTCACGCCACTGCGCGACGCGACGGCAGCGAGCGTGTCGCGCTTGCGCGCACGCACCATGATCTTGCGCGTATCCGGCAGGTCCGGCTCCAGCGCCAGCACGGCATTGCTCGCCACCGACGGGCTGATGTCCTGGTCGATGTCGTCAGAGCGCGGCACCAGCAGCGTCGAGCCCGCCTTCAGGCGCATGCGCGGCGCGATGTTGTTGACGGAGCGGATCACCGCGGCGTCGACACCGAGCTTGCGGGCAACGTCTTCCGGACGCTCGCGCGAAGACGAGGTGTAGGTCGTCCAGCTCGAGAGCGGCTTGTCGTAACTCTTCAGGCGACGCTGAAACACTTCCGCACTGTCGAACGGCAGCAGGATCTGCGGCTGCCCCGCGCCCAGGATCACGGGCTTGCGGAACGACGGGTTGAGCGCGCGGAATTCGTCGAGCGGCAGATCGGCGAGCTTGGCGGCGAGCGCCACGTCGATGTCGCGCTTGGTCGTCACGCTAACGAAATACGGGTGATTCGGAATGTCCGGCAGCTTGACGCTGTAGACGTCGGGGTGCGCGATGATGTTCTTGATCGCCTGCAGCTTCGGCACGTAGTAGCGCGTTTCGGTCGGCATGCGCAGGCTCAGGTAGTCGGTCGGCAGCCCCTGCGCCTGATTGCGGTCGATGGCGCGCTGCACATTGCCTTCGCCCCAGTTGTACGCGGCAAGCGCCAAGTGCCAGTCGCCGAACATCGCGTAGAGCTTCGACAGATAGTCGAGCGCGGCGGTCGTCGATGCGAGCACATCGCGGCGCTGATCCTGCCACATGTTCTGCTTGAGGTTGTACGTCTTGCCGGTGCTGGGAATGAACTGCCACATACCGGCCGCCTTCGCCGTGGAGAGCGCCTGCGGGTTGTAAGCGCTTTCCACGAACGGCAGCAGCGCGAGTTCCGTCGGCATATGACGGCGCTCGAGTTCTTCGACGATATGGAACAGGTACTTGCTCGACCGGTCGATCATGCGCTCGACATACTCGGGGCGCTGCGCGTACCACTGCGTGCGGTCCTGCGCGAGGTCGGTGTCGAGATCGGGGATGGCAAAGCCGTGGCGGATACGTGACCAGAGATCGGCGTCGTCGCTGCCGTAGGCCAGATCGTTGATCGAGTCGTTGTCGAGGTCGATGGTCTGATCGCTCGAAACGCGTTGTTTGCCTTTTGCGGTCGAGGCGAGAGGCGACTTGCTCTGCGCATCGGGAGTCGTATTCGACGCACCTGTGGTCGGCGCTGTGCTGGCGCAAGCCGCCAGAAGCAGCGTCAGTAACAAGCTAACGATAAGTCGCATTGATCGGGCTCGAATGGGGTTACATCTTCATGAAATTGGCAAGGATGGTAAGGAAACCCTTCAGATGCGTCAACCTTT
>OFTX01000576.1_pt1 | contig 18582 bp, 20 predicted proteins | sample 1775051 | NCBI WGS metagenome assembly OFTX01 (sample SAMN08195772, study PRJEB24354) | sludge metagenome | isolation source: sludge from phenol fed wastewater aerobic bioreactor A | place: India: Nagpur | collected 2016-09-15
AGAGCAACTGCGAACGGATCCGATCCATCGTCGCCTGGCCGTGGATTATTGATGCGCTATTGAATTAGAAATGGAATAAGGCATGCTGGCCGATAAAAAAACCGCCCGAGGGCGGTTTTTTTGTTGGCAGGGCGCGGGTCACATATGCTCGATCATCACCTGCCCGAAGCCCGAGCAGCTCACCTGCGTGGCACCCTCCATCAGGCGCGCGAAGTCGTAGGTCACCTTCTTGCTCTGGATCGCCGCCTCCATCGCCGCGATGATGGTGTCGGCCGCCTCCACCCAGCCCATGTGGCGCAGCATCATTTCGGCGCTGAGGATTTCGCTGCCAGGGTTGACGTAGTCCTTGCCGGCGTACTTGGGCGCGGTGCCGTGCGTGGCTTCGAAGCAGGCCACGCTGTCGCTCAGGTTGGCGCCGGGCGCGATGCCGATGCCGCCCACCTGCGCCGCCAGCGCGTCGCTGATGTAGTCGCCGTTGAGGTTGAGCGTGGCGATCACGCTGTATTCGGCCGGGCGCAGCAGGATTTGCTGCAAGAAGGCGTCGGCGATCACGTCCTTGACGACGATGGGTTTGCCCGTCCTGGGGTTCTTGAACTGGCACCACGGCCCGCCGTCGATCGGCTGGGCGCCGAACTCGCGCTGCGCCAGCGCATAGCCCCAGTCGCGAAAGCCGCCCTCGGTGTACTTCATGATGTTGCCCTTGTGCACCAGGGTCACGTTGGGCTTGTCGTTGTCGATGGCGTACTGGATGGCCTTGCGCACCAGGCGCTCGGTGCCCTCGATCGACACCGGCTTGATGCCGATGCCCGAGCTCTCCGGAAAGCGGATCTTGGTCACGCCCATCTCGTCGATCAGAAAGCGGATCACCTTCTGCGCCTTGGCGCTCTTGGCCTCCCATTCGACGCCGGCGTAGATGTCCTCGCTGTTCTCGCGGAAGATCACCATGTTGACCTTCTCGGGCTCCTTCACCGGGCTGGGCACGCCCTGGAAGTACTGCACCGGGCGCAGGCACACGTACAAATCCAGTTCCTGGCGCAGCGCCACGTTGAGCGAGCGGATGCCGCCGCCCACCGGCGTGGTCAGCGGCCCCTTGATCGACACCACGAACTCCTTGAGCGCCGCCAGCGTTTCCTCGGGCAGCCAGACGTCGGGGCCGTACACGCGGGTGGACTTCTCGCCGGCGTAGACCTCCATCCAGTGGATCCTGCGGCGCCCGCCGTAGGCCTTGGCGACCGCGGCATCCACCACCTTGATCATCACCGGCGTGATGTCGACCCCGGTGCCGTCGCCCTCGATGTAGGGCACGATGGGCTCGTCGGGCACGTTCAGCGAAAAGTCGGGGTTGACGGTGATCTTCTGCCCCTGGGCGGGCACCTGGATGTGCTGATAGGCGGTCATGCGCGCGCGTCTCCGTGCAAAACAATGAAAAAAGCTTGCGGGCGAGCCGGCAAAGCCGGGCCCGGATGACGGAAATTCTACCGACACGAGAGCGTGCGCGATCCGTGCACGACGCCGTCAACCGCCGGGCAAGCTGCGCCGTTATGCTGAGGCGGCACGACGGTTCGCGCGCTGCAGTCCCATCATCGAACCCTGTTCAAGAAATGGTCATCATGAAGCAACTCCTCACCGCACTGACCGCCGCGCTCATCGCCTGCGGCGCTTGGGCCCAGGCGCCCGCTGCCCCCGCCGCTCCGGCGGCCCCGGCCGCGGCCGAAGCTCCGGCTGCCGCCGCCCCCGCGGCCAAAACGGCCAAGGCCCACAAGGCCAAGAAGCACGCTGCCAAGAAGCACAGCACCAAGCACGCCAAAAAGCGCGCTGCCAAGCCGGCCGCCTGATCGGGCGCCAGCGCCGGGGCCTCGCGCCCCCGGCCCCGAAAGCCTGCAAAATGCCAGTCGTTTTGCAGGCTTTCCCACGCCTGCCGCCTACCATCCGCCCACGCCATGTCGCTCACCCGCCGCCGGTCCTTGACCTTGTTGCTCGCCGCCAGCCTGTCCGGCGCCCCCGCCTTGGCCCAGATGGGGCCGCAGCTCGACCTGCCGCGCGTGCAGCTGACGGTGGGCATGTACCGCATCGACGTCCAGGTGGCCAGCACCCCGCTGCAGCGCCAGATCGGCCTGATGAACCGGCGCGACATGCCGCCGACCGAGGGCATGCTGTTCGTGTTCGAGCAGCCGGGCGAGCAGTGTTTCTGGATGAAAAACACCCTGATCCCGCTCACCGCCGCCTTCATTGCCGACGACGGCACCATCGTCAACCTGGCCGACATGAAGCCGCTGGACGAGAGCAACCATTGCTCGGCCAAGCCGGTGCGCTACGTGCTGGAGATGAACCAGGGCTGGTTTGCCGAACACCACGTCAAGGCCGGCCACAAGCTGGGCGGCAGCGTGTTTCAGGCCCGTTGAAGTTCGCGGCCCGCAAAGCAAAAAGCCGCCCGAAGGCGGCTTTTGCATGCGGATGACCAGCAATCAGCCGAAGTTCTTGGCCGCGAAGTCCCAGTTGACCAGTTTGTCGAAGAAGGCCTCGACGAACTTGGGCCGCGCGTTGCGGTAGTCGATGTAGTAGGCGTGCTCCCACACGTCCACGGTCAGCACGGGCTTGTCGCCGGCCGTCATGGGATTGCCGGCGTTGCTGGTGTTGACGATGTCGACGCTGCCGTCGGCCTTTTTCACCAGCCAGGTCCAGCCGCTGCCGAAGTTGCCGCCGGCGCTGGCGGCAAAGGCCTTGCGGAAGTCGGCGTAGCTGCCCCACTTCTTGGCGATGGCCGCGGCCAGCGCGCCGGCGGGCTCGCCGCCGCCCTGGGGCTTCATGCAGTTCCAGAAGAAGGTGTGGTTCCAGATCTGCGCGGCCTGGTTGAAGATGCCGCCCTGGGCCTTCTTGATGATGGCTTCGAGCTCCATGTTCTCGAACTCGGTGCCCTTTTGCAGCTCGTTGAGCTTGTCGACGTAGGCCTTGTGGTGCTTGCCGTGGTGGTATTCCAGCGTTTCCTTGCTGTAGGCGGGCGCCAGGGCGTCGATCGGGTACGGCAGGGGGGGAAGGGTGCGTTCCATGCGGATTCTCCTGTTCTCAGCGGTTGATCGGGTGCCTGGCGGCCGGCGGCCGCGGCGGCACACCCGGCCATTGTAGGAACTCAGCGCAAGCTGCGTCCGGTGACGGTCATCTCGACCGTGCCGTCGGCCAGCGTGGCGGCCAGCGCCTGTCCGGCCTGGGTCTGGCGCGCGCGCGTGACGGGCTGGCCCGACGCGTCCTGCAGCCAGGCGTAGCCGCGCTCGAGCACCAGGCGCGGGTCGAGCAGGCCCAGGCGCAACTCGGCGCGCTCCAGGCGCTGCTGCTGCGCTTGCAGGGCGCGTTGCAGCGCGGCGGGCAGGCGCTCGGCGCTGCGGGCCAGGCGATCGCGCTCCTGCTGCAGGCGCCAGGCGCCGGCGTGCTGCAGGCGCTGGCCCCAGCGCGCCAGGCGCAGCTGCTCGGCCGCCACGGCGCCCGAGGGCCGGCCCAGCCGCGCGGCCAGGTGGTCGACGCGCTGGGCCTCGGCGTCCAGCCGCCGCTGCAGCGCGCGCTGCAGGCGCTGCTCGGCCGCCTGCAGCTCGGCCAGCTGCTGCGCGCGCGGGGCGCTGGCCAGCTCGGCGGCGGCGGTGGGCGTGGGCGCGCGCAGGTCGGCCACGAAGTCGGCGATGGTGAAGTCGGTCTCGTGACCGATGCCGGCGATCACCGGCACCGGGCTGGCGGCGATGGTGCGCGCCAGCTGCTCGTCGTTGAAGGCCCACAGGTCCTCGATCGAGCCACCGCCGCGCACCAGCAGGATCAGCTCGATCGGCGGGATCTGAAGTTTATTAGACAAATCGGCCTCCAGCCCGCTCCCGGTCTGCGCCAGCAGATACAACTTCGATAGCGCATCGCGCAAGCCGGACGCCGCTCCCTCGCCCTGCACCGGCGCGGGCGCCAGCAGCACGGGGATGTGCGGCGCGCGCCGCGCCAGCGCCGTCAGCACGTCGTGCAGGGCCGCCGCACCCAGCGAGGTGACGATGCCGATGCCGCGCGGCTGCGCCGGCAGGGCGCGCTTGCGGCCGGCGTCGAACAGGCCCTCGGCCTCCAGCCGGGCCTTCAGGCGCAAAAACTGCTCGAACAGCTGGCCCTGGCCGGCGCGCGTCATCGACTCGACCACCAGCTGCAGGTCGCCGCGCGCCTCGTATACCGACAGCCGCGCGCGCACTTCCACCTGGTCGCCCTCGCGCGGGGTGAACTGAAGCAGGCTGGCCGCGCGCCGGAACATGGCGCAGCGCAGCTGGCCGCCGGCGTCCTTGAGCGTGAAGTAGCAATGCCCGCTGGCCGCGCGCGCAAAGCCCGAAACCTCGCCGCGCACGGCCACGGGGTTGAAGCGCGCATCCAGCGCGTCCGCCACGGCGCGCGCCAGCGCCCCAACCGCCCACACAGGCGGCGCCAAATCAGGCGGGCGCGGCAAAAACCCAGTGTTCATGCGCTCTGGCGGGCCATCGGGCGACTGCGGGCCGGGCCACTCTTCCACAATGTGGCGAGGGTAAATGCGGATGTCGCAATTTGTCTCAATCGCACGATCGTTCGGAGCAAGTCATTGATTTTCAATGTATTTTATTCGCTTATCTCGTAAGCAATTTGTCACAAGCCGCGCCAATGCTGGATTTCAAGCATTCCGGCCGTGGGTTCTTCACAAAGTTATCCACAGATCCTGCTCATGAGCGCGGCGTACAGGAAATCCGCAGGCGGCCCGGGCGCGGCGGTGGTGGATAATCACGCGCGCCCCCTTTGCACCTGTTGCGACCGCCCCGGCAGCGCCCGGGCGGCACCCGGAGAAGTCCCTTTGCTTTCGATCATACAAGCGGCCGGCTGGCCGATCTGGCCGCTGATCCTGTGCTCCGTGCTGGCGCTGGCCTTCATCGTCGAGCGCTTCATCCAGCTCAAGACCTCGCGCGTGCTCTCGCCGGGCCTGGTGGACGAGGCCATCAACGTCTCGCGCAACGCCCCGCCCACGCCCGAGATGGTCAACCAGCTGGAGCAGCACAACCACCTGGGCCAGGTGCTGGCCGCCGGCTGGCGCGCCATCAACAACAACCCGCGCTGCACCGCGTCCGAGATGCGCGCCGCCATGGAGGCGGCCGGCCGCACCGCCGCGCACCGGCTGGAGCGCTACCTGCCGGCGCTGGGCACCATCGCCTCGGCGGCGCCGCTGCTGGGGCTGTTCGGCACCGTCATCGGCATGATCGAGATCTTCGGCTCGCAGGCGCCCACCGGCTCGCTGTCGGGCGGCAACCCGGCCCAGCTGGCGCACGGCATCTCGACCGCGCTGTACAACACCGCGTTCGGCCTGATCATCGCCATCCCGGCGCTGATCTTCTGGCGCTACTTCCGCGCCCGGGTCGACGGCTACGTGCTGGAGCTGGAGCTGGCCGCCGAGCGCTTTGCGCGCCACCTGGAGCCGCTGTGCCCCGGCGGCTCGGGAGACGCGCGGTGAAGTTCCGCCCGCGTCAGCCCGAAGAGCCGCAGATCGACCTGGTGCCCTTCATCGACGTGCTGCTGGTGATCCTGATCTTTTTGATGCTGACCACCACCTACAACCGCTTCACCGAGCTGCAGCTGACCCTGCCGGTGGCCAACGCCGACGCCGCGCGCGACCGGCCGAAGGAAATCGTCGTCGCCGTGGCCGCCGACGGCCGCTACGCGGTGGATCACAAGCCGCTGTCCGCACGCAGCGCCGAGGCCGTGGCCGACGCCCTGCGCGCCGCCCAGCCGGCGCCCGATACCGTGCTCATCATCAGCGCCGACGCCGCGGCCACGCACCAGGCGGTAGTCACCGCCATGGAGGCCGCGCGCCGCCTGGGCCTCACGCGCATCACCTTCGCGGCGCAGACCGGCGCCGCGCGCTGACGGCGCCGCCATGCGCGCAGGCGCCCGCGCCCGGCTGGAGCAGCGCCTGACGCAGGCCTGGACCACACGCGGCCCGCTGGCCTGCGCGCTGTGGCCGCTGTCGCAAATCTACGGCGCGCTGGCGGCCCTGCGCCGCGCGCTGTACCGCACGCGCGTGCTGCAGGCCGAGCGCCTGCCGCTGCCGGTGGTCGTGGTCGGCAACGTGGTGGCCGGCGGCGCCGGCAAGACCCCCACCACGCTGGCCGTGGCCCTGCACCTGCGCGCGCGCGGCTGGCGCCCCGGCATCGTCTCGCGCGGGCATGGGCGCCGCACCACCGACGTGCGTGAAGTCGCCCCCGACGCCGACCCGCGCGACGTGGGCGACGAGCCGCTGTTGCTGCGCCGCCGCGCCGGCGTGCCGGTGGCCGTGGGCGCGCGCCGCGCCGCCGCCGGCCGCGCCCTGCTGGCCGCGCATCCTGAAGTGGACGTGCTGGTGTGCGACGACGGCCTGCAGCACCTGGCGCTGGCGCGCGATGTCGAGATCGCGGTGTTCGACGCGCGCGGCATCGGCAACGGCTGGCTGCTGCCGGCCGGGCCCCTGCGCGAGCCCTGGCCGCGGCCGGTCGACCTCATGCTGGCGACCGAGGTACCGGCGCCCGGCACGTTCGGCCCAGCAGAACCCGCCTTCAGCGCCACCCGCCAGCTGGCCGAGCACGCGCTGCGCGCCGACGGCAGCACCGTGCCGCTGCGCACGCTGCAGGCCACGCCGCTCACCGCAGTCGCCGGCATCGCCCGACCGCAAGCCTTCTTCGATCTGCTGCGCCAGGCCGGCCTGGCGCTGGCGGACACCGTGGCCCTGCCCGATCACTACGATTTCAATAGCTGGTCGCGCACGACGGGAGCGGAACAGACCCTGATTTGTACCGAAAAAGACGCGATGAAGCTGTGGCGCCATCGGCCCGACGCGCTGGCCGTGCCGCTGCAGCTGCAGGTGCCGGCCGCCTTCTTTGCCGCGCTGGACGAGCGCCTGGCCGCGCGGGGCTATCATCCCCGCCAGCGGGCCTGAGCCCTGGTCCGCGCCGCACCGGCCGATGAAAAACCACCTGTTCCTGCTGGGCGCCATCGTCAGCGAAGTGCTCGCCACCAGCGCCCTCAAGTCCAGCGAGGGCTTCACGCGCTGGGGCCCTTCCGCGCTGGTCGTGGTCGGCTACGCCCTGGCCTTCTGGCTGCTGTCGCTCACGCTGCGCAGCATCCCGGTGGGCGTGGCCTACGCCACCTGGTCGGGCCTGGGCATCGTGCTGATCACCGTCGTCGCCTGGCTGCTGCACGGCCAGCGGCTGGACGCCTGGGCCCTGCTGGGCATGGCGCTGATCGTGGCCGGCGTGCTGATCATGAACCTGCTCTCCAAATCCTCCGCCCACTGAGATGAAACCACCCCCGTTGCTCCACTCGCTGCGCGATGTTGCGGCATCCCCCCTCAAGGGGGCATCGTCAGTGGCCGGTTCAAGCCCGGCCACGACGATCGCTGGCTTGGCCTGCTCCGCGGCCGTTCGGCCCTTTGGGTTTCATGGGCTGCGGGTGGCGCACAGCGCCATCAATAAGCGATAACCTGCAAACGAGAACCCCACCATGGACGCCAAACTGCTCGAACTGCTGGTCTGCCCCATCACCAAGGGTCCGCTGGACTACGACCGCGACCGGCAGGAACTGATCTCGCGCTCGGCCCGCCTGGCCTACCCCATCCGCGACGGCATCCCCATCATGCTGGAGGCCGAGGCGCGCACGCTGTCGGACGAGGAACTGGAGGCCCTGCCGCCGCGCGCGCCGGCGCTCTGACGCGCGCAAATCCCCTTGCTGGGGCCGCGCCGCCCCATTACGATGCGCCCGGGTCATCGAACCCACAACAACGAGGAGCATCGAGGCATGAAACCCACTTTGGCATCGCGCTGGCTTGCCGGCGCCGCCTTGGCCACCACCATGATTCTGACTGCCTGCGGAGGCGACGGCGATTTGATCGTGAAGCGCGACACGGCCTACGGCCCGGTCGAAGGCGTGAACGACAACGCCCGTTCGGGCACCCTGTTCTGGAAGGGCATTCCCTTTGCCCAGGCGCCGAGCGGCGCGCTGCGCTGGAAGGCGCCGCGCGCGCCCGCGCCGTGGTCGGGCACCCTGCAGGCCAGCCAGTTCGGCGCCTCGTGCATCCAGAATCCGCGCCTGTACAGCCCGGGCAACCACAATACCTTCGACGCCACGGTGGGCGACAACCTGGCCAGCGGCAACACCCCCGGCAGCGAAGACTGCCTGTCGCTCAACATCTGGCGCCCGGCCAGTGAAGAAAAGAACCTGCCGGTGATCGTGTTCATCTACGGCGGCAGCAACATCACCGGCTACAGCGCCGACCCGCTGTACGACGGCGCCGCGCTGGCCAGGAAGGCCAACGCGGTGGTGGTGACGGCCAACTACCGGCTGGGGCAGCTGGGCTTTTTCCGCCACCCGGCGCTGCGCGACACCGCGGCCGACCCGACGCTGACCGCCGACGACCAGTCCGGCAACTACGCCGTGCTCGACATCATGCAGGCGCTGAAGTTCGTGCAGGGCAACATCGCCAGCTTCGGCGGCGACAAGAACAACGTCACGCTGTCGGGCCAGTCGGCCGGCGCCATCAACGTGCTGGCCGTGATGACGGCGCCGGGCAACCGCGCCGCCGGCCTGTTCCACAAGCTGGTGCCGCTGTCGGGCGGCATCTCGCTGGCCACCAGCCCGGGCTTTCCGCAGCCGGCCAACAACCTGGCCGGCAACAACGGCTACATCCCGGCGCTGAACCCGGTGGCCACCTACGAGGCGCTGTCCAACGTGCTGCTGATGAAGCTGCTGATCGACGACGGCAGCGCCGCCGACATCGCCGGCGCCACCGCCTGGATCCAGGGCCACTCCAACGCCGACATCGCCGCCTACCTGCGCGGCAAGCCGGCCAGCACCATCCTGAAGGTGGGCCTCAAGTCGGTGGGCGGCCTGCCTAACAGCACGGCCTCGGGCCCGATCCCCGAGGGCACGGTGGTCGCCGCCGACCCGATCGCCGCCATCCTGGCCGGCAACTACGCCAAGGTGCCGGTGCTGTCGGGCATGGCGGCGAGCGAGTCCAAGCTGCTGTCCAGCTTTCTGCCGCTGGTCGGGCACCCGGTGGGCATCAAGCTGACGGACGCGCAGCTGTTCCCCTTCCTGTTCGACCCGGCCAAGGCCAAGGCGGCCACGTTCGGCGACATCATCAACCCGGCCTACGCCGACGGCGCCGCCTACGACGTGGCCATCGCCGACCTCGACGCCAAGTTCTTCACCGCCATGCGCGACAACTACATGAACGCGCTGGCGACGCAGACGCCGGGCCAGGTGTGGTCCTACCGCTTCGACTGGAAGCAGGAGCCAGCGCCCTGGAACGAAATCTACGGCGCGGCGCACGTGTTCGACCTGCCCTTCCTGCTGGGCAACTTCGGCCCCTCGCTGTACGCCAACGCGATCGTGAGCGACGCCAACAAGGCCGGCCGGCTGGCCCTGTCCGACGCCATGATGGGCGCGCTGGCGGCCTTTGCGCGCAGCGGCAACCCCAACACCGGGGCGCTGGGCGTGGCCTGGCCCAACTGGCCCAAGGTGCTGCACTTCGACGCCACAGAGGCGGCGCGGCAGATCTCGGTGCCGTGAGCTTCACCGTCCTGATCCCGGCCCGCCTGGCCTCCACGCGCCTGCCGAACAAGCCGCTGGCCGACATCGCCGGCAAGCCGATGGTGGTGCGCGTGGCCGAGCGCGCCGCTCAGTCGGGCGCGGCGCAGGTGGTGGTGGCGGCCGACGCGCCGGCGATCCTCCAGGCTTGCGCCGCCCATGGTGTGCGCGCGATCGCCACGCGCGCCGACCACCCCAGCGGCAGCGACCGCCTGGCCGAGGCCTGCGCGCTGCTGGGACTGGATGGCGAGGATGTCATCGTCAACGTGCAGGGCGACGAGCCGCTGATCGAGCCCGCGCTCATCGGCGCCGTCGCCGATTTATTGAAGAATGTGCCGCTGGCCCAGATGGGAACAGCGGCACATGCTATCAAATCAGTAGAAGAATTCATCAACCCCAACGTCGTCAAGGTGGTGACCGACGCGCAGGGCCTGGCCCTCACCTTCAGCCGCGCGCCGCTGCCCTGGTGGCGCGACGGCTTTGCGCAGGGCATCACGCAGCTGCCCACGCAGCCCGCGCCGCTGCGCCACATCGGCATCTACAGCTACCGCGCCGCGTTCTTGCGCGCCTTCCCGCGGCTCGCGCCGGCGCCCATCGAGCGCTGCGAGGCGCTGGAGCAGCTGCGCGCGCTGTGGCACGGCCATCGCATCGCCGTGCACGTCACCGACCACGCCCCGGGCCCCGGCGTGGACACGCCCGAGGACCTGGCGCGCGTGCGCGCCCTGATGGCCTGAAGGCGCCCGGGCCATTGGCCTGAACGGTCGGCCTGCGTGCTATTCTTGATTGCAAGGCGCCTGGCGCCAGCGGCTTGAGGGAGAACCGGCCGCGGATCGGACCACCACTTTCGAGGATTCGCATGAAACTGATTCTTCTGGGCCCGCCCGGCGCCGGCAAGGGCACGCAGGCCGCCTTCATCTGCCAGAAATACGGCATCCCGCAAATTTCCACCGGCGACATGCTGCGCGCCGCCGTCAAGGCCGGCACGCCGCTGGGCCTGCAGGCCAAGGCGGTGATGGACTCGGGCGCGCTGGTGAGCGACGACATCATCATCGGCCTGGTCAAGGAGCGCATCGTGCAGCCCGACTGCGCCAACGGCTTTTTGTTCGACGGCTTTCCGCGCACCATCCCGCAAGCCGAGGCGATGAAAGACGCCGGCGTCAAGCTCGACTACGTGCTGGAGATCGACGTGCCCTTCGACGCCATCATCGAGCGCATGAGCGGCCGCCGCAGCCACCCGGCCTCGGGCCGCACCTACCACGTCACCTTCAACCCGCCCAAGGTCGCGGGCCAGGACGACGTCACCGGCGAGCCGCTGGTGCAGCGCGACGACGACCGCGAGGAAACCGTGCGCAAGCGCCTGGAGGTCTACAGCCAGCAGACCCGCCCGCTGGTCGACTACTACAGCGACTGGGCCGCGCGCGAGCCGGCCGCCGCGCCCAAATACCGTGCCATCGAAGGCACCGGCACGGTCGAGCAGATCACCGCGCGCGCGCTGGCGGCGCTGGGCAGCTGAACGGACGGCCGGGGGCCGCCTTCCATCCGAAAGCCGGCGGTCCGCCGGCTTTTTTTGCCGCCGGGCCGCCCCAAGGCAAGAACGCCCCCTTTGGAAGCAGCGCACCGCGCGCAGCGGAGAAGCGTGGGGGTCTTTTTTGATGCGTGCAACGCCATCGGTCAGCGGCGACCGAAATCGGTGGTCCAGTAGGACTTGTATTGGCTCGCGGCGCTGTAGCGGCAGCTGGCACCAAACTCGGTGTAGCTGGCACTCATGATGTTGACGCAGTGGCCCGGACTGCCCAGCCAGCCCTGCACCACATCGACCACCGACGAATATCCGGCCGCGATGTTCTCGCCGGCCGACGTCCAGCGGTAGCCCGCCTGCGTGATCCGTTGATCGAACGTGCTGCCGTCGCTGCCGGTGTGACTGAAAAAATTGTTCCCCGCCATGTCCGCGGAATGCCGGTCGGCCGCGGCGGCCAGCTGGGCATTCCACGCCAGGGCCGCAACCGCGGGCAGCGTGCTTCCACCCGCAGTGCAAACGCGAGCCTGCGCCCGCGCAGCGTTGATGGCCGACAACAGGGCGCTCATGTCGCCACAGGCCTGCGTGGCGGGCGCGGGCGCGGGAGCAGGCGCCGGACTGGGTGCGGGTGCCGGGCTGGGTGCTGGTGCCGGGCTGGGTGCTGGTGCCGGGCTGGGTGCTGGTGCCGGGCTGGGTGCTGGTGCGGCACCGGGTGCGGGTGCGGGTGCAGGACTCGGCGCCGGCGACGAACCGGGCGCCGGAGAAGGTGACGGACCTGGCCCGGGTCCTGGCGTCGGCGCGGCCCCAGCCCCGGGTGCCGGGGCCGCGGTCCCTCCGCTGGCGGGCGTATCGCCCCCACCACCCCCACAGGCCGCGACGGCGGCGCACAGCGCGATCAGCAGGGCCATGCGTGGGGCGCGGGTGCTTGCGGCGATCACATTCATTCGATGACTTTCTATGAACTTTGGTAGCAAATCACCGTACCTTAGCGGGGCGGGCCGGCCCGGCGCAATCGAATTCACCAGCGGAAACGCCGCTGTGTGTCGCACACAACGCTTGCATTGTCGAAAAAACTGTGTAAAACTACAGTTACTGTAATTCGATACAGATCGACCGTCGGCCTCACCGTCAATGACCGATCGCCCACCGTCTCGAGGATTTGCCATGCCCGACAGTCCCAAGCTCACGGCCCGCCAGCAACAAATCCTGCACCTGGTGCAGCGCGCCATCGCGCGCACCGGCGCGCCGCCCACCCGGGCTGAAATTGCAGCCGAGCTGGGCTTCAAGTCCGCCAACGCGGCCGAGGAGCACCTGCAGGCGCTGGCGCGCAAGGGCGTGATCGAGCTGGTCAGTGGCACCTCGCGCGGCATCCGGCTCAAGGGCGCGGCGCGCAGCGCACTGCGCGGCGAAGGCCTTTCCCTCACGCTGCCCGGCATGGCGCAACTGGCCCTGCCGCTGATCGGCCGCGTGGCGGCTGGCTCACCCATCCTCGCGCAAGAGCACGTGGACCAGACCTTCCACGTCGAGCCCACCCTGTTCGCGCAGCGCCCCGACTACCTGCTGCGCGTGCGCGGCATGTCGATGCGGGACGCCGGCATCATGGACGGCGACCTGCTGGCCGTGCAGTCCACGCGCGAGGCGCGCAACGGCCAGATCGTGGTGGCGCGCCTGGGCGACGACGTCACGGTCAAGCGCTTTCACCGCCACAAGGAGCAGATCGAGCTGCACGCCGAAAACCCCGACTACCCCACCATCGTGGTGCAGCCGGGCGAGCCCTTTGAAATCGAAGGCCTGGCCGTCGGCCTGATCCGGGGCAACATGCTGATGTAGCCCCCCATTCACACGGCACCTGCGCAGGTGGCGGGCGTGCAGATGGCGATCCACTTCCGGATGACGGCCATTCACACCCTGCGGCGGTGCCGGCGGCGCGCAGCGGCTCCATACGCGGGCCTCGGGCGCGCCGCATTCGTCAATCTCGCCTGTGTCCAACCTCTGCCCCGAAAGGTTTTACATGGGACTCCTGCAAGACATCCGCCCCGCCTCGTCCAAGGTGCTGTACCTGGCCGACCATCGCACCCCCAGCCTCCAGCGCCGCGCCGCGCAGCGGCGGCAGCAAGCCCCGGGCGCACCCGGCGCCTGGACGCGCATGGCGCAGGCGCGCGCCCAGGGGCACCTGTCCCCTGAGCCGGCCAGCCACGCCGTGCCCGGCGCAGCGCCTGCCCGCCCGGTGCGCGTGACGCACTTCGCCGAGGCGGCCAATGCCCACGGCGCCGTGCGCCGGCTGCGCATCTGCGGGCGCCTGGCCGACGTGTGCGCCGAGCTCGGGCGCCTGGCCGCCGCCGAAGAGCGGCAGGCCGCGCTGCCGCGCCGCGCCTGAGGCCGGCCCGCGCCCGCCGACGCCGGGCCCTTGCATTCGCGAACATCGGCGCGCGCGCCGCGCGGCACAATGCGCGCATGAACATCGTCATACTCGATGACTATCAGGACGCGGTGCGCAAGCTGGCCTGCGCCGCGCGGCTGGAGCCCTACCCGGCCAAGGTCTACACCAACACCATCAAGGGACTGGGGCAACTGGCCGTGCGGCTGCGCGATGCCGAGGTGCTGGTGCTGATCCGCGAGCGCACGCACATCACGCGCCAGCTGATCGAAAAACTGCCGCGCCTGAAGATGATTTCGCAAACCGGGCGCGTGGGGCCGCACATCGACCTGGCGGCCTGCACCGAGCGCGGCATCGTGGTGGCCGAAGGCGCCGGCTCGCCGATCGCGCCGGCCGAGTTGACCTGGGCGCTCATCATGGCCGCCATGCGCCGGCTGCCGCAGTACATCGGCAACCTCAAGCACGGCGCCTGGCAGCAGTCGGGCCTGAAAAGCGCCTCCATGCCGCCCAACTTCGGCCTCGGCAGCGTGCTGCGCGGACGCACCCTGGGCATCTGGGGCTATGGGCGCATCGGCCAGATCGTAGCCAGCTACGGTCGCGCCTTCGGCATGCCGGTGCTGGTGTGGGGCTCGCCCGAATCGATGGCGCGCGCGCGCGCCGACGGCCACCACGCCGCCCCCACGCGCGCCGAGTTCTTCGCCCTGTCCGACGTGCTGTCGCTGCACCTGCGCCTGGTCGACGGCACCCTGGGCATCGTCAAGCTCGACGACCTGGCGCGCATGAAGCCCTCGGCGCTGCTGGTCAACACCTCGCGCGCCGAGCTGGTCGAGCCCGACGCCTTGGTCAGCGCGCTCAACCGCGGCCGCCCCGGCATGGCGGCGGTGGACGTGTTCGAGAGCGAGCCCATCCTGCAAGGCCACGCGCTGCTGCGGCTCGAAAACTGCATCTGCACGCCGCACATCGGCTACGTCGAGCAGGACAGCTACGAGCTGTACTTCGGCGCCGCCTTCGACAACATCGTCAACTACCTGCGCGGCACGCCCAGCAACATCGTCAACCCAGGCGCCTTGCAGGTGCGCCGCTGAAAGATGGACCACCCCCGTTGCTCCACTCGCTGCGCGATGTTGCGCCTCCCCCCAAGGGGGCGCACCCAGTGGCCGGGGAGACCCCGGCCACGGGTGCACCCGCATGGCCTGCTCCGCGGCCGTTGGGCTCTTTGGACTGCTTGCACCGCGGATGACCCGCCGCGCCATGGAAACCCGAGATGAGCACACCTTCGCCCCTGCACCTGATTTCCTCCAAGGCCACGCAGCAGCTGCTGGCCGAGCTGCTGGCCGCCGACGCGCTGGCCCACCCCGAGGTGGCGGTGCGGCTGGAATCGGTGGGCGGCGTCGATGCCGCCCAGCGCGTGGCGGCGGGCGAGGCCTTCGACCTCGTGGTGCTGGGCGCCGATGCGCTGCAGCGCCTGCTGGCCGGCGGCCACGTGCGCGCCGACTCGCGCGTCGACCTGGTGCATTCGGGCGTGGCGGTGGCCGTGCGCGCCGGTGCGCCGCGGCCCGACATCGGCAGCGAGGCCGCCGTCAAGGCCGCCGTGCTGGCCGCGCGCAGCGTGGGCTATTCCACCGGCCCCAGCGGCGTGGCGCTGGCCGCGCTGTTCGAGCGCTGGGGCATCACCGATGCGGTGCGCGCGAAGCTGGTCACGCCGCCGCCGGGCACCCCGGTGGGCGCGCTGATCGCGCGCGGCGAGGTCGAGCTGGGCTTTCAGCAGCTCAGCGAGCTGATGCACCTGCCGGGCATCAGCCTGCTGGGCCCGCTGCCCGACGCGATCCAGATCGACACCATTTTTGCCGGCGGCGTGGCCGCCAGCGCCCGCCAACCCGATGCCGCGCGCGCCCTGCTGGCGCGCCTGGCGGCGCCCGCCACCGCCGCCATCAAGCAGGCCAACGGCATGACGCCGGCCTGACGCGCCGCCGCCGCGTCCACCCATTCCCTCCACCATAATCTCCCGTCATGAGCACTCCCGAATTTCCCACCGTCGGTCTCGTCGGCACCGGCGCCATGGGGCGCGGCATCGCGCAGATCGCCGCCCAGGCCGGCGCCGTGGTGCGCCTGTTCGACACCCAGCCCGATGCCGTCGCCAAGGCCCAGGCCGCGCTGGGCGCGCAATGGGACAAGCTGGCTGAGAAAGGCAAGCTGACGGCCGAGGCCGTGGCCGCCTGCAAGGCGCGCCTCAAGCCCGCTGCCCAGCTGTCCGACCTGGCCGATTGCGGCCTGGTGGTCGAGGCCATCGTCGAGCGCCTGGACGTCAAGAAAAGCCTGTTTGCCGAGCTCGAAGGCATCGTGCAGCCGACGGCAGTGCTGGCCACCAACACCTCCTCGCTGTCGGTGACGGCGATCGCCGCCGGCCTGAAGCGCCCGCGGCAGTTCGCCGGCTACCACTTCTTCAACCCGGTGCCGCTGATGAAGGTGGTCGAATGCATCGCGGGCCTGAAGACCGATCCGACCGTGTGCCAGCGCTTGGCCGCCTTCGCGCGCCAGATGGGCCACACGCCGGTGCAGGCGGGCGACACGCCGGGCTTCATCGTCAACCACGCCGGGCGCGGCTACGGCACCGAGGCGCTGCGCATCGTGGGCGAAGGCGTAGCCGACTTCGCCACCATCGACCGCATCCTGAAGGACCAGGTGGGCTTTCGCCTGGGCCCGTTCGAGCTGTTCGACCTGACGGCCCTGGACGTCTCGCACCCCGTGATGGAGTCGATCTACCACCAGTACTACGAAGAGCCGCGCTACCGCCCCAGCGTCATCACCGCGCAGCGCCTGGCCGGCGGCGTGGTGGGCAAGAAAAACGGCGACGGCTTTTACGCCTACGTCGACGGCAAGGCGCAGATGGCGCCCGAGCCGCCCGTGCCGCAGGTGGCCGAGCTGCCGCCGGTGTGGGTGTCCACCCGCGCCGCGCGCCGCGCCGAGCTGCTGCAGCTGCTGAAGGACCTGGGCGCCCGAATCGAAACCGGCCAGTCGCCCTCGCCGCAGGCGCTCACCTTGGTCGCGCCGCTGGGCTTCGACGTCACCACCGTGGCGGTGGTCGAGCGGCTGGACCCGGCGCGCACCGTCGGCATCGACCTGCTGGTGGAAGACGCCGCCACCAAGCGCCGCGTGCTGGCCACCAACCCGGCCACGCGCGCCGACATGCGCGACGCCGCGCACGCCCTGTTCGCCAGGGACGGCAAGGCGGTCAGCGTGATCCGCGACTCGGGCGGCTTCGTCACCCAGCGCGTGGTGGCCACCATCGTCAACATCGCCGCCGACATGTGCCAGCAGCGCGTGTGCACGCCGCAGGACCTGGAGACCGCCGTCACCCTGGGCCTGGGCTACCCGCTGGGCCCGCTGGCCATGGGCGACCGCTACGGCCCGGCCAACGTGCTGGAGGTGCTGTTCAACATGCAGACCGTGTACGGCGATCCGCGCTATCGCCCCAGCCCCTGGCTGCGCCGGCGCGGCGCCATCGGCCTGAGCCTGATGCATGAGGAGGCCTGAGCCTTTTTCAAGCCAAATCGGGTTCCAGCCCAGATACAGCAAGCGCGATCAGCTATTGAAATCACAGCAACGAGGACGGGCATGACGGCCGAACTGCGCAGCACCATGGACGGCGCCACCCTGGTGCTGACCATCAGCAACCCCGAGCACCGCAATGCCCTGGGCCCCGAAATCTACGCCGCCGGCGTCGAGGCGCTGAACGCCGCCGAGAGCAATGCCGACGTGCGCGCCGTGCTCATCACCGGCGAGGGCCGCACCTTCTGCGCCGGCGGCAACCTGCAGCGCCTGCTGGCCAACCGCGAGCAGCCGCCCGAGGTGCAGGCGCGCTCCATCGAGGGCCTGAACAACTGGATCGAGGCCATCGTCACCTGCCCCAAGCCGGTGATCGCTGCCGTCGAGGGCGCGGCCGCGGGCGCCGGCTTTTCGCTGGCGCTGGCGTGCGACCTGATCGTGGCCGCGCGCAACGCCATCTTCGTCATGGCCTACAGCAACGTGGCGCTGTCGCCCGACGGCGGCGGCAGCTGGCAGCTGGCGCGCGCGCTGCCGCGCCAGCTGGCGGGCGAGCTGCTGCTGGGCGGCGAGCGCGTCGGCGCCGAGCGCCTGCACCAGCTGGGCGTGGTGGGCCGCGTGTGCGAGGCCGGCCAGGCGCTGGACACGGCCCTGGCCTGGGCCGCCCAGCTGGGCGCGCGCGCGCCCAACGCGCTGGCCAGCATCAAGGAGCTGGTGCAGGACGCCGGCGGGCGCAGCCTGCACGAGCACCTGGCGGCCGAGCGCGATCACTTCGTGCGCAACCTGCACCACCCCAACGGCGGCATCGGCATCGCGGCCTTCCTGGGCAAGCACGCGCCGCGCTACGAATAGCGCGCCCGCGCCCACCGCGCCGGTCTCCCGCGTGACAATGGAGGCTTTTGCAGTCACTCAAACGACAGGCCATGGACGAGCCCATTCTTACCATGGAGGAACGAGAGGCGATCAACGGCGGACGCTGGTTCGCCTCGCTCTCTCCTTCGCTTCGGCACGACATTCTTCGATGTGCATTCGTCAAACGCTATCACGACGGCGACCTGATCAGCGCCCGGGGCGACAGCCCCGAGCTGTGGGTAGCCTGCGCCAAGGGCGCGGTGCGCGTCAGCTCGACCACGCTGGCGGGCAAGCAGATCACCCTGACCTACGTGGAGCCGGGCGTGTGGTTCGGCGACGTGGCGATGTTCGACGGCGACCGGCGCACGCACGACACCTACGCCCATGGCGCCACCACCATCCTGTGCGTGACGCGCGCCGACTTTCAAAAGATCCTGGCCCAGCACAACGAGCTGTACGAGGCGCTGATGCGCCTGCAGGCGCGGCGCATCCGGCTGCTGTTCGGCCAGGTCGAGGACCTGAGCAGCCTGCCGCTGCGCGCGCGCCTGGCCAAGCAGCTGCTGCACCTGGCGCGCAGCTACGGCGTGCCCAACACGCCGGTGGACGACGAGCTGCGCATCTCGCTGCAACTGGCGCAGGAAGAGCTGGCGCAGCTGCTGGGCGCCTCGCGCCAGCGCGTCAACCAGGAGCTGAAGACCATGGAGCG
>OFTX01000578.1_pt1 | contig 18581 bp, 16 predicted proteins | sample 1775051 | NCBI WGS metagenome assembly OFTX01 (sample SAMN08195772, study PRJEB24354) | sludge metagenome | isolation source: sludge from phenol fed wastewater aerobic bioreactor A | place: India: Nagpur | collected 2016-09-15
CGAGGCCTTTCAGCCGGTCGACGTCGCGATGGAAGGTGATCGACTGGGTCGCGCGGGCGCCGCGCGCCGAAGCGGACCGGGCGAACGTTGGCTTGCACGGGCGCGCGAACCGACTAACGTGAGCCCACCGGGGCTGTCGGGATTGGTGCATCCAGCGATGTTGTGCCTAAGTTTGGGAAATTTCCCAAGCTCGTGCGGCTTCGGGCACTCCGGGGCCGGCGTCGACTCGTACCGAGTCGATCTTCAATGAACAGGAACCAGCAATGCACAAGGGGATTTGGGGTGCGTCGGCAGCAACGGCGCTAATGTTGGCGAGCCCGGTGGCGCGCGCCGCCGGACCGGACGGCGCGCAACTCGTTGCGTGGTGGGGGCTGCCGTTCGCGGGCCTGCTGCTCTCGATCGCACTCGGGCCGCTGCTTGCGCCCGCGTTCTGGCATCACCACTTCGGCAAGATCGCGGCGTTCTGGGGCGCGGCGTTTCTCGTACCGTTCGCGGCGGCGTTCGGCGTCGGGGCCGCGTGGTATGGCGCGGTGCACGCCGTGGTCGCCGAGTACATTCCATTCGTCGTGCTGCTCACGGCATTGTTTACCACCGCGGGCGGCATCTGTGTGCACGGCAACCTGCGTGGCGGTCCCTGGCTCAACACCGGATTGCTCACGCTCGGCACGATTCTGGCGAGCATCATGGGCACCACGGGGGCGGCCATGCTGCTGATTCGCCCGCTGATTCGCGCTAACGACAACCGCAAGCACAACGTGCACGTGGTCGTGTTCTTCATTTTCCTCGTGGCAAACGCCGGGGGCTCGCTCACGCCGCTGGGCGATCCGCCGTTGTTCCTCGGCTTTCTGCAGGGGGTCGACTTCTTCTGGACGACGGCCCATATCTGGCCTGAAACGCTGTTCATCTGCGTGACGCTGTTGCTGCTGTTCTTCCTGATCGATGCGTATCACTTCCGCCAGAAGGGCGAACGTCTCATCGAGGAACTCGATCCGACGCCACACGCCGCGCCGCTGCGTCTCGAAGGCAAGCGCAATTTCGTGCTGCTCGCGGCCGCCGTCGGGTTGGTGCTCATGAGCGGCCTGTGGAAGCCGGGCGTGACGTTCGATGTCTTCGGCACGCACGTCGAGCTTCAGAACATCGCCCGTGACGTCGGGTTGATCGTGGTGACGCTCATTTCACTCGCGATCACGCCGCGCACCGCTCGCGAAGGCAACGGATTCAACTGGGAGCCGATGAAGGAAGTCGCCAAGCTGTTTGCCGGCATTTTCCTGACGATCATCCCGGTGGTGGCCATTCTGCGCGCGGGGGAAGCCGGCGCACTCGGCTGGGTCGTGCGTCTGGTCACCGGCGCCAACGGCGCACCGGACAACGACATGTATTTCTGGGCGACGGGGCTGCTGTCGTCGTTCCTCGACAACGCGCCGACCTACCTGGTGTTTTTCAATACCGCCGGCGGCGACGCCGCCACGTTGATGACTTCCGGTGCCGCCACGCTCGCCGCGATCTCGGCGGGGGCAGTGTTCATGGGAGCAAACACGTACATCGGCAATGCGCCGAACTTCATGGTCAAAGCCATTGCCGAGCAGCGCGGTATTCGCATGCCAAGCTTCTTTGGCTATATGCTGTGGTCGGGGTCGATCCTGCTGCCGCTGTTCGTCCTGACGACCCTGATATTCTTCTGACCCCGCGACCTTCCTTGCGAGACTCCTGGTGAAACCGAAGATCCTGGTAGCCCGAGCTATTTTTCCCGACGTGATCGAGCGTCTGGCGCAGTATTTCGATGTGGAGCGCAACGACGCCGACACCGTGTTTTCGAGCGACGAACTGCGCGCGCGCCTGGCCGACAAGGCCGGTGCGATCACCACGGCGAGCGAGCGCATCGACGCGTCGGTGCTGGCCGGTGCGCCGCAGTTGCGCGTGGTGGCGAACATGGCGGTGGGCTATAACAACTTCGATATCGATGCGATGACCGCTGCCGGCGTCATGGCGACGAACACGCCCGACGTGCTCAACGAGACGACCGCGGACTTCGGCTGGGCATTGCTGATGGCGACCGCGCGCCGCGTGACGGAGTCGGAGCGCTGGCTTCGCGAAGGGCACTGGGACAAGTGGGCATATGACATGTTCCTGGGGGCCGACATTCATGGCAGCACGCTGGGCATCATCGGCATGGGACGCATCGGGCAGGCGATCGCCCGTCGCGCCATGGGCTTCAACATGCGTGTCGTGTATCACAATCGATCGCGTCTCGACGCGGCGACGGAAGCTGCCTGCAAGGCGAGCTATCTCGACAAGGACGCGCTGCTGCGCACGGCCGATCACGTGATTCTGGTGTTGCCGTATTCGGCGGCAACGCATCATACGATCGGTGCCACGGAGCTGGCCATGATGAAGCCGACGGCGACGCTGGTGAACCTGGCTCGCGGCGGTATCGTCGACGACGCGGCGCTTGCCGCCGCGCTCGCGAAGCGGCAGATTGCGGCGGCCGGGCTCGACGTCTTCGAGGGTGAGCCGAAGGTGCATCCCGCGTTGCTGCAGGTGCCCAACGTCGTGCTGACGCCGCATATCGCCAGCGCGTCCGCGGCGACACGTCGCGGCATGGCAAGTCTGGCGGCCGACAATCTGATCGCTGCGCTCGGTTTCGGTGCCGCCGCGGGCAAGCCGCCGTGCCTGCTCAATCCGGACGCCCGCAAGGCGTAATCGCGCCGGGCATGCCCGACGCCTCTATGGGGCAGGACAGGAAGGTTCAACAGGAGTCGCAACGCGATGGTGGAGATGGTGTTGGTGGCGCTGGCAGCGCTGAATCTGTTGGCGATGATCGCGATCGCGGTGAAGGTCTGGCAGCGCGGTGGCGACGCGTCGCTTCGTGCAACGCTCGTCGATTCGCTCGCGAATGTGCGTGACGATTTGTTGCAGGCGGCAGATCGCAGCGAGCGCGGCTTGCGTCAGGAGTTCGCGGAAACGGCCCGCGCCGGGCGCGGTGAACAGAGCGCCCAAATGGCACAGTTCCAGCAGACGCTCGCCGCACAGATGACGAGCGTGGCCACGGTGCAGAACAATCAGATCGACGGCTTCGCCCAGCAGTTGGCGAAGCTCACCGAATCGAATGCGGCCCAGATCGAAGCGGTGCGGCAAAGTCTTGTGCTCAGCGGACAACAGATGCGCGAGGAGCAGGCGTCAACGCTGCGTCGGTTCGGTGAGGCGCAGCATCAGCAGTTGACGCAACTGGCGGAGGGCAACGAGCGGCGGCTGGCCGAGGTGCGCGCCACGCTCGAACAAAAGCTCAAGGACATCGAGGTCAACAACGCGGCGAAGCTCGAGGAAATGCGCCGCACCGTCGACGAGAAGCTGCACGCAACGCTCGAGCAGCGGCTCGGTGAATCGTTCAAGCTCGTCTCCGACCGTCTGGAGCAGGTGCACCGCGGACTTGGCGAAATGCAGACGCTCGCGGCCGGGGTCGGCGACCTCAAGCGCGTGCTGACCAATGTGAAGACGCGAGGCATTTGGGGGGAAGTGCAGTTGCAGGCGCTGCTCGAACAGTTGCTCACGCCCGATCAATTCGCAAAGAACGTCGCGACCCGTCCGGGAAGCGCTGAACGCGTGGAGTTCGCCATCGCATTGCCAGGCCAGAACGGCGACAGCAGCACGCCGGTCTGGCTGCCCATCGATGCCAAGTTCCCGCGCGAGGACTACGAGCGTTTGCTCGATGCACAGGAGCGCGCCGACCCGGTCGCGGTCGAAGAGGCGTCGAAGGCGCTCGAGACACGCATCCGCCTCGAAGCGAAAACCATTGCGGAGAAGTACCTCGCACCACCGCATACCACCGACTTCGCGTTGCTGTTCCTGCCCACGGAGGGGCTGTACGCGGAGGTGCTGCGGCGGCCGGGGCTCTCGGATCTCCTTCAGCGGGAATATCGCGTGACCGTGGCCGGCCCGACGACGCTGACCGCGTTGCTCAACAGCTTGCAGATGGGGTTCCGCACGCTCGCGATCGAGCGTCGCTCCAGCGAAGTGTGGCAGGTGCTGGGCGCCGTGAAGACGGAATTCACCAAGTTCGGCGACGTGCTCGCCAAGACCAAGTCGCAACTCGAGACCGTCACCCGCTCCATCGACAAGGCCGAGGTTCGTACGCGCGCGATGGCGCGTCAGCTCAAGGCGGTGGAGGCGTTGCCGGGCGAGCAGGCTGTCGAAGTGCTCGGCGTAGAACTCGATACCGACGAGGACGCCTGAGCCGCCCGATCCGCCCGATCCGCCCGATTCACCCGGCGGGGCCTCAGGCGTTGCCGCCCCCGGCGAAGCGTTCGAGCGCTTCGCCCGTCATGCGCACCACCCGCCAGTCGGGCAGCACGGTCGCCCCTTGCGACGCATAGAAGTCGATGGCCGGCTGATTCCAGTCGAGTACCGTCCACTCGAAGCGGGCACAGTTGCGTTCGACGGCAATCCGGGCCAGTGCGCGCAACAGGGCCTGTCCAACGCCTTTGCCACGCATCGACGGCTGGACATAGACGTCCTCGAGATACAGACCGCGTCGTCCGAGGAACGTGGAGAAGTTGTGGAAGTACAGCGCGTAGCCGACCACCTGGCCGTCCCATTGCGCGATCAGGCACTCCGCCGCGGGCGCGTTGCCGAATAGCGCTTCATGCACGCTTTCGGGCGTCGCTTCGAATATATCCAGCAGCTTTTCAAAGACAGCCAGTTCTCGCATCAGGCCATGAATGGCGCCGACGTCGTCGGCCGTGGCAGCACGCAGGGTAAGGGACATGGGGCAAATGAGGAAATGCAGGAATGGGGAATGCGCACGTGCGCACGGAGATGGACGGCAGGCGGCCTCGGCGATCCGGTTGTCGATCGAACGCCGTCGGCCGCCGTTGCGGGCGTCAGTACTCGTCTTCCGGTGCGTCGCTCAAGGCGATCTCGATGCCGCCGAAGCGCTCCGCGACCCAGTTATAGGCGTGGCAGGCGATCCAGAGCAGCACGAAGCCGACGATGGCGTTGAGCACCAGCGCGGAAATGAAGGCCAGGCCAGGCAGTTCGCCATAGCGCAGGAATGCCGCCAGGAAGGCGAGCAGCACCAGCGGAATACTGAACGTGAGATAGACCAGCACCAGCGCCTTGGCCGTCTGGCCCGGGCTGATGTACGTGATCTGCTTTTTCGTTGTCGTTGTCGTTGTCGTGGTCATTGACGTGTGCTTTCTGTGTTGCCGTCATCGTCGAAGCGCCGACGCCGGCGATTTGTCGTTATTTCGTTGCTTCGCTTTGGAAAAAATCCGAGGGTCGTTCGCCGTTCGCGTCACACCAGTCCGTCAAACGCGATGACGTCGACCGGTTCGCCGGCCTTGACGTCGCCGCGCGCAGTCCCCAACGTGACGAAGCAGTTGGCTTCGCTCATCGTGCGCAGGATGCCGGCGCTTTGCGCATCGGCCACGGTGACCTGCCAGCGCCCGTGATCGTCGGGCGCGAGCACGCCGCGCAGGAATTCGGTGCGCCCGGGACGCTTCGCGATGGCCGTGGCCGACGGCACCGGCAGGCTCGGCGTAATTTGCGGCTCGGCGCCCATCAATGCGAACAGGCCGTCGCGGACCAGGTGGTAAAACGAAGCCATCACGGCCGCCGGATTGCCCGGCAGCCCGAACAACAAGGCGCGGTGACCTTCACTCTCGAGTTCGCCGAACGCAAACGGTCGGCCCGGACGCATCGCCATCTTCCAGAACACGACGTTGCCCAGGCGCGCCATCATCTCGCGCGTGAAATCGGCCTCGCCAACGGACACGCCGCCCGAGGTGATAACGGCATCGGCATCGCGGCACGCGTTGCGCAAGGTGTCTTCAATGGCTTGCGGATCGTCGCGCACCACGCCGAGGTCGAGCACCTCGACGCCCAAACGCGTCAGCATGCCAAAAAGGGTGTAACGGTTGCTGTCGTACAGATTGCCCGGCGCCAGCGGCTCGCCCACCGAGCGAAGTTCGTCGCCGGTCGAGAAGAACGCCACGCGAATGCGGCGGCGCACCGGCACCTCGGCCACGCCAAGCGAGGCCAGCAGCCCGAGCGCGGCCGGACGCAGGCGCTTGCCCGCATGCAGCGCAGGGTGACCGGCCGCCAGATCTTCGCTGACGTGGCGCACGTGACGGCCGGGTGTGACGGCATTCGCGGCGAAGGTGACGATTTCCGTGTCGCCTTCGCGCTGCACCTGCTCCTGAGGGATGACCGTGTCGCAGCCTGTCGGCAGCAAGGCGCCGGTCATGATGCGTATGCAGTCGCCAGCGCCTACGTCACCCTCGAACGGATGGCCGGCGAACGAGCGGCCCGCCACGCGCAGGCGCACGTTGCCGCCTGCGGCAAGGGCGCGACTGTGAAAGGCGTAGCCGTCCATCGCGGCGTTTTCGAACGCGGGGACGTCGAGCGGGGAAATCACGTCGCGGCCGAGTACCCGGCCCAACGCGCTGCGAACGGCAACCTGCTCGATGGCGGACACGGGACACGCGGTGCGCGCGATGATGGCGCGCGCCAATTCGACCGTCATGTGGTTGGGGTCGTAGGCCGGCAAGCCGGCCAGGGCTTCGTCTAGTGTTGTCATCGGTGTGGCGTCGTCATCCGGCTCGCTTTCGGCTTGAGTCCGGCATGAATCCCGTAAAAGCGGTGGCGACGAAACGGGCTGCGTCGGAACCCGGAGCGTCAGGGCGCGCGCGGCGTATCGGTGTGGAGGTCGTCCAGCGTGTTGACATTGTAAAACGGACGCTCGTCGCCGAAGTGAACTTGTACGGCCTTGTGGCGCGCCAGCCACGCCCGGACCCGATGCTCGCCCGCCACGAGCGTCGCGGCAAGGTCGTCGGCCAGCGATCGGTGCAAAAGCGCGAATACTGGATGCGGGCCGTGTGCCGTTGCGGCATAGGCGGCCAACGGCGGCGTGGTGTCGCCCGTGTCGATCAGCGCGGCCGCCAGCCGCGTGGCCAGATCCTCCGGCAAATAGGGGGTGTCGCACGGCACGGTGAGGACATAGTCCGTACGTGCGGCACGCAAACCCGCCAGCATGCCAGCGAGCGGGCCGGCGAAATCCTGGGTCTCATCGCTGACCACCGGGGCACCGAGCGCCGCATAGGCGTCGCCATTCCGGTTGGCGCTGATGATCAGCGCCGAGACCTGGGGGCGCAAGCGTTCGATGACATGTGCGGCGAGTGGACGTCCGGCAAAAGGCTGCAACCCTTTGTCGCGTCCGCCCATGCGCTGACCGCGCCCGCCCGCGAGCACCAGGCCGGTGATGGCGTGACGGGAGAGGGCGGGGGGCATGAGCGGTGGCTTCCCGAACGGCGTCAGGAGCGGTTCAGCGCGATGACGCGGCCGTTGGCGTCGAACCAGACGGCACCGTCGCCGAGCATCACGCCCTGATCGCGCGCGAACATGAGGCGCGGCACCGCGGCACCGATCGTGCGAACGTAACCGTCAGTGAAAATCTCGTTGTAGCGCGCCAGCAGTGACTTCGGGTTGCGAAGGATCAATGTCTTGCCGCGCAGCGAGACGTGCAGCGGATATCGGATGGATTGGGCGACCACATCGCGACGATCGTCGAGCACGCCTTTGCGGAACTGCGTGGCGGCGCGGTTGACGGTCTCGTCGTCGCTCACGCCGGCCGCGCCGTACAGGTGGTCGATCTTGCCGGTCTGGATGCTGGAAAGTGCCAGCTCGAACGGCACCGAGCGGCCGCTGCGCAGATCCTTCCACTGACCGGAGATGACTTCGCAACTCGACGACGCACCGCGCTGACGGTCGATATCGCCGTTGGCGGCGAACTCGCCCTCGAAGGTGCCGCGCGGCATGCCGCCGGCGTCGAACTCGGTCAGGTGCACGCGGGTCTTGTTCTCGATCTTGCCGGTCAGATGCGTGTCGCTTTGCGACGACGCGTTGGCGTAGCGACCTTCGAGCTTGCCACCCGACGACGGACGCAGCACGAGGCGTAGCGGATTGCGATCGCCGAGTTGACCGCTGTAAGTCATCAGCCGGTTCGCGACGTCGCGCCCGGCGGGGTCACAATCGGCACGCGCGGTGACAGGCGAGAGCACAACGAAGGACAGTGCCATTGCGCTCGCACTGGCGGCAATGAGACGACGGGTGCGACGAGTAATGGTCAGAGAGTCTCGGACGCCACTACCGTCCGGGGCAACAGGGATCATGAGTTGAGAAAAAGAATTCGGTGAGTCGAAAGCGTGCCGACGAACGGACGGGCGATGCCCGTCGCGCTCATCCGCCGATGTAGGACATCTCCACTTTCGGTGGGGCGCCTTCGGGCAGGCCGGTGGCCGCCGTGCGCAGGGCGGAATACCGGTCGGTGCGTGCGTGCCAGATGTCGCCGATGACGGTCGAGATTTGTGCGTCGCTCGCGCCATTGCGCAGCAGCGAGCGCAGATCGTGACCGGCGCTCGCGAACAGGCACAGGTACAGCTTGCCTTCCGTAGACAACCGCGCCCGCGAACAAGTGCCGCAAAAGGCGCGCGTGACGGAGGAAATGACGCCGACTTCGCCACCGCCGTCACGGTAACGCCAGCGCTGTGCCGTTTCCCCGGGATAGTTGGGCTCGAGCGGCTCGACCGGCAATGCGTCGTTGATTCGCGCGATGACGTCGGCCGACGGCAGCACTTCGTCCATGCGCCAGCCGTTCGACGTGCCGACGTCCATATATTCAATGAAACGCAGGACCACGCCGCTGCCATGGAAATGGCGCGCCATGGGCACGATATCGGCGTCGTTCGTGCCGCGCTTGACCACCATGTTCACCTTCACCGGACCGAGGCCGACGTGTTGCGCCTCGGCAATTCCTTCGAGCACCTTGGCGACCGGGAAGTCGACGTCGTTCATCCGGCGGAAGATCGTGTCGTCGAGGCTGTCCAGGCTGACGGTCACGCGCGTCAGGCCGGCGTCCTTGAGCGACTGCGCTCGCCGCGCCAGCAGCGAACCGTTGGTGGTGAGCGTGATATCCACCGGCTTGCCCGACGGGGTGCGCAGCCGGGCCAGCATCTCGATCAGGCGTTCAATGTGCTTTCGCAGCAGCGGCTCCCCGCCCGTGAGCCGCAGCTTTTCCACGCCGTGCTCGATGAACAGGCGTGCCGCGCGCTCGATCTCTTCGAACGAGAGCAGCGACGATTGCGGCAGGAAGGCGTAGTCCTTGTCGAACACGTCCTTCGGCATGCAATACACGCAGCGGAAGTTGCAACGATCGGTCACCGAGATCCGCAGGTCGTGCAGCGGCCGCGCCAGCGCATCTTCGAGATGGCCGGTCGCGGCACGCACTTGTGCGGGCAACTGCGGCGAATGCGTCGTATAACGCGCATCGCTTCGCAAATCGGTGAGTCGGATGATCGTTTCGGTCATGGTGGGGTCTTGGCTTGCGTCTCCATTCTAACGAATTGGCCTGTCGGGCGCCGAAGACGCCGAAAAGTGCCCGAAGCGGGCATCGCGGACATCGGATATCGGTACCGGGACATGCGTTGCAAGACGTCAAACCCGCATGCCGACACACGATACGGACAGGTGGAGACGGAGACAAGTCGGGACAATGCGGGGTTGCGGCGAGAGGGCGTGCGCCACCATCAACAAAAAAAGGAGGCCGAAGCCTCCTTTTCTGGCGTCACGCGTGGGGTGGTGGGGCGTGTCGCTCGACGTCCGGACGGCATCACCGCCCGAGCGTCATGCGATCGGCCTCAGACCACGTGATGCGACGTGCCGCGCGTTTCCACTTGCTCCATCGGGCCGCTATTGAGCGGTGCCGGCGCGCGGCGCTCACGCTGCACGTGCGGGGCCGGGACGACCTGCGCCGCGGCTTCCTGCGCCGCACGGTGCTTGTCGGCGTCCGTATGCACCCAGACGAGGCCCACGCTCGCAAGGGTGGATTCCAGCTCGCTGTGCTTGAGCGTCGGTGCCGCGGCCACCGGAGCGGCGCGTTGTGTGACGACTTCGGTCGCGGCGGCGGCCGCTTCCGGTGCTGCCGACACGGCCTGAACCGTTGCGGCCGCGGCGGGCGCTTCCACGGCTTCCACCACCTTGTCGGTTTCGACCACCTTGGCGGCGTGGGCAGCTTGGGGCGCCTCCGTCTCGACCTGGGCCTGCACGGGTTCCGCCGCGCTTCCGGCGACCTCTGCCACTTCCGTGGCCGGACTGGCCGACGGGGCGCTGGCGGTCGCCGCGGTCGCCGCGATTTCCGTCAAGGCCTGTGCGGGGACTTCGGCTTGGGCCGGCGCCGGCGTCACCACGGGCAGCGGCGCGCTGACCGGCGGTACGACCGGCGCGGTGGCAACCTGCTCGACCGGCAGCGGCGTCACGTTCACCGGTGCGACCGGCTCCGAGATCACCGGCGCCTGCACTGCGGGCACGGCCACCGGCGCGGCTTCGGTCAGCGTTGCAACCGGGGCTGCCGGGGCTGCCGGGACTTCAGCGCGCTCGGCGTGGGCCGGGGCGGGCGTCGGTTCGGTACGGGGTGCCATCGCGGCGGGGGCGACCGGAGCTTGCTCGGCGCGCTCCAGCGCTTCGCCAGCCGCGTTTTCCACGCCTTCGTGCGTCGGCAGCGGGGTGCTTGCGGCGGCGCTTTCCACGGTTTCGGACGTTGCGCCCTCTGCGTGCTCGCCGTCGGCGCTCAGTTGCTGCTCGCCGGCTTCGCGCTCGCGGCGGCCGCCACGGCGACCACGGCGACGGCTGCGGCGGCGTTCTTCACCCGCTTGCTCGCCTTCCTCGGTGTTGACCGGCGCGCCTTCGACCTGTGCGGTCAGGTGATCCTGTTCGAGCGCGTCCTGATCGGCGACGACCGGCGCTGCTGCTGCGGCGACGACGGCGCGTTGCGGTGCGACCTGCTGGTCTTCCGCACCTTCGGTTTGGCGGCGCTCGCGGCGCTCGTTGCGGTCGCGGCGGCTACCGCGCTCACGGCCTTCGCGCGGCTCGCGGGCCTCATCGGCGCGGACGTCCTGAGCCGGCTGACGTTGAGCGTCGTCGCGCTCACGCTTGTCACGGCCCTCCTGACGATCACCACGCTCGCCACGTTCCGCGCGCTCGTTACGTTCGTTGCGCTCATTGCGGTCGGCGCGCTCGCCACGCTCCGGACGGGTGCCACGACCCTCGCCACGACCCTCGCCACGACCCTCGCGAGCTTCACGTCCTTCGCGACCCTCACGTGCCGGCTGGCCGGCGTTGTCCTTGCCTGCCTTGTCGTCGCGAGCGTTGCCACGGCGGTTTCGGTTCTGTTGATGCGGGCGCTCATGGCGCTCGCGCGGTGCACGGGCTGCCGGCTTGGCCGGCGCTTCAGCCGCGGCCGGTGCGGGTGCCGCGGCGGGCTCGAGGCCCAGCAGGCGCTTCACAAAACCGATGAAACCACCGCTGCGGGCGGGAGCGGCGGCGGGCGTAGCCGCAGCAACCGGCTCCGGACGCGGCTGTGCCGTCGGTGCCGGTTGCTCGGGCGTAATGCCCTTGACGGCGGCTTCCTGACGCGGGCGCACGTCTTCCTTCTTCTTGCTGTAGCCGGCCGGATCGTCTTCCAGCGAACGGGCCGCTTCCTCGGCGAGCGAGTAGCTGGCCTTCGGGGCGTCCAGACGCGGATCGTCGAAGCGCAGGCGTTCGAGCTTGTAGTGCGGCGTTTCGAGATGCTTGTTCGGGATCAGCAGCACGCCGACCTTGAAGCGTGCTTCGATCTTGTTGATTTCCTGACGCTTTTCATTGAGCAGGAATGCGGCGACCTCGACCGGCACCTGGCAGTGGATGGCTGCCGTGTGCTCTTTCATCGCTTCTTCCTGGATGATGCGCAGGACCTGAAGCGCCGACGATTCGGCGTCGCGGATATGGCCGGTGCCGTTGCAGCGCGGGCAGGTCACGTGCGTGCCTTCGGACAGCGACGGACGCAGGCGCTGGCGCGAGAGCTCCATCAGGCCGAAACGCGAGATCTTGCCCATCTGGACGCGCGCGCGGTCGTGCTTGAGCGCATCCTTCACACGTTGTTCGACTTCACGCTGGCTCTTGGCCGACTCCATGTCGATGAAGTCGATCACGATCAGGCCGCCAAGATCGCGCAGGCGCAACTGGCGCGCGACTTCGTCGGCCGCTTCCAGATTGGTGCGCAGGGCCGTTTCCTCGATGTCGGCGCCCTTGGTGGCTCGCGCAGAGTTCACGTCGATCGAAACCAGGGCTTCGGTGTGGTCGATCACGATGGCGCCGCCCGAGGGCAACGGCACCTGACGCGAGTATGCCGTCTCGATCTGATGTTCGATCTGGAAGCGCGAGAACAGCGGCACGTCGTCGCGGTACTGTTTCACGCGATTGAGGTGATCGGGCATGACCACCTGCATGAAATTGCGCGCCTGTTCGGAGATTTCTTCGGTATCGATGAGGATTTCACCGATGTCCGGCTGGAAGTAGTCGCGGATGGCGCGGATGACCAGGCTCGATTCGAGATAGATCAGCGCCGAGTCGCGCGGCAGCTCGATATTCTTGGCGGCGCCTTCGATGGCGTTCCAGAGTTGCAGCAGGTAGTTCAGATCCCACTGCAGTTCTTCGGCCGAGCGGCCGATGCCTGCGGTGCGGGCGATGATGCTCATGCCTTCCGGCAACTCGAGCTGGCCCATCGTCTCGCGCAGTTCCTGACGGTCTTCGCCCTCGATGCGGCGCGATACGCCACCGCCGCGCGGGTTGTTCGGCATCAGCACGAGGTAGCGGCCGGCCAGCGAGATGAACGTGGTCAGGGCTGCGCCCTTGTTGCCGCGCTCTTCCTTTTCGACCTGAACGATGAGCTCCTGACCTTCGGAGAGGGCGTCCTGAATGCGCGCATTGCGCACATCGGCACCGTCGCGGAAGTATGCGCGAGCCACTTCCTTGAACGGAAGGAAGCCGTGGCGACCTTCGCCGTAGTTGACGAAGCAGGCTTCGAGGGAGGGTTCGATACGGGTGATGATGCCCTTGTAGATATTGCCTTTACGCTGTTCGCGTCCGGCCGTCTCGATATCGATGTCGATGAGTTTCTGCCCATCGACGATTGCCACGCGCAGTTCTTCCTGCTGCGTGGCGTTGAACAACATGCGTTTCATGAAAACGACTCCCACCCGCCGCAGATGCCAATGTGCAGTGCGTCGGGCACGTATCACTCGAGTTATCCAACACGCGAGGTTCGAGCCGGGAGTGGAAGAATTGCCGGGGGGTCCGGGCGATGAGGCCGACGGACGCTATGGCGCCAGGAATACGTTTTCGCGCTCACCCGGATCCGCCCAGGCACCGGAAAATTCCGGCCCGGCGCGAGTCACTTCGGGCTTGCAGTCCATACCAAGAGAAACTGGACGAGAAACTTCATCAACGTTTTCTCGGGGCGCCTGCCGACACTTATTCTTCTTGTGACGGCGCCTCACTTCGACTATTGCGCGAACGATATTCACAAAGCGATCAGCCCTGACAATGGAGCCCGGTCTGATCGCCAAAAAATTCTATAACCACCAACTCTATCCGCGTCCCGCGCGCTGCGACCGAAGCGGCCTATGGGCCCACTTCCTGCCGACGCTGCGTGACGTGCGTGCGCTCGCTGCTCCAGGTTCACCGAACGAGCAGCCGGTCCGGGGTGCAAGTAAAATACCGTTTTGGGGTATGCACCGACAGACGTGGGGATTTGGCATGATTCCCGCTACCACCACCCCTGTTGGGCAAATTATATTCATAATGAATGAGTTAGGCAAAAGTCGGCAGAAAATGGTTTCGCCGGCGTCCGCACCGCAGGTCCGCCTCGTCGAAGTCGACGACGGCTCGGCCGGGCAGCGTATCGATAATTTCCTCTTGCGCGAGTGCAAAGGAGTCCCGAAAAGCCACGTCTACCGCATCCTGCGTAGCGGGGAAGTCCGCGTCAACAAGGGGCGGGTAGACGCCGCCTATCGACTCGTCCTTGGCGATATCGTGCGGATTCCGCCGGTCAGGGTCGCCACGCCGGTCGCCGACGCGGCCGTTCACGTACCGGCCGCCACGTTTCCCGTGTTGTTCGAAGACGACTACCTGCTGGCAATCGACAAGCCCGCCGGCGTGGCCGTTCACGGCGGCAGCGGCGTCTCGTTCGGCGTGATCGAGCAACTGCGTCGTGCCCTGCCGCATCTGAAATTCCTCGAGTTGGTGCATCGTCTGGATCGCGAGACATCCGGCATTCTGCTGCTGGCGAAAAAGCGCGCGGCACTGGTCGGCATGCACGAGCAGATCCGCCACAACCGGATGGACAAGCGTTATCTGGCGTGCGTGACCGGCGAATGGCGCGATCGGCAACGTGCGGTCAAGGCACCGCTATATAAATATGTGACGGCGGAAGGGGAGCGTCGTGTCCGGGTGCAGGAAGATGGCCAGGCGTCCCATACGGTATTTCGCATGATGGAATCCCTGCCGCCATACACGTTGCTCGAAGCGGAACTGAAAACGGGACGCACCCATCAGATTCGCGTTCACCTCGCGCATTGCGGCACGCCCATTGTCGGGGACGACAAATATGGCGACTTCACGCTGAACAAGACGCTGGCGCGCCCGGGGAGCCGGCCCGGCATCAAGCGGATGTTTTTGCATGCATGGCGATTGAAATTCACCCATCCGGTGCTTGACACGCCGATTGCACTGGAAGCCGCGTTGCCGCCAGAATGTGAGCAATTCCTGAATCAACTTCGAGGCGCTTCCGCCGATGCCAAGCTCTGAATTCGACCTGGTCGTGTTCGACTGGGATGGGACGTTGATGGACTCAACGCCCACCATTACCCGCTGCATCCAGGCCGCCTGCCGCGATCTGGGGTTGCCCGTGCCGTCCGACGAGGTGGCCAACCATGTGATTGGCCTCGGCTTGCGCGATGCGCTCCAGATGGCGGTGCCGTCACTCGATCCCGCGCATTACCCGCGTCTGTCTGAGCGCTATCGCTTTCATTATTTGATAGGTGACAAGGAAACCGTGTTGTTCACGGGTGTTCGCGAACTGCTCGAGGAACTGCGTTCGCGGGGACGCTTTCTGGCGGTGGCGACGGGCAAATCGCGTGTGGGGCTCAATCGCGCGCTCGAATCGGCCGGTCTGATGCGCATGTTCGATGCAACCCGTTGTGCCGACGAGACATTTTCGAAGCCGCACCCGGCCATGCTGCAGGAACTCACGCGCGAGCTCGGTCAGGACCTGCGTCGCACGGTCATGATCGGCGATACCACGCACGATCTGCAGATGGCGCGCAGCGCCGGCACGGCGGGCGTGGCGGTGGCCTATGGTGGTGCACATCCGCGCGAACAACTGGTGGCGCTCGAACCGGCGTACTGTGCCGGCAGCGTGACCGAGTTGCGCGATTGGCTGTTGGAGCGCGTGTGACGGACCTGCCGCCGCCCGCGGGGCCACTGCCGATCTGTCGAGGTGACGCGCTCGAGGACGGCGGGCGCGGTGTGCGCTTCGAGGTGTGCGTCGCCGGCCGCCGCACACCGGCGTTCGTGATTCGCTACGAAGGGCGCGTTTATGGTTATCTCAACCAGTGCGCGCACGTCCCCATGGAGCTGGACTGGTCGGAAGGCCAGTTTTTCGAGACGTCCGGCTTATACTTGATGTGCGCGACGCATGGCGCCGTGTACGAGCCCGACACCGGACACTGCGTGGGTGGCCCGTGTCAGGGTGGGGCGTTGCACCCCGTGCGCGTCGAAGAGCGGCGGGCAGACGCGGAATGCCCGAGCGGCGCGAACAGCGCACCGACCGCACCCGACACCTCTGGCGCGTCTGATGCATCGACTGCCGCGGGCGTCGCCGCGCCGTCCGGGACGACCGTCGTCTGGTGGCCCGATGCCTATATCGAGGCGCCCGACACCGCGCTGAACTGATCGCGCGGGAAGCGGGAATCGGGGACGCCTTGCCACTTTCATCTATTTCTCCCACGCTCTCTGGATAACGTATGGCCGACACTTTGCCGCCCGACTCATCCCGCTCCGAACCCGGCTTTGCCGCGCCGGGTGCCCGCCCGGCCGCCGGAGCTGGCGGCACTGGCCGCGACCCCCAGGAAGTGAAGCCGTGGGAGCGCGAGATGCTGGAAAAGGTGCTGATGGCCGGTATCCGCGAGCAGCGCGCCGCTCGCAGGTGGAAGATTTTCTTCCGGCTGCTGGTGCTCGCGATCGTCGCCTTGGTTGTCTGGTCGATCTCCGACTTTGACGGCGGTTCGACGACCGTTGGCGCGACATCCGGCAAGCACACCGCGCTCGTCACGCTCAGTGGCGAAATTGCGCCCGACTCGCAGGCGAGCGCGCAGAAGATCAATTCGGCGCTGGAGTCCGCCTTCGAGGACAGCTCGGCCGCCGGCGTGATCCTGCGCATCAACAGCCCGGGTGGCAGCCCGGTGCAGGCTGGCATGATCTACGACGACATCGCGCGTTTGCGGGCGAAATATCCGAAGAAGCCGCTTTATGTCGTCGTCGAGGAAATCTGCGCCTCGGGCGGGTATTACGTCGCGGCGGCGGCCGACAAGATCTACGTCGACAAGGCGAGCATCGTCGGCTCCATCGGCGTGTTGATGGACGGCTTCGGTTTTACCGGTCTGATGGACAAGCTCGGTATCGAGCGGCGTTTGCTGACCGCCGGCCGCAACAAGGGATTTCTTGACCCGTTCTCGCCGCAAACCGACCAGCAGAAGACGTATGCGCTCGATATGCTCGAGCAAGTCCATCAGCAGTTCATCGGGGCGGTCAAGAAAGGGCGCGGCAACCGCCTGAAAGACGATCCGGACCTGTTCAGCGGCCTGTTCTGGACCGGGCAGCGCTCGATCGAGCTGGGGCTCGCCGACGGACTGGGCACGGTCGATTCGGTCGCGCGCGACGTGCTCAAGGCGCCGGATCTCGTCGACTACACCGTCAAGGAGAATCTGCCGGAGCGGGTGGCGCGTCGCTTCGGCGCGGCGGTCGGCGCGGCGGCAATGAAAACGATGATGATGGGCTCTGCGTTGTCGATGAAGTAATCCGTCCGTACGCAAAGAGCACAAAACCCCACGGAGATTCCGATTTCCGTGGGGTTTTTCGTTGCTGTCGCGAATGCCGGGATTTTCGACCTTTCGGAGGTTACTGGCTGAGGAACAGGAAAATCGCGGGACGTTTGTGGAGCTCGACGCTCGCCTGAGGCCAGCCCTTGACCTGGTGCGTCACGATCTGCTCGGCCTCTTGCGTGACATCGACCGCAACGCAGAGCAGGGTGGACGCGTCGCAATGCTGCAGCAGGGCGTCGAGCATGGCCTTGTTGCGGTAGGGCGTCTCGATGAAGACCTGCGTTTGCTTTTCCTTGCGCGAACGTTGCTCGAGTTCGCGCAGCCGCCTGGCGCGCTCGCCGGCGTCGGTCGGCAGGTAACCGTGGAAGGCGAAACTCTGGCCGTTCAGGCCGCTGGCCATCAGCGCCAGAAGAATCGAGCTCGGGCCGACGAATGGCACGACGCGCACGCCTTTTTCATGGGCGCGTCGAACCAGCAATGCGCCCGGGTCGGCGACGGCCGGGCATCCGGCTTCGGATACGAGGCCGCCGTCCGCGCCGGCGAGAATGGGGGCGAGAAGGGCATCGACGGCAGCGGCCGGCGTGTTGACATTCAGTTCGCGGATATCGATTTCCTGGATCGGTGTGCTCACCCCCACCAGCTTCAGGAATGCGCGCGTGCTCTTGGCCTGTTCGCCGACGAAGTACTTCAGATGTGCCGTGACCGCTCGCACTTCTTCCGGGAGTACCGCCGGCAGGCCACCGCGCGTGTTGGTCCCGAGTGTGTTGGGAATCAGATACAGCGTGCCGCTCATGCCGCGCTCCCCGCAAGGGCTGGGGCTGCGCCCGGGAGCGCGATTCCCGCGCGCATGAGCATCGACGTCAGCGCAATGAGTGGCAGGCCGATCAGCGCGGTCGGGTCGTCATTCTCGATCGACTCGAGCAGCATGATGCCGAGTCCCTCGGACTTGGCGCTGCCGGCGCAATCGTAGGGGGTCTCCGCGTGGAGATACGCGGCCAGAACGGTGTCAGGCAGGTCGCGGAACTTCACCCGTGTCACGACGTCTGTGGCCTGGGTCTCGCCGTTGCGTGCGTCATAGACGCAAAGGGCGGAGTGGAATTCGACCATCTTGCCGCGCATGTCACGTAGCTGTGCCATGGCGTTCTCGAAGTTGCCGGGTTTGCCGATCTGGCGGCCTTCGAAGGTGGCGACCTGGTCCGAGCCGATGATGACGGCGCCGGGGCGCCGCGCGGCCACGGCGACGGCCTTCTCGCGGGCCAGGCGCAGCGACGTATCGCGCGGCGTTTCGCCCGGGGCGGGCGTTTCGTCGATGTCCGGGACGTCGACCGAGAACGGCAGGCGCAGGCGCTCGAGCAGTTCACGGCGATAGCGCGATCCGGAGGCCAGGATCAGCGGTGGATGGGGCTGTGCGGTCATCGGGTTTAAGTGTTTGACGAGAAACGAAAAACTATTTAGAATTCACGGCTTTTGCAATCTGGCGCTCGGTCCCGCCAGCCCGCGCGATCCCTGTTCGAATGCCTGGAAGTGGTGTCGAATCAAGGCGCTGCGAGTGGTACGGGGCATGAAAGACGCGTTCGGATGCGCCAGGGCAAGGATGAGCGTGATGAGCGAATA
>OFTX01000579.1_pt1 | contig 18571 bp, 9 predicted proteins | sample 1775051 | NCBI WGS metagenome assembly OFTX01 (sample SAMN08195772, study PRJEB24354) | sludge metagenome | isolation source: sludge from phenol fed wastewater aerobic bioreactor A | place: India: Nagpur | collected 2016-09-15
TACGCAGCGACGCGCGTGCCGACCGAGCTGCGCGAGATCCCGCAGTCGGTGTCGGTGATCTCGCAGGAGCTGCTGCAGCAGCAGAACGACTTCAATCTGGCCGACGCCCTCAACTGGACCACGGGCATCACGGTCCGGAGCGGCGGCACGAAGAATGCCTTTTTCTATTCGCGAGGCTTCGAGGTTGGCGGATACCACGTCGACGGTGGCTCACAGGTGTCGATGTTCTTCAATGGAATGCAGGTCGACGACATGTCCGAATACGACCGTGTCGAGGTGTTGCGTGGGGCGGACGGCCTGTTCGGCGGCTTCAACGATCCGGGCGCGACGGTCAACCTGGTACGCAAGCAGCCGCTGGCGACGGCCGAGGCGAATGTGGACGCAACGCTCGGTTCGTGGGACTTCTACCACCTGGGGCTGGATGCCACGGGCCCGCTCGGCTTCAACGGCGCCCTGCGCGGGCGCGTGGTGACCAGCAGCACCGAGCAGCATTATTTCTACGATACGGCCAACAGCCGGACGCACAAGCTCTACGGCGTGCTCGCGTACGACCTCGGTCCCTCGACCACACTGACCGTGGGCGGTTCGGTGAAACAGGCCGATTCGACCGGCGCGTTTTTGGGTCTGCCGCGCTACCTCACCGGCGCCGATCCGCATCTGCCGCGCTCCCAGGGCCTGGTCTTTCCACAGAGTCGCGATGTCGAACATATAACGGAAGCATTCGTGGGGCTGAACCATGACTTCGGGGACGGCTGGAAACTCAAGGCCGACCTGGCCCAGATCAACGTCGCGGGGCACAACGTGGAGTGGGATCCACCCTACGGTGGGATCAACCCCGCCACGGGTCTGATCAAGGGGCTGCCGACTGAATCTTCATCCGTAACTCCGTCATCCCAGATGACGGCAGACGCCACCTTGACCGGCGGTTTCGACTGGCATGGCCGCCGTCAGGAAGTGACTCTCGGTGCGGACTATGCAAGGTACATTGCGCATCCGTCATTCATCGAATCGGGAACACCGCTTGGCCCTCCCGCGCTGGACCCTTGGCGGTTCGATCCGACCGCCTACACGCTGGCACCGGCGGGTCCGACCAATCCCTATTTCCTTGGCAGTATCAGTTCTGTCACGAAGACAGGCGGCGTCTATGCCGCGCTGCGCCTGCGCCCATGGGAGGGATGGTCGATAACGCTGGGTGCTCGCGACAATTATTACAGTGTCCGCTCGCACGGCAGACCTGCCCTGGATTTCGGTTCGGGTCCCCAATGGTTCAGTCCCTACAAGTCCGCGACCGTCAGTACCGGGGTGGTGACCCCTTACGCGGGCATCGTGTACGACCTCAACAAGCAGTATTCGCTGTATGCCAGCTACGTCGATGTCTTTCGGCCGGCGAGCGGGAATCTCACGGCGGCCGGGAATCCGATTCCTCCCGAGCACGGCGTCAATCTCGAGGCCGGGATCAAGGCCGCCTGGAACCGCGGGCTGCTCAACGGCTCGCTCGCCTTGTTCAAGATCGATCAAGACAACATCGCCCTGTCTGATCCCAGCCATCCTTTCAGGATGGTGAGCGCGGGGCATTACTGCTGCTACCTGCCGGGCACCAATACCAGCAAGGGCGTGGAGGCGGAACTCAGTGGCCAGCTGACATCGCGGTGGCTGTGGAGCGCGGGCTACACCTTCAACGTCAATCGCTCGGCCACGCTGACGGGCGCGGCCCCGCCCCTGGCGAGCTTCGCGCCCAAACACCTTCTCAAGGTATGGACCGACTATCGGCTGCCCGGTGCCGGCGGGCGCTGGAGCCTCGGCGGCGGCGTGCTGGCGCAATCCGCCAGCTACCTCACGGATTCTGTTTGCGCGTCATCCGATGCCTTCGGCAGGTGCCAGGTGCCGTATCAGAAAGCCAATGTCACGCAGGGCTTCTACACCGTGGTCACCCTGCGCGCGGCCTACCGGATCAATGACCACTGGTCGATGGCGCTGAACGTCGACAACCTGCTTGATCGTACCTATTACCAGAGCATAGGACGTGTTGCCCCCAGCAATTTCTACGGCGCGCCGCGCAGCTTCATGCTGACGATCAACGGCTCGCTGTAAACGGCCGGGGCCGGCCGGCCGCATCTGACGGCCGCCGGCCTTCGCGCTGTCGAACGGGAGCGGTTTTTTCTCACCTTCCCTCTCCCTCCCCCCCGCCGCTCCCCCTGCATCGATCCCCAATCAATGGACGCACGCTCGCTCAATGTCGACCCGGCTGACTACAAGATCTCGCGCAAGCTGTTTGCACGCCTGTGGCGGCTGACTCGGCCTTACTGGGCACAGCCCGGCCATTGGCGCCCGCGCCTGCTGCTGTTCGGCGTGCTCGCGCTGGCGCCTGCCATGACTGGGCTGATGGCATGGACGCAAATCCTGACCAAGGACATGACCAACGCGTTGGTTGCCAAGGATCACGCGCATTACACCGTCTTTTTCATGTCGACCCTCGGCGTCGGTGCGCTGTACGTGGTGGCCGAGCTGTTGATGTCTTACTGGTCCGCCGTGCTCAACGTGGAATGGCGCCAATGGCTGACCGACTACATGGTGAGCCGTTACCTGCAGAAGAGGACTTACTACGACATCGCCCTGAGCGAGGATCTCGACAACCCCGACCAACGCATCCAGGAACAGATCCCGCCGTTCATCAACGTCATTGCCCTGATCCCGCGCATGCTGCTGACCCAGGTACTGCAACTGGTCACCGGTGGAGTCATCATCGCCTCGGTCAGCCGCACGATGATGCTGTATGTCATCGGTTACGCGGTCATCCAGACGCTCGTCACCCTGTTGATGTACACGCCGCTGATCCGGCTGAATTTCGACAACACGGTCGCCGAAGCAGACCTGCGCTACGGCATCCTGCACGTGCGCGAGAATGCCGAAACCGTGGCGTTCTACCGCGGTGAAGCCAGCGAGCAAGCACAAATCGACAGCCGCCTTGCAAAGGTGACACGCACCAAGCTCGCGGTGCTGATCTATCAGATGAAGACCTCGGGCGTCCTGCAGGCGCTGAACGTGATCTGGCAGGCGATGCCGTTCTTCCTGATCGCGCCGTTGTTCTTCCAGGACAAGATCCAATTCGGCGCCATTGCGATGGCGACGGTCGCCGCCGGCAGCATGCTCAGCGCACTGACGTCGTTGGGCAACTTCATCCCGATACTCACCTCAGCTGCGCCCGGCGCCGTGCGGCTGGCCCAGATCCTCGAGCGCTTCGATGCGATGGATGCCGCGCGCACGCGCGATGATGCGCCGACGATTGCACTGGCGCGGGGCGACACGCTGGAAATCAGCGGACTGAGTCTGGAGACGCCGGGCGGCGAACAGCGCCTGGTGCGCGACCTGAACCTTCGCCTCACGCCCGGCCAGCACCTGATCGTCGTCGGCCAGACCGGCGTGGGCAAGAGTTCGCTGCTGCGCGCAATGGCCGGTCTGTGGCAGCGCGGCAGCGGCGTGCTGACGATGCCGCCGGGCGAGCAGTGCATGTTCCTGCCGCAACGGCCCTACATGATCCTGTCCGACCTGCGTTCGCAATTGCTCTACCCGAATATGCGCGACGACGTCACCGACGCCGAATTGCAGCAGGTGTTGCAACAGGTCTGCCTGCCCGATCTGCTCGACCAACACGGGGGAATGGAGGCCGTGCGCGATTGGGGCCGGGTGCTCTCGCTGGGAGAGCAGCAGCGCATCGGATTCGCGCGCGCGCTGATCTCGCGGGCACGCTACGTGTTTCTCGACGAAGCCACCAGCGCGGTCGATATCGCGACCGAGGCGGTGTTGTACGGCCTGTTGCAGGCGGCGAACGTCACCTACGTCAGCGTGGGCCATCGCGAGACGATCCTGGCATTCCACGACCAGGCGCTCTGCCTCTATCCGGATGGCAGCTATCGCCTGACGTCCACGCGAGAGCTGCGAGCCTTGGGCGAGGAGGTGACGAATCCGGTCGAAGCCGAACCGCCGCCGCGCACCGAGCCTCCGGCCGCCGAAGCTCACGCGTCAGCGACAGGGACGCACGGATGAGCATCGGCGAGCGGGCGTCGGCCAGCGGCCGGATCGGCGACGCCGGTCAGGGACAGCATGGTTCACCGTTTTCGCCGGGCGCGGCCGACTCTGGCAGCGCCTGGCCGCTGACGCCGTGGATGTCGCTGTTGGCCGATCTGGCGGCGGCATCGGATCTTGCCGGCTTCTGGAAATCCATGAGCGTTCTGCTCGAATCGCTCGCGCCGTATCGCACCGCGATCGCGTGGAACGATTGGACCACCGTCGTGTTCGGCGAAGCGCCTGCCAGTCCGGCCAGCGGGGATGCAGGCACGAATCCCCATGGCATCTGGCGCAACCGCGTGTTGGCGCTGGCACCGCTGTATGCGTCCGGTGCCCCGTTGCCGCAGGGGCCATTTGCAGTCTCGCTCTCCCGATTGTCCGACGCCGAGGGGGAGCTTCATCGGCTGTTCCAGCCCACCGGCTGGGAGCAAGCGCTGGTGATTCCACTCTCCCGCCGTGGCGACGTGGTGCGCGCCGGCGTCACGTTGTTCCGTGGCGGTGAGGATGGGGCGTTCGCCAGCGAAACCGTGGCGCGCGTGCGCGCGGTGCATGCGCTGCTCGAAGCCCTGGCTCGGCGGGTGCTCGAACAAGACCGGCAGCACGTCATGGAGTCCAGCGTGATGGATGTGCTTGACGACCTTTCGGTCGGCCTGCTGCTGCTGGATTGGGAGCTGAGGCCGGTGTTCGGCAACACGCAGGGGTATCGCCAGACCCGGCGCTGGAATCAACTGTCGGCGCCTGCCACGCAAGTCGAAGACCAGGACGATTTCCATCTGCCCGACGAACTTCGCACCGTTTGCCTGGATCTGCGCCAACGCTGGATGGCGAAGCTGGTCGCCCAGGGTTCCAGCGAGCGCGTTCCGCAGCAGGACATCCGGCATCCCGTCAAGCATGGCTTCAAGGCCACCGTCGAAGTGCCGCAACAGCACCGCGATGCGGTCGGCGCTCCCTCGTTCCTGATCCGCTACAGCGACATGGCTTCCCGCGCCGGCGCCGAAATGGAACCGACCGCCGCGCAGCTTGCCGTGCTCGCCCAGCTCACGCCAGGCGAGCGCAACGTTGCCCTGTTGGTGATGCAAGGCAAGAGCAATCGCGAGATCGCGGCGCAACTGCACCGCGAGATCAGTACGGTCAAGGATCACCTGAGTCACATCTACGACAAGTTCGGCATCCGCAGCCGCACCCAGTTGGTGGCGCTGCCCTCAAGGTGAGCCAGGCAGCGGGGATATTCGCCCGATGCAAGCACAAGACCCTACCAAGGGAGGGTGTGCACGCGATGTGGCCTGCCTAGCATGGCCATGCTTGCAAAACGGCAGGCATCCGATGGTCCGCACGGCAGCTTGCCGCGGCATCGTCGAATGCAATGCCCGATTGTCCCGCCACTCAGCCCATCGAAGGACACCCATGAATACCCGCATCAAATCCCCATCGCAGGCGAAGGCTTCCGGCGCCCTGTCGGCGATCGTCGAAAATACGGTGCTGACGCCCGTCCAGCAGGCGGTTTACGACAAGCTCGAACGCCTGCTCGAAACTTCGCCGGTGATGGCGTTGAGCGGCGCCAGCGGCATCGGCAAGACCACGGTCGCCAGTGCGCTCGCGGCGAAACACGGCGGCCGCATCGTCAGCCTGGGTGAAATCTTCGCCGCGGCCGAGTCCCGGCATGGCGCGCAATGGCAGGAGGCGGTGGAAGCGGTCGTCCTCGAAGCCTTCGTCGGCGTCGATCTGGTCATCATCGACGATTACTCGAGTTTGAGCTTCGTGTCGCGTGCGATGTCGCGCATGTATTTCTTCAATCGGCTGGTTGGCAAGCGCTTGTGCGATGCCGCCGCGCAAATGGGCAAGCGACTGCTGCTCATCGGCTCGCCGCTGCCCTTGTGGGGATCGACGTCCGATGAGTTCAACGATCAGGCCATCCTTGTCGACATGCCGATTTTCGGCGCGGACGACTACGCGCAAATCGTGGCGAACGTCCTCGGCAAGGCGCACGCAGCCAACATCGACTTCAAGGTCGTCCACCGCTATGCGGGCATGCTGCAAGGCTATCAGTTGCGCCTGGCCAGCCAGCTGCTGCGCCAGCGCAAGCAAGCGCCTTCGACCGGTGACTTCATCGACTGCCTGAAGACCTACATCGTCGCAAGCAACACGCGGCTCGAGGAAGTCGAAGAACTCAGCTTCGATTCGCTGCCCGGCTCCGAGCACATCACCGATGCGCTCGAGACCAACATCGTGCTGCCGTTCGAGAACCGCGAGCTGGCCGCCGAGCTCGGCCTCAAGCCCAAGCGCGGCGTGCTGCTGTATGGGCCGCCGGGCACCGGCAAGACCAGCATCGGCCGCGCCCTGGCCCACCGCATCAAGGGCAAGTTTTTCATGATCGACGGCACCTTCGTCACCGAGCCGCCGACCGCGTTCTTCCAGAAGATCCAGAAGGTGGTGCAGGAGGCCAAGGACAATTCGCCTTCGGTGCTGTTCATCGACGATGCCGACGTGCTGTTCAAGATCGAGCATGTCGCGGGTCTTTCGCGCTATCTGCTCTCGCTGCTCGACGGCCTGGAAAGCGCCACCGCCGGCAGCGTCTGCGTGATGATGACGGCGATGGACGTGAAGAAGATCCCCGAAGCGCTGCTGCGTTCGGGCCGCGTCGAGCTGTGGCTGGAGACCAAGGCGCCGGACGAGGCCACGCGCGCGCGCATCCTGCAGCGCTGGATGGGCAGCGACATCCCCGGACACGATGTGGTGGACTATGCGGCGCTGGCCGCGATCACCGGAGGCTGCACGCCGGCGGACCTGCGCCGCATCGTGCGCGATGCCAGAACCCTGTATGCCGCGGATATCGCCGCCGGCCGCACGACCGCCGATGCGAAAACCTACGTGCGCCGCTCGGTGGAAGAGATCGTCGCCTCGCGCAACAACATGGCCGACCTGCTCGGCGACGACAAGCTGCGCATCGGTGTGGCGGCCTGACCCCGGTCTTCCGTCGCGCGCATCTCTTATCTCCTATCCTCCATCAGGACACCTTTCCATGAATACCCAAATCGAGCGCACCCACAGCGAACCGGCCGCACCGGTTGCCGGGGAATCCGCCGCCTCGTTCAAACTCACCCCGGCCCAACGCCACGTTTGCGAAAAGCTGGAAACCTTGCTCGCGGTCACGCCGATCGTGGCATTGGCGGGCGCCGACGGCTTCGGCCGCAGTGCGATCCTCGACACGCTGGCCCGCAAATACCAAGGCAAGCGGATTTCGTTGCGTGATGTCACCGCAGCAACCGCCGCTCGTGGCCCGGACGTGTCGGATGCGGCAATCGGCGCACTGATCCTGGATGCACTGGAGCATGCCGACCTGGTCCTGGTCGACGATTTCGGCACATTGTCGTTCGATACCTCGGCGATACGATTGCAGTATTTCGCACGAGTCGTGCGCAAGCACATCTACGACACCGTGGCGAAATCGGGCAAGCGGCTGGTCCTTGCCGGCCGCCTGCCCGTGCAGTGGGAATCGAGCACCGATCTGTACGGCGACGCGGCGGCCATGGTGGACATGCCGTTGTTCACGCCGAACGACTATGCGGCCATTGCCGAAAACATCCTCGGTCCAGCCAAGGCCGCCGGCATCGACTTTCAGCTCGTGTACCGCTTCGCCTCGATGTTGAACGGCCACCAGCTGCGTGCCGCGTGCAAGCTCGTCGAAGCCGATCCGGCGCCGAGTGCGACGACGTTCATCGAGCAATTGGAGCGATACGTCGTGAACTCCAACGCGCGCCTGGACGAAGTGGAGGCCTTGAGCTTCGACTCGTTGCCGGGTTCCGAACACATCGCCGCTCAATTGGACACCCACCTGGTGCTGCCGCTGAAGAACCGCGAACTGGCGCAGCGGCTCGACCTCAAGCCCAAGCGCGGCGTGTTGCTGTATGGACCGCCGGGCACCGGCAAGACCAGCATCGGGCGGGCGCTCGCGCATCGGATCGAGGGCAAGTTCTTTCTCATCGACGGCTCCTTCGTGACCGAACCGCCGACGGTGTTCTTCGCCAAACTGCAGGGTGTGATCGAGGAGGCCAAGCGCAATTCGCCTGCGGTGTTGTTCATCGACGACGCCGACGTGCTGTTCCGCATCGAGCACATCAGCGGTCTCGCGCGCTACCTGCTGTCGCTGCTCGACGGCCTGGAAAGCGAGACGGCGAACAACGTCTGCGTGATGATGACGGCCATGGACGTGCGCAAGATTCCCGACGCACTGCTGCGCTCCGGGCGCGTCGAGCTGTGGCTGGAAACGCGTGCGCCGGACGAAGACACCCGCGCACAGATCCTCAAGCGCTGGATGAGCACGGATCTGCCCGGGCATGCGTCGATCGACTATGCGCTGCTGGCGCGCAGTACCGAGGGGTTCACGCCCGCGGACCTGCGCCGCATCGCGGGCGACGCCAAGTCGCTGTACGCGGCCGATCGGATCAAGCAGCGTTCCCCGGCCAGCGGTACCGACTATGCCAAGCGCGCCATCGATGCCGTCGTCGCCACCCGCAGCAGCATGGCCACGACGCTTGGCGATGAGTCGCTGCGCGTCGGCGAGGACCGCCCGAAGGGCAAGTACGCCAAAGGCGTGGGCGGAACCGCAGCATTGGATTCATGTGGCGCCTGCGGCTGGTAATTCGCCGATCCACCGGTGAGGGCGTGCGTCGCCGTCGCGCTTGCGCGGGATGCGGCGCGCGCCCCCCATCCTTCGTTTCACGGGAGTGCAGTCGATGAACCAATACGTTATCGAGGTCGGGGCGAACGACTTCGCCGCCGAGGTGGAGCGGTCCGCGCTTCCGGTCTGCGTGGATTTCTGGGCGCCATGGTGCGGTCCGTGCAAGGCTTTGGCCCCCTTGTTCGAGGAAATGGCGCGGGTTTACGCGGGGCGGATCAAGTTCGTCAAGGTCAATGCCGACGACAACAAGGAGCTGAGCAAGCGCCTGGGTGTCCGCAGCCTGCCGACGCTGTTGCTGCTGAAGCACGGCAAGGAAGTCGAGCGCGCCATCGGGCAGCAAAGCAAATCGCGTCTGGCGACGCTTTTCGATCGCTACGCCGGCGCAATGGCTGCAATGCGTTCCGTGCCGCCGGCGAAGAAATGGCGCGCATTCCAGGGTGACGACGCGCTCAAACACGACACCGTCGCACGCGTGCGCAAGCACGTCGCCGCCGACGAAATTCGCGCCATCGGCAGCATGCCGCCCGTCGCGGACACCGACCAGGGCAGGTACAGCCTGATCGGCGCCGCTTCGCACAGCAGCGACCTGGAACGTTACGAAACGAGGTTCGGCATCCCTTCGCACGTTGCGCTGCTCGAAGAATTCGTCCACGTGTTCGTCGCCGATGAGGTGCAGACACCGAACGGCGAAAGGTATCGCAGCTTGCGCGGAGCCACCGGCGACTATCCGGTGCGTTGGCTGGAAGCGATCCCCGTGGGCGCCGACCTGCACAGCGTGACGCCGCGGTTCCTGCATTGGCTGCTGCTCGACCTGATCGATGCCCCGTTGCCCTTCGGCGTGGTGGTCGCCGATGGCATCAAGCCCGCCATCCGCCAGCTTGCCGCCTTGCATGCCCGCGAAGCGGCAGGCGACCGGCCGGGGTACATGGAATGGAAGGCCGCGCGCGAGGCGGTCGCGGCCATCGCGCCGGATCGAAAGGAGGATTCCATGTCATGGGCCGTGGCGTTCTGCGCGGAGACGGTGGGCTGGCCGGCGGAGGAACTCGGCAACGCGGTCCAGAGCGCGCTCGGCAGCTTGTGGTTCGGCTTGTACGGCACCGCGATCCGGCAAGGGTATTCGGCCGAGCAGTGGACTGAGCGTCAAGCGGCGGAAGCGGCCGCCCGGAAGAAGTGGGAATCCAATCCGAACGCCAGTCCGGAGGTACGGGAGGCCTACGAAGAGATCAAGACAGTCCGTGCGCTGCAGGTGAAATGGAATGCCATCGACGCTGCCCAACAGGCGGCGCTGAATCATGAATTGGGCGAACGCTGGCACCGCGGATTGATGCAGTCGCTGCCGGTGGCAACGGTACAGGCGGGAGTGCAGTGATGGATGGGAACGCAGTGATGGACATGCCGGTGATCTCTTATTCGAAATTCCGCCTCGACAACGGCCTGACCGTGGTCGTTCACGAAGACCACAAGGCCCCGGTCGTGGCGGTGTCGATCTGGTACCACGTCGGTTCGGCCTGTGAGCCAGCCGGGCAAACCGGCTTCGCGCATCTGTTCGAGCACTTGATGTTCTCGGGTTCCGAACATCACAAGGGCACGTTCTTCAAACCGTTCGAACTGGCCGGCACGACCGACCAGAACGGCACGACCTGGTTCGACCGCACGAACTATTTCCAGACCGTACCCACGACCGCGCTTGACATGGCGCTGTGGATGGAATCCGACCGCATGGGGCACTTGCTCGGAGCGATCGGGCAGACCGAGCTGGACACGCAACGCGGCGTCGTGCAGAACGAAAAACGCCAGAACGAGAACCAGCCGTACGGCCGGGTGATGGAGAACATCCAGCTCGACGCGTTCCCGGCCAATCACCCCTACCAGCACACGACCATCGGCTCGATGGACGATCTCGATGCCGCCTCGCTCGATGACGTGCGGCAATGGTTCCGTACCTACTATGGTGCGGCCAACACCACGCTCGTGCTGGCGGGCGACATCACCCCCGAGCTCGCACGCGAGAAGGCCCAGCTCTATTTCGGAGACATTCCCTCCGGGCCGCCGGTCGTTCGCCCGGCGCCGTGGATTGCCGCGCGCGCGCAATCGACGCGCGGCACGCTGTACGACCATGTGCCGCAGACGCGGCTGATGCGCGAGTGGAATGCGCCGGGGCTGGACCATGCCGAGGTGCCGCTGCTGCGTCTGGCCGCGGCGATTCTCGGCGGCGGGAAAACCTCGCGCCTGGTGCAGCGTCTGGTCTATCGTGATCGACTCGCGGATAGCGTGTCCGTGGAAGTGCTGGCGCTGGAACTGGCCAGCATGTTCCTGCTGGGCGTCGACGTCCGCAGCGGTGTCGATCCGGCCGCGGTCGAAACGGCCGTCGCGGAAGAGTGGGCGAAGTTTCTCGTGGAAGGGCCGAGCGAGGACGAGGTGCTGCGCGCGCAGATGTCGCTGCGTTCGCAATTCGTACTTGGCCTTGAGAAGGTGGGCGGCTTCAGCGGCAAGGCGGTGGTCCTTGCCGAAGGCCAAGTCTATCGCGGCGATCCCTCCGCCTACCGGACCGATCTCGCGCGGCTGCAGGCGGCCACGCCGGCGACTGTTCTTGCGGCGGCGCAGCGATGGCTGGCGCGCGGCGACCACACCCTGCTGGTGAAACCGTTCGAGCCGGGCATGGACGCGACCGTTGCCAACGCGCGGACGCAAGGCCTGCCCGCGGCGGAAGACAAGCCGCTGCCGCTGCCCGCCGCCATGCCGCAAATAAATATGGTGGCAAAAAGTGCGATCGATCGCAGCCGCGGCGTGCCTCCGGTCGATGTATTTCCGCAGCTGAGCTTCCCGCAGGTGCAGCGTGCGCGCCTGAAGAATGGCATCGAGGTCGTGCTCGCCGAACGTCACGAGATTCCCGCGACGCAACTGCGGATCCAGTTCGACACCGTCCCGTTTGCCGATCGCGGACGCCGCTCCGGACTCACCGCCATGGCGGTTTCGATGCTCAGGGAAGGAACGCGGGACTGCAGCTCCGTCGAGCTTGCAAAGCGGTTGCAGCGCCTGGGGGCGACGCTCTCCTCCTCGGCTGGTCTGGACGTCGCTACGGTCGACATGAGCACACTGAACTCGGGGCTGTCCGGGGCGCTGCAACTGCTGGCGAACGTCGTGCGCACTCCCACCTTTCGCGGCGAGGACCTGGAACGCATCCGCGCACTGACGCTCGCCGCCATCCGGCAGGAACGCAGCAGCCCGGACTCCCTGGCCAATCGTGTCCTGCCGCCGCTGCTGTACGGCGACAAGCATCCCTACGGTGCACCGTCTTCAGGGATCGGTACCGAGCAATCGATAGGATCGTTGACCCCTGCCGACCTGTTCAATTTTCACCGCGAGGTCATCCGCCCGGACAATGCCACGATCTTCGTCGTCGGCGACACGACGCTGGACGCGATCGTTCCTCTGCTCGACGCCGCATTCGGCGACTGGGCCGTCGGGACTCCCGCCGCGATCAAGGCCGGTGTCGCACGGGTGGCGCCGCCATCACGCCCTCGCGTATTCCTGATCCATCGCGCCGGCGCGATCCAGTCGCAGATCGTCGCCGGCACCCTGGCGTCGCCGACGTCGTCTCCCGACCATCTCGCCACGCAGATGGCCAATGGCGTGTTCGCCGGGACGTTCACTTCACGACTGAACATGAATCTGCGCGAAGACAAGCGCTGGACCTATGGTGTTCGCGGTGCATTGCCGGATGCCCTTGGCCAGAGGCCTTTGACGATCTCCGCGCCCGTGCAGACGGACCGGACGGCGGAAGCCATGCGCGAAATCCTGAACGAACTTCGGGCCATCTCCGGCGCTCATCCGCCCGAGCGGGAGGAGGTCGACAAGCTCCGCGCGCAGCGTATTCGCACCTTGCCGGGCAGCTACGAAACCTCGGGTGCCGTGATGAACACGCTGTCGGGCAACCATCTCTACAGGCGCCCGGATGACTACGCGGTGGGCATGAAGAGTCGCCTCGAAGCCTTGAGCGACGAGGAGGTTGCCGCCGCGGCACGGGCGATTTTCGTGGCCGATGCCTATACCTGGATCGTGATCGGTGACCTGTCGAAGATCGAACAGCCGGTACGTGCGCTCGGGATCGGCGCGGTGACCGTGCTCGACGAGAAAGACCTGGCCGACAAATGAGCGAGCGCCGCCGCAAGCCTGCCGGCGTGTAAACGAACCAAGTCGAAGTTTTCAATGCTGCCTACCTGGCTTGCATCCAGCCGATGCGCCGGGTGCAGCCATCCAGAGCGAGCCACATGATCGAACCGAAGGAATATGCCCGCCGTCGCAAACGATTGATGCGCATCGTCGGCGACGACGCGGTCTGCATCGTGCCGGCCGCACCGGAGCGTGTGCGCAACAACGACGCGCATTATGCGTATCGGCAGGACAGCGACTTCCAGTACCTGACCGGCTTCGGCGAACCCGAGGCCTTGCTCGTGCTGATTCCCGGCCGCAAGCGTGGCGAGCAGGTCATGTTCTGTCGCGTACGCGATCCCTATCGCGAGACCTGGGACGGCGCGCGCGCCGGTACCGAGGGTGCGGTCGAACGCTACGGCATGGACGCTGCGTTCCCGATCGACGACATCGATGACATCCTGCCCGGCATGCTCGAAGGGCGCTCGCGCGTCTACTACCATTTCGGTCGCGACGTCGAGTTCGACACCCGGCTGATCGGCTGGGTCAACCGCACCCGCGCGCTGGCGCGCACGGGCGGCCGCGCTCCGCACGAGTTCGTAGCGCTCGGCCACATCCTGCACGAGCTGCGCCTGTACAAGACGAGGACCGAACAGAGGGTGATGACCCGGTGCGCGAAGATCGCTGCCGAGGCGCACCTGCGTGCGATGCGTACCGTGCAACCCGGCATGAACGAGCACGAGGTCGAAGCCGAGCTGCTCCACGTGTTTCGCAAGCACGGCACGGTGCCGAGCTACACGCCCATCGTCGGCGGCGGTGCCAACGGCTGCGTACTGCACTATGTCGCGAACAACGCACTGCTCAAGGACGGCGATCTGCTGCTGATCGACGCTGGCGCCGAACTCGACTGTTACGCCTCCGACATCACCCGCACGTTCCCCGTGAACGGCAGGTTCACGCCGGCGCAGCGCGCGCTGTACGACATCGTGCTGGCCGCGCATCAGGCGGCGGTTGCCGAAGTGCGGCCGGGCCGGTCGTTCATCGCCTACCACGACGCCGCGGTACGCGTCATCACCGCCGGGCTGATCAAGCTCGGCCTGCTCAAGGGCAACCTGAGGAACAACATCAGGGAGGGTACGTACAAGCGCTTCTACATGCACAAGACCGGCCACTGGCTTGGCCTCGACGTACACGATGTCGGCAACTACCGCGTCAATGGCGAATACCGCGAATTGGAGCCGGGCATGGTCGTCACGGTGGAGCCGGGCATCTACATCGCACCCGACGCGAAGGGCGTGCGCGCCAAATGGCGCGGCATCGGCATCCGCATCGAGGACGACGTGCTGGTAACCCGGAGTGAGCCGGAAATCCTGAGCTCGCTCGTGCCGAGCGATCCGGACGAGATCGAAGCGCTCATGCAAAGAGCCATCGGCACCGAGCACGCGTAGAGGGCGACGCGCGATTCCGCGCAAGCTTTGTCGATGGCGAAGGCACGTCGGGCTGATCGCCGAGGTCGACCCGCTGGGGGCGATGACTTCGGCCTGGCGCCGATGACCGACGAGATCGAGATTTCCGAGCAGGCGTGTTACGGCTTTTCCTCGCTCCCTTGTCTCGGTTTGGTACGGCAATCTCGGGCCGGGCCAGAGGGGTGGGGAAATGTTTCGAGCAAGGTTTCTGAAACAGCTGGGGGCATGCGCGTTGGGCATGCTGGCAGCGGTCGGGGCGGCGACCGCGCAGGTGCGTGATTTCGACATCCCGCAAGGGGATCTGAAAAGCGCGCTGGACGCCTACGCCCAGCAGACCGGGCTGCAGATCATCTATCGCAGCGAAGACGTGCGCGGCGTGACGACGGCGGGCGTGCACGGTGCGCTCGACGCCGCCGACGCGTTGAAAAACCTGCTGGCGAAAACCGGTTTCCGCGTTGTGCGCGAAAGCAACGGGGCGATCGCCATCGTGAAGGGGGCGCCGCGGAACGCCCGGACGATCGGCAAGGACCGGACTTCCGCTGCAGACCGCAGCGGCAACCCCGCCAAAACGCTGGATACGGTCACGGTAACCGCCACGGCCGAGGGCTACGCGGCGACGCGCGTACCGACCGAGCTGCGCGAGATCCCGCAGTCGGTGTCGGTGATGTCGCAGGAGCTGCTGCAGCAGCAGAACGACTTCAGTCTGGCCGATGCCCTCAACTGGACCACAGGCATCACGGTCCAGGCCATCGGCACAAAGAATACCGTTTTCTATTCGCGAGGCTTCGGGGTTACCGGATACCACGTCGACGGCGGCGCACAGTTGTTAATAAGCAACGGAGCGCCGATCGATGACATGTCCGAATACGATCGTGTGGAGGTGTTGCGTGGGGCGGACGGCCTGTTCGGCGGCTTCAATAGTCCGGGCGCGACGGTCAACCTGGTGCGCAAGCAGCCGCTGGCGACGCCTGAGGCCAACCTGAGCGCAACACTCGGTTCGTGGGACTTCTACCACCTGGGGCTGGATGCGACGGGTCCGCTCGGCTTCGGTGGCGCCCTGCGCGGGCGCGTGGCGGTCAGCAACACCGAGCAGCACTACTTCTACGATACGGCCAACAGCCGAACGCACAAGCTCTACGGCGTGCTCGCGTACGACCTCGGGCCTTCGACCACGCTGACCGTGGGCGGTTCGGTCAAACAGGCCGGTTCGACCGGCATGACTTCGGGTCTGCCGCGCTACACCACCGGCGCCGATGCGCACCTGCCGCGCTCCCAGGGTTTGGTTTTTCCACAGAGTCACGATGCTGAACATACGACGGAAGCGTTCGTGGGGCTGACCCACGATTTCGGGGGCGGCTGGAAACTCAAGGCCGACCTGGCCCGGGTACACGGCAAGGGGGGCGTCTTGGAGTGGGATCCGCCCTACAGCGGGATCAACCCCGCCACGGATCTGATCAAGGGGCTGCCGCTTGAATCTTCATCCGCAGGTTCGTCGTCCCAGATCACGGCAGACGCCACCTTGACCGGTGGCTTCGACTGGCGCGGCCGCCGTCAGGACGTGGCCCTCGGTGCGGACTATGCAAGGCTCGCTTCGCATAGTTCGTTCAGCAATGGAACGCCGCTTGGCCCCCCCGCGCTGGACCCTTGGCGATTCGACCCGACCGCCTACACGCTGGCACCGGCGGGTCCGACCAACCCCTATTTTCTTATGGATGGCAGTGGTGTCACGAGGATAGGCGGCGTCTATGCCGTGCTGCGCCTGCGCCCATGGGACAAATGGTCCGTCACGCTGGGCGCGCGCGACAATTATTACCGTCTGCGTGACGTCACCACAGTTGCCCTGGATTTCGGTTCGCGTCGCCAATCGCTCAGCCCCTACAAGTCCGCGACCGTCAGTACCGGGGTGGTGACCCCGTACGCGGGCATCGTGTACGACATCAGCAAGCAGTATTCGCTGTATGCCAGCTACGTCGATGTCTTTCGACCGGCTGGCAACACTATCACGGCGGCCGGGAACCCGATTCCTCCCGTGCATGGCGTGAATCTCGAGGCGGGGATCAAGGCCGCCTGGAACCACGGGCTGCTCAACGGCTCGCTCGCCTTGTTCAAGATCCATCAAGACAATGTGGCCCTGTTTGACCCCAACCATCCTTTCAGGAGGGTGGGCGGGAATTCTTGCTGCTACCTGCCGGGTACCAATACCAGCAAAGGCGTGGAGGCGGAACTTAGTGGCCAGCTGACATCGCGGTGGCTGTGGAGCGCGGGCTACACCTTCAACGTCAATCGCTCCGCCACGCTGACCGGCGCGGCCCCGCCCCTGGCGAGCTTCGCGCCCAAGCACCTGCTCAAGCTGTGGACCGACTATCGGCTGCCCGGCGCCGGCGAGCGCTGGAGCCTCGGCGGCGGCGTGCTGGCGCAGTCCGCTAGCTACCTCACGGATTCTGTTTGCGCGTCATCCGATGCCTTCGGCAGGTGCCAGGTGCCGTATCAGAAAGCCAAGATCACGCAGGGCTTCTACACCGTGGTCACGCTGCGCGCGGCCTACCGGATCGATGATCACTGGTCGATGGCGCTGAACGTCAACAACCTGTTCGATCGTACCTATTACCAGACCATTGGACATGTTGGCAGTGGCAATGTCTACGGCACGCCGCGCAGCTTCATGCTGACGATCAACGGCTCGCTGTAAACGGCTGTTGCCGGGGCCGACCGGCCGCATCGACGGCCGGCCGGCCTTCGCGCTGTAACGGGCGCGGCTTTTTCTCGCTCTTCCTCCTACGCCTTTCCCTGCATCGATCCCTGGCGCCTTTTCGATTCAAGTGCTGATGAAAAGGTAGCCCTTCACTCGCGTTGCGACAGCTTGCTACGCGGGTCAGCGCACCTGACACCCAAAGTACGATCAAGCGGCAGTTTTTATTGCTGGAGGCATAGAGCAGGCTCGGTCGTTCGCATAGAAGATCGTTATGTCCACCACCAAACACGATTTTGCACTTACCCCCGAAACCGCGGAGACCTGGCTGCAGCTGGCGATCGGCAACATTCAGCGTGAGTTTCCGCACTTCGCCTGTTTCGTGGCGGATTCCAACGAGGACTACGCCCTTCATCGCGAGCTGCATCCGACGTTCTTCGGATCGTTCGATTGGCACAGCTGTGTGGAGATGTACTGGGTAGCAACTCGATTGATGCGTCTCTATCCCGGCTTGCCATCAGAGTCCGAAGCTCGCGGCATGATCGACTCATTGCTCACGGCAGAAAACATCGCGCGGGAAACAGCTTTCTGCCAGAAACGTCCCGGCTTCGAACGGCCGTATGGCTGGGGTTGGCTGCTGAAACTGCAGGTCGAGCTTGACCAGCAAGATGACGAACAGGCACGCCGCTGGGCTTCGAACCTCCTGTCGCTTTCGAAACAACTGGCATCGCAGCTTCTGGAGTGGCTGCCGAAGCTGACGTATCCGCAGCGCTTTGGCATGCATCCGAATACGGCGTTTGCGATAAACCTGTCGCTTCCCTACGCCCAACGCCACGGCGATGAGCTGTGTGCGCTCATCGCCTCGCGTGCGGCGGATTGGTTCAAGGATGATGTTTCCTATCCGTTTGCCTATGAGCCCAGCGGGGCGGATTTCCTGAGTGGTGGCCTCACCGAAGCGGTACTGATGAGCAAAGTGTTGAACGAGAAAACCTTTGCACTCTGGATCGAGCGTTTTCTACCAACAGCCGGGCCTGCCTGGCTGACACCAGCAGCGGTTTCAGATGAATCCGATGGCCAGATCGCGCATCTGCATGGACTGAATCTGAGTAGAGCGTGGGCGTTGGGCGAACTCGCCGACGTGCTTCCTGGCCGCCGCGAGGAGTTGCTGGAGATGCGTGCGGCGCACATCGCTGTCTCAATCGATGTTGTCACGGGTGGTCATTACATGATTGAGCACTGGCTGGTGGCGTACGCACTGCTGCTCGCGACCGAGCCGTAGGTGCCAGCGGGTCGCATCCGAATCCGCGCCACCCCTCGCATTCGGCTACCGGGTTCGACTTGGCGGCCTTCTAATACAGGAAGACGACGACGAAACACAGATTTCCGAGCAGGCGTGTTACGGGTTTTCCGCGCTCCCTTGTCTGGTTTGGTACGGCAATCTCGAGCCGGGCCAGAGGGGTGGGGAAATGTTTCGAGCAAGGTTTCTGAAACAGCTGGGGGCATGCGCGTTGGGCATGCTGG